>Ga0209372_1000062_pt1 | contig 84891 bp, 66 predicted proteins | sample AgamicAtPe_FD_187170 | JGI IMG/M metagenome (GOLD analysis project Ga0209372, IMG submission 187170) | Agave microbial communities from Guanajuato, Mexico - At.P.e (SPAdes) (version 2) | ecosystem: Host-associated > Plants > Phyllosphere > Phylloplane/Leaf | place: Guanajuato, Mexico | collected... | reverse complement strand
CGTCTGGCCCAATGTTGGGATAGGGGACGTCGCAATTTAACTGCGTGCCCCCTGTTGTTTGGTAACATCACTAGAAGCATTCGGAGAAGTCTACATTCCATGCTTTTCAAGAATAGTATGTACCAAACGACTAAAATAAATATCGTGCATCCGCTGATTAGACAAGCCTTGCATACGAGAGATCAGTTTGCTCAAAGGTGATATAGACTCTGTATTGGGGAGGTCATATACAGAAAGGGCGGACTTGTTACGCTTCAACTACCCGGCTGGTCATGAACGGCGACCGTCCCTGCCTCTCATCCGACGTGTCGAGACCAACTAAACCCTCAATCCTCATTAATTGCTCGATAGAAGCTCGTCCTGGGTTTCTTTGCAAGCTTGCTTGACAAAAAGGCTTAAACTAAGCAGGAACAACCTGCCAGATCACTAGCATAAGATTAACCATTTGCCGAGTGCTTCTTGGAGTTCGACCACGAACTCCAAGAAGCACTCCCGATGCCCCAGTTAACTCGATGCATAGTATTTATTTCAGTAACGGGTCAACTCTATGCAGGTGGATAATACTCTTATTGACCACAGACGGATGCGTCAATGGTAAGGGATCGATTTGTTCCTGGATGATACGGCTATTGATTTGCTATGCTGAATGGCATAATCTACATATGCCGCAGCACTAGTTTGAAAGTACGCTTGAACCGATTGTTCACCCACATACCACGGTGGGCAGCAAGGTGAGCATGATATGAGGGCCGAAATGTGTCATATCGCTCGTCGCAATTTGAATTCTTCTTTGTCAACAGAGGTGCAATTACCGGTGATGAGGGCATCAGCCAGGGAGAGCGAGAGGGGTGCCCAGTACGAGGTCCCTTTATTTATATTAGTTTCGAGTACATAGAGAGCGCTCTCTTGCAGCATATCTGGCCTTCATACTCAAACCTGCGCTCATTTTGCGACGATAGATGCCAAGGTCGAGATGGACTCGCACGAGAACAGGTGTAGACGGCAGTGAACATTTGATAAAGATCATAAAAATGTTGTTTCCTTGTAAAATGTCGATCGCGGCCGAGCATATTGCCTGCTGGGAAGATGTTCAAGGAATCCGACCCAATGATAGATCGACTTTGCCATCGTGGGCATCCTGTTACGTAGGCACTCTAGTGTTTGGATTTTGTTCGGGGGCCGATCAAATCATTCTGTTTAGTCGCACGGGTAGGCTGGTTTTGAGAACTCCCCTCGCTTTATGGTATCCACATCCCCATTCACCTCAAACTCAAACGACTTCAGCACTAGACTCCCAACTAACAGTGGCCCTGCTTTCTCCTCCCTTGAACAATCAAAGCTCTTCTCTATCTGGCACGAATAGTGCTTGTCCGGTGACGATTCCATCATGGTGCTATAAATGAAGCAGTTAGTTTGTCCATTGATTGGACGCTTGAAATCAACCTCAATTTGGTAGACAAAGTCATTGTCATAACCATCGTGATCGATGTAGTAGTCGATGAGCAAGTCGAGGTCGCTCATCTGCAGATTTAGTTGATCCAGGTGATCGAAAGGTTTATAGCTGACGGCATGCAAATCGAGTGGTAGCTTGTCCTGGTCCGTTTCGAACGTGCTCCTATTGAATTCAAAGTAACCATCAATGTTTGCCAGCACCTTGAAGTCGCTAGAGGCAAAATTTCTCGAGCTAGCTGAAATTTTCGTCGCAAAACTGCTGACTGCGGCTGAGACTAGCACCACCGCGACACATATGCAAGCCTTTTCTTTCGGATACATCTTTGAGGTTTAAATTTGTTTCCAGTCCTACTTCCGCTGAGCTGTGCTCCTTGGTGATTCCAAATTGTTCAGCTTTTGTGTAATTTTAAAACCTGAAGGGCGAACAAGCTTTGCGGGCAAGGGCTTCCAAAGGTTTACGGTGAATACATGAATGAGTCACTGGCGACACCACGGAGTTTTCAAAAATTCCGACAGATAACCCTGATTTGCTCGCTATCGATCTCTTTAGTTGTGAGCGCATCGAGCTGGTTTCTCTGATGGGAATTCAAGATAAGCTTACTCACTCGACCAACTACATGGCCTTTTTGGAGCTGAATTTCAGCAATGCAGCCATTCTTCCAACAACAAGCATGCAATAGCGCACTGACAAATTTGTCGAGTTCACGATCCATTCAATCAAATGCCTGTCAATCCGAGCATCACTTTCACCTGCCTGCATCAAATAGGGCTAACTACCGAATGGTTTGCTTTCTCCAACATTCTGAATGGAGCTCGAATGGTCGTTTAACACGCTGGTTGCAGTCGCGATCCTCTATTGGAGGAGGAAACACGCCAGCTTCGGATGTCAAACTGCGACTAACCTGATGATTCACGCTGGTGTTGCTGAATCGGATTGTTGATCGCGAATTTATCCGTTGGGCGATCTGTCATCTGAATTCCTTTTTGGAAGCCGAGTCAGAATTGTCCACAGTTCTCACTAGGACTATCTCACACTTCGATTGCCATGCCTTTCAAAAGTTGACCCTGAATCTGGGTAAATTTCAGAATCAATACGATTAGACTGGCTGCGCCGAATGGTGGGATCGGAAGCTCCCTGTTGGAGAAGGAAAGGTAACTGAGCTTTTAGTTGATAGCTGATCGACAGTGAGTTTCAAGCTCGATCGGTGTATTGATAATGAGAACATCTATTACGCTAACGAGTCTTAGCTCAAGTGAGACCTTACATCAGGTAACAACTGTGTGGATCCACACAATCAGATCTGTCAGGACTAAATTTGCCCAATTCTCCTGCTTCTAAGGCCTCAATGGAGAAGGCATGCTCAGTGCGCTATCCATTCGCCACTAATCAAGCAACAAACTTCATTTTAAATCACCTTCGACAGAGCACATCTGATCAAATTTCCGCCGAGTAACTCAGCTCGAGATGGGCCGATTGGCTGGAGATTCATAGCCAAACTAATCCGAAACAATTGTGTCCTGTGAGCTGGAAATTCTAATAATAAGAGGGAGAGGGGAAAAGTCCTCTAACGTATGCTCGTGAGCCATGATATCCATCTCCGCTGACGTCTTTTGACATCTAGCCGGCAATTCTAACATAAGACGGAGCGTCGCATCTCTACAGTGCCAGCGCTACGTAGAATGGAGGCGCGAGACAGGTGAACGTGATGAAATTTGACTTTCAGCCAGCCTATCGTTGCTTTGCGATGCTCTAGCGTATGAGTCTGTTTGAGTTAGCTCATGGAATTATCTTTGCCGAGAGGATCAAGGGCAAGCAAAGTCCATTGACAAACTGCCTCCTCAGAGATCAGACTTTATCCATGAGCTCTCGGATTCCAATTGCAAATCTGCTCAGCTCGTGCTCAAGGTTGATCCCAAATATGATGGACGAGGGGCGAGGATTAATTTCCGAGCCAGTTCAAGCCAATCAAGGTTCATCTCTGGGAAGGAAGTATTGACGATGAAATTTGCTCACCGCTCTGAACTGGGGAGGCCAGCTGATAGGTCGACTGGCAAATTGCGCTCGGCCGCTCATGGAGCAAATCTGGAGCGCCCGATGTCTTGTCTGGGACGCAAGCGCGAGCCGTTTGTGTTGAAGGTCAAAGTGCGACAAACCGAGCACCAGGCTGGAAGACTGCCCCTCCAATCACACTCCAACTCCCCCGCAATTTGCTAGCGTGGCTCTTCGCTCGTAATGAACGATAGGCGTGGGAGTTCGGTTGCCTAGCGATGGGCTTCCCATCAACGCGCGCCGGAATCTTCCATCCGAACAAGCTCCATTGGCGACCTTGGTGACTGGCTCGGTGATGGTCCTCGGGGTGGCGGCTAAACCAAAGCCGCCTGAGCTTGGCCGTGTCCACTCGGAAAACTAGGCGTGCGCGACACTGGCAGAGCTTGACAAGCTGACCTGTTGATCGGCTTGCTCGCCCGCAAACCGGGCGACTGCCCTCGAAACCAGCAGGACCGTTTATCCAACGTTCAATGGGATGGTGGACACAAAACGATTGCGGCTGCTCTTGTTCCGTCTGATTGCCGGGCGACAAATCGATTCGATGGCGATCGGCGCTCTAACTCTGATCAACCTGTCCAGTTGTAGGACGCTCAACACCCCCCGAGTTGCCCTCTCGCAATAACAACTCCGGTGCACCTACATGGATTCTCATTAACCCCGAATGCAGTCTCCTGCTCTAAACCCTCGTGAACGCCGTCTTCTGCTCGCCTCCTATTTGACATGGGCAACAATATCAGCTTTTCAACGCAGATCCGTTGGCGGCATCAAGCAGAGAGGACGCCTCGCAACCTGTCTGCTGGCCGCCCGCCTCAGAGGTGGCCGAATCGAAGCCGTTGCTGGCTCAGATCGAGCAGAGAGATTCAGTTCGAATCGGATTTTTGCGCCCGCCGATTGGTTCTGTTGAACAAGCTGGCTTTCGCTGCAGAAGGGTCGGTTTGAACTCCAGGTTTGAGCTGTGCGCATCGAGGATCCTAAAATTGTTTGTTATCTATCGAGCTCCTGTCTGTTGAACTCTGCGCATCTGTAGGCCGCTCAAATTGCGACTCGGAAGGCCGAGTTTCGATTAGTTGACAACTATGCGAAAGGTCTCAATGGCGCTCAGTGAGCGAGCGCTCTATTGTGATGGTGCGCATAGAGCTGTTCGCGACTCGAGCGCCAAGCCAACGAGCGCATGCGTGCTCCCTCTCTCTCTCTCTTTGGATCGTTGAATGAGTAGCCCTCGTTGAATGGCTGAGATTCAAACTATGATCAACATCTCCATAAGGACCAGCCGAGTGAGCTGTTTTGTCGCAGCGAGCGACTTTGCTGCCGACCTGCAAGCTTGCGCCGGCCCCCAAGAGAGGGGAGGTAAAATCGGCACTCGTTATTGGCGGCGAGAGTGATGTTAGCTCCAGCTTCAGAGCTATGGAAACAGGAGCGAGGATGAGGAGGCGGCGGCAGCGGCAGTTGTAGTTTTCTAGCGGTAGCTGCGAGAGTAGCGACGGCAACCTAGTTCGTGGCTCTCGCTTGCGACAAAGGCAAAGCAAGAGAGTGGATTGCTCGAGTTAGATAAGATCGAGCTCGAGGCACAAAAGGACGGCAAACAAATCGATCCCATCGTGGGCTTGGACCGAGCCTTTGAATGGCAGCGCTGGCCAGATCTATTATCGATCAGTTGGTCAACAAGCAACCATCAATCACAACAAGCCGCCTGTGCCGGTAGAAGTGCCTGCCGGTTGGTGGGAAATATTGGCTTGCTGCGAGAGTTGGCGGGCGCAAACTTGGAGGGAGCTTTAATTTGAGTGTTGAGGCGCCAAAAGTGAGTGCTGGTGGTGACACTCGAGGGGAGCGCGTGATCTTTTTGGGAGCCGGCGCGTTAGATTGGAGAGGTGGAGCTGGGTTCTGGACAGCCTGGATTGCCCCTGAGGGTCCAAAGCTCAACCAGCGAGAGGGGAATATTCAGCGCTTGTTTTGTCTTTGCAGAATTGGAGGAGAACTCAAGAGGCGAAAGCTGATTTGAGAGGCTGAGCGGAAGTGAAGCTAAACGCCAAGGAAATCAGAAGTGGAGTTGGCCAGAGGCAGATAAAGACAGTGCAAGTTTTTGTGAGGAAGGAGGAGAGAAATTATGGCCGAGTTTGGGTTGAGCGAGGAGCAGATAAGCGAGTTTGCTGAGGCTTTCAAGCTGTTTGATAAGGACTTGGATGGGCGAATAACGTCGAGCGAGCTTGGTATTGTGATGCGCTCGCTTGGCCAGCGGCCCACTGAACAGGAATTGAAGAACATGGTGACGATTGTTGATCAGGATGGAAACGGAACCATAGAGTTCAACGAGTTTCTCAATCTGATGTCAAGAAAGGCAAAGGAGACGGATAAGGAGGACGAGCTGAGGTAAGTTTGAGTCTCGCTGCTGCAAAAGCAGTTTGACGAGTGGGACTAACTGTGCAAATTGAACTAAATTCAGGGAGGCGTTCAGGGTTTTTGACAGAAATGGCGACGGTTTCATTAGCGCGCCCGAGCTCAGGTTGGTCATGACGAATTTGGGCGAAAAGTTGACTGACGAAGAGGTCGACGACATGATAAGAGAGGCCGACTTGGATGGCGATGGGGTTGTTAGTTATAACGGTAAGTTTAGCTAGGTTGTCCACGCATAGAGCTCCCATTCGAGTCTCGCCTTTTGCGCGCGCGACTGGCCGCCGTGGCCGCGGGCAAGTCAGCATCCAGGCTGCTGGTTGGCAGCCGTCCGATGCGGAAACGGGGATGCGAAATAAGTGCTGAGCTAGTTTACACAAGCTCGGCCTCCAATGGGCACTGTGAACTGTTGAGTCCAATTAGAGCGATGCGAGGGGCTCCAACGGGCCAAGCGCGTTTGACTTGCCGCCGGGATTGGAGGCGCTCTCAATTGACATTCATGGGCTAGGCAAAAGCGGCCCACTTTGTGGAGGCTGAGTTGGCGCATTTGCATAGACTGGGCCGTTTCGTTGCGGCGTCCGCCGACCGAGCTCGCTGGCCCGAAATTATGTCACCTCATTGGAAGAGACTGAGAGCTCCTGCTCGGAGCAAAGCGCACGGCCAGTCCAACGAAAGGTATGGGCTCGAGCTGGGGCCTCGAAGGGGGGGAGCTGAACGGTTGGCGAGCGATCGTTTGGCGGCAATTGCCTGCCGCTTGTGTACCATCGGGCCGGTTGTGTTGTTTGTGCCAGAAAGTGGCGCCCAATAGTCCTGCCAGCCGACAAAACGGACTCTCTCCTCCCCCTCACTCATATCTAGCTTAGCGGAGGCAAGATTTGCCCGGCCAAGCAGGCAACTCTGTTCCTGGCAGCAATCTTGGATTACCGAGACAACTCTATTGGGCTGCTCCATCACTCGCGGCAATCAGGCGCACGGATCCCTCCACTCGGAGGCAGCTCTTGCGATGAGCCTATGAGAGCGAGAAAGGGCGATCATCTCTCGCAAGCCGCGCGTTTTAGTTGTTGGCAATTTAGTTGTACTGTTGTTGTTGTTGTTTATAAAGGCGTTTGAGCGGCAGAATAAGTCTGCTCCCCCAGATCTGAGCCGATTGTCTGCGTATCGGCGAGAGGCAAACTCCCTCTCGATCCAGCTCGAGTAAGATGCACTGGGCGATAAGAGTCATCACTGGAACTAACCGGTTAGGTGGCGCAGAGTTCGTTTAAGCCCCCATTGGATGTATGGGCTCGCTCGTTAGGCTTGAAGCTGTCTGAGTTTCGCCCCGACGGCAACATACACATTGGGCCAACCATCGATGGGCAACGTTTGATCTCTTTCAAGGTGCGATGCTCGTTGAAAAATGATTCGGCTCAGCCCAATCATCTCGTCCGCTAGGCTGGCTCAAGGACATGGCTCAACTTGAATGGGGCCGCAGACCTCCAGCTTGAGGGCTCACACAAAAGGGACGGGGATTTGTCCGCTCTTTTGCACCAATTTCGGCCCAACCTTTCCTGGAACGAAATCAAAATAACAACCAGACTACTGACACTAACCCCAAACTTCAATTTTGCAGAATTTTGCGCCGTATTAAGCCTCCAGCAGCAAGAGAGCGACCGGCGGCGCTAGCCTATCGAAGCTCTCGCTGCCACGGAGAGCATCTAGGCCTCGGGCGCTGGCCTTGCAACCGACTTGGCACCGGCCGACCCTCCAGGCGGACAGCGCCCCTTGGAGCAGCCTTACCTCTGGCGCCGACGGGCACGCGCGCGAGGCCGACGCACTTTGGCTGGTCTAGGACGACCCTGAACTCGAAACGGCGATGGTGGACGAAGGTTGGTCTCCGAGTAGAGCCAAATTCGTGCTCGTTCGAAGGCCAACGCCGAGTGGGCCGATAACGAGCTCGAGCGAGCGTCAAATGAGATATGATTGTCTGCCGTAAGTCTAGACGTGGAATTCCCATCGGGCTCTAATGCAAAAAGCTAGAGCCTCATCGCGTCCAATTCCAACGCTTGGCCCAAACTCCCCTGCGACTTGATACGTGTACCCGGAAATCGCGCGCCCATTGAAGCGCGAAGACAGGCCGCTGACTCTTGTAATGATCTGTAAATGAATATACTAATTTTTTGCTTTAGCCCTTTGTAGGCAAATCTGGTTCACGAATCGAAATTTCGAACTCGCGTTCACGACTTCGGCGGTTTGCAGCCCGAGCTCTGGTTCGATGGAGGCCTCTTTTGGCCCCCAAACTGACGTTGCGCTAGCATAGAAGTGGCACAGAGTGCGAGCCGATTGGCGTAATATGATCCTCAATTAGTGATTCCTCACTACATGTTTGCGCCTGAACTTGTTCCAGTCTACGCTGCTTACCTGTGGCAGCGATGCAACATTCTGGCCTCAGCTCTCGCCTCCTCTGAAACACTAAATCAGTTGGACGCTCCTCGTTGTTTCTCTCTCTCTTTCTATCAGAGTCTCCGTTAAGACTGACTTTGATGGCGCCGATCAAACTGGTGCTCATGAGAAGCACTTTGGTTGGCTTGTTGCTCGCGCTTTTGGTTTCAAACCTAACCAGCGCGAGTAGACACAAAAAGGAAGACGACGAAGATGACGACGGCTCAGATGGCCTCCCTCGCATGAAAATAGATTTGGACCCGGATCTAAGAGTGAGAGTTGATCTGTTCTTGGACGATCTCGATCTGGGTAACTACAGTGGGGTTTACAATGAATTTGATTACGATCATGAGGAGCCACCTGGTGAGGGCGTATATCCAGGTGATTTCTTTGGAGCGAGTGGCAGCGAAAAGTGGCCAGCGAGTCCGCCACCAGATCAGGAAAGAGGGAGACCAGGTCATTCTAGACCGAGCAACTTTGAGTCGGTCATTCACAGAAAATCCAAACAGGGCACAAAGTTGTCTAAGCAAGCCTCAGGTGGATTCATAGGGTATCCTTACGTCGATAATACGCCTCTGAGTCATGCTCAAAAGGTGATTACTGAAGAAAAGTATACAACTCCCCTGGCGTCGGCCGTGCAAGGCATTGGACAATTTGTGAATCGTCCTGATGTTCCACCAGTCGATGAGGCTGAAGATAAACCACAATTGGTGTTACGTCCCCTCGATCAGACTGTGGTTCGCCCTAAGAAACCATCAACACGAGGACCGCAAGAAAAATGGCATCACCCGGCACTTGGAGGCTTCGGCTGATGAGTCTTCATCTTGGCAAATAGAATCTGATTTCACCAAGCAGAGACAAGTAATGGTCCGAATATCTGGAGACTGTTCATTCTGTTCATGGGTTAATAAAATGAAAAGTTGGAACGAGAGATCTGATATCCATAGAGTAAACTTTTCTAGGTGGACCGGTCGTTAATGTTTTATTCGCATCCAATCCTTGAGATCAGCTTACAGTTGTTTAGACAACTTCCACCAGAGAAAGCCGCCTTGGAGCTCTAGAGCAAACTATCAGAGTTAAATCTCACCCATTCTGATTGGTGAGGCTCACATCTCAACCAAGTAGTCCACCGGAAGAGATAGACACGAACCTTGAGGCGAGTCGGTCTTACTTTTATCTAATTTGGGAGCAAAATTTGCCCTCAGGGTGAATCTTGTATTCACTTCTCACCCAGAACGACTAATCTAATCCCATACTTATAACATTTCTCTCGATTTGAGGGTAGAGAAGGATAAGACAGAGAGTCGAAGATCAAAAGTTGGTCGATGAGTAGCATACAAGCAAACGGATATTTGGATGTATTCATCAGTTGAGAAGGTCGGCGTATTCTGCATTTATGGCATCGCTTTTTTGCTTCATAATTGTGAGTCTAGATATGACATCGTCACGTACAGACTGCACCTTTGCAATGATATCTCGAAATTGCCTTAAAAATTCGTCCCTATTGACGGCAGAATCGTTCGTGAGATCGAAGTTGGCTAGAATGGAATCCAAGAGATTGATCTCTTTCGTTAGGTAATGTTTGGTGCTGTCCAAGCTGTTTAAAAGGGCGTACAATTTCTTGATATCCTTGTTCTTGCTTATAAGCTGCTGATGCAACTCGACATATCTTTTCTGGTACTGGATTATCTCCAATTGACTCGGCATGCAATCGAGCTTTTTGAGCAGATTGACAATTTTCTGATTCGTTGCCAGTAATTCTGTATCAAGCTCTTTGTGCAACGAAACAAACTCCTCCGACTGATGCTCCACGCTAGCTAGAGCAGTTTCCTCAAGCGACCTCTGATCGAGAGGCGAGGATTCGTCAATTGATGAATATTTAGCCGGGTTGGATTTGTCATCCATTTCTTCATTCTCAGTGTCAGAGGAGGCCTCACTTAGTTCGTTCCTCTCATGTCCACCGGCTGACTCCTGACCACGATTGGCAATCCTAGATAGTGATGGCATACCGATGAGTGATACATGCTGATTCAGCTTAAAGTCTCTACTTATCCGGTCCATGAGAATTGAGATTGCATCCGGAGCCATGGGTTTCGGTTTTGTATCATCAATTTTGCTCTGGTCATCTCTCGAATTTCGAAGCTCCTTAATATGAGACATAGGCAATAAATGACGGGATTCAAAGGAATCTGGTACAGTATTCGTCACTCTATGAAAGTGGCGCAACGCCATCAACCTGTTGAACGCCTCATGTTCGTTGCGAACATCAGCGGACCTCTTGATTAGCCAACTTACCACCGGCAGCAGGTTGACATAATCCAGGCCAACTATTTGATGTGGTTCAATTTGATATGGACAATTCATGACCAAGAGAACCATCACAAATTTTTCTGTAAGCGCTATCTTCTGGCCCAGATCGAGAGTGTCGGTGTAAAATATGTTTACGTTTATATCGTAACTAAATACTTGCATAGCCCAGGCAATCCCGCCTATGATCTTGTCGAAATCCGAAAGGGTGCTGATCCGAGCCCTAAAGTAACCTGCCTCCACGAGAGCCTTGATAATCGTGTCCATTTTGTAGGTTCTATTTAGATAGTGAAAAAACAAACGTCTAGAGAGCTCACAATAGATCAGAGGGAGACACGCTGTTCCCTAAGAAGATCTTCGTGATGATAACTCACTAGAGCAGTGCTAGTGTTTATTTCTGTAACGGGTCTTGGTTGCCTTCAATACAGTTACGACAATTAGTTTCTTTGTGTCGCTTTGAAGGCAGACTTTCCACAACCGGAAATGGAAAGAACAAGATGAAATTTGATGAGTCAAGATTAACTCTGAAGCCTCACTCCAGGTTTTGTGGTGAGTTCGCACTTTGTAAATCTAACAAGGTGCTATCATCAACCCTTTATCACTCTCTTAACCCTTGTAGTTCAAACTGACGAACGAGAGGAAAGAACGGTTGACTCTGGTGGTGGTATGGGTGATTTTTTATTTTCAATAATCTACTGTTGGTTCGACTGTGGCACAAGTCCGTTACTCACTGTCGGTCTTACTCTAATGTTAGCCGCGAGATCGCTGATATGGAAATGACTGGCGAATTTTTCTCGAGATCTGTAGACTTTCTGGTGCAGTCGCTAGCTTTATCATGTTGCTTGGTCTCTATGTACACCAGGCTTAAGAAGTGCCAAGTCTCATGGGAATCGCTATCGACATCTAGAGAGTCTTTGAAAAATTTTTCTGCGGTTTGAAGGTTCCCTAGAAGATAATGCACATGTGCCAATTGTTGAAGGGCTTTAGCGTGTTTGGGGGACAGAGCTAGACAGGATTGAAAGAAACTCTTTGCCTCAAGGTAGCTGCTTTTTGCCTTGGCTATCAACCCCCTAGTGAATAAGACCTCATCTGAAAGAGCGCCATTGACATGAGCAGCACCCTCGTCAGCGCATAGCTCTGCATCTTTGATCTGGAGAAATGAAAATTCATTGATTGTTAGACGATTCTGGCTCGAGAACGACGGTATGAGCACCTCAGAGGCATATACTTACAGATCCTAGTTTGATGAATATTTCCGCAACTAGAAGCCATATCGATAGTTCTTTGGAGAAGAAATCCTGTTTGTTCCTACTATCCCTATTGTCTACAAATAAATTAGTAGTCTGCTTAGTTTCAGACTGTTGATTTTTGGATGATTCAGCGGAAGCTGCTGATTTTCGGATGCGTCTCAGTAAACATTGAGCGGTATCCAGCGCGTACGCACAATTTCTTTCGGCAAGATTTTTTTCCAGGTTGCATTTGATATAGAGTAGGAGCATGTCCCCATGAAACTCATGGAGCGCATCATGGCACAATAGCAAGGCTTGACTTTGGTCGCTGGCTGATAGTGTGAGTATCAGCAATTGTATCGATGGCACATGATGAGGATTCAGTCTGATGGCTTCGTGTAAACTGTGCAAAGCCTCAGCGTAATCTCTTTGTCTTGCTGCATGTAAGGCCTTGTGAAAATGTAGTAAATGGTCCTTTGAGTAAGTTGAGGCGGCTAAATCGAGGTAACGAAGGCTAGCATTAAGATGCGCCTTCTTAGACTGTTTAATAGATTCCGGCTCGCGTTCGTAGATTTGAGCATGCATAATACTAGCTAACAGATAACATTTAGAGAGTAGAGGAGCGATGTTCTTGTAGTAACATTTGCCCTCTAGGTATTGGATGGTTTCAGTGGGTTCAGGTGTATCAGATGCAGTTTCAATGTTTGAGTTGTAATCGCCGTGCCCATTGGGTATCAGCTTGGACTCCGCTACTTTTTCTTCGAAAGATTCTGTCGATTTCACTAGTTTCATGCAACGTTCAATCGCGACCTTAACATACTCAAGACCACCCTCTGGGTCTTCCAACTCTTCCAGCGAAAGTCTCGCGGCCAACATTGCCGGTAAAGGATCGAGCGGATCGATTCTCTGACATTCATTGAAAGCTTGCAGAGCACTTCGGGGAGATTCGTATGATAAGGCTAGGGTCAGGCCAAACCTGAGCCAGAGGTTGCGGCTTTCAAAATTTGTTTTCAGAGGACTAGAATATTTGGGCAATAGTTCTTGTATATTTGAGTGGCGGGCAGTTTTAGAATAAGATAGTAGGGCTGAAATCGAGTTAGATTCCAAACTGTCATCCATCCTTGATATATTTGGATGATGCTACCCAAGGCAGCCAATTCATTCGGGTGAAACAAATATTTAAACACCTTTGGCTCATTTTAAATCCGACAAAAATTTCCCTAACGAACGAAGAGTGTCGTTCGCCTCACGGCCTGTGAGCGAGGCTCCGCGTGCTATCTTCCCCGATCTTTGCTTGGCATTTAAAGCTCATGGCGAAGATGAATAATTTGCACAGACGACATTTCGTTATAATGATGACTGACGTTTCGAGTGAGCTCACCTTTTTATTTGCAAAGGCCTTGATTTCATAGCACCGTAATACCTTCACTAACATGAAAAGGGCTTTAGATTCAGTTAACGAGAGGATCATAGCTGCAGTTCAAAAGAGGCCACCTGGAGTCGTGGTTTCAGCTCAAGTACCACGCCTAGTTGCCGTTTCTAAATTGAAACCGGTGAGCTCTATAATTGAGGCTTACGATTGTGGGCAGAGATATTTCGGAGAGAATTACATACAGGAATTGGAGGAGAAATCAAATTCTGAGCTGATAGCCGAGAGATGTCCAGACATCAAATTCCACTTTATTGGCCACCTGCAGTCAAATAAGGTTAATAAGCTTCTAAAAGTGAGAAACCTTCACATCGTTGAATCAGTGGATTCTGAGAAGTTGGCTAGTCTAATTGACAGAGCGATCGAACGTCATCGAGATGAAATATCCAACGATCAGATTGGAAGACCTCATCCAGATAGATGCACTCAAGGCGATTGTCCTCAGCAATCGGATGGTCGATTGAAGGTCATGATTCAGGTTAACACGTCGGGAGAGGAGCAGAAGAATGGAGTGCAACCAGATGATGCACCAAGTCTCGCTGAATACATAACTCATCGATGCAGATGGCTCTCGTTGGCAGGCATCATGACAATTGGTAAACTTGAGGGCTGGCCACCCGGCACTCCGAACAAAGATTTCACCTGCTTATATGATCTCAGGACCACCATTGCGAGGAAGATTTCGGTCGAGCCTCAAACTCTCGAGCTCAGTATGGGCATGTCAAGCGATTTCGAAGATGCAATACTCCTTGGTAGCTCTAATGTGCGAGTTGGAACCCTCATTTTCGGCGAGAGGGCGCCAAGGTGACATCCGATCCAATAGTGTCGGCTCAACATAAAATTTAATCTATTCTTGTTAAATAATCTTTTACATTGTATTCACTGATTATGAGAAGACTTACGCTAATCAGCCGGAACTATTCACTCGCTACCATTGTCAATCTGGCCGTTAGTCTCAGGCTCGGGTTCGTGCGCTATCTCCACTGGAGCCACCTCTACCTGCTCGTTTGGATACTCTTCCATATCGTCGATCGGCGGTGGCGGAGGTGGCATCTCCTCATTTTCCACCACTTGAGCATGGTCATGACTTGCGTTGTCCACATGATTTGTGTCAGCTATCTGGGACCCAGATTCAGCATCTCCAGCATCCACATGATTAGTGTCATCGGCAGCTGCCTCTTGGGCGGTTCCCTCTAAGTTTGCCTCAGCCGAACACGAGAGACGGGGTGCTTCGTCAGGGACCACTTCGTTCCCTTCAAGCCTTGGTGTCTCTGATTGTGGCGATGGCGCATGCGACCGAGATTGCGGAGCTCCTTCTGAGGGAGGGTGAGGTGGAGGCGGAGGTACCGGAGGCGGCGATGGGGCATGAATTGGTGATTCGAGCCTGCCTCTGGGTTGACTGTCGATAACGTGAGTTGGATGGGTTGAACATGTTTTGGAAGACGTATTGCTCGACCCGGATGCTGAGCTTGAGGGAGGCGGCGGCCTCAGAGGAGGTTTTGCGGGTCGCTCTGGTGGAGCATTCTTCTTTGCTATCTCCCCAGGTTGAGGGGGCGGCTGCGGCTGCGCAACTGGATTTGGAGAACTTGTTGTTGCAACCGGTTTGCTTAGTTCTGGTTTAGAGGGCGAGACTTTGGGTGAAATCTTTGGCGATGGTCGAGCAGGCTTCTGAGGTGGAGGATGTTTCTCAGGCGGCTTGCTAGCTGTTGGAGCTGGCTGCGGGGTTGTCGGCTCTGAATCGTGTACAGGCTTGCTTTCACTTGCCTTAGTTCCGCTTGAATCATCCGCTTGAATACTAGGGTCATTCTCTTTGTCCTCCTCCTTTGGAACATCAGCATTTACTGGTGTTCCGCGCTTCCTTGCCTCAAGTTGATCCAAATGCTGCTCCAGCAACTTCAATATTGAGGCCGGTGACTTGGTCAAGTCTGGCATTTCGCTTTTGTCCAAGCCAACTGCATCGACCACCCGCAGAAAATCTGTGACCTTATCCATCCGAGCTAAATACTTCCGATACATGTCGAGCGCTTCACGCGTCTTCTTTCGGCTTAACTTGAAGTAACGTTCGAGAAGGTTTATGATTGCTTCCTGATAAGCAACGTACATTTTGACCAGATCCTTGTAAAGTAGACGCAGGGCTGACATAATAATGCCGTTGTTCAAATCTTTAACCTCCGGCGAAAACTCAAGCAGCGAATCAAACTGAGACTGGACTATTGGAAGGGTCTTGCTCAGGTTGTCCATGTTCATAGTTCTGAGTGCATTGTCATTCCTGTTTGGGGGGATTCAGTTTGTTAATAAATTTACTGTACATTTCGTAGGTGGAGAACCTTAGCTCGAGGTTAGCTTACCCGCTACGGATTTTGCATAGATCTATTGCTAGAGTTCGATAGGACAGCGATTTTTCGTTGATGTATTTCGCATAACGCCGTACGAAGGCTGACATGTTATAACCTTGAGGGGTCGTTCGATCCATAAAATCAGCCAGCTCGAAAGAATGATTACTGGTGGCTAGATATTGAGTGAACCGTTCGTTTCCGTAGCTCATCAGGTGATGGATAGTAATCAGAGACTTGAAAACTACTGCCCAACTTGTATGCTGAGTTCTCTCGATGAGAAGGTTTGCTATTTGAGGTATAGACACATTAGGTTCGTTCGTGCAAGCAAGTAAATCTAAATCGATGTAAGCAACAATGGGTTAGAAATTCGATCATCATAACACACTAGATGATTAGATTGTCTTTTCTTAGAGTACTTACAGTCGATGTGTTTCTTCTTTGGGCCCAAAACTTCTTCTGTTGTTGCCTTGCATACTGTTCTTGCTAAACCTTGGCCTACTAATGCATATCTCACTGCATTCAGTCGATCGTTGATTGTTTGCCCTGTTGTGGCCATTTTGCAACAAAATTTGATTCAAATCGATCCACTCTGATGAGATAAAGTTTTCTTATTTGGAGTAAATAACTTGCTTAGATCTTGATGTACGGGTAGCTCAGTTTGGCGATGTTATATGATGACGCTAGCTCCAATAGCAAGTCTCTAGGGTCGCAAAGTGGTCGCAATCACTTTCATGTGTGGCCGAATTTCGGGGGCGCGCGCGAAGTACGCGGCGGTTCCCGGTATTCATTCATGACAGATGGCGCGAGATACCCGAATCCATCGATGCAAGTAAGGTGTGATCATGGTGTTTTGAGATCGATTGCATCAGGAATCATTCGCAGAGTTTAAAGATTTGGTTATAAAATTAGTTGCCGAGAAACGACTGTTTTTTCGGTTTGGCAAAATACCAGCCTTGATTTCATTGCAGATAGAGATTCTAGATTCAGTCATGCTTCGGGTCCATCAACCACTTGCAGGTGGGTGCAGCTACTCTCATGTCCCTCTTATTCTTGGCGGAGTTCATCACGGTATGATTGAATAATCATACTGTGATCAATCAACCCTAAGCGAAAATTTGCATCAATGCGTTCCAGAGCTCGAGACTAGATGACTGACGGCTCAAATGAATGGGAGTAACCGGATTCGCATTCGATATTGGTTAACAATTTATTGTATATACATCATCTGAACTCTAGTTAACATTATAAAAGTCTCAAACAGCTCTAGTCAGACAGGGATATCTCAAATATCACGTCCGCAATAATGGGCATCACTTCTGGATCGAGCTTCTGCGACATGACTAGATTCAGAAGCCGCTGCTGGTGTTGTGCAAATAGGGGATGATTATCGACTAATTGAGATAGGCATTTCAGTGTGAGAGCAGCTCGCCTCAACATATCTTGTGTCGTCGAGAATGTTTCAAGGTCGGCAAGTGATAGTTCCAAGAATGATATTAGTCTGGGTATAGCTGATCCAGTGAGGGCGACCTTTCTGGCGATACCAGAGTCAGCTGAAGTTAAATTGGATAGGAGGACCAGTGAAAATTCACGGATCGTTTGGTCCTCATTAACGTTGAGCAATCTTGCTAACACTTCAAAAAGCTTCTCTATCCTGGACCAAGGTGGTGTGGCAAGTATTAAGTCGACGTTCCCCTCGATAATCGATAGCTTGGCTAGAGACTCTAAAGCTAGTCTTTGAGGAGATACGGTTATTGAAGGGGCCGGAAATGGATCAAGGGCATAACTAGAAGAGCAACAAGCCCAATGGAGCAACCCATCTAGCAATGAAAGATTAATTTTGTCATTGTACGGTGACAGATCTAGCGAACTTGAAATGTTTGAAATTATCACCAGGGTATCTTCTCGAAGAGAATTGAGAAGATGCCATTCGTTAGGTGCAGAATCAGCCTCATTGTGGACAACATCATCATGTTTTAGGAGAAGTAGGCGCCCAAGTACTAGCAGCAAACCAGCATGTCTTGACATCTCAACGTCATTACCGGGTATAAAGGATAGATTTCGGATTATAGTTGATAGGCAAGTGCACCTTCTCGATGATTCAATAAAATTATTTGGCTGGAAGTAAACTTGAATATGACTGGTATCTTCGCCATTTCCCTCTTGCCAGTGACTATATCCGACAGGTTCGAACACCAACTCGTAGGTAGGTTCCTCCTGCATTGGTGTAACTCCATTCTTCAACCTTACAATTCTTCCATCACGAGTCTTATGGGTGTAGTTTTTGGAGGAATTAAACATGATTATCTGATCACCAAGGCTGGAAATTTTGATGCTTGAGGACATGTTTTCGATGACGCCGTTAATTTTCCTCTTGTTTATCACAGCTTTTGATGCAATCGTTTCATTATTGAGGCCGTTTATATTGTTGTTTGTAACACTATGGTTATTGTTATTATTTGAGTTACAAATACCGTTCTCATTCTTAATATGCACCTTGTCAACAGGCTTAACCTTGTTCAGAACTGGTTTAAGGGTGGTATCACTAACCATTCCGGCGAATAATTCGTTCAAACAGCATTTGAAATGCTCGAGCACCGCCTCGAGAAGCCCCGGTGTGTGTTGGAGTCCAAAGTACATTAGAGTTGAATCATCATTCAGCAATATACTGAGGACATCTATGGCCCACGAGGATTCGGCCAGTAACCCGGACTTCAGACACATGAGCAGTCTCCAAACCTCGATGTCAGTCACATCCTTGCTCGTTATCTTACGCTTCTTGGATGCAACAGGCTTTGTAGCTTCCACTGAATTTTTAGGAAACGTAATGTCTTTCTTTTCGGGCTTTGGTACATTAGATGGACTAGCAGGCGTTGAACTGTGAGACGGAACTCGTGTTGGCGTTTGACTGGTGGGAGGATGTTGGGGTGTATGTGTACGACTTGGGGGATGGTGTGGTGAGGCAGGTGGCAGTAGTTGCTGTTGAGTGGGCCCGGCAGCTTGTGACTGTGCAGGTTGGTAGTAAGCGGGTTGCGGTGTATGAGGAATCTGTTGGGGTGGATGCTGAATGAGGTGTTGTTGAGGGTGTGGAGGAGCCTGCTGATGGGGACCATGGACCCAATGAGGTTGATGAGTCGGTTGGTGCGGATGTGGTGGCGGGTGGGGTGAATAAATCGATCCCGCTTGCTGGGGATGAGGCTGCGGATGCGGAACAATCGTTGGTACGCCTCCAGTGTGCGGCTGAGCAATCGCATAAGGTGACTGATGTGGTGGGGGCTGCATTTGTTGATGATGAGGATAATAATGGGGATGAGGAGCTTGAGAATACTGCATGTAAGGACTCTGAGCCATTGGATGTGGCGCATGCTGCTGACTGTGGACTTGGTGGTATTGCATTGGATGCGGTTGTGGTTGGTGAGTTTGTTGGGGTGGCGGAGGTGGCGGTTGATGGCCGTAAGGATGGTAGGCATGATGTTGCTGATGCTGGGGAGTCGTCTGATAATGGGAAGGGTGTTGTTGCGGTGGATGCTGCTGCAATGGATGTTGCTGCGGATGGGGCTGTTGCGGGTGGGGTGGCGGCGGTCCATGGGTAACCCAATGAGGCGGTGGTTGCTGATGGCCTGCGGCTGAATGTGGATGGGGCGCATGGGATGGATGTGTAGCGTGTGGTGAGTACATGGGAGCGGGTTGTTGTGGGTGATGTGGCACAGGTGGCGGAGCCCCCGCGTGCTGTTGTACCGCGTATGGCGATTGGTGTGGCTGCATCTGTTGCTGTGGTTGATGTGAGTAATAGTGGGGATGGGGCGCTTGTGGATGCGGAGGGTACTGCATGTAGCCAGGCGGAGGAGGTGGTGGTTGGTTCTGTACTGAGCTCATCGGTGGTGGTTGATGTGATTGGTTGTGCGGTATCTGATGGTATTGCATTGGATGCGGGGCTGGTTGTGGACCTTGTTGGGGTTGGGGTGGTGGTGGTGGTTGTGATTGTTGCTGAGGTGGCTGCTGGTTTTGGGTTGGTTGGGGCTGTTGTTGCTGTTGCTGCTGTGATGGTGGTGGCTGTTGTTGCTGCGGCGGAGGCGGCTGTGGCTGCTGTTTAGGCTGAGGTTCTGGTGCATTAGAATCCATGATGGTGGCTCGAATGTGTGTTGCCTATACACTGCAATAAGGATGTCCTAGCACCGAGAGTTCGCGCTAGCTCTGAGGGTTAAAAGATTGGCCACCAAACTGGACAAATGAGTCTCCTTGCCCGTTAGTCCTGTCCAATCGACTTCGCGGCTACTTCTTTTCATTCAACAACAATATCTCTCGTGTAGCGATCTAAAGCGACTTGGGTGTGTCATCCCATCAACATGTAGCTTTACGTTGCTTGTCTTGTATGGAAAATCAGGAGTTGTCATCAATATTTGAGGGGCCTAAGTTGAAGGAGAGGGCGCGAGGGCGGCAAGAGGTTGGAGAGGTAAATGGATCTGCTGGCCGCGTTTGGTTGGATTGAATAGACTATGATGTTTGCACTGAGCGTAAATTAAACTGTATGTAAATTTAGGGTTCGACGAGGGAACACATGAAGCGGGATCGCAACTTGCCCAGATAGCAAGTGATGGTCTCACCTCAGTTTCAAGCCACGAATTTGAGCGGCATTGTCGGCCCGATAACAGACTTTGGGAGGCTCTGGACTGCAAATTCTGTTCCAAAGCGCACACAAACGGGCACACAAGTTGAGACGCTCGAACACACTCGCATCTACTGTATGGTCAGGCAAACGGGCGTACACGCACGCACACAAACTGCAGTCTCTGGATGCATGGTCACACAGAGTGCGGCTGGCGAGCATTCGTTTGCTCCGCTCAGCGAGCGAGAGTTCGACCATTTGACTGAACTCTAGGTTCAACCGTGAGCGAGGGAGCATCATAGTAGTTGGCGACGTCGACGACGACAACGCTCGGCGCCAGCGGCGGCGGCCTCAGGAATATACAGCTGGTGAGGCGGGAGGCAGATCGGCGTAATGGCTCATCGCACAGTCTCTCGCAAGTCCGCGACCACTGCTGTTGCTGCTGCAGTCGGCGCCGCTGCCACCGCCTGAGCCCGCCACCAATGGACTGCTCAGCGTTTGGAAGGACGCCGGCGGCCGGCTTACTGTGGCAATCAGAACTGAGCCACGGAGAGTTGATCAAAACAAGAGAGAAACAGAAAAGTCAGAGTCGGGCTCGCTCGATTTATTCATTGCCCTTATCTTTCACATTATTCATCCAGATATTGTTATTATTATCGTTCTTTATCCATTCTAAATGAGTTACCAGAACCCCACAGATGTCGAGTTCTCTCGACTTAGCTCGCAAATCGGGGCTAATATCGAGCTCCTGTCCAAAAATGTCTACACAATGCAAAGGTTGGTCAACCAACCCAGCAACCAAGGGCAGCTGTTAAAACTGCAACACACAACCAACTTGTTGGCTAGAGATACCAACAGTCTAATAAAGGACCTTACGCAACTACCCCATCCTGCCGACCAGTCCGAGCGCCGACAAAGAACTTTCATGCGCGACAGGCTGACAACCGACTTCTCTGAAGCTCTTAGGAATTTTCAAGTTGTTCAACGTGCAATCAAGGCAGTAGAACCGGTGCCAAAAGTTCGCCCGTCTGCAACAACTAGTGAACAGTCACCACATGTATTAATAGATCTCGCCCAACAACAGGAGGGAGCACCCCAAGAGCAATTGCAACAAGAGCAGCCCAATCTGAACTTGGATGAGTTACGTGAACGCGAGGAATCTGTGCGCAAACTCGAACACGATATTGTTGAGGTGAATCACATTTTTAAAGATTTAGCGGCCATTATCCATAACCAAGGTGAGACAGTAGATTCGATTGAATCGAGCATATTTCGGGCAACCGAGGAGGTGTCAAGAGGGGCGCAGGAAATCGCGCGGGCCCGCGACTATCAGGATAAGAGCCGGCGCAAGAAGTTCTACTTGGCGATGATCTTTTTCATCATTATGTTTATTGTTTTGCTGATTACCTACACATCTTGATAGAGATACATCGGCTACCTGTGCACATATGTACAACTATAAATCTAGATAAAACATCATTTGTTCATTTGTGCGCACCAGACTACCTGTTGATGTAGATATCCACCAGAAGATTGGTCACTCGACCCGATGAGAGAAACTGTCCTTGCCCAGCATCATTCAGTGATCTGTATAAGCCACAAGAGTCTGCTTTTCAACCATAAATCTTGCCCCACGAGGGTGGTCTCACGCCACTTCTTCTAGATCCTCTTGTCCTTCTCTGGCAGTTTTAGTGGATAAGAAAACGATATCTTCCGCAATGATCGAGGTTGTTGGCACTGCGTTTCCTTGAGCGTCGATGATATGACCATGACTGAGCTTGCCCTCCACGTAGAGCCTAGTTCCAGACTTTACATAGTTCTCTGCCACAGACCTAAGACCTGGCTTGAATACTGATATGCGATGCCATTCTGCCTTCTGGTTCGAATTGGTGGCCACACTGAATATCACTACTGGATGTTCGAAAGTTCCCTTAAGTTGAGCATCAGCACCAACCCTTCCAATCAAGGTGACTCTGTTGAGCGATCGTTCTGTCGCCAATTGGCGAATGAATGTTCTTAGAGCTATCATGCTCAATTATGATGGTCAATAATCACTTCTGAAATTGAGGTTGAAAATAACTGGGTGGTCTTACCGTATTTAACGAATCTGGCTGGAGATGGATTATGGTCAGAGAAAGGCAACGTCTCGAGGGAAATCGATGTTGACCACGTGCTGAGTAAGATGTCCGCACTGAATACTCTTCACAGTATAGTCACGAACAACTGTAAATGCACAACTGTACACAGACATTGTCTAGTGTTTATTTCTGTAACGAGGCTGCGTTGACTTTTGTACACTGCATGGCGAGCATTCTGTTTTGACAAGCCGAGGCTTGCAGTTCAAGTGTCTTACAACCTAGCTCGAGAAACTAAGAACAAATAAATCACAAAGAAAAGACACAATATTCTTAAGACCGTCCGTTTCGACTTTCACCTCCTCTGTTTTCATCCCACGATTATTAACAAGATGTTTAAAAAACTAGCTAGCAATGCGACCCACCTATTCAAGCAACACAGATTTTCTATAGGCTTGTCAAACATCACCAGGTGCCAGTCTACCGATTATTCATCGAAATGCGATGGGCTCGATATCAAGCTCAAAGAGCAAACGCTCTGGATTACTCTCGATAGGCCTGCAAAGTTCAACGCATTGACGAGAGAAATGTATGTTCAATTAACTGAAACTTTTAATACGGTCAATCAAGACAAATCGGTTAAGGCAGTACTGTTAACGGGCAATGGCGAATACTATTCGAGTGGCAACGACTTGACAAATTTTACCCGAGCGATGCAACACGAGGGAGGTTACAAGGCAGGTTTGACAGAATCAAGCGAAATCCTTTACAAATTCGTCAATAGTCTTATAGACCTAGAGAAACTGCTGATAGCAGCGGTGAATGGGCCTGCAGTTGGCATTCCAGTTACAACTCTTCCACTCTTTGACTACGTTTTAGCGAGCACCAACGCAACTTTCCAAACCCCCTTCACTGCACTTGGCCAGTGTCCGGAGGCCTGCTCCTCTATCACTCTACCACAGATCATGGGTTTCAGTAGGGCTAGTGAGCTCCTATTGTTGAACATGACTTGGGATGCTCGCAAAGCACAAACGTATGGTCTTGTCTCTGAAGTCGTTGAGCATGACCAATTCCGGAAGCACCTTGAAAATATGTTGTACAGTAAACGAGGCTTGATAGCCACCTGTTATCCCAAATCAACGCAGGTCAGCAAGTCATTAATTCGAGGACCCCAAATCAAGCAAATGCTCGTCGAGACAAACAGACGAGAGTGCAATGCAATTCTTGATCTTTGGCTTGGCGACGAATGCGCTGATGCCTTACAAAAGTTCATGAATCGCTCGAAGAAATGATTGCCATAGCATCGCACCGTGATACCGGCCTCATGCGATCAATATTTGACTAGACTTTCTACGATCATCTTCATGAGATTGGTTAGTTTGGAGTTCAGAGACAGAAGATATAAATCGCACCACAACTCTTCTGCCGAAATATAAGCAATATAAACGTTTATTCAAGCGCGAAGATTCTTTGTGATGTTCATTTTTTATCAAGGGGATACAGAATGTGATCCAGATAGATCCTTGCCTCCATCTTGAGCTTATCGGATTTGTGGTTGCCTGCCATTGTGATAGAACCAAATCAAGACTGATTCAAACGTAATTCATCCCTGTTGTTTTGGCCTAGTCCGTTTCCATTCTGATTGATTCTCTGTGGTGGCGGTCCGATACGAGCCCGTCTTCCGTTTCTCCTCCGTCCGTTTGGGCAATTGTTTCCGTTCTGTGCCTCAGCAGCCAGTGAGAGGAGCACCAACATAGCTAGAACTAGAATAAAACCGGCTTTGAATTGCATGATGGATTAGCTTTCTTGTCTGGTATTTAATTTCAAGTTGCTTGGACTCGCTGACTAGAGAAAACTTGTACTGAACTTAACGTTAATTCACCTTTATATATACTGATGCCCCCGATAGCACCTCTGGTTGAGTCTTGATGGCCGATTTCAATTGTCGGGTTTTGTTGGCTTTAATGCTTGCACATCTGTCAATGGGTGATGTATAGACAGTAGTCGCTTAAATTGACACATCCATCAATCTAGAGTTCGTCAACTATAGCTTACATTTAGGAGGCTAGTTTGGTTAGCTCAGAAAGAGACAAACTCGCTGTTGACTAGCAGCCGATGGAAGCGGTAGCAAGCTGATCTGGCCAACTAATTAGCATCCTACCTTTTAGTTGAGCAATCGGATGTGCCCTTGAATGATAATAATATTTGGGTTGAGAGTTGAATTAAATCATGGGCTCCTGTTGTCGCGACCAACCATTGCACAAGAATGTCAATTATTGTATCTGAGTGGATAAATGTGACAATGATGAGAGGTGGCATCCAACTAGGCGATGAATGAATGTTCTCATCAAGTTCAGTGCATCGGTCTTTCTATCAGCAACTGATTGCACAATTGCATACGCTACACCTGATCACGGCAAAGCTGAAGCTTTGCTGGCCCAAGACAGGTGGAGACGCTCGACTCTTGCAAAACACGGGCCTCCAAAAGGCTTAAACTGACTCAAATCAGTCTAAATTCGTCATTAAAGATCATGTTGCTTAAGTGTCGTGACAGATATAGATGGAACAATATTCGTATCTAAAGTTAACGATTGGACCACAATTCACGATTCATCGATCGCGCGTCGTTGGTTTGGTCGGGTTCGCCTAATTTTTATGGTTTCTCTACACTCATAAATGTGACCAATTCAATGAGACGATATCATACCTAGACTGATCTGGGTAGCGGTAAAACCTGTAGCCTCTTGACCGAAATCAACTGAAACTCCCCGCTAACAGGAAGTCAGCTGACGAGCGTCAGTCAATGTAGAGCACAGACTCAAGGACTTATGCTCGACAATTCACTGTAATGGTTCATAGAATTATTGGAACAACTAAGTGTGTGATATTTGGTTGCATGAGCTCTTGATTGAGGGTTGATAGTGGAGGACCGCTTCCTCTTTCGCGTTGTCGTTCGAAACATGGTAAACTTGCGCCACAGGAGCCATCGGTTGGCTCATACTCGGGGCGATCAAGCCGACGTGCCTCATACAAAGTCACCGGGAGCACTCGAGGTGCTAGATCAGCCGGATGAGGCCTTGATAGACTGACTCCAAAGATAATCGGATGATCTTTGAAGGAGCGTAATTCGTGCACGATTGGGTATTGATGCCCGCACGTTTGATAGCCTCGCTCCAATTTCTTCGCGAACTTGCCATCAAGCAGTTACTCCAGGGAGTAAGTCCGAGTCTCGTCCGGTGGCAGCGATCTGAGAGGAAGTCGGACTCGAGTATAATCGGGCTAGCTAGATGGAGCAGTCATAGGTGATCTCGCTTGCGAGTATGTGCTCACGACAAAAATAAAATGAGTGTATCTCTCGCGCGTCGGTAGAGAATCTACGCGTCGTGTTCGCCTCCAAGTTGCGAAACTCTTTAGATGAACTACGTGGTGAGCAAACACAGAATAGAGTTAAGAGATCCATGAACTGTCAGTTGAACTTCGATCCCCACTTAAATAAATTAATAAACAAGCCACCAACTGATCAAACAAATTTGGCCAGCGCGTTATAAAGCAATCAAGCATCTCAAAATTGAACGAACATAGTAGGGGCGCTGGAACTAAGGCTTGGTTACGAAAACAATAGAGATACTGATCTAATCGAGTTGACTTTTCCGATGTCGGCGCTCTGATCTATTCTATCGGGATCGAAACTGTCACCATTGCAGCGGCCAAATTATTGCCAATCATGATCTCCGATTGACGATTTGATCAGAATGAATTTCTAACTTGGCGAGACAAAACTTGTCAGATCCTTCGGTCTCTTTCTCTTACTGCAAGTGTAGACAGAGACACGGTTTTAACTCTTCTAGCACAGGCTTTCGTCTGACCTCAATTGTTTCGAGCGCTTAGCTCTAACTCAACGAGATCTCTCGCCCTGAAAGAGTAACTCAAGGCTCCCTCGGGCTTGAGATGGAGGAGGACGTCGTGTGAAGAGTCATAATTGAATACTCGCAGCCGTACGACCTCCATCGATCGATTATATTATATTGAGCTGAAAATATTGACCCCTAAGGACGAATGCTACAAAGGAATCGCACTAGATCTACTTTGACCTTCAGATCAGCTACGGACAAGCAAATGCGTATGGTTTTTACAACAACTAACAGACTCAATAAAACAACTAACAGACAGCTGTGATATCAAGAGGAACCTTTAGAATGGACGACTTCAAGCAAAAGAGGGTGAGTACGAGAATTGAACCTTGAATCACCTGGCTCGTCTATGCGAATACGAATACGAATAGCAGCCACCCGCCTCTCTTGTCTCAACATCGCTTGGCACGGCAACAAAGAGAGAGAGAGAGAGCGGCAGTAACTATTTAACAGGAACACTATTTTGGCATTGTAACATAAATCTATGATGTGGATTGCAAAGACAGATGTGTTCTTGTGAATAATGAGCGATGGATTGGCGTTACAAAAGGCGCGTTCTTGTTTAGAGTCGCTAAGCTAGTTTTATTCGTGAAGTAATGCGGCGTCGCAAAATCCCTCCCAAACTGAGTCTGCTAGCGACATGTCTTAGCTGATATATGACTCAAGTCTTGAGCTCTCGACGTTCTCCATCTACCCGCGCCAATCTAGCCTCTTACATCGCCCACTCTCAGCCAGATCGAGCCCACTAGTGACAGGACTTTGCTCACGGGGATAGGAACTTTTGCCAAGGTCCACGAGGAAGTTGGCGCCAAGGGCGAGAGCTCTGCGAAAGTGCCAAAGACAACACACGAGCTTTGAATTTGAAACGCTAAATTCATATTCCTCAAACACATAACCTCCCATATGGATCTCTTGTTTGCTCAAGCGTACTAGTTCAAGCCGCTCGAGCGTTACTCCTTTGCCAGAACCACCACTTGAGATTACATCAACTTCGTAGGCTTAGGGAACATTGGCGCGCTTGTAAGGTGGGGCAGGTAGAATAGACGGTTACATCCGAGCTCAATTTAACTCTGAATCGATTTTATTTCATTCCTGTTCCGCTCCAAACTAGTGCCGCTCAGTTGCCATCACTCCGCTCCCCCTCTCCCCCGCTAACAACTACAACTCTCCTGAATCAAGCCCTGACCATCAGCTACTAGTTTCTCACCTTTCACTGAATCCCTCACCCCCACTCTTTGATAACTCGACTTCGTTTCTTGTATTGAGCTAACAATTCAATTCTGCTTAAAATCTTGATTTTATACAGAAGAAAGCTGACCCGCAGCCATTTCCGTCGACAAGTTCGCATTTAGACGGGCAAGCTAGCGAGGATATAAGAAATACGCAAGCAAACTTGTTGATACGAAACAATTTGCCCACTGGAGAGCGGCAAACACAAAATCGATCCCGAAGACAAGGAGAGGACTCGGAACATAGCCGTCTGTATGTTGAGTCTGGCCAAACAAGTGCAAACACCTCATCCCAGGAGTCCGCTAATCAAACCACCAGATTGCTCGATAGTGAAAGGTCTTGCTGTTGCTGTGGAAATCTCTCTAAAATCATGCCAGAATCAGCACGTTTGATGTCGGCTTATTTTGTAGCCGAGCTCATTGGCACCTTCCTTCTCGTAGTAAGTAATCACCCCCACCTCGCCCTCTCCTATTTAGCTGATCCAACAACTAACTTGTCATCTACTTCTTTCGCCCAATTTAAAAGATTATTGGTGATGGAGCCATAGCGGCCTACGTGTTGAACAAGCGCGAGATCGACCTATTTAGTGCATGTTTTGCCTTTGGAGTTGGCGCAATGATTGCCACTTTTGTAGCGTAAGTGCAGATCTATTTTCATTCTGGATCTCCGCTCATCCATCTCACTCTGTCTAGCCTGACCAACTCTCGCAATCTAACTCCAAAAACCTTTTAAAAAGTGCAAAAATATCAGGGGCTCACATTAATCCGGCAGCCTCTTTGGCGTTTGCCCTCAACGGACAGCTCAGGTGGAGGCTCGTTCCGGTTTACATCTGTGCCCAATACCTGGGCGGCTTTTTGGCAGCTCTATTGCTGTATGTTAATTACAACGAGGCCATCGACTCGCTTGATGGTGGCAGGCACTCCTCTTTTGGCTCAGCAAACTCAACTGGCCACATTTTCGCCACCTATCCCGGCCCCTGGGTCTCGGTCTGGGGCTCGCTGCTTGATCAGATTGTAGGAACTGCCCTTCTCCTCTTCTCACTCTGCGCAGTCACTGACAAGAACAATGCCGGCTTGGAAGACAGACATCAGCCCATTATTATTGCCTTTGTAATTGGCCTTATCTGTTTAGCCTTCAGTCCGAACTGCGGCGCCATCTTGAATCCAGCTCGCGACCTCGCGCCAAGATTGGTAACCTCCATCCTCGGCTACTCGGCCCCCTCAGTTTGGTCGCCAGTTCAGGGGGTATACTGGCTGGTGGCCGGCGTTGTTGGTCCCCACTTGGGCGCAATACTTGGAGTCTTTGCCTACAAAGGTCTGATTGGTCGCGCTCTGAGAACGAAGCGTCATTTTGATGAGCCTGGCAGCCCCATGGACACCAGCGACAAGTATCAGGTTCAGCAGCATCAACTTCAGGCTAAGTTTGCGCAAACCCAACATTGAGATCCAATATGAGCGGGCTAATCAGGCTGCCAGCTATTGAGTCTCTCTTTAGTTATAGACGAGATTGAGGCTAAGCGGGTGGTAGCTGAGTTGTAGGCCCATCGACAGGCTGCTCAGAGGCTCGAGTTTTGTGCCTCGAATCTGGTCTGAGAACGAGGATTCTTTTACAATGACAATGGGACAAGAAAAGAGATACGACTACTTGTTCAACAGAACGAGCTCGCAGACATGACCCGATTGGAGTATCACGACCGACAAAAAGGATATGAATCTCACCCAAGAACTCACCGAATGCAAAATTCACTCTAATGCTCCCTGCTTGTATCCTGTGAAAAAACAGGTGAGATAGCAAGAACGACAAAGACAATGCTTAAAACTACTTGGAGAGGCGGATGGATAACACAGTTAGCAACATTTGCTCAACATGTTGCCGCTCCCGCTTACGTTGTCGGGGGTTTGTAACCCCGCTTTACTGACGGCTCCACTGGATTCTTGTTCACTTGCAAGACATGTTTGCTCCATCCAAGTGGGCCGAAGCCCGAGCTTTCAGATCGCCATCTTCTGTACAACATTGTTTCGCATAGTTTACATTCGAGGCGAACTGAGCTTAACTTGCCAGAACCAAATAAATCTTTGATTGCAATGGAATTGCCTAGCCACTCGACTAGCTGACATCCATCCTAACTCAAGTCACACGGTTCCCTGGTTGGCTAGATTTCTCTTAGTTTTCGTTAGATTTTCTTGCTCTGAACTCGAGCCTGCGAGTGTCTGCCGGTTGGGGGAACTCTCTCATTTGGGCAAAGGATATTCTTCCAAAGCAGGTTACTTCGGAACCGCTTTCCTCCCACAACTCTCGGGGGTATGACACTATTCATCTGATTTGGAAGTTGCAATTCGATATGGCTGCCTGACGAGCTGGGTGTCCGAGCTACCAAGCTCGCGGGGCCAAGATTGTGGCTGCCATCCGGGCTCTCCCGACTTCAAATCGATCTCGAGCTGGAATTTTGGGTATATTGGGTGCCAATCGTTTGGTTGTTCACATCAAGGGCGTGAGGGGTCAGGTTTAAATACTGGTTCCATTATCGGTTCTGTCACAAAAGACGCTTCTTCCTATATTGGGCGACATGGGCCGACAGAGCGGTCGTCCTAGGGAAATGTATGCAAAATCGACCCTTTAGTCCCTCCCGCTGCTCCTCTAAGGCCCCATATGCATGGGAGTGGGCAGCTACGAGGTTAGCGGAATAGAACATTATATTTGCTCTCGAGCTGGTTGGTAGGTCTGCTCCACAGAATTTTGGGATATAATCAAGTTAAGTTCACTTGAAGTTACGAATCTGCTTCTTTGTGGGCAAATTTTGCCTGGATGGCGGACGAGTTAAAAAGACCTCCTCTGTTTGGCCCCAAACAGTTGTCGTCCGCATTTCGTCGACAATAGCCGTGATCACAACCATGTTGGATTCGATTGAATCGAGCATATTTCGGGCAACCGAGGAGGTGTCAAGAGGGGCGCAGGAAATCGCGCGGGCCCGCGACTATCAGGATAAGAGCCGGCGCAAGAAGTTCTACTTGGCGATGATCTTTTTCATCATTATGTTTATTGTTTTGCTGATTACCTACACATCTTGATAGGGATACATCGGCTACCTGTGCACATATGTACAACTATAAATCTAGATAAAACATCGTTTGTTCATTTGTGCGCACCAGACTACCTGTTGATGTAGATATCAACCAGAAAACTGGTCATTCGAGCCAATAGGATAGACCTCGCTCTCAGTCGAAGCTTGTCAGAAGTGAAGGAGTCTCGATTGTTCCGAATCTGACGCTAGTCAAAAACTTGTTTTCTCATACTGCATATCCCTGCGTCGGCTAGCCCTAGCTTGACTACTAGTCTCATCTGACCACTAAGTCAAGCAAAGCGGCATGGCGCATCGCTCTTCCCATCTATTTTGGTTGATGATCAGTCTGAAGAGGAGTTAAACAGGGGGCTTCCTTCATTTCATGGGAATCGAGATAACTGAGTGGATGGACCTGTTTCTTATGGCATCAGATACATGAGATACGTTTTGATTTTTTCGATTAGTTCATGCGACTAAAATTCGTCCCTCGCGTTCTTTACATAGCTCTTCAGTTGGTTCATGAGATCTTGCTTTTGACTTCTGAAAGCATGGATTTCATCAACTCCCTGCTTGTCTTTTTGAAGCCACCAGGCTAAGTGCTCATCCGCCACCTCTTGATGGCAGCCGCCAGTAAACAAACTCACGACTACAGATACAATGACAGTTATGGTCAACGAGATAGCTGGTAACCATAGATATGACATCGAGCCGATATCGTATCCAATTCGCTCAGTGGGTCCAATCAAGATATCTGCCGACGTCGAATTGAGGGCGGGGCATCCAGAGGTTGATATAGCCAGCGTTGGCTCGAGCGGTGGCAAATATAGGGCTTGATATACCTGCATGTATATCCCGAACGATGTGCCAAACAGCATTCCAACAAGCATGCCGATTGAGTTGGTGAAACGCGTTAACATGCCCAAGAAGAAGGCACCGATAAAAGGAGCCCCCAAAGCACCAAACAATGTGAGTGCAACCTGTAGGAGACCGGAAATGCGGCCAACTATAAAGGTCAGCCCAATACATGCGAGGCCAAAGAGGAGGGCAATAAATCGACCTAGACGAGTTTGCGTGGATTCATCCATCGGTTCGCTCCACAATGGTATTATGAAATCCTCCAACACCAGCGCTGACATTGAATTTTGAAACGATGATAAAGTTGACAGGGTTGCCGCAAAAATGCCCGCGACAAACATTCCCCTCAGACCTGGTAAACCGTCAAGGTGAGTTTTAACATAATATATTAGGATTGCGTCTCGTTTGTCGATTTGGTGGTTCGCGAATGGATCGCAGTCGTTGTAGGCGGCGAACAGGATCAGTCCAGCATAGGAGGCTGTGAGCGAAATTAGGACTGTAAACAAGGCTGTGAGTAATTGGCTCCATTGAGCCAACCTGAGGGTTGGTAGTGTGAGTGCCCTTTGAACTTGTATCTGGTTTGCCCCATTCATAAATATGTTTATGATCACTCCGCCCGTGACCAGTGTGAAGAGGGTATGCCTGGTCGCTAGGTCGAAGTCGAAAAAGTTCTCCAGCGATAGCCTCCTTCCCTCAATGCCAACCTCGAACAAGCGTCCAATGCCTCCAATTTCGAGAGTTCCGCTAACACAAATGCATATCAGTAACAGATACATCAGGGCAGCCTGAAAGAAGTCGGTCCATATAACAGCCTTAATACCTCCCAAGGTGCAGTACACGAGGCACGATGCGCCAACTGCTCCGATTGAGACTAGATCTGAGATACCTAGAACAGATTTAAGCGACAAACTTGGCACGTAGAGAACTACTGCATTGTAAAGGGTCATTTGTATTATGAATATGATTGAAACTAGCCTCTTGATTGTCTTGCTGAACCTGTGCTCCAGATACTTCAGGATGGAGGCTGAATTTAGTTTCCTATGATATGAGTGAACTCGCTGCTTAAATCTGGGGTCAATCAATACTCACAGCGAAGACGCTGATGTTTCCAGACCGATAAAATACAGGCAGAAGGATTAAGGTTGAGAAGGGCACCGAGAGCAGCACGGAGATGAAGACTAAAGAGTAAGCCGACCCATGGTAATACATCTCCGCTGGATTCCCAACCAGCGTTAAGCCGCTTACAAAACTGGTCATCATGCTCATTGAAACAGGAAGTAAACGTTGATCCCGCCCTCCTAGCATGTACTCCTCTAGTGTCTTATTCTTATTGGCAAAGTAAATACCAATCACCACTGAGGGTTGTAGAATTGTTAGAGGTTATATTGATTGGATCAACCGGACGTTTTACTCGACTTACCGCTGATTGTTAGCGCGAGAACAAAGAAGGCCACGTCTAAGGTGCCCAATGATATCTCTTGATGAATATACATGTCTGAGCTGGACGTCATCATAAGATAAGGCTAATGGTTGAGCAAGCCTTTCTACTGCCGCGCAATCTACACACTTATCAAATTAGATAATTTTGGATAAAGCTTCCAACCAACCATTCCCAACCTGTCGCATCTGATTCCATCCACAAGTCCTTCCATCAGCTATAACTATGGTTGTCACCACATTTATGACCTGCTCACCAAACTGAACACTCTTTCGTTCTCGCTCTAATCTCTTCAAAGCTGATGTAAAGCGAGAGAAGCCTTGGATTACAGTAACCAGGCAGGTCCAAGGCACGAGCAGAATCAGACTGTTCGCAACAAGTGTGATTGTCATCGAGATAGACTCGAACTGACTCGCACCCTCAAAGAAGGTTCCAATCATGGCGCGTAAGCTACAAGTCCTAGTTTGGTAGCTATAGGCAGTGGGATCTCGGAAGTAACAATGGCAAACCAGTATTGTCGTGGGAGAATGTTGAAAACGAGACCGGCACCTCTAAACATGGAGTTCGAACAGCCCTAGATTTGTGGTCGATTTAATTTGCATCAATCTATCAATCAGATTGGAGTGTGCTTGAAACGGGTTCGCCAGATGGAGGTGCGCCATTGTTGTAGAATGTGGGGTGGATTGGAGCGGAGCTTGGAAATGTTGGCGCCGTTTCAGAAAGAGCAGTTGAATGCTGTAAGCTCACTCCATCAGCTCTTGGTTCGAGCTTTTATTCAGTAACCTACCTAGGCCACAGGAACCCGATCAAATGCGTTTTTGGGCCGTAAATTCCGCCGCATGAAGTTGAGTCGTTATGTGAATGTTAAGCCCAGATCGCGTTCATTGAGGCTGAGGGGCCGCAGAATAAGATGATACAATGGATTGTCTAAAACCCTTTATCTTTAACAGTTGACACGTCTATGTGTATTTTGGGCCGAAATTTCTTTTTCCTAGATTTAGCGCCCTTTAGAGCGACCAATTTTCCTTTTAGATTTGAGCCGATCTTAAATAATTTAGCCGCTTTGTTTTTTAGTTTCGTCTTCAGCAGATCGAATTTCAACTTATCTGCGGGCAGAAGTTCATCCAAGTCCCCGTCTGCATCCTGGCTGCCGTCAAAATCTGACGCGACAACCTGATGATGAAGTTTGTTCTGATGGTTATAGATGTCGTGCCCAATAGAAGCCTCTTTCAAGCTAACTATCTTCTTTATCTTGTTCAACATCATTTGCTGCACGCTCGGATTGTCAGCGACGATTTCCTCAATTTCCTCCTTGGTTGCGAGAGTCAGATGTTGAAGGATGTCTGCATTTTGTACTAATTCCTCGTCTGTTAGAATTACGTAATGCTCATCCTCGGCCTCAAAGAGCATCGGCGCATTCTCGTTGCTCGGCATCAAGATGCCTTGGACATGCGGAATCAAGAAGCATGAAACTGATTGAAGAGTTACAAACAATACTCCTAGCTTCCTCAGACCCATTTTGTTACGAGATCAAATGACGCAAATTGTCTACGTTCAATGAATGCAAATTTGGAGCTTAGGATCTGAAGACTATACCTCCACATTACATTGTGTGTGTTTTGAATCATTTCTGCATCATGAGGTGGTTGTTTAATTAGCGTAAAAGATTGAATTAGCGTCGCTCAAATTTCGAAAGAGGAAGTAGATCATTGACGACTTGCGACAAACTTGAGCGAAAGCAGCCAGCCATACCTGTGCCCGCGTGACAGGTGTGTTAAATGCGAGCCATACGAGCTGAGTTTCCGCTCGCACAAAAAAGTACTCCGCGTCCATTTGATTGCCCGAAACCACAATACTCACGACGAAATTAACCATACAGACCAAAATATTCTTTTCGAATTTGCTTCGAATGCCTGTAAAATAAAAACTTCAATCAAGATATTTTTAAATTAAAGTCCAAATATTTACACCCGATAATTAGGCGGCTTTTCAATAATACTGAGATCTCATGATACCATCCGGGAAAGGAGATGGTTCTCAAATAACAGATTGTAATGCTGATGGTCCATATGGAACATCTACATTATTGGAAAATACTTCCAAACGCGACAGTTAATCCATGAATGAGCCCAATTGATGAGTTCAATAGACTCAACAATTTTAATCTCAATATAATGACCATAATCACACCATCAATAAGACTTTCCACTCGTATGTCACATTTATTATCAAGTAACTCAAGGATCAAACAAACAGAAAACTAGACAATGCATGAACAACAAGGTGCTGAATCTAAAATTGAACCGTCGATCGTGCCAAAAAGGAGCGTTTTTACGCATCAGAGCGCTATTCATCGGGACCACAACCCTAGGGCCACCTGTGATACAACAAAGCTCAATACTGATCCGCTTGATGACGCAATGCAAGAATTGCTTGACATATGCCAGCAATACAACGATAGGGTTTCTCTCGAATCTAAAACGACCATGGGAACCAAAAACGATAATAAATTGAATCCATCAGGAATTTGTTACGAACAAAATCGTAGCAAAAAAATGGCCCGAACACCTTGTGATATGAAAGGCGAAAATTCGAACGCCAGCTTGGATGCCAAAAAACAAGATATGAGGACTCTCAGTGGCTGCACAGATACAGGATCTATAGAAAGACTTCAGCAAAAGCAAGCTGAGCTCCAGAGTCAACTAGATGAAGTTTTGAAAGTTGCTAAAGCTCTAGACGAAAGGCAGCAGCGTAAATCGATGCGCGCGAACTATAGTGATCTATGTCGCACCGTTGATTCAAACGGAAGCGAAAACGAAGATGAGGATGAGTTGGTCGAGTTTGAACAAATCGAAAATGAACTCCGAATTTCGGAACTGAATAGAAAGTTGGACAAGATTCAAGAAGAGCTACGGATCCGATTGTATAGGCGTCTCATGTCAAAAACCACCAACTGTTCGAAATCATCATACCAAGGCTTCCCAAGCTCGGCCAGATGCGGCTCACATACTGACGAGTCATCTCCTTCATCGTCATCATGCTCTGACGAGCCAACAGCCTCTACATCTCATCATGAAGCGCAATCTGTTGTAGATGAACGATCTAAACCTGAAATAGATGTTGAGTATAACGAGAAGCTAGATAGCATGTTGAGCCATTCTGAATTGAATCTTCGGCACGAAATATCTATAAGTGAGTCTGGGAGATCTCAAGAAGTACAAGCGCTTGAAGCTAATTCTCAGGATGACCTCCCGAAATCTTGCAGGAGTGGGCAGTCCACGACAAGTCCGAATAGCGCAAACATGTCTTCAACCACCCAATCTGATCTTGACTCGATTGCAGATAAAAGCCCAGATGATGAACTTTTAACATCGACTACCAGTAAAGAATCGATCGGCTCGTCCAAGATTAGCTCGGAAGTCTCGAATATATTTGGCAATCTAACTGCAACTAGTAACCTAAGTATCACAGGCTTGTATAACAATACGAGTCCATTCTGTCCAAGTAGCAATCGGAACAACTCTGTCAACAGTGATCTCGAGCGCATAGAAGAAGATGAAGAGGATTGCAATGACTATTATGGTAATTCTGATCATTTTCGAACAATATATGAGGAGAAACTTTCACCAATTATGTGTGCAGTTGCCCTTCGAAGTGAAAACCACGACTCAATGCCTGACTGTGGGCCTTCTGCCACTAAAATCCGCTCAACTATCACAGGAAGTGACTTGCCAGACTCGAAATGCGAACCGCGGTCTACTAAGGACGGCAAAGTAAATGACGGCTACACTTTCGGAGCTACTGAAACCAATAGCTTTAAAGTATCTAATAGCGCGAAAAACACCACAAATAGGCCACTGACTCTTTATCTACCAAAGCCAGATGAAGATATTGACCTAGTGGAACATATACAAGCTCTTGGTCATGACACAAACATGATCTCTGACGATTTAAAGCTCAGTCCTACTAATGCTCATGGGTTTCTCTGGAAGTCTTGCTCTAAGAATACCAAAAAATGGTTAAAGCGGTATTTTTATTTTGACAGAAACTCAAAGACTCTATCTTATTATGAGAACGCCACGCAACTAGTCAAAAGACGAGGTCCTCCAAAATGTTTCATAACATTCGACGAGATAATCGACGTTTATGTTGACCACAAGTTGAGCGGTTTAGGAGAGAGGGATAGGTCATCTAGAAGAAAGAATTATGTATTTGTATTGGTCACTTACGGCAGGAGATATCTACTTGCCTCCGACAGGGCTGAGATAATGCGTGCCTGGATTGACATATTATTCACTGCAGCAAAAGCTCACGACTATCTACAACAACTGGATTCCGACTAATGGGCTTATGGAGATCCAACGATCTACTACAGAGGTAGATACTAACATCATAAAACAAACTCTTTCAGCCAAATAAAGACGCCCCCTTTTTCTAATGGCAGATTCTCTCGACGCCAGTTAACAACTCCTTCGCATGAGATCCAAAACTGATTCAGTATGTCTATACTGGCTGTGATCCACGACCACCCGACGATAGGATAAGCATAGTTAACCCGTGTTGCCGCCATCAGCTTCGCTCGGTAGTTTTCTTGATATCGGGGCAAGCCTGATCCGTTAAATAGTGGTTGATATCGGATCAAGTCTTCAAGATCAAATTCAGCGGTTCCTCTAAAAATTCTGCTATTGTATTAGCCTTGTGTTTTAGCATTCCCAACGGTACCTCATGTTTCGCACATATGCATAGCAAAGCTGTTGATAGATTTCTCACAATAAGATTTGCCTCTCGACTCTGAATCATGGCAGACTTAAGTTTATCCTCGTGGAGGGCAGAGTTTCCATATCGCTGATAGTTCCTCCATATTGTGCTGGCTAGTGCAGCTATGGTTATGGCCTCGTTATTAGACCCGCCATTGTGGGCCAATAATGATCCCTCACGGTTCAAAAGAAGTATACAGGTGACACCGCCTGTATTTGCCTGAGCAAGCACATTGTTCAAGGATTTGGGCTTGAGCAGGGTGGTTGTGGGATTGAGCATGATTGTATTCGATGTAGTCAATCGATGTTGAGAACACTAGTCGATGTTTTTAGGTTCTATTCAAATCGTTCACAGGAGGCCATCAAGTTGTGACTGCATCAGCTGGTTTTCGGCTCCTGAATGGAAAAATGTAACTGAGTCAGTAGGCTCGCGCCGTCTGGCGAGAAGAGAAGCTACAAACATATGCTAGTGTGCGTTTACTCTTAGTTTTGAGTTTCGCAGACTTTTAGGTTACACTGCTACTCAAATCATTCCCATCGGCGATGCCAGTTAGCTGCCATCGGTGGGCTTGGCAAATCAAAAACCCCGTAAATTCTCGCCAGGCGGTCAGGTTCCTCTGAACTTGGATGTGAATTCGTTTTGCAGCCTGGTACAATTGAATCAAAGTAAATGAAGATGAGAGATCGTGGCCAAACTTGCGAGATTCTAGCGCGCTAGGTTGTTAAGCTCGGGCGACTTGCACAAGAAGAGTCAGGTTTGCTGGAGCTCGTGACACCAGGTTGTCGCAACTATGATCAACTTTTTGCGCTAGCCGCTGACTACTTAGCCAAGATCAACTCTTTCTCCAGCGACTTTCACCTTAAAATCTAGGATAGATATTCCGCTATCGAGAGTTGATCATTGTAGTTTTATGGTAGCTGCTCTTGGCTGAGGCGCGAGTCTAGCTCATGACAAGATCGATCGGAAAGATGCAACGTCGGATGGTGCGGGAACGTCGAGTTAGAGAATACGGTTGTGGGGCAACAGAAATTTTTGTTTGCCGTGAGGTACCAGCTCCGATGGTATCGAGCCTGGTCTTAGCGAAGGTTAAACGAGGGAGGAGAGGCTTCAATCCAAGGTTTGCCGCTTAGATTTGCTACTATGATCCAATCGCACGCCATTAAACTATCTTGTAGGGCTCGATTAGCCTTTCAACAGGGCCGACCTGACGCGAGCGAGGGCCGACTTCGCTGGATGGCGCCAACAGCGTTATTGGATTCGCTAGTGAAATATACGTGTTAAATCTTATCACCAGCATCATCGCAAGCATAAAACACTCCCTCGGGCAACTCGACGATCTAGCAGCGCTTGCTAGAGTGGCAGCAGCTGAAGTGGTAGCAACAAGTTGGGGCCAAGTCGATGAGATGGCAGGCTCGTGTGTTTGTGTGACTAGGTGTGTGACTAGGTATGTTTAGATAAGGGTTGCTGATCCTACTAGCTTGGCTGGCAGACATAATGACTGAGGTTGGCCAGGACTCTGCCGTTGGCCCCGGCCTTTTGGCGACATACGTACAAAGATTTGCCGGCTTCAGCAGTCAGTTGAGCTTCGTCGGCCAGATAGGGTGGCGCTTCGGTTTGTTGGTCTTTTTCCTCGGTCTTACGAGCGCCAGCATTGGCGAGCGTTGTCTGAGAGATCGAGAGGGGCAAGGATGTTTCTGGCGCAAGCGGTGATTGTTGAAACTTAGCGTAGTCTTATGGCTTCGGTGGCGCCACAGCAACGTAATAGTCGTCTTCGCTGCCAGTGATCAGCCCATAAGGATGGATGCATTACAAGTGTTGTGGGTTTAGACGAACCTTGAGCTTGCTGGCTGTGAGCTAGGAGCCAGCCAGGCGACTTCAGGATCTCGCAAGGCGCCAAATCGGTGGCCAAGGAGGAAGGCACGACGGAAAGTCGGCTGCTCTCGGCCAGGCTGGCTGGGCTGCAGTGCGCACAACTCAAGAGGGCAACCAGGCGGACGAGCTGGCAGGCAAGTTGGCGGGCAGGCAGGCAAGCAGCCGGCCGGCGCCGATAAGAGTGTGGACCTGGATAGCAAGCCGGTGGGCGTGTAAATCGCAGGGTAGACAAGCTTCTGATGGTGAAAGCATTAGGGCTGACTACAGGCTGCTAATGGTGCGAACGGCAACAACTGCAACTAGTTGAATGCGAGTGGCCAAGGCGAGTGGCGCCGGCTTGAGAGAAGGTAAGAGAGTGTTGGTGACGGGCGAAGGCAGAGCGAGAGGATAGGAAAAGAGAGGGAGAAAGCCAACTGTAAGAGGGCGAGCGAGCACCAAGAGAAGGAGAGAGCGAGCGACTAATCCAAGAAATCAAGGGAGACAGAGAGGAAGCGACTGTGGGAGGCATATTAGCTAACTAGCTGAACGGATGGATAGTCATAGTATGTCCGTCCGTCCGTCAACTGCGCACTTTTATATAAACAAGAAGTGATATTATATCAGACTTGTCAAGAAAAATGATTTATTTTGTTAACACGCCTTCGATCATTCAGTCGCTCTATCGGCCTGCCGCCTGTTATCGCGCTTAAGCTCACAGATCTTCTTCAGAAAGATCACGTATTGTTCCCGTCTTGAGGCCCCTTCAAGATTTCATGTAATTATATTATACTATATCCTATTCTATTTCAACGTTTGAAGAGATATTACACGTTAGAGTTGTTGTTTTCCTTGTTGTTGCTGTTGCCGCCGCCGCAGTTGCTGTTATTCATCCACCATAATCGACGATGGCGAAACAACTGCGCCAGTCGATGAGTGGAATCCATCTGTCGACACATGTTAATGACAGATATGATGTTTCGGTCACCTCGCCAGAGGAGTTTGTTAAAAAATTCAATGGCACTAAAGTAATAACTAAGGTCCTAATAGCAAACAATGGAATTGCAGCAGTCAAATGCATGCGATCTATCAGACGTTGGGCCTACGAGATGTTTAGAAACGAACGTGCAATTAGATTCGTGGTTATGGTAACGCCCGAGGATTTGAAGGCAAACGCCGAGTATGTCAAAATGGCCGACCATTATGTGCCAGTTCCGGGTGGTACAAACAACAACAACTACGCCAATGTAGACCTTATTGTTGATATTGCAATACGCATGAAAGTTCAAGGCGTCTGGGCCGGCTGGGGTCACGCTAGTGAGAATCCAAAATTACCCGAAATGTTAACAAAGGCCAACATTGCCTTCATGGGTCCCCCACATCAAGCCATGTGGGCCCTCGGTGATAAAATTGCCTCCTCAATAGTGGCACAAACAGCCGATGTGCCCACTCTACCTTGGAGCGGTTCAGGTTTAGTGAGCGACTGGCGTGAGGGCCAGACTGTTAAAATTCCACCCGATCTTTACGCCAAAGGTCTAACTTCAGATGCCGAAGCAGGTCTTGAAGCCTCCAAGAGGATAGGTTTCCCTGTCATGATTAAGGCTAGTGAGGGTGGCGGTGGTAAAGGGATAAGAAAATGTGAGCGCGAGGAAGACTTTCCAAGCATGTATAGGCAAGTTGAAAATGAAGTTCCAGGCTCCCCAATATTCATCATGAAATTAGCAACCTGTGCTCGTCATCTCGAGGTACAACTTCTTGCTGACCAGTATGGGAACGCTATTGCCCTTTTCGGTCGCGATTGCTCAATTCAACGCCGTCATCAGAAGATTATTGAGGAAGCACCAGCAATTATTGCAGATGAGGAGACATTTTTGGAAATGGAGGCTGCTGCCGTTCGGCTTGCCAAGATGGTCGGCTACATCTCTGCAGGCACGGTGGAGTATCTGTACGATCCGAACGAAAAGAGGTTCTTCTTCCTAGAACTGAATCCGCGTCTCCAAGTTGAACACCCAGTGACTGAGATGGTGGCTGACGTTAATTTGCCGGCTTGCCAGTTACAAATTGCCATGGGTCTACCGCTTCACCGGATCAAAGATATTAGGCTTCTCTACGGGCAATCGAGTTATGGTGACAACCAGATAGATTTCAATAAGGGTAGAGCACGTCCATGGGGTCACGTCATTGCAGCTCGAATTACGTCTGAAAATCCTGACGAAGGTTTTAAACCCTCCAGTGGAACTGTCTCGGAGTTGAACTTTAGGTCAAACAAGAACGTTTGGGGTTATTTTAGTGTGGCTGCCTCTGGAGGTCTTCATGAGTTCGCCGATTCTCAGTTTGGGCATTGTTTCTCTTGGGGTGAGGACCGTGAGGATGCCCGAGAGAATCTGGTAATCGCTCTGAAGGAGCTCTCGATCCGTGGCGATTTTCGCACAACAGTAGAATACCTAATCACTCTGTTGGAGACTGAACCATTCCAAAAGAATACCATAGATACTGGTTGGCTGGACCAGCTTATTGCTGAACGTGTTCCTAGCGGCCGACCCAAAACAAATCTGGCCGTTTACTGTGGTTGTATCCACCAAGCTGATTCAAAGCTCAGCAGCAATTTTCAACAATTCCAACAATCTCTCCAAAAAGGCCAAATCCTACCTGCAAATGCGCTGAACATTATGAACACTGTGAACACTGAGCTTGTTTATGATGGGGTCAAATATTTTGTCAGCGCTACTCGGAGTGGGCCAAGCAGTTACTTTCTTGTTATGAATGGAACCTACAAGTATGTTGAAGTCCATCATTTGTCTGACTCGGGCCTGCTATTAAGCATAGATGGCTCCTCACTGACATCCTATATGAAAGAGGAGGTTGAGAGGTTTCGGGTCGTTATCGGTAACCTTACTTGTGTCTTCGAAAAGGAAAACGACCCGACAATATTGAGATCGCCTTCAACAGGTAAACTAGTGCAATATCTCGTCGAAGATGGTCAGCATATTGAAGCCGGCCAACCTTATGCCGAAATCGAAGTGATGAAGATGATTATGTCTCTCACAGCTCAAGAGAGTGGAACCGTCAATCTCGTTAAGAGACCAGGAGCCGTATTGGAAGCTGGCACAATATTAGCCAGGCTAGAGCTCGTCGATCCATCCCTTGTCAGGCGTGCTGAATTATTCAGCGGTGGCTTCGATGCGCTAGAGGCACAAGACGAGTCTGACGACACAGATTCTGATTCTATAACATCGCTTACCGAACCCCAAGAACAGAAACTTAACGTCACCTTCGAACAAGCCAAAAAGCATCTGGAAAATATTTTAGCCGGCTACACTTTGCCGGATTCGTTCTTTACTGAGAAGCTCAACGAAAATGTCGAGACGTTCATGAGATGTTTGCGCGATCCTCGTTTACCGTTGCTAGAGCTGCAAGAGATAATCTCATCGATCAGTGGTCGTATTCCTGCAACAGTTGAGCAACAGATACGCAAATTGATGAACAACTACGAGAGAAACATCTCATCCATTTTGGCCACCTTCCCGTCCCAAGAGATTGCGTCTGTTATCGACACGTATGCGAGTACGTTGCAACGCCGTGCAGACCGTGATGTCTTCTTTCTCAATACTCAAGGTATTGTGCAACTTGTTCAACGATATCGTGATGGTATCCGTGGCAGAACACGTTTCTGTGTTCAAGATTTGCTGAGACAATATCTGAACATCGAGCAATACTTTCAAGAAGGACAATATGACAAGTGTGTCTCAATTTTAAGAGAAAAATTTAAGGACGAGGGTATGAACAAAGTGGTGGATTACATCTTTTCGCATATAAGCGTCTTCAAGAAGAATCAGTTGGTCATTAAACTGATCGACCACCTGTGTGGTCATGAGCCAGGGTTAACGGACGAGCTTAGCAACATATTGAATTCCCTCACCGCTTTGAGCAAGCCAGAAAACGCGAAGGTAGCTCTACGCGCAAGACAGGTGCTGATATCTGCCCACCAGCCGCCCTATGCATTGCGTCACAATCAGATGGAATCGATCTTCCTATCGGCCATTGACATCTACTCGAGAGAGTTCGAACCGAACGTTTTGAATCGTCTAGTCCTCAGCGAGCCATCAATTTTTGATATATTACATCAATTCTTCTATCATTCCAACATGATTGTCCGAAAGGCTGCTCTTGAAGTCTATGTTCGCAGAGCCTATATTTCATACGAAATGGTAGCTCTCCAACATGTTACCATTGATAACAAGAGGCCGTCCGTTCATTTAAGAAGCACACCTACATTACTGATGAATGGAGAAATGTCTGACAACTTGGTTAAATCTAACATAGACACAGCCAACGAGTCTACGAACGGATTCATCTCCATTTCCAACACAGACGATAGTTCATTGCCGTTCCATATGTCATCTATCGATGGATCCATCAATCCGCCCAAGGAGAATCAGCATCAAAATGCTGAATCGCAGCAACAGGAATATCCAGGTCTTTTACCTGCTGCTGTCTACCATTTCATTCTTCCATCCTCGCATCCATCCATGAACGTTAAACGTAGTCACACAAATTCCATCATGACACTTATTGCTCAAGCTAACAACGGTCAAGAAGCGACTGCTGTCATTGATCACAATCAATCGCAGTTAATCTCGAATAGCATGCAACATAAAAGTGGGGCTCCAAACTATAGAGTCGGTATAATAGCTGCCTTCGAAACGATTGAGCATGCTGAGGCCAATTTCAATCAACTTCTGGGCCATATTCGTAAAACTGAGCGCCAACTAAAGGAGAGCAACGACGACTTCGAGAATATACCTGATGAGGTTAGGTTAGGGAACAGTGGTGAGCATGGAACACCAATTAAAGGTAGTAAAAAGCCACAACAGATACCGGTAAAATCGAAGCGAAGCAACAGTCTTCTAGTTAGTACAGGAAGAGAGCGCTCCTCATCCCTCCCAGTGGCACCAAGATCTGTTAAAGAGCGGGAATACAATCCACTTTATATCATTAATATAGTCATCAAAAGTAAGCACAAGGGTTCCGACGACAACAACGAGAGTCGCCGTTTTGAACTCTTCTGCCAATTAAGAAAATCTGACCTCAAAAAGCATGCTATCAGAAGAATTACCTTTATTGCCTGTGATAGATTTAGATTTCCGAAATACTACACCTTCAGGCACCGAGACGACTACTACGAAGATCGAATCTATCGTCATCTAGAGCCTGCGCTTGCCTTCCAATTAGAGATAAATCGTTTGAGAAACTATGATCTGGAGGCTATCCCAACTGCCAAACAAAAGATGCATTTATACTTAGGTAAAGCTAAAGGTGTGGCACCAGGTCAGCAAGTCACTGATTTCAGATTCTTTATTCGCACCATTATCAGACACTCTGACTTGATCACAAAGGAGGCGAGTTATGATTTCTTGCAAAATGAAGGTGAACGTCAACTTCTAGAAGCCATGGATGAGCTCGAGGTCGCTTCGTCGCATCCCAACGCGAGCCGAACCGATTGTAATCACATTTTCTTGAATTTTGTGCCAAAGGTAACAATGGATCCTGCTAAGATTGCTGAAAATGTCCGTGCCATGGTCATGCGTTATGGTTCGCGTTTGTGGAAGCTTCGTGTTTTGCAAGCCGAATTGCGAATGGCGATTCGGCTCACTCCGAGTGGACCTTGCACCCCATATAGGCTTTTCCTAGCTAATGAATCTGGCTACTACCTCGACATGCATTTATACAAGGAGGTTCTTGATAGTAATACAGGGCAGTTGAAGTTTGAGTCGTGCCTCGATTCTCATAAACCTGGACCTCTACATGAACTTCCTATCGCAACACCTTACATGACAAAGGATTACTTACAATTCAAACGCTTTCAAGCTCAAAGTAATGGAACAACCTACGTCTACGATTTCCCCGACATGTTTCAAACAGCATTGACGAAGATGTGGGAGGACTTTTTGGAGAACAGGCCTGATCTTGAAATGCCACGTCAGGTTTTGCATTGTGTCGAGCTCGTTATGGATCCAAATAACGCAACTAGATTATTAGAACAGAAAAGAGTTCCAGGTGAGAACGATGTAGGTATGGTCGCTTGGAGAATGACTCTTTTTACGCCCGAGTATCCAGATGGTCGAGATATCATAGTTATCTCAAACGATATGACTTTCTTGCTGGGTACTTTCGGGCCACGCGAAGACATGGTCTTTCAATTGGCAAGTGAACATGCCCGCACTCTCGGTGTGCCTAGGATTTATATATCCGCAAATGGGGGTGCAAGAATAGGCTTAGCTGAAGAAGTCAAATCTTTATTCAGAATCGCATGGACTGATGAAAAAGACCCAGAAAAAGGGTTTGACTACTTATATCTACTACCTCAGGAGTTCAAGAAAGTTGAGGATTCCGTAAGATGTGAAAAGATTGAAGATAAAGGTGAAACGAGGTACAAGATTAATGACATTATTGGGAAGGTGGATGGCATCGGTGTCGAATGTCTGAAATATGCGGGTATGATTGCTGGCGAGTCGTCACAGGCTTACAATGAAATCGTTACTATCACAATGACCACCTGCCGATCAATTGGAATAGGATCCTATCTAGCACGTCTGTCCCAGCGCGTCATTCAACTCGATAACTCGCATATTATCCTTACTGGATTCCAAGCTCTGAATAAGCTTCTTGGGCGTGAGGTATATACCTCCAACAATCAACTTGGAGGAGTTAATGTCATGTACGCCAATGGAGTGAGTCATGCCACCGTTCAGGACGATTTAGAAGGCGTGTCGATGATACTCAGTTGGTTATCATATATACCAAAATGCAGATTTGCACCTCTACCCGTAATTGAGCCTCTGGATCCGGTTGGTCGCGATGTCCTCTTTGTGCCACCAAATTCCTCTCACGATCCGAGATGGCTCATAAACGGAAAAGAATCCTTGAATGGTACATGGGAGGATGGTTTCTTCGACAGAGGCTCTTTCCAAGAGATATTGAGTGGATGGGCGAAGACAGTGGTCGCTGGCCGTGCACGTCTCGGGGGCATACCTGTGGGAGTTATAGCAACTGAAACCCGCACTGTCGAGCTCACCATACCCGCTGATCCCGCTAATCTCGACTCTGAGTCCAAGTCTATTAGCCAGGCTGGACAAGTATGGTTCCCTGATAGTAGCTACAAAACTGCTCAAGCCATCAACGACTTCAACAGGGAGGGTTTACCCTTATTCATCTTGGCTAACTGGCGTGGATTCTCCGGCGGCATGAAAGACATGTATGAGCAGGTTTTGAAATTTGGTGCATACATTGTGGACGCCTTGCGCCAGTATTCTCAGCCAATAATGGTCTACCTACCTCCATTCAGCGAGCTGAGAGGCGGCGCCTGGGCAGTCCTCGACGCCTCCATAAATCCAAGACATATGGAGATGTATGCTGACCCGAACGCTCGTGGCGGAGTGTTAGAGCCTGAGGGAGTCGTAGAAATCAGATTCAGGCAAAAGGACCTGATTAAAGCAATGCAACGCAATGATACAATAATGATGCAGTACCAACAGGAACTGACCAAAACTAGCGACCCGGAAGAGAAGAAACGTTTAACTGGTCTAATTAAGGATAGGGAGGAGATTTTGAGCGGTGCCTATCACCAGGTCGCGTTGAATTTTGCCGATCTACACGACAGACCCACTAGGATGCTAGCAAAAGGTGCAATCAATGACATAGTGCCTTGGCAAAAGTCTCGTCAATTTTTCCATTTAAGACTGAGACGATTGTTATTTGATGATTAAACGTTGAGTTTGTTCTAATGCTAAAATAGCAATTTATTAGGCAGCCAATTAAATAGTGTTTCGTTGATTTAAGATGGACCAGACGTTCAGAAACCATTCTCATCTAACATGTCGTTGTCGACATCATTGAACTCCTCCATGTCCATCATGGCAGCCATTCTATCGGTCTGTTCCACGAGTTGTCTCTTCTGAGCTTTCAACCTAGCGGCTTCTCTCATGTAAGCGTCCAAGTCCTCATCCAGGTCCTCATCCCCGATTTGCTCCTTCCTTGAAGTTACTCTTGGCTGCGGCTTGACGTTGGTCGAGGCCGGATTGTTGGCCTTCAGTTTAGCGCGCTCCTGCATGTATTGTTCCAACTCGTCGTCGAGCTTGTCCTCGTCCACGGGCGACCTGTCTCTAACCTCACCGGCAGCGATCAGAGTTTCGCCATTGATTTCAACCAATTTTAGTGACCTGTCGCGAGTTCTACAGGGACGGCCCTGCAATGCCCTACTTGCTGATTCCGCTTTCAAAGTTAGCGTCGCATAGATCCTCCTCTCACCCTTAATTTCTTGCAACTTGTCAGCGACAGGAACGTCAACTATAGGAACTTTTGCCTCCAGGGTATCACACCCATATGAGCTGAAAACTTTGTTGAGATTACTTGAATTTGTATCCTTGTGACGACAGATGACTTCAAAAGTTTTCTCCATGTTGAGGCCGAGAACTAGGTCAGAGTTGAAGTAGTGTTGCTACGATATAATTAGTCTATGAAGAGGTGGGATAGAATTAGGTTGGGATTCGATAACCATTGGAAGTACATGAGCCAGAGTTGTTACTGCGAGCCAGCAAGAACCCAGTTGCATGTAATCTTGCTTCAACCCTTTGCAATCTGAGAAAGCATCGGGAGGAGCTCGCTCATCAGGTGGATTGGCGCTAACAAACACGCGGCCTCGTGTTGGTTTGTAAATAGAGCTCCTCTGGCTGCAGCACAAATCTTGTATGCTTTCTGCACTAGCGCTGGACAAAATCCAGGCAAATTCGTGATAAATTTGATAAATTTATGCCAACAAACATTCAACTCTCAGACAGCTAGTGTTGCCGGAACAAATAACGTGTTATTGTGCCCGCTACCAAAGCTGTTCCAGTCGCCACCACAATGGCTTGCGATAGGACAGTTGCCGAAACCATTGAAACTCTAACTGAAAGGCTTCAAACTTCAACCCTCTTAAGTGATCGGCGCGACGCGTGCAGGGGACTGCGATCCCTTGCAAAAGATTATCGCGTTGAAGTATGTGCCCAGGCCATGGAAGCTCTGTTACAGGCTATCAAGAATGACCGACAAGATTCTGAGATAGTGAATTATTGCTTAGATTCATTGAATTATATTATTTCAGGAACTCTTGGTGACTCACCGGCAGCAACCTGGCCCGATGCAGATACTAGTCAGATATCTGACCAAATTTACGCAGGCGGCAGCAGCAATAGCAACTCTTCCTCTATGTATTCGTCGGACAATGCTTATCCGGGTGCTGTTGCCGGCTCAACGACAACACCCGTCCAATACGTGTCAAATTCAACAGCTGTTCAGTCTAGCAACCTAAAGGGACACCAGGACGCTTCAAAGAACGCCAGTCACGATCCGGGCCGGGAAATGGCCGAGATTTTTCTCAAGAAAGCTGACAACGTTACCACCATTCTAGATACGATCATCGATAATGACTTCAAAACTAGATGGGTTGCTGTGCGCTTGTTGTGTGGGCTAGCTAGGCATCAGTTGGCAATGGTTCAAGATTCCATATTAAGTTTTCCACTTGGCATATCACGCCTGACGCAGCTGATCACCGAGGAGCAGGAACTGATTAGGAACGATGCACTCGTCTTATTTGTCAGATTAACACAATACAACCAGAATATACAGAACTTGGTCGCCTTTGAGAATTGTTTTGACAAGATAATGTACATTATGCAACTAGAGGGCTACTTAGACGGAACAGTGGCTGTTGTTATGGATTGTTTGAACATTCTATTGAATCTGACCCGCTATAATGAATCTAATCAAATTTTATTCCGTGAGGGGGCCCACATACAAAAGCTAATGCCATTTTTTAATTCTATTAAAACAATCCAATGGACCAATGAAAAGACCGCATGTCTAGTGCTGGCCTTGCAGATAGTCGACTCAATGATTGTACCAACGAACTCGCCCGTTCATGTGCAAGCCTGCCAGAGTATAATGCAACGCTGCGGTCTTCTAGATAAGCTTTGCGAACTTTTAACGGCCACCGCAATGCCAATTGGTATCCTATCGGAAACCATGAATACAGCCTCAGATATTATTCGCGGCCATTTGGGTCCAAATGCAAATATGGTGATGCAGACCAGCGCTATGATGCCAGTTTTACTGTTGTCAATGGTTAAAGAGATGTGCCAAGATCAAGAGAAGAGGATTTCGGACCTTTACAATTACATGAATGTACTACACGACTTTGTTGCAAACTCGCGCGCTCCCAGTTAGAGCGCGATTATTGCTTGCAATCGAGTTATATTAAATTTATTTATAATGTACACATAACTTGAGGAGGAAAGGTTTTCCTGGGATGATAATGACGGTTGTAATGATTGTGTTACAATTTCTTAGCGTGAACAGATCTTGTGTGTCTGAGACAGTTACCACTTTGGCTAAATCTTCTTTCACATAGGCCACATTTGTATGGCTTCTCACCCGAATGAGTCCTTTTATGTTTCGTAAAAGTAGATAAATCTCCGTACCTGTTCTCGCAAATTTTGCAATGGTAGGGTCGTTCGCCGGTGTGTATTCGTTTGTGGGTAATTAAGGAGGATTGTTGAACAAAACTTTTGTTGCACAATCCGCACGTATAGCGGCCAGATTCCTTGATTTTATGACGTCTTTGGTGGGCCCTTAGGCGCTCTGAAACCATGAAAGTGTGCGTGCAGTCTGGACATCGGTAGAGGCCGTTTGCTGTGGATAAGACTCCACTTGTTGTCATACTCTTGGGACTGAGTTCCGAGCTGCTCGACATGTTGTCAGCTCTAAGATCGGTGTCGATGTCTAAATTGCAAACATTGCTTGTCATGGTGCTGATGGCACTCGCTATGGAGCTGATGGGACTCAAGTTGCTGATGGTGCTGCCAAAGATGCTGCCGCTACCATTTGTCGTTGAGATGGATGGTAAGGGCGAGAGGGCAGCTGAGACTGATAGATCCAGAGGTTCCACTTGTTCGCCAAGCGAGGCCATGATGCGCTTCTTGTAAGGTAGAGTTGTCATGTTGGGGCTTGCTTTTGTAGGTGGGTTAGGTGGCAGTGATGGTGGCGGAGATGGCGCGGACTGCAGGCTGGCAGACAGGCAGACTTGCTGGCTGTGGCGATCTGGATGTTGGCTAGCGAGAGTCCAATTAACGAATGCCAGATCAACATATCGTCGGCCAATAATTGAAGGCCGTGCGCACCAATAAACGCGAACCTCTGGTTAACACTATACTTTGGGCGCACGCAGGCGCATCGCACAAAACTGGAGCGAGCGAGTGAGCGAGGAGGCAAGCAGGCAGGCAGGCAGGCCGGCGGGCGAGCAAGCGAGAGCTAGAGCGAGCGGGCAGCGGGCGAGCGGTGGCACTAGCGGCACATTCAACATGTGTGTTGTTTACTTAAACGCGCTGCAAGCTGCGCTCCTCTCTTGCACACATCAATCTAGTCTAATCTGTGATGCTGACTATGGTTGTGGTCATGACTATGGCCATGTCCATGGCTGTGGTGTTCGTGCCGCTGCTGCACCATAGGCGGCTGGTGAACGGGTGACTCGCGATGCGGCGATGAGTAATACATGGGCGATGCATAGGGGTGATCGGTCGGCGGGTTAGACTGGCTGGAGGATGGAGAGAATCTTTGCGATTCATGAGAATAGCCGGCGTTCGTCGATTGGCTCCCATGAAACTGGTGCAGGCTTTGCAGAGGCAATGGAGGCGGCGGTGGCGCTCGCTCAGGCTGGTAGTGGCCAGGGAGCTGCGTGTGGAACCTATAGGCGGGCTGGCTATAGCCCTGGTTGTGTATAGGCGGCGCTAGGGTTGGTGGCGCCACAGTTGGCTGTTGTGGCGCCGAAATCCTGCTTATTTGACCGACGTCAATCAGCTGCCTGAGCACACTGTCGGAGATGTTCGCCGCCAGGCTGGGATTTTGGCTCAGGTGCTCGAGGATGGCCGACTGTGATTGGTAGGCTTCGCGCTGAGCCGGGCTCATGTCGTCGCTGACCGTGTTCGAGGAGCTCGCGTGGTAGGCGTTTCGATCAAGCACCTCGCTTGGACCGTCATCGTGCTGGTTGTTGTTGTTGTTGCTGTTCTGGAGCGGTGAGTAAGCCGCGTTGTGGCCAGAATTAGAGCTGCCACCGCCGCCACTGCCGCTCAGTATGGACCAGAGGGTCTGACTCAGCATCGATTCAGAGGAAACTTTCTTACGCGCGTATGGGTCCGAGAGGCGCGAGCCGGGAAGGGCCGTGTGAGATTGGTTCTGGCCAAGCTCATGCTCGGCCCCATTGTTTCGGCCACCGAAGGCGCCCGACTGGCTTGGCGGAGGAGCCTCGTCGTCCTGACTGTCGCTTAGCTGCGAAACTCGACCGCCAAGGCCGCTGGCCGAAACAATGCGGCTTATATTCCTCCTCGTGACGTGACAATTACAACCAGTCGGTAGCCTGAAGGTGTCGATATAGAAACCACGTCCCTTCTCGAACACCAACAAACGATGGTAGGAGTGCACCTGCGCACAGCGGGTCTCGTAGCTGGCAGCCGAAACATAATTGCACCTCTTGTTAGGCATGAGACACTTCTCGAGCCTAACCGTCTGAGTAAACTCGCCTGCGTTCACTATGACCTTCCAGAGGCCCTTCTTATTCTTCGCAAGCTTTGGCTTCCCGTACATGACTTCAGAGGGACAGATGAAGCCAGTGGTTGGTGGCGACTGGGCCGATGCCGAGCTACTAGACGGAGAGGCATGAGGTGTGATTGCGCCTATCAGGGCGTCCATGCCGTCAATGCTGGACCCTAGGGGCGTGTTTGCGCTCGTTATGGTCAGATTTGCGCCAAAATCGGAGCCGCTATTTATCGTATCTCTGATGGAGGCAACTGAACGCGCCCTTATAGTCGATAGAGAGCCATCTAAAAGTCCTGCGACCTCGACACTGCCGCCGTTTCCACCACTCTCATCCGTGGGCAGTCGATGATTTTTAAAGGTCGTAGGCACTGATAGTGGTGGCAGCCTCAAGCCGGCGCCAATTTGCATTGCACTTATATGAGAAGCCGCTTGACTTAGATTAGATTTTCCATAGTGATAATAATCATAATTATAAGATTCCTCGACATCGCGAGGAATCCCATCAACTAATGGCTCGTTATCTTTAACTTCCGAATACATCAACTCAAATACATCCCGTTTCTTTTGAATTTCGTCAATGATAGCTTGCTCTGGATACTCGAAGTCATCGACACAAATGTCTGGCGTAAACTTATCGCATCTGGGCGCATTGTTGGCCCCTATTATCTCACTGTCAGCATCATGTGGCACTTTTGAGTTTGACAACGTAGACGATGTTAAGGCTCCATTCAATCTCTCACTAACGCTCGATTGTTTGTTTCCAAAGCCAATATCGTCATTGTTGGTGCCGTTAGAGTTTGAGTTGGAGCTTGAACTGCTGCCATTGTTGTGGTTGTTGTTATTTCGTCTTGATGTTGAACTTGAAGGGGATGTTGGATATGAAGATGTTTTAATCATTTTGAGCGCTGCTGGTTGAATCTCAATACTATTAGCATTGTCAACAAGTTGTTGTTGCTTCGCATTATTTGCCTCAATTTGTTGTTGCTGGCGCCAATAAATTTGATTCCGTTTTCTTGACCAATTGTTGAGATAATTAGGAATAGAGGTTGAGGTTGATTGACTAGCTAGGGGGTGATGGCGGTTTTGGTGAAGTTGATGGTATGTACTTATGTTACTTCTACTATTTACAATATTCGAGTTTGATTTTGAGTAAGCTCCCGCTGGCGATGCTCCTCCAACTGATATGGGAGGCGAAGTTTTTGAGTTTTGAAATGGCATTGGAATTGTTGGTACTGATTGGTCGATAAGGTTCAATAGACGATAAAGGGCAAGCGAGTTATTGTTGTTGATGGCAGAAACTGTGAACTGTCGTTCCCCATGATCCCTAATACGATATGGGAGGTGTTGCTGATCTAGATGGCCGCCAATGGGATCATCAGTGTCGAGCGAATCAATGAGGTTTGCCGCCACGAGAGACGGATCATCTAGACCAGCACCGAGACTGCCAATGGCCGATGTGGCGACAGTCGGCTGATTGTTATAATTCTCAGCTAATAACAATTGTTGATTTATGTTTCTCATCATCGAGTTCAGTGGCAATGAACTCTCTGCGCCCTCTAATTTTAGATTGAGTAGCTTGCTTTCGGGCGCATTGATTTGATGATGAACGTTTCTGTGAATTCTTGCTAGGGTCTGAGGCTTGAAAACTGGATAGCTATAATCATAAACTGGCTGCACCAAGAATCTGTTATTTGTTGGTGCTACCGCCGTCGCAGCCACTGGATGCTGATAGGCTGCTAACAGGTGCTGATATGCAGCCGGTTGGTGGTAGATCATTTGCACATAGTCATCCAACTGAAACTGCTTTGTCTTAGTTGTACTAAACAAACAAGTTAAACTTAATAAGAGACTCAAAAATATCATACCCTTGCTTATCGACGTGGAGATCAAATTTGAGTACAAACAATAGCATACTTTTTGCTGCTGACGGTGCTTTGAGACAATCATATTGTTGCCACTTCATTTATTGGCTAACTAGTTAGCGGTGTTATCGGTGATAGGGATGTGAGAGGTAACATGAAGTTGTAGTTTTGGTCGAGGTGCTAGTATCAGTAGTAGAGTCACACAGTGCTTCATAAGTGATTTAGAGTGGTATTAGTTGATATAACTGAAACCGATGGGTCAATGAGTAGCTGGCTCGTTGCCTGTGTCCAGTCGGCTTCAAAAGTGTTAGATGCTTCTTTCCTTTGACAACTATTCCTGAATATGCGAGATCGCTAGTTAGCTAGCTCGCAAGCTGGCGGGTGGGCAGACAAGTGGGCAGGCAGGCAGTCAGGCGGGTGGGTATGTAAGTAGGTAAGTATGTAGGCAAGCAGGCAGGCAGGCGGGCGGGCGGACAGTCAGACAAGCAGGCGAGTGGGTAGGTAAGTATGCAGGCAGGCGAGCTATCGGGACGGATAGATTGATTCAGCTCGATGCTACTTCTTGGCTTTCCACACATCACTTAACTTCTCTCTTTCGCTATTCACCTGAAATCACGCCCGCAGTCGTCGTCGTCGACAGCTCAATGTTAGCTCGAATCGATTGCTCCAGCTTTGGTTGTATCCGCCACATCAACAAGGGCAACTGGAATGGTAGTTAGGATCGGTAGCAAGGTAGCTACCTTCTGCCACATTGCACCAAACTTAAGGTCAACATGAGCTCTTACTTTGAAATACGCTTAAAAAACACAACTGACGACGATTATGCTTCTCGACGGCTGCCAATGCCCTCAAGCACGGTAACTCAAACGTCGTTCCAGGTCCAAGCAATGAATACTCCCTGTAAGTTTGTCGCTCCTCCTCATCGCTAGTGGATGCAGAGCCTATTGTGGACAAGGAGGCTGATAGAGATGGTGGCTGAATTGGACCATTCCAGAGATTATGGTGATGGTGGTAGTGATAGTGATGGTTGTGGTTGCGGTGAAACTGATACTGAGGTTGTTGCTGCTGCTGCTGTTGGTGCTGCTGTTGCCGTTGATTTTGTTGCTGGTTGCAGTGATGATGGTTATAACTGTGTTGCCTCTGTCGCAATTGTTGTTTAAAGCTGGCCACTTTGGCCTTTTGTTCCATCGTGAAATGTTGTTTAAAGCTGGCCACTTTAGCCTTTTGTTCCTTTGTGAAAGAGTTATGCTTTAAGCATTCGTCAACAATAGCAGTCATGATTCCGTGACAAGCGTTGTCTTCCATGCCAGCCGATTCAATTAAACGATGAGCAACTTTTTCTAATGTCTCAATAAATAGGTAAGTCAATTCATAAGGATCCAGATAGTTGTTAGCTTTAGTTGTTGCCGTAAGAGTCGCATTATTGGTCATTGAATCGCCACTAGTGGCGGTCATGTTTGTTGTCGCTATTGTCGTCGCACCATGTTTGTCGTTATTTTTAGAAATGATACAGCCAGAAATTGATTCTTGTCTAGTGTCCATTGTTGTTGTGGTTGATAGGGTTGAAGCCGAGTAGTTTGTTGTCGTTGAGCTCATAGCCGAAGTTGGTGAGGTTGTATAAGAGTTTGGGGAGGAGCATGAAGACGACAGCGATGGGGATGTAGGTAAGGAGGAGGAGGATGAAGAGGAGGAGGAGGAAAGGGAGGTCGGTGATTCAATTTGTGGAAGTTGTCGTTGGTTCACTTTAGGCGCGGGGATGGGCGTGATGAGCATGTCCTTTAACACAGTTAGGGCCTCTTTCATAGAAATGTTGTCATGATTCAAGTCGTCCATCATGTTGATCAGCCTTTCTCTCCTCAAGTTGAGCTTCTTAATGCTAACCAACATCTTATTTCGTGCTCCCTTTGTTACCTCCTTATCAATTAAATATTTTTCCTCTAAATTTAACATTTCATCATAAGTTAGAGTTCTGAATAGGTGTGTATACTTGTGAAGTCGTAGACTCTTTAACCACTTGTCAATGGTGTCCATGATTACTAGTTACTATGGCTTTGAGTTACAATGTTGGCTTGAGTTAGGCTGAGACAGTTTGGGTTGAGTTGAACTGGCTTTGATTGGGAGGTAAGAGGGTGAGGATAACGTCGGTGGCGACGATGGTAATGGCTGCGTGAGTGTGATAATGGCGATGGTGGGCGATAATAGTGATTCAACTAGCGGCAACTCTTGCGTAATGCGCTGGCTTGCTCATATAGAGCTTGAGTCTAGTCTGGTTGGGTCGGCTTGGTGTCAAGGGGCGCGGCTGGCGATGATTTAGGGCCGAGTGGACGACTTAGTGGCGCTATGCAAACACCCTTTAAAAAACAATCTACATGGCCTTTTATACCTCAACGAGTGGCGACAGTATTAGACCTGGCCGGTTGTGTTGAGCTTTAAAAAAGAAGGCGCTAAACAGAGTTTGTGCCACTGGAAGACCCACGAGGGAATCCCTGCTCGCGTCCTCAACTCGCAAGCTCTCCTCCCTCCCATCGCGCTCAAAGCGCAACCCGATTGGCCCGCTTTGCCCTAGACGAGGGAACAGAACGCTGCCCGACGTGACAACAATCCGCTCGGGAGTGAGCAACCAAAAACCCAAAAGGGAGAGATGAAATCTCCACACTGGAGATAATCGAGCTATTGGATTGGTTTAGGTGAGCGAAAGTTGGCAGTTGTTTGCGCGCTCTAGCTGCAGCTCGTGTTGCATCCACAGCATCCCAATTTGCTAGCGGAGAAAAGTTGACCAATCCCAGCGGCGCCTGTTGCCTCTGCGCCGGCGGCGGCAGCAGCAGCGGCCGCCGCCGCCGCCACTGCCGCTGCTCTGTGAACGCAAACCAAAACGCAAGCGAGCAAGCGAGCGCTCCCTCCTTGCCGCCCGCTCGCCTTCGGGAGGCGCAAAGGGCGCGATAGTTTTATGTGCGACAATTTGCCTGCCGGCGGGGCAGCGGCGCTCGGCCGAAGCGGCTCCGTTGGCTGATGCGCGCACAAAGATGTGCGCGCTCGTTCCTCGGGCAATCTCGCGGCCAGAGTGCAATCAGTCGGCCCTGAGTTGCGCATTGCATCTCGCCTAGCGCCTACCTCTTGGGACACCTGATGCCAAGCTGGCCAAGCCACTGCTGGCAAGCCAGCCCGCTAACGACACAATATCGTCCCAAATCGGGGAGGAAGGCTCAAGTGTGAGCCGAGACATGAACGAGGCGGAGTAAGATAAGTTAACGCTTGATGCTTTAATAACACCGCCGGCTATTTACATGAACCGGGCGCGTCCTCTAGCTCAACCAGCGAGCGCCAGGCCCTGTGGTTGTCTGGTGAGCACAGTGCGGCGCCCATAGGCTCAGTGATATACATCTGTGGCACATAAGGATGAGATTGATCCAAACCGGCAGCCTCTCTAAGCCGAGCGAGCCCCCCCCCTGTCCCAGCGCCCTTCCACCTGCGCGCCACCGAGTCCGCGACCAGGGGACGCCGGCCCATCCGGTTTGGAAATCACTATAAATAGTTTGCAACTAATATCTCGCTGGTGGTTGCGACTGTAGGATTCATGCGCTAGATTGCTCTCAGTTGGTTAAACAACCTGAACGCTTTACAGCTCAAGCCGCCGATGCGGTCGAGTTGGAGCTCCTCCTATTCCCGAACAGCGAGCTGCTCCTCTGTCTCGAGGCAAACAGCGGTCTCACCTTGGGTTTGCTCCTAATTCCGTTCGCTGCGTCGGGCGCCTGAGATGGCGCGGCGGTCGTCGTGCTGGTGCTGGTGGTTGTTGTCGTTGTCGATGCCGTCATTGTTGGCGCTGCGGGCGAGTTTGGCGCCTGCTCGTTGGCCGCCACCGCCGCTGCGCTGTCCCTCTTGCTCGCAAGGTCCGCCTCCTCTGCAATGGGCGCCGAGCTGTCCACAGGTGCGCCCTCCACTCCCTCGGCAGCGCTCTCGCCCTCTGGCGGCGCCCTCTGAGTTACCGCCTCCATCGAGTTGGAACCCTGCACGCTTCCGCTCGCTAGCTCGGCCGGCGCCTCGCTCGCGCCCTCCGAGCTTGGCTTGCTGTTGGCCTTCATGAAGGGCAATCTTGGTTTGCTGGAGGCGCGCTGGTTGGCCCCGAAGAGATTGGGCTTCTGCGAGGAGCTTGCTGGTTCGCCGTTGCCATTTGAGCTCGCCGCATTGGGTGCTGCTGTGGTGGAGCGACCTCTCGCGGCGAAGGTGTTTCCGAACTTCGTTCTTGTTGGCGCGAAGCCTCCCGTTGTTGCCGAGTCGGCGGCGCCAGATGAACCCGCAGTTGAGTTGCCCGAGATCGAGCTTGTTCCTGAAAAACTCGGTCCATTGTTGTTGCCTCCACTGGCCGCTTGCTCAGCCGTTTGGCCCGAACTTAGTCGCCGGCGGCCAGCAAACAGTTGTTTGCTTGACTTCCTTGTGGTCGATGTGGTCGGCCTGCGGGTGGTGGTGCTGGTTGATGGGGCTGGCGTCGTGCTGCTCGTGGTTGAGCGGACTGAGCTCGAGCTGATCGAGTTTAGGCGAGTTTGGAACCTGTTGTTCCTGTTGCCAAACTTCTTTCTGGTTGAGGCGCCTGCCGCGTCGGCGCTCTCGGTTGTCGAGCCGGCAGTTTCCGGTGCCGAGCTAGTTGACGAGGAGGTTGTAGGTTGAGGCGGCGCTGGGGTCAAGGGCGTCGAGGAGGAGGAGGCGGAGGGGGGCGCCTGCGATGAAGACGACTGGGAGCTGCTCTGTGCCGCAGTGGATCCTTGAGTCACCGTTGCAAGGGTGCTAGTTGAAGTTATGGTCGGCTGACTCACGGAGGTGGTCACCTGAACTTGCTGGGGCGTCACAAAGGACCTTGACACTGAGGTGCTGATTGTTGACTGAGTGCTCGAAACTGGACTCGAACCAATTGGGTTCGGCCGGTCCGGTTGGAGCTTCTGGCTTGCAAACGGGACTGGAGTGGAGGAGGTTTGGCCGGCTTGTGTTGGCGGCGACTTGGTGAACCCGTTGCTGGTGTTTCCGTCGGCCGACGCCGGCCGCCCGTTGCCGCCTGAGGCCAACCTCGATTGAGCTGGCTCGCGCACCAAATCGTCCGCCTGCTCAGAGCTTGAGATGAGCCTGTTGCCGGTGAACTCGCTCTGTTGTTGTTGTTGTTGCTGGCGCGTTCCCTCTGGTTTGAACTGCATCTGCTCCTTCGCTGGCTCTGGTTGTTGCTGCTGGAGTTGAACCGTTTGAAACTGACCTTGCACTGACTGCTGCCTGCTAACGGGGCTCTTCTGGGGTCCTAAGGTCAGCTCGTTGGTTGAGCGGTCGCCTTGCTGCAACAATTGATTGTTGGACTCCGGAAAGAATTGCCTGCTTGGCGCTTGCGAGCTCGTGATCGTGGAGGTCGAGCTCAAACGAGAAACTGCTGGCTGCTGAGACTGCTGGCCAGCCGAGCCAGCTTGTGCCGAGCGTGAGCCGCTAGTTGGTGATGGATTTTGGTTCAAAATTGGAGCTCCCATCTGGTTTTGGTTTCGTTGTGGCGAAAAATGCTGAATTGCCGGCGGAGGTTTCGGGCTGCTCGCCGGCTGCATTTGACTCTTGGGCACCACTGGACCCTCTGTGGACAAAACGCCGGTGGCCAGGTGAGCCTCCGACCCAAAACTGCTCGCCGGTTTCCTGTTGAACTGATGCGTGGGCGCCGAGTTGCTTTGTTGCCAGTTGCGGTGATGCTGCTGGCTGCCTGCCCCATCGGAGGCCGACGAGTGGCTCGAATGGGTTAGAGTTGCGGGCGCAGCCGGATCAAGTCCATAGGGATCAAGCATTAGGTTGTTATTGGTTCCATAGCGACTTGCGTTCGAGAGGGCGGCCCGGTTGTTGTGCGTGCTGGCGCTGTTGCTGCTGGTGATCCCGTTTCCGCCATTTATACTGGTCGTTGCTTGAGTTGAAATTGGTTGCGACAAGCCAGCCTGTGGCCGTCTCTGACCGGCTAGCACACTTTGGATGAGATCTTTCTGAATCTTGTTACTCGGCGCTGTGGCGCCCTGTCCGTGATCGCGGCCACCCAAAGTGGACAACTCGGCTCTGCTTGGACTAGTTTGATGGCCGCCGAGAGGGCGCGACGATTCTGTTGAGCCCGCAAGCCGACTTGCTGGCTCATGGATAGTATCCGTGTGGCGCCCGCTTGCTTGCTTGAAGGAGACCGTCGAGGATGGCACATTTGCAGGGGTGGACGTGAAGGGGTTTGCTGGCTCCTGGTTTGGCTTTCGCGTCATTTGGATGGGGGGCAGCCGAGTGGAGGGCGTCCGTTGCTGTTCGCCCTGGAGGATTGAGTTTGGAGTTATTGGTTGAAGGAGGTTGCGGTCGAATTGCGACATTCGCACGGAACCAACGGACTCGGTGGAGGGCGGAAACCTCGCTGACGCCGACTGGAGCCGCTTGTCCTCGCGGACGTTTGGCTCGTATTCACTGGGTTGGCTTGAGGCCTGGGTGGTTGTGGTGGTGGTGGTGGTGGTCGATGTTGATGTTGATGTTGTTGTGGAGGGAGTTGAACTCGAGTGGCCTCTGCCGTCCGAGATTGATGCCAGATTGCTCACTGGAGCTGGATCGTCCATGTAAGGAGTATCCTCTATTCCCCCGTCGGCCTCTATTGCCGAGTCGATTGATCCGGGAGTCGATGATGAGCTCACGTTCTTTGCGACCACAGTTGCGTTCTTGTTGTCATCGTAGTAGTAATAGTAATAGATGACCATATCGTCCTTCTTGGTACTGTTTGAGCCAGCTTGGGGCCCGCTCGTGCTGGTTGTGGTTGTCGGAACTGTCGGCGCTGGCTGGAACCTTGAGCTCCTTGTTGGTGGCTCAGTGTTCAGGGATGCAAGTGTTGAAGTTGGCCCAATTAGATCGTTCGGAGAGAAAAATCTCTGGTTGTTTGAGAGAGATCTCACTGAGGATCTTGGTTGCGAGTCAGAGACATCGCGCTCGATGGTTGGCGGCGAAGGCGAGTCGCTCAGTTCTGGTGCCCATTGTGTCGTGGTTGGTGGCGCAAACAGGTCCTCAGTTGTGCTCGGTGCCTCCTCGGCCGAGCCTCCAAGTCCTCCACTCGCCTGTCTCCTTGGTGGCTCTTGGAATGCGTTGTCAAATAGTGTTGAAGGCGGGGCTCGGTTTGAGTGGCCAGGATAGAATTGTTGGGCCGATCGTTCCGTGTTGAAGTTTGTTTGCGACGCTTGGGTTGTGGTGCTTGTGCTCGCTGAAGGCTTGAAGTTAACCTGTGGAATGGACGAGGACGCTGGCGGGCTAATTGTTGGCGGAGGATTCCAGGTAACGCTATTGCCGTTGCTTGTGTCACTTCCACTTAGCACCGATATAAGGGGCGGCGCTGTGGGCGAGAATGGGCGCTCTCGGGTCGCTTGCTGCTGTTGGTTTGGTGAAATAATCTGAGTCTGGGGTCCGTTTGGGTTTGAGGAGGAGATGAACGAGTGGCCAGTGAAATGGATGTGCGGTTGCTGCCTCGGAATGGCTGGTTGCGAGAACTGTCCACCGAGCGGACTCAGACTCTGAAACCTGGACGCAGGTAGGGGTGCCAAGTTTTGTTGCTGTTGCTGTTGCTGCTGATTTCCACGGGCCACTTGATTGTACTGTTGCGCAATGTCGCCACTTTCGCCCTCCAAATGGCCACTGGAACTGACTGATGGGCGCCAAAAGTTGTCTGGAGCTACAATGGGGAGCAGAGTGCTAGTGGAAAATCCACTCTCAATTCCGTTCATCTGTTGCTTGAAGGCCCTCGCCAGGGCATCCGAGTTCGACTGGGCCGTGACCGCCAACGGACGCTGAAGAGGCTCATGCGAGGATGGCTGGCTAAAGTCGAATCTAATTGTGCCCTGATTTTGGCCAAAGTTTGGTTGCTCCAAAGGCTCGTGTTGGGCAGTGTTCCTCGTCTGCGCTGCTGGCTCTAGGTCGCTTCCGTCGAGCTGGTTGGTTGCTGGCGTCAGTTTAACGGTGGAACTGGTTGCGATTTGTTGCATTCGTTGCATGGGCGCATCGTTTTGGTCTCTATCTGAGGACAAGGTGTCGCCCGGTTGCCGCTCGGCCTCACTCGAGGCCGTTTGGAAGGAGTAAAAGTCGTTGGTAAGATCTGAGCCAAGCTCGCTAGCTAGCGAGTCAAGCTGTCCAACAAACAGAGACGAGCGATTACTTGGACTCGACTGTCTATTTGAAGTTGGCGTCGAGCTCGCTGGTTGACCATCGGCGCTCATTTTAGGCCCTCGATTATCTTGATTCTGAGATTCCTTGTTTGGTCTTTGCTGGAGTAGAGCCTCTTGCGATGCTACCGCCATCTGCTCGTCCAGAAACTCATCACCAAGCTCCTCGATGAGACTCTCAATGCTCGTCACCTTTGGAGCCTCTTGCAGGGGCCTCAACGAGCTGGCTGCCATGGTATGCTTTTGCTGCGGCCGGACTGAGTCCGTGCTTGTTGCTGGATTTCGCCGGCGCTCAGGCTGCTGAACCCGCTCAAGCTCCTCGAGCGCGCGCCTGATTTCACTCTCACTCATCATATCATGGGCCCTATTCACCTGGCGCTGCATGTCGCTTGCAAGAGACCTCTGGCTTCTCGCTTGCTGGTTCTGTTGCTGTTGCTGCTGCTGCTGCTGCTGCTCCTCGCTCAGTAGCTGGGCCATAGTGTCCACCACTTGGTGGAGCTGGCGCAGTTGGCGCGCATCGCTGTCTTCTTCGTCGCCGGCGTTTTGGCCGGCGCCGCTCATCCGGCGGCCAGCCACTTGAGGGGGCGGCGGCGCTCGCAAGCTTTGTCGTTGCCTGGTTAGCAGGTTTTGCTGAATAGGGAACTGATAGGAGCCTAGGACAGATAGGGTGAGACTTGGGAGGAATAGGAGCAGGCAAAGCGCCCCGAGCGACATTTTGGCCACAACAATTGCTTGTCTCTGCTCACAAGCGGCTTCCCTGTTGCAGATCAAGCATTTCAAACTTCTATGGCACATTCCTCAAATCTCTGCCCCTTGGGCAACCGATTGGTTGCTTGCCTGCTGGCTAACTCTCGCTGTCCGCTCGCTGCCTCCACTTCCGCTCGCTCACTTGCAAGGACCCAAAACTGAGGGCGCCCGTCTTGTTTGATCGTGGTGCTTCAGGCCCAAGCTCTCTTGTCAATCCCAATTGAACTCTCACTCTGCTGGGAGGGAACCAGCTCGATGTCGGTTGCTCGAAACAAGGGCGACTATTCGCACTGTCTTGTTTGTTCCGGCGAAAGTTGACGCTGCCAAGCCAATTTGACGATCTGATGGAAGCCACTTTGATTTCAAGTTGACTTCAATGGCTGTGTCTCACTCGGTTCAGCTCGACAGGCAAGCGGAGTGAGCCAGCACTGGGTTGGACTGCAGTTGCAGTTGCAGCGGCGGCGGCGGCGGCAACAGTTTGCTCGTCTTAAATTAGTTCACTTATCAGGTGGGCGGCTCAAGCGGCGAGCTGGATTCACTTTCGCTTTGGCCGACTCCAGCTCGGCTCTGGCGAGAGCGCGCTGCCCGAGAGTTGAGTCATCGATACCAGGCAAACGGGCGACCAGACTCAAGCTTAGCGAGCCGAGCCAAGTCTAGTCGAGTGTTTTAGGCCGCCTAGGTTTTGGATGTTGCTGTTGGGCGGGCGACGGGCGCCGCCTTGCGAGCTGGGACTCATGCTGGCACTTAACTTTGCACTTTTGTTGCCCTCAGACCCGTTGGCTGGCCGGCCTGCCGACTGCGAGCATGAAGCAGAGCGGGCGGCTAGCACCTGATGCCGCCAATTGTTGAGCTCAAAGTGTAGGAACTAAGTGGAGAGCTTAAGGTTGCGAGATTGGGGGTTGGAAGGCGGGCCGAGGGGATGGAGGCGAAACTCGATTGGTTTGCGTGGATGCCCGGCAAGTGTTTAGCTGTCGCCGCTGAGAACATCCTAACTGGAGCCTGATTGCTATGCTCTAGTCCAGTCCTGTGGTTTCTTGCGCTCGGACAGGCTGCTGGCTGGCTGGCCGACCGGCTTGTTATGGCGCGAGAGAGTATAATCGAAAAGCGGCCGCAACTGCCGCTCCGAGAGACAGAGGGACGGGCGCTCGGATGGCTAGGAGGCTGGGCCATTGCAATGGCAGGTTTGCGGGCGAAGGCCGAACTTTGAGCAAGATTGCGGGCCAGATCAAAGCCGAAGTGGAACTGCGCGCAAAGTTGGCCAGCCGACTAGGGATTGAATTAGCAGCATCGGTGGAGACCCTGCTGCTGCTGCTGCTGCGGCCGCTGCAACCGCCACGACCAGGTGGAGGCGCTCGGAAGGTGACGGAGCCAGCGGATACAAGACGAAGCCGGGCCGAAGTTTAGCCTTAGTCTCCCACTCCTGCGCTCCCTCTTCGCCTGAGCTACGGGCGACCGGTTAAAGCGGGCGAAGTTTCCATTGTGGAACTTGCGGGGTTTCGCGAATCGACAGGTCAGGATTGATGGCTTCAAGAGAAAGGGAGAGGGAGACTTCAAGCTGTTGCAGTAATTCAATTCACTCGAAGCGCCAAACGCAGGCCAGCAAGTGAAACGACCAGGCAGACGACAATTTGCGGCTTCCCCCCAGTGGCTCGCTGGCCTACCTTTGATTCAATTGCGGCTCCGATTAGCCAAATGCGATCTCCCTCTCTCCTCTTATGAAGGGCCAGTGCTAGCACAGTTCACCTGTTAGATCTGCGCGCCAGCCAAGCGAGGCCAGGTAATTTGGAAATATTGTCATGTCCCTCCGCTCTGAGATTGAGTTGGCCGCTCAGGCCGGCTGACCAACTGGCCGACTTTGGCGGCATTGGTTTTATCTCAATCAAGCCGAAGGTTTAGTTGATACTTATGTGTGTTGCAACAGGCCACCTGTTGGCCGGACTAGTCGACCTTAGAGAGGAAGAGCGAAGGAAAGTTAGGATCCACGAAGCTAGGAGACTAAATTCTACTCGCATAGATCTTGTGGTCAGCCATCTGGGTGCTCTCGCCGTTTGAGGCATTGTGTTGGCGGCTTTGGATTTTGCTCACGCAGCTGGGTTCCCCAGCAAAGTGGCTGAAATCGACTTGATCGTGGCCGGCTGAGTTTGCGCTCAAATTAGCTCGTGGGATGAGCAAAATGGACAAACTAACTGGACCTTCGAGGGCCACACAACTAGATCACCTTGGCTCAGCAAACAGGCGCGGCTATGTCCACCTGCGGCCGTCTGCTCTGGCCTCGAGCAAGACTGCTCGCCCGAGACTCCAGCTGCCTGGCTAAATTGGCTGACACCTTGCTCGGCCGGCGGCATTCTCGTTTTTCAACCATTCAGATGATTGATCACCAAACTCTCGACCCAAACTCAAGTAGCCGCGACAGGCACATCCGCCGCAAATCGACTCAACTTGACCCATTCAAGCGCCTCTCTGGGTTTGCATTGACCTTAGGCGAGCAAACTCAGCAGCTAGCTTGGCCAAAAGTCTGGCTGCTTGCTCAATCTGCCGCCAAACCTGCCCGAAACAGCTTAATTCAAGCCCCTTGTCTCCCTGTCTTCGTGTGAATCCTTTATATTCCTAGATTTGGATGGATTGACGACAACTGGAGGCCACTTTTTAGATCCACTCCAAGCAGCGCCGGCCAGACAAAACAAAGTTGACTCCCCTCAGACTGGAACTCGTCTCTCGATTTTGTCTCCAGCTAATCACCGCAAACCAACTCACCTGGCAGTTAACTCGAGCAAAAGTTTTTGAACTTGTTGCGACCGATTGGGTTTGCAAGCGAGCAAAGGTGAAGGCGAAGGGGGCGAAATTGGTTGGATTGACATTGCTTGCTCCCTGCACAAGTTCACCCACATTCGCAACTCAAACCAGCAACCTTTACATCGGCATCAACATCAACATAAACATTGAATCCCACGATTTTCTTGAAACGAGCACAACAAGGCCAGGTGAGAGAGAGAGAGAGGCGGGTAGGTGGAGGCGGAGATGAAACTACTGTGTGCAACTTTTATGTCTCATTTGCACAAAATTTTCTCCAACTCCATTGTTCCCGGCTCGCCTCTTTCAGGTTGTGCATGGAGGAGCAAGCAAGCAAGCGGCCGCCTAACCAGCTGGACGCGGGGGGAACCAGCTGAGCTTGGCCTCCCTGGTGGCGAGAGGCGCGGACTTCACCTCGAGTGGCGGAAGTGGAGCCTCGGCATGCAATCGTCGGCCTTATTGGCTCATCAATCATGGAACTGCGTCGTGCACTCTGGCAAGCCCGCTCGGCCGCTCGCTGTCAGGCTCGGAGGGAGACAAGTAATGGAGGCAGATGCACTTCCAACCCTCCCGCCACTCTCTCCATTCCATGGTCCCTCTGCCTGCAATCTGAACCATCATGCAACTGTGCCATCCTTGCGCAGCCGCTAGGCCGAGCGAGTCCAGGCTTACGATCAATCTCACAGTTGCAGAGTGATAAATAAGAGCGAATCCACGGCCGCAACAATCTGCCAGATCGCGCCCAACAGCCCTCGCCTGCCCACATGTCTGATTTGGTTGCCTCATTGTGGAGAACTCTCCCTTTCTCTCCCTCTTCCTTTCCCCATCTCCACCCGCGCTTACCTCTCTCTCTCTCTCAACCTCCGTCCCTTCATCCTTCATTTGGCCGCCTGCGAGCAAACCGCCCGTAGGCTCCCGCTATCAGCCCGCTCGCCCGGCCCCGACTTCTCCCTGCTTTGTATGTTAATTGTGATAACGATTGTTGCCCAACAGACACACACGCACGCTGGCAAACCGGACGCCATGAACCTGTCGCCTTATTTAAGCAAGCGGCAGCTGACACGAACCAGCAGATACAAATCGCGCCCGACGAAGGTCGACCCATGCGCTTCCTTCTCCATTCAGGCCGCCCTCGCTCCTTCCTCCCTGTTGCCAGTTAACTTGACGGCGGTGGCGGCGCCGGCACGACCGCCACCATCGACGGCCGGCCGCCCAGCCCTCCCCTTGGGCCAGTTCAAGGCGGAAGTTGGAGGTTGGACGGGCAAATCTGGCGCCCGTTTGCTCGCGCGATAGTGGCCATTTGTTTGACCAAGTCAAACCAAAGGTAGTAAAACTAATAGACGAATACAAAGGCCCACGGCCAGGGGAATGTTTGCGTTGGCTAACAAAACCAAGTTGGCAAGACTGAGATCAGCCGGCTATGTTGTGCGGTGAGAGCCAAAGACAAATAGCCAGCCAGCCTCTAGGGGCACACAATCACTCCAAGATCTAGATCCAACTAAATCCAGTTTGGCAGCCAGACTCACGAGTGAGCTCTCAAACCTCCTTCGGATCCACCTGCTGCCGGACAAAGTTAAGAGCAAGTCTCGTGCGCTCGGACTAAACCAAGTTGCTGGCCAAACAAAGAAGAGAACGAAGAGAGTGTAATTTTTGCCCTCCATCGGCGCGAATCTTTGTTACCTCTCTCAGGTTTAAGGTCCATTGTGTAGCCATGAACGCGCGATAACAAAGCCCAGGTGACACAACGAGGGCCAAGTTAGAACCTCTACTCTGTTTGCGAAAATTTTGCGGGAGATCAATGCGAACCAAGGAGCCAAGAGTTGGAGTTGTTCTTGCTCGGCTCTTGCAAGCGCCAAAATCGCAACTCGCTTGTTAAATTCGAACCAACCAACTTATTGCCAGAGATTCTCGCATTTTTGCCAAGTCTGTGCCAGTTGGTTTCGTCCAGCAAGTTGTGACGGTCAAGTCCTCTTGATGACCCGACCCGCGAGTTCGTTGGGCCCTCTCGAGCAACTTGGCCCGCCTGTTGGAGGCCTCCGATTTGAGAATGGTCCACCTCCCCTGTCAAGATGTATACAAATCTCTGTCTGCGAGAGGCTGGCGCCGAAGCCTCCGGGTGGAAGTTTATGAGTCACTCACAAGCTATCCTCGTCGTCCTAAGGGCTCTTGCTGGTCTCACTTTCACCTGTGCCTGGGCCGGCGCTTGCTCTTGCTCAAGTAGTCAGAACTCACTCCTCTTCTTTGTCCAATTTCAGCTTTGGGCATGCAAAAGTTGCCCGGCAGACAGGCTAATTAATTCTGTCCTCCTCTCGCAAACCTCATCACCTGCAAAAAGACCGCAACTTCTTTTGGGAAAGAATTAATTCAAATTGCTAGACATGGTACCGTGTTGCATAAGCGCGCCATTTCGCACTTCCATGGAGATGCAACGGCGTCCATGGAAGTGAATCCAGCCAGATAAAGCGCAATGGGGTCGTCGGACGGACTTATCGTCCGAGACAACCATCCGGCTATTTCTTCGTTTAGATTCTCGCTTCTTCGTCCTCCAATGGTAGAGCAGAATTTGTTTTACGCAATCCTTCTGCCACCCAAGCCCAAAATAGCCGACAATCATTCCTATCTCGTGTGTCGGCGCTAGTTTAGTTCGTGCCATCGAACCCCATTCTCGTTATTGTTAGTGGTGGCCAAATTGTGGAGCCTAAGGTTAGTCTACCTCACCACTTCCAATGATAAATTCACCCGCCAACTGCAAGCCAAAATTTTGCGGCTTAGCGGGCGGAATAAAGGCTGTGGCTTTAAACTTTGTTGTTCGCGCGCCTTCTAATTCAGCGAGCTTGCTAAAATTGTTAAATGGGCGGCATTAATTAGTAATGGCCAGACTTAGACTGGCTCTGGTTTGTGCAGCGGATTAGTCGGGACAAGCTCGAGCAATACAGACTGTGGCCACAGCGAGCGAGTGATTCTTCACGAAACAAAACGGGATACCTGGCCAGCTAGTTAGATCAGCAGGCAGCCCACTTGGCTACCAGCACCACTACCACTACCATCGAGCTCGCAACAGGCGATAAGTGAGCACGAATGTACTTCAATCTCTCAGCTCAACGTGATTGCATGTCAATGAGCTCATCCATTTAGACGCCCATTCTAACTGGCCCTCCAATTGGAGGGGAAAACCTTCCAATTTTGACCCTAAATCTATTCATTCAGTGCTCGACTCAAGCAGCTCTTCATTATGTAAGTCCGATTGTCGAGATTGAATATAAAAAGAAAGATAGTTGGCATCACGAGTAAATCATTATTGGGCAAAATATATGAGGGATTCACGGGGGGAGGGAGCATGATGAAGCGAAGCAACCGTAATGCTCTTGAGTTATCCGGAGCAGCTTGGGCCAGAGAGCTAGAGACAGAGAGAGGGAGAGAGAGACTTGTTCACTTGACCCGGAGCCAGAGTAGGCGGTTGAGCGAGGGACAGAGATCGATAGATGGCTGAGGGAGATGGTTAATTCGAGTCTAAACTAGACCAAATGGATGCCCTCGATTGAATGAGCCTCTCGACCACCCCATTGGCACACCTACAATCAATATCTTGGCCATTAAAACTCGGCCAAATGATCCTAACCGATCGCAAACCGAAACACAAAATTCCCCTTGATAAAGGGAAAACTGGACTAGGATGACGATCGTCATTAGATTTTCCGGAAGGAAACTCATTGTTTGCCAAGTAACTGCATTGATTTAGTCTGCAGCGAGCGCAATACTGCAAAACTGATTCACGTTCAAGTCACGGGTCTCAAATTATTCCAATTCTTGGTTTACCACTGAAATAGATTCAAGTCGATTTATACACCTGACAAATTCGAGCACCAGCATGAGCTTGAATGTGAATGAAACAAGAATAATCCAATCCTACTCTCACCGGTAGTTTTTGTATCACTGGATATCTCTTGATTCAACTCGCATCGCCCATCCGGTGCTAATTCATACTCAGATAAGCATACAAATCTGCAACCTTTTTTGTGGAGCGCACATTTCTTCCAGATGGGTCCTCCCATAGATATGTCTCGGAAATGAGAGAAGAAACTGAACTCGATAAAGATCTGGCATCGAGTTCTGTGCGGAAGCTCGCAATACCTGTCAACGCAGTTAATATTTCATTCGTTACCGGCCAGAGGACAACACAATCCAAGATGGTGCATTGGATTCTGAAAAACAAGTTGGCAAACGACCCTCGGTTTTATTAAGAAACTATCTTTGGCGTGAACTCAACCCGAGGCTTTTGCCTTCTGAGAGTCACGTTGTCTTCGCTTACTCTTCCAGTTGTCAAACTTTCGGTAAGCTGCCTTGTATTGGACACGCCACAGGTGATTCAGCAGATGCCTTTGATCCCTGGGTAGACTGCTATAACATTCTTCTAACTTGCTGGCCTCAAATTTTCTCAAAGTATCGTTCAGTTTTATGAGTTTATTCTCCAAACTTGGCTCCACAGCTGGGAAGCACATCCAAAAGTGCCGCAACAATTCGTTGCTAGCGAAGTAGAGGCTTTGAAGTTTGTTTTGCAGTTGCTCCGGTACTGTATCCTCCAGTCGATTAGTATTACTAGATCGCATCAAGTAGCCACCAGGCGAGAGATTTTTCAAGGCCTCAGTTGCGTCTTTAGCGACAATGCATTCTGTCAGAACTGGATCCCAAGCCTTGATGGCTTCAACGTGATCTTTCACGCTATTGACTGTGACAGCAGCTTGCTGCCGTTGTGGCACAATAGAGTACATTTCTCGGTCAACCTCGTGCATCTTCGAACCGATCTTGCTCGCATCATCGAGGAAGTCACCATTGTTCTCGCAACCAGCAAGATCGTCGTAAGTCCAATCGCGGCGGTGTGCCCTAAAGCTAGCTGGTTCATCAGACGCTTGATCAACTGGTTTCTCTACCTCCTCTTGCATCTGAGTATCTTTTGGGTCCTTGCTTGGCGAGTTAGTCGGTTTCGCCTCCTGTTCCTTGGCTTGTAGGCTCTCCAATAGCCTGATTGATTGCTGGTTGAAGCGCTTAATCAAGAGCTGATCGGGGTTCTCATGCGATGAGCTTGGCGGGGGATCATCGGCAGCACCCTGGTAGGCATTGTCATTGAACATATCAACATCTAAGAATGGGTCAAGGATGCCCTTTCGTACAACTGAGCTCCACTCTTTCTCGTCCGATCTGACACAATCTGAGAACAAATCCTTTGTTCTGTCGCGGTTGAAGTATCTAGACTGGAAGAATTTGTTCCAAAATTCAGTTTCACTCATCTTTGTTGGCACAAGCTCTTGGTGTTTCTTTGCAACCTTTGGATAGGTTTTGAGAATGGCCCACAAAGTTTCAACACTGACGTTCCCCTTCACTTGCTTGCCATTTAGAGGAATGCCAGACAAGAAATCAGCCGAAACTCCTACTTCTTGCTGCTCTGATTGGAGCTCACGAGGCTCGGAATGCTCATCCACAAATTGGGACCAGAACTCTTCGGCCGATACGACCTTTGTTTCAACGAGATCTTTGTATAATTGCAACAAGTTGGGGTTCTTACTGAGTATCAAGGCTTTCTTCTCCCTGTCCTTAGGCATCTTGCCCTTAAACTGTGGTAAGATTTGTAACAGGGCATCCTTTACTACCGTTCGATCCTCTAGGTTAGTGAACTGAAAAGTTGTGTTATCCCCAGTGTGGAGCACTATCTGAAGCTGTATCTTGGCCTTGCCCTCAGGTGAGATCTTTTGCATCTTGATGTCCGCGTATTTGTGTGATATAGTGAAGTTGTTTTTGGTGTTTGGCATCCAAGCTAGCCGCTCAGCCATGAGGTACAATGTACCATCACCTTTCTTATGCCTCACATTGTTGATTTGTAGTCTAATGTCCTCCGATCTAGTAGCCATGATACGGTGGGTTAGGTTTCTGCCTGTAGAATTGCCAATCTAATCCACTAATCAATACAGACGAATGTCATGTGGAAGATCATCACAGTTTTGGGTTGTAGCAGATACGACTCGATTGGATGGTTTTCGTTTTCTGTTAGTAGATTATGGGAAGATTCCGAAATATCTTGTGTTGTAGCATGACTTTTGTTTTGTATTTGTTTTCGAAAATGTGGTAAATTCTCGCAAAAACGCGCCTTTCATGAAGTTCCTTCGCAAACGCTTTTCAAGAATAGTGTGTACCACATGACAAAAAAATAAATAGGGAATCGACCGAAAACTAGACATAGCCAATATTTAGGTCGGATGATTGATGTTTAATTCGTTATTGTATTCTCATAACCTCTCTCCAAGATGGGTAAACACGAACCCATGACAGCGAAAGCTATTGCGATCAAGATCAAATCGAAGGGTTTGCAGAAGATAAAGTACTATTGCGAAATGTGCAAGAAGCAATGTCGCGATGATAATGGGTTCAAATGTCATATTATGAGTGAATCCCATCAGAGGCAAGCGTTGATAGTCAGCGAAAATCCTGAGAAGTTTGTAAGTGATTTCAGCAAAAAATTTATGGAAGGCTTCATGTATATATTGAAAACAAGGTATAGATCCAAACGAGTTCTAGCAAACACGGTATTTCAGGAATACATCAAGGAACGCGATCATATCCACATGAATGGTACCAGGTGGACGACGCTAACTGAGTTCGCTCACTGGTTGGGTGAGAACGACATGTGTAAGATAGATGATTCAGAAAGAGGTGTCTTGGTTACCTACATCGATAGGGATCCCGAAACAATCAAGCGTCAGGAATTGGATGCTAAAAGGGCTCAGCAGGCTAGAGAGGCAGCCGAGAGAAACCAGAAAGAGATCGAACGCCAAATGGAGGCTACGAAGCGATTGTATGAGCAGATGGAGACAAAGAAGTTGGAGGCACAGCCAATACCAATAATAAAAGTACCATTGAGTGAGGATCCGTCGGTTTCGGGTTCCACAAGCCACGGAAGTGCCCCATCAGATCGCCCGATTCCAGATGAACTGCATCCTGACGTTAGAACACACGAACCAACCTCACCTTCCGACAAGGAACTTGATGCTGTGGTTGAAAGACCTTTATTCGGTGTTCAGGCAATCACAATCGCTAGACCCGCTTCAACCAGCTACAAGCCCCCACCTCCAAAAAGGAAAAAGGCAAGATTGTTATAAGTGCTTCTTAATTATATTGACTATATATGGACCATATATCCATCATCTTTTAGTGTCCCAACCCCTAGATACACCTACATGTTCGTCGTATAACTCCGGCTCCAAGAATTCGCCATCTTTCGTGCTAACGAGATGAAAACCCTTATAACCCCTGAGCTTCAGTATTGAATAATTCTTGCTCAGATCCCTCGGGCTCCGACAAGACACGTCTCTCAGGGCCATGGTCATAGTTGGTGGTTCACTGAAAGCTAGGGGTGAAAATACTGAAAATTTAACCCGATCCTTCGGCAGTAAGGTTATCATATGGATTGAACGGCGGGCAAAGAATATCAATGCTGTGGCCATTAAGATTGAGCCCCCGAGCAACACCGCAAGAGTTTTTGGTCTTTCTTTCGCATTGTCTATCAAGTTCTGAAGAGATACGAGATTTGTTTCGACCTTTTGGACTTGCTCGAGCAACGTGCCCGATTTCGGCTTAGTTTCTTCCATCAGTTGATCTTGAGCGTCAGTCTCACTTGGATCCCTCTTTTTCCGCCCAACCTTCCTTGCCTCGGCCTCTTTCCGCTCAGTCCTGTACTTTTTTGTGGGCATAAATAGTGTATTCGTAATTATGAGTCCGACTTGGAGAACAGTTATGTAGGATATCCATCGATATTTTTTGTAGGGCGTACTACGGTAGATTAGCACCTCTTTATCAACAGTCATTTCTTGCTCCAACTAGTTTGCTGAGTGAAATCGTTTGTTTCATCCAGATCATAACAATTTATCCCGGTCGCGAGACCCGAGAACCCAAGAAAACAGATACAAACCGTGGAGAGCAGCCCAACCATGCGCGAATTTTGGCTAACCCCAAATTCGCGCAGGGGCGTCCAATGAAATGCTGCCGCTCATGTATCTGTTCTTGGCTTCTCGGACTGGTCCTACCTCGGACTCCTAGTGTGTACCCATGGCTAAAATAAATAACGATTCTCAGTTCGAGAATCCTCCCTTCCTTTCATCTGAGAACCTTTGATTAAAAAGTATGGGTGTACGTCTTGATCGTACGTACTATATCCAATTTGAGAAGCCGAGGACAGATATGATCTAGGGCAACAAGGGTATTTATTTTTATCTGAGAATCAAACATCTGTGTTTCAGCAAGTATAAATTCACTTCCTTCAACCAACAGTCAACTTGTTTTGACTTTCTTTGTTTTGATGGCCTTGGTTGAATCTGCCGGTGGTTTATATGTTGCGAAGGCTAGTGTAGAAGTTGGTTGACTTGTCATTAAGTGGGGAGTTTGGAATCGCTGTTGCATAAAACCTGGTTGAGTGATCAAGTACCGCTGTTGGCTCTGGTTTGGAAGGCGAGCAAACACAAGCTGGCTTGAAGAACGAGGACCGGTAGCCGTACCTTGTTGCGTAACATAGTGCGCCACACTGGGCATGCGCTGCATGAGGGGTCGGAAGAATTGTTGACCGGTGAACAGAGTCGGCTGATTAGAGGCTGAACTAACCATGATAGCTTGTGGTGTCGGAACTCGATTGTTCAGGTGACTCAAGGCTGGTGAACTGATCATAGGCGCAGTTGATAGGGCTGTGGTTGCTAGCGAAAGCAATGCGGCATTGTCAATATGCGTGGAAGCTGGAACAGACTGACACGACACTGTTGCTGAGTTGGTATTGGCTGATGCCAAGGTCGGTCCCGTTGAAGTCAGAGGGGCGCGATGAGGTGGAACCAAGACGCTGCTGGCTGGACTTGCTATCGGTGGAACAATACCTCTTGGCTGCGTGGCCCACACGAGGCGGGCACCTTGTTGTAGAGGCATAGATAGAGTAGAGCCCAAAGATGTCGCAATCAACGGAATTGGAGCCCGCGACATCTGCTGGAACTGAGCAGCAGACAAATTTGGCATGGTATTGAATAAAAGAGGTCTAGAGATCAAATAAGATTGTGGGTTAATCTTGGGCCCAGTAACTGAGCTGGGTGGTGCAACTAGACCACAAATAACTGACGGTTCGACTCGACTCTTGGACAGATTGCAGGGAGTGGTTGTTGGTGAAGGGTTTTTGGTAGCGACAGGTGGATTATCGTTCTTCTGCTTTTTCGGTCTCTTCGGGGTTTTTGCCTTCGGAACAACAGTCTGTGTTTCGGGTGCGGAGTTAATCGCAGGCTCCACTTTGGGGTACGGATTTGATACAGGTTTGATTGGGGGTGGCTCATTTTGCGGTTGAATAGAGTTGATAGCTTCGCGCGCTTCCTTGGATTTCTTCGGTGGTCCTCTGGGCTTATGAGGCTTGACCGTTTTTTGATCAGCATCAACTTTCTCTGGCTGTAGACATTTTGATAAGCCAGGTTCATGACTGACCGAATCGGAATTTGGAATTTTAGCATTGACGCTCGTACTCGTACAGTCTTCTGTCATAGAAGGTTGTTGTACTGATCGATTGGAATTCACAACAGTCTGCATCTGTCCTTCTTCGTTGGTTAAAGCTGAGAGCTCCGTAGCGCAGGTGTTGAGTCCGTTTGATGTTCGAGGCTGTGCGTTGGCAAGCTTTTCAGGGTCACCTAGGGGCTGCGGAAGTGGTGGCCCACGATTATGAGCGGGTACCAAACGGTTGTGTTCCGGAGCGATTGTATACGATGCCTGCGTGCTGGATATTGGCGCTACGGTAGTACTAGCTTGACCAGGTCGAAGGATGGCATGTGATGAGATTGGTTGAGCAGATGACTGGGGAAATGGTTGCCAAGGGTAAGCGTTCGTGAATCTTGCTTGCTCTGATGTGTGCAGTGGATCCATGTAAGGAGCGCTGGCGTAGATGAGCTTCTCTTTGTTAACAGTTTTTATGGTCGGACTTATGAAACGCTTCTGAGGGCTTATCTTGGGAGGTTCTGGAGAATTTGGTTTCGGAAGTTCCCTAGAGCAGGTTGCAGTAGATGAGGTAGCAATCGGTGAGTTGGATTCTTGGCGTGGTTTGTCCGTGCTTGTAACTTTCTGTTTTGATTTGCTGCTTGGAGAAGAACTCGCTCGCTCCGTTCCAATTTTCGCTAAAGAGTGAGGTGAACTTGATTGCGTTGATTTAGTTGACGAAACGAGATCCTTTAGACCAAATAACGACGAGTTTGCCGACCCGCTCACTTCAAAAACCTTCTTCTCAGTGGATGTAGCAGCAATCAAATCTGCGAAAGAACCGGGCAATAGGAGGTTGGTGTTGCTCTTAGTTTTGCTCGTGTATTGATTATTTGATAATGGGCGAGTTGGGGGTGATTTTGGTCGGGGTGGGGGTGAGGCGGATGCCGCATTGGAAAACTTCTTATTGGGGCTCAAACATTTGGTTTCTCTGTGAGTTGATTTAGACGGCAAGTTATCGGTGCTAGTGCTTACAGATGATGAGCTCGAGAGATGTCTCTTTTCTTCGTTCACCTTAGCCACTACATCTGTTAGGTTTGATTTCAGACGACTGTGTGATGCTTCGATTTTCAAAGCTGAGCTACCTTGTTGTGAGCCTTTGGATCCGTCCATACAGGTTGTAGAACCAGAAGATTTGAAGAACTGACCGATCAGATCGTTGATGTCCGTTACCTTGTGATTCAATAACTCAGGTGTTATAGGCTTGCCTGTAACGGCCAACTCTGGATCATCACTTTCATGTTCAACTATGAGCTTCCGGCAGTCATCTAATAAGGCTCTTGAGTTCCTAATGAGATTCGGAAGATTCTTCTTAGCTCCACTTAACTTACTGAGATGTTTAACGAGCACTTTCAAGCCGCTCAATTCGTATCTAGTGATGTGGATTTTCTTTGTCTCTTTCGATTCTGAGTTGGGGTTGGACCAGGTGGCTTGGTTGCCTTTGCCAGCCCAACCATTGATCTTAGATTCATGTGATAACATGATTTCTGCTAAGTTCAATGTTGCTGTGGCAGTTGGCTGCGATTGAGCGGAAGTTGAGCTTGCGTCTGAGTTTGGCTGGGACTTGGATGGGGTCTCCTTGATGATGCTCGCTTTGCTATCCGGCTGCCTCTTTGGCGGTTTGGCCGAAGTTCCATGTTGCGAAATTTCATCAACCTCGTATTGAAGCCTGAGAAGACTGTTCTTGGTCATGCGACAGGTGTTTGCAGCTGGCTTTTCAGGTGGCTTGTTGATGAGTTCTTCATTAGCCGAGTCGATGTCTGTTGATTCATCATCAATTGAAGGTGGTCGCTTTGACTTTTTAGGTGCAGGTTTTGACTTTTTGCTTGCTTGTTTTGAAGAGGCTCGTTTTCTCTTATTGTTATCGCTCTCTTCATGATCACTCTCAGTCAATTCCTCCTCAATCTCAATACTGCTGCTATTTTTGTTTGTTTTCTGTTTGCTCTCGATTGCAGATTTATCCCTGACCGTGGCAGCGGTGGTCGCGACTGTATTTGCTGCCGCTGTTGTCTCTGGTCTGTGTAAATGGTCTTTGCGAGTGAGACAGTAAACATAATGTTGCACAGCGTACCATAAGATTTCTGTGTAGAAGGGGTATCTAAATTTGGCGGGCACTTTAGTCGCGTCCTCAATCCGTGATACTTTTAACTGATTCTCAATTCCGAATGAGTGCAGAAAATTTCCGCCGAATACTAGACTGTCTTCGAGAGTATAGACAGCGTGGATCCACCCAGACGGGATAAAGAATGTATTTCCTGCAACTAGTTGGACGCGAAAACATTCCTCAACTGTGTCACCGAAAAATACATTCTGTTGCATGCCAGACAGTGTCCACTCTTCGAAAACTTGCAAGTTGAGTTCAGTAGGTGGCACCATCCAGAATATCTTTTTTCCCTTCAAGATGTGATACCACACAGATGTTCCCCCGAAGTCGAGATGAAAGTCGGTATAAGAACCTTTGACACTCATAAGGCAGTACTTTTGCACTTTAGGGTATTTCATTTTGTCAATGGTGTTTGTACTTTCTGTTTGGCTCTCTTTTAAAAATTTGGGCCAAACTAAATCTACCCAATCTAATAATTTAACAATCATCGGTGATTCTACCAATTCGTCCAATTTTGTATGGCTAAATTCGAGACTTATAACGTTCAATAATCTATCCTTAGTTTTAGATTCGTAGTATTTACACCAATCCTTCATGGACATTTCAATATTTTTTTGGGTTTTAACATCCATGACATCAATGACCCGCGTTGGTCCAACACAATTCCGAACATCCCTGACCGTAAAGGATTTGGGAGGAACTCGAAGATCTAGTCCCTCCGGTTGGGCAACCAGAATTGGCCTCTCAAATCCATCCCGCTGGATGAGGCGCAAGTTCATCGCCTCTCCGGGTAATTCAAGCAGGTGCTTTTCTCTTATGGAATCGAATCTTTTCGAGTTAATTTGGACGGTCAAGTCGAACTTTCGTTCGCCATCGCCTTCCTCGTCGTTAGTTTCATTGTAGCGCCGGCTCTTGCGCTGCCTAAGCATCTTGTAAGAATGCTTAAGGTTCGAATGGCTGAGCCTTGCAAGTCACTAACCCGCCGCCTCCCTCTCCTCCTCGTGCTAGCTGGCCGGGCGCCAAATAACGCAGCGAGTGCGAGATCGCACAGCTCAGCAAAACTTGCTGGCCCCAGGTAGGCTCGTTCACGAATCTTCGGAATCTTCAGGTGATTTTGGATGAAGAGGTGTGCAACAATTCGCTTGATAGAGTTGGTCTCTCAGCTTGTTTTTGGGGTTTGCTTTGTTTGGGAAGACTGGTCAACGCGGACACTAGATGAGTGGCCTGGTAAAACTTTGCAGATGCAACCAGTTTGGGCCAGCTGCTTTGTCTTGCTTGGTGCTGGATTGTTCTTGTGGTTTTAGTTTCATTTGAGTTAGACTTGCAACTAGCACCAAATTTGCCCCTTCTCTTCTTGATTCCTGAACTGGCCAGTGTTTATGCAACAATCTTGCAGTGCTACATCCAGCTCGAGATGATGACACCCACTAGCTAAAAGCTGCCTTCGAAAGGCTATGTGGCTCGTGTTCCCTTAAAAACAGGCGCAAACTTTGGCCGGCTATCTGGGCGCCATGTTGGGCCCGATTGAGTGGAGTCCAATTTTCATTGGCATCATGATCAACAAACCGAATTTGTTGGGGTTGCCAGATTTGCCAAACTAACTCGCAGATTCCTCTCATCCTCATTCTCTCCCTCTCTCTCAGTCTCTCAGTCTCTCCCTCTCTCGCTGGCTCGGCCGCCCGCTCTCGCAAACACAGCGAGAGCACAGACGAACGGACAGTCGGACTGACGGACAGACAGACAGACGGGCTGGCGGGCTGGCAGCGAGCCGTTCGCTCGCCCAAGCAAGCAAAAGAGGATTCGACGTTGATTTTCGGACGAACTTGCGGGCACGATTTTCCCTCTCTCCCTCCATCGCCATCTGCAACCACAAGGAACGGACCTGAATAACTCCAGCTTTTGCCGCCACGAGGCCCCCAATTTTGGGTCAACGTGATTACTCCCCGCTGGGGGCGTCGCTCAAAGTGCCGCCCGCGCCACCTACACTCAAGCTGGACTACTAACTTTGTGGCCGTGCATTTTAAACACTCGATGAAAGAGTGAGTTTGGCGGCGGCGGCGGCGCAAGGGGTACGAGCGGCAAGCAGCACACACAGCGACTCGCTGTGGCATGCGCCGCGCATTGCCGATTCGACACCAGACTTGCTCAGGCTCTAACAGGCAGGCGCAGGGGCAGCGCCTGTATTCGCTGGCCTGGAGGAGACGGAGCGGCGCAGGCGCACTTGCTTCTCTCGCTCCCCTACCAGTGGGCTCGGTGCAAAGATGGCGCCTGCGTTCCCACTGCCCATGGCGGATGGCGCGCAGCAGCTGACCGTAGGAGTGCGGTCCGGCTAGAACTAGGGATTTCGGTGGGCTCAAGTCTAGGGGTACAGGCGGCAACTAACGCTATTTGGCTACAAGGTTCTCAGTTACAGCCGGCCCGTGGCGCTAACTTGCATGCACTCTGGCCCACGTTAGATTTGTAGATCTGAACAGACCATACGATATCATTCTCTAGGTTAGATAAGGGTAGGTGCTCGAATTGAGTTTCGCCGATGCTCAACGCTCCGAATGAAAAGTCTACGACTGTTCGAAGCTGAAAACGTTGTTCGAAACCACCATGAACGCCAAATGGACCAAGTATAGATGTATTTCGACGAGCCTCCAATTCGATCCTCTGAGCCTGATTTAGTCTTGTCCAGCCCCCAGTAGTACCCTTGACGATCTCGACGAGAACAACATCTCAGAGTTCGAACGTGGGGTTTTCGCTCGAAGCGTCGAACATGCACGAAACCCATTTCGAACGCCCACCCCAGGTTAAATAGACCTGTTCAATTGGGGGTCGTGTTAGCAGGAAAATCTTGCAGCCTGCGGCAGTTAGCTTTTCCTGCTGCCATCTATCATTGATCAGAACACCAAATCATCAAATTTCTCAGATTCACTCACCTCCAAGAAGACAAGCCCATGGCAAATGCTTAGATTTTATCGTCCTACCCACACTTGCTACCTAGCACTGATTGTCGCAACTAGCTTCTCTATAGTCTGCCTCGTCCAGCATATTATGATAAGGAACTCAACAAGCACCCTCAAGACTTTAGCATCGAAGGCGAGATCAAGAATGTATTCGATCGTCGAGCGAGGAACTGCCGCGACGGCAAATTACCGAGTGTTCTTCAAGAACTCTGAGGGGAAAATTGTATCACCGTTTCACGATATACCGCTCGTGGCGAGTCAGGATGGTCGTACCCTCTACAACATGATTGTAGAGATACCAAGGTGGACGAACGCTAAGATGGAAATCGCAACAAAGGAGCCGTTCAACCCGATCAAGCAAGATGTCAAGAAGGGCAAGCTCAGGTATGTGCATAATTGTTTCCCTTATCATGGGTATATCTGGAACTACGGAGCTCTACCACAAACCTGGGAAAATCCGTCATATGAGGATCCTCACACCAAGGCAAAAGGTGACAACGATCCGATAGACGTTTGTGAGATAGGATCTAAAACGTTACGCCGCGGACAAGTTGTACCAGTCAAGGTCCTTGGTATAATGGCTCTGATAGATGATGGTGAAACAGACTGGAAATTGATTGTGATAAAAGCTGATGATCCTCTTGCTGAGAGACTGAATGACATTGAAGATGTCGAAGTTCATATGCCTGGTCTTCTTCGAGCGACCCACGAGTGGTTTAAAATCTACAAGATTCCTGACGGAAAGCCGCCAAACGTGTTCGCTTTCAATGGTCAAGCGAAGGGTGTTGAATTTGCAAATAAAATTATCAAGGAGACACACGAACAATGGAAAGAATTGATAAACAGCCCCAGAAATGGCGATCTAGACTTGCATAACATCTCCGTCGAGAGTTCACCATCCAAGGTCCCATCGGACGTTGGAGCCAATGTAGTTAAGCAAGCACCCGACTTCAAGACTTCCACTCTAGATCACCAAGTCGAGGATGATGAAATAGGCAAGCTGCATTATGTCAAGCATTGAGCCCTATCACCTCCCTAGGTCACGCAGCTATATCAAGTTATATTGGGACCCAATTTTCATCTCACATCATTATCGAAATATGATAAGTACACAATCGTATAATTGTTTCAATGTGTGGTTTAATTTGTGAGCGGATTCCTATCTTTGATCCAATAGTTCAATAAATGGTTTGCTACTGAGGAATTCCGAAGGCAGAATCTCGAGATCATACCAGATAGCGTTTGTCTGCTCATGCATTTGCTTCTCCAATTACAGGATCTCTTGCAGTTTGAAAGTAGAATAAATATCCTCAATGTGACGACGTCATCTGATAAAGGATCTGCCATAAGATATTGCATGGAGTCAATGTGTATATTACATGACAGTAAAATGTGGAGCGTTAGTCTATTATAACCTGATGATTGCTCTCTTGATCTATGAGTAGGGTGACCTGTTCAAAAAACTTTGCATATTTCGTGGACGAACGATGAGTATTCAGTGTGATAACAGTTAGATCCATTTTCAAAACTCAAAAATGGTGGGTATAAAAAATTTAAGCATTGCTTTGTTCCTAATCTCCTTGAAATTGCATGCATACAGTACCCACGAAAGTGATCTAAGTTTGAATCAATCGGAAGTCCCACAACCATTGAATGAATTGAACATTGCTCATTGCAACGGAAACCGTATTGAAGCCTTAGAAGTGGGTAGACAGTGTTCGAGACGATGCAGGAAAGATATTCCATGCGAAAATACAAGAAAACAGTGTCTTTGTGATGGTCTATGCGGACTGTCTTGCATCAAACCTGATCTTAGTTGTCCAGATCTGCCAAAGCTAGAGAAGGGAGACTTCGCCCCAAAGAAGTCCCTCTTCAACACGAGAGTCGTCTACCATTGCAACGAGGGGCATTTTTTGTTTGGTTCGAACGAAAGGATCTGTCAGGGTGATGAAGATTGGAGTGGTACACCTGCTGAATGTTTATCTGAACCTGCCTGTGGGAATCCACCCAAGACGAACCATGCGCGCAATCCAAATGATGGTATTTACCGCCTGAATGATAGAGTTAACTATTCTTGTTATCCAGGGTACCAATCTAAAGGAAGCCCTGAATCTACGTGCAAATTAGTAAAACACAATCAGACCGCTTGGGAATGGACGCTGGAGCCATTCAGATGTATTCGTGAGTCTCTAATCTCGATTGAACCAGAGGTTTCCTATCACTACCAAACTAACCATGTCCCTGCCCGTCCCATAAGCGAAAAGTTGCGGTGATCCTGGTCAGATCGAGAATGGAAAGCGTCACGGCGACTCATTCATCATAGCCAGCTCTGTCCTGTATGTCTGCAATGAGGGTTATGATATGATTGGACAGGCGCGCCGCTATTGCCAGTCGGATAATCAATGGAGCGGCCAACCACCGCAGTGTGAACGTCAGTTATCTACCACGATAAGCAGTTTCCGAGCACAACAAATTCGTCCCTGCTAACTAGAAATAACCTCTGTGCAGCGATTACTTGCAACCCTACCGATCATCTTGAAAGCGGAAAAATCAACTACGCCTATCCGCTGGTCTTCAACTCAACCGTCGAATATTCTTGCGATACTGGTTTCCGTTTGGTAGGGCCGAAAACGCGCAGCTGCGGACCGGATAGGAAGCTTATAGGCGAGGTTCCTAGATGTGAAGGTTAGTAAATGGGCATTTATACAAACTCTCATCATTTTTTGAGAATTGTGTAGTAAAACCTCTAAAGAAATTGATTGTGGCAGCCTTGGTCCATTGCATAATGGATACATAAAAGGTTACAGCAGTAGAATGGGTGATAAGAAGGAGTTTGTGTGCCTGGAAAACACAAAATTCATCGGTAATCATCAAGAATCTACCTGTTTGGAGACAGGATTTTGGTCCAACCCCTTACCTCAATGTCTGGCTCCCTGCATCATACCTCAAGTTGAACACTCAACCGGAATTTACGTAGTTCCGGCCGACTCGAACAAGCTCAATCTGACCAATGTGACTTTGGAGATGATACGTCCAGGCTTGCAAGTTAGTCATGGCTCCTATCTTGAGATCCTCTGTGAAAAAAATCACGAACTTGACGAGCAAATAGATGATGAGAATGTGATACAAGCTCCCGTATGTCTTAATGCAACCTGGTCTTATACACCCAAGTGCAAACCTGCCAGTTGCAGATCAACGCCACCTAGTCCTAAAAACGGCCGAGTTAGGATAGCATCTATTGAACATGGCTCAGAAGGATACATTCATTGCTTGGATGGTTTCAGATTGAAAGGCTCGAATGTCACGTATTGTGCGAAAGGTCAATGGTCTTCTATAGACTCCGTTTGTGCTGAAGTTTACTGTGGCTTTCCCGGGACCATCGAACATGGAAGGATTTTACTGGTTGGTTTGACTGGAATGTACGATTACAAAAATTACATCAGAAGGATATCAAACAACAGACAGATAGCCTATGAGTGCGAGGTTGGATTCCGGATGAACGATGGGGCGCCTAGTGGCGCCACTTGTTTAGAAGGGCAGTGGAAGCCTGAGGGTCTACCATCTTGCATAAGGGGAATGTGATTGAACAAGCTAGACTATGAACAAACGACAGGCTGTCTAATTTTATTAGGGGTCGACGCTCGACACTTATACTACAGAAAATCTCTAGCGCCAGCATCAAGCTTAATACAAGACCCGTTGAGCATTTGGTTCTCGATGATTGACTGGACTAGATGTGCGAATTCGTCTGGATCACCCAGCCTCCTCGGGCATAATGCCACGGACTGCTCCAAGTGGTAACGAACTTTCTCATCCGAGGATCTAAGAAGCTTTGTGTCAAAATATCCAACGTCAATAGTATTACATCTGATGCTGAATGGGCTGAGCTCCCTTGCGATACATAGCGTCATGGAATCCAGGGATGCTTTGGAACCCGCATAGCCCGTCTGGCCTAGTGATGGGGTGTGGGTGGAGATGCAGCTTGCATTTATGATGCAACGTGTCCTAGACATACTAGGATTTTCAAGACTATAGTTGATCATGTGCTTACTGGCGAGTCTGATCATGTTAAATGTTCCAACTGTATTGAATCGAATCAAATTGTTGATGTGTGATAGGTCGTAGAGGGATAGTTTCTTAGAAACTAATAGAAAGCTCAATGCAACGCCTGCTACGTTTATAAGATTATCGATGGTTCCAAATTTTGACGCAAATTCGGACAGACTAGCCTCACTGTGAACTTCATCAAATGTGTCGTGCGTCTTCAGATGTAATTTGCTCTTCTCCTCGGCACTGAGATCTAATTTTTCCTCATAGTCCTCCTCAAACTTCCGATCTATGCCGAGAATCGGCCCACATCCCTGCTTGATCAGCCTCCTTAGAGTCGCTCTACCCAAGCCGCTACCTGCGCCAGTTACTACGTTAAGTGATCCTTTGATCGAGTTCAGCCCAGTGAAACTCATCCTGCACTATGATCTTCATAAAGTTGCGTTCAATTCATTTCAACCTTAACCCAATTCGAAGTTATCTGTTCAACAAATCTAGAGTTCAAAATTAACTAACAACCCGGGGACCACGAGGTTGTAGTGCGTGCCCGAGATGCCAGCAGTCTTGACCCCCCAATGACTTTATCCCCTCGCGCAGTTCACACGGATCGCACGCATTTCAGTCGATCTCGTACGAATGCTCGATTTATGTACGCAGACACACC
>Ga0209372_1000060_pt1 | contig 85712 bp, 56 predicted proteins | sample AgamicAtPe_FD_187170 | JGI IMG/M metagenome (GOLD analysis project Ga0209372, IMG submission 187170) | Agave microbial communities from Guanajuato, Mexico - At.P.e (SPAdes) (version 2) | ecosystem: Host-associated > Plants > Phyllosphere > Phylloplane/Leaf | place: Guanajuato, Mexico | collected... | reverse complement strand
TGTTGCTGTTGCTGTTGCCGCTTTCGCTCTTGCTTCTGCCCTCGTCGCTGTCTTCAGACCGACGATCGTACTTGCGCGCGGGTTCAGGTGGCCCCATCGCATGTTGCCGGCTCATCAATCATGGCCAAAGCAGGGCGGCACGTTGCGTACGAGCGGCCGGCAGAGCGGGCAGGCAGGCCGAGTAACGGCGGCGGCGGCGGCGGAAGTCACACATGCTGCCGCCGGAGATCATTGTTGTCGAGTGGGCGCGTGGGCGAGCGAGACAGAAGAGCTCGTGCGTCCCGACGGCGCCAACATTAACACCCACTTCTGGTTGCCGCTCTGTTTGTCGCGAAAGCTCCTCCAAAAGTTGATATTCACAACTTTTGGCCGGCGGCGCGCAAACCTCAGACTGACTGGCTGACAGAGCGGCAGCTGGCTCTCATTGAGCCCGCTGCTCACGTTCAAAAATCCGCCCGCAAGCCACTCGAGCCGGCGCCTAGACAGCCTATAAGTTGGCGACTTGGCAAGCTTATAGGCACCCGCTTATAGGTCGTCCCTTCCGGTGTGTGAAGAGTTGGCCAGAGTCCATTGAAGCAAAGAGGGGGGAGAAAGAGAGAGGGAGAGACGAGGCTTGGCCGGTGGGGTTGGAGTTGTGGCTGGAGATTGGATGTGGCTGCGGCTGCCGCTGCTGCTGCTGCTGGGGCGAATGGGCTTTGGCGCTTGGCTGGGCGGCATGCAGTGGCCGCTTGGCTGCGGCAAGTCAGTGACGAGCGAGTTGACAAGCATGGCATGGCTGCCGTTGCGAGCTAGCAACCGAAGGTCTCGAGATGGTCTTTCTGGGGGAAGTATAAGTTTGCCTCTCATGGCCATGGAGGCGAACTGAGACGGAGCAAAGCTTGCCCATCTGGCCACTTGGTTGCCCTCGCTCGGCCAACTGGGTCAACGCGAGCAGGGCGAGCCGAGTTGGCCGAGATTTGCCAACTCCAACCTAAGCGCGGACGTGTTTTGATCTGAAACTTTTCGCGCAATTGAGAAGCGGAACAGGCTGGTCCGTGGTGGCGCGAGTCAAATGAGGCAGATAATCGTCTTGATTGCCTCTGTGAGGGTGGCTGCCGGGCGGAAGTCTCGTGCCAACTCTGTCGCGCGCGCGCTCCTGATCAACTTTCGCTCCGTCGGCCCGGCGTTCATGGTGGAAGTGAACCCTCGGCCAACCAATGTCACTTGCGTCCCCTTTTGGTTGCCCAAGTGGCGGCCACGGATTCAAGGAAGCGAGCAAGAGAGGCTGCGGAGAAAAGTGGATCCGTTGTGCAAGGCATGGGCTCGCTTTCGCCCTCCAAGCCGGGGCCACGCAAACCGCAAGTCGGCGCGGAAGAACAACGGCAGCCAGAACAACAATTGGACATCCATGAGGCCAAACATGAGGAGAGGCTGGCAATTAGTTGATCGATTAGCTCAATCGATCATTGATCATCTACGCCAACCATTCTTTTTGCTTCCTTTTTCTGCCCATCGTGTGCATCGATCTTCTTGGCCGAGTTTTACTGGATGTTGTTCCTGGTGGCGCCGGTGGTGTTGTAGTTTAGTCTAGTGTATTGGCCTAAGCTTAGGTTGAGTCTAAGGTCGGCCTTCTCTCTCTCTCTCTCTCTTGCTCTCGTGTGCCTTTCTTTGCCCTCCTATGCGGCGAGCGGCGCGGAGCTCTTGCTCTTAAGTTCAAATACAGATGGATACATTGTGCAGTTCAATTGTCGAGGGCCACTTGCTTTGCTTGCCCAACTCTGGCTCGTTTCTTTTTTCACGCATCAATCAACTTTGCTTGGCCGTTTTTACCCGCCGAACACATTGACCCACGCCAACGATTAAGAGGCTCTCAAACCAGCGAGGAACTTCCATTCCACCGGCCAAACTTCCACACTCGGATTCCGCAAGCCGAGTCTACATCTCCCTTTCTCGTCTCCTGAGTTTTGGCGCCCAAATATTCCCTCTTGGCTGGCAAGTGAATGAAAACTCGCTTAGGTTGCCGGCCAACAATGGGGCTTTGCCTCCATGCACCTGTTGTTGCCCAATTCCCTTCGTCTTCATCATCATCATCGGCGTCCTAGTAGTCTTTTTACTGCTGCAAAGTGGCTGCTCCTCGCTTGCAGGAGCAAAGGCTAAGGCCGAGGCCGAGGCTGAGGCTGAGGCTGAGGCTGGATAAAAGATGCCTATCAACTCGTGATCAATGGAATAGATTGATGCAATTGGGTCCTGTGAGCCTTCTGCTAGCTCAAAGCGGCCGCCTGCACGCTGGCCGCCGGAAAGTAAACAAACATTTTTAGCATGTTCGCTCAGCGGGCAATGGCGACCGGCCTAACGGGCAAATAGTGGGACGAATTTTTATCCTGGCACAGTGGCCGTCGTGCTACCGCGGCCGATGCCATTGCATCACCATACCTTTGCGCCACTGTTATTGTTCCTACCATCAGCCATCAAATTGGGCGCCAAACGGCCACCGCAAGACTGGCCAAGTTGGCTTAGTCTCAAGATTTCAACTTTACATTTTATTATTGTCTCGGCATTATGATATGAGCGCACATTAGATCTGATGAAAATTGTGCGATCACGTTTTATGCCTCTGAGCCGGCTCCCAAGCAGGCAACTTGGTGCCGGTTAGTGGGGAAACAAAAAGCGTGCGGTCAGCAGGAGACAGTCAGGCAGGGATTTGGGCCTGGCATGAGCCGGCCAAAGAGCAAACGGAAGCAAATCGCAGCTTTGGGCCGGAGGAGAGAGAAGGGCGAGGGAGATAGAGGGGCAGGCGGGAATAGAGGAAGCGTGACCCTACACGCCGACTGGCAGCCTCCTCTCGTGTCGGTCCATGAGCGTTTCAACCCAGCAAATGTCTGCCCTCTGCTTCTAGGACGATCGTCCTGGAAGCCATCGCACGTGTATCCCAGTGCCTCCCTCGGTGGTGGAGCTGCGAAAGTTCAGTCCAGTCCAGTCCAGTCCATCTCAGCTCAGTTCAGTTCAGTTCAGTTCAGTCCAGTACAGCTGAAGAGGCCCTCCATTTGGGAGAGGCTAAGCTGCTACGAGAGGTTTCGAAATGGAGCCGCTTCCAGGTGACCACACGTTGCGTTGTTTATTCTGTCTGTTTGGTGTAGTGCTAACGTCAAACAGGCGGCCGCAGCGATGACTGGGGTGGCCAAGTTTGTTAGGCGGCCAGGCAGGCGGGCAAACAAGGTTAGTGGGAACTTGGAGCAGACGTCCCTTATCTTGTTCATCGTGAAACTTACAAAACAAGCCTGAATACGACGACAAAACAATAGCATCATGATTCATTAGGGCAATAAACATACACGAGCCACTTTGCAAAGGTGAGGCGGCGGCGGCTGGCAGAGGTCAAGGAGCTTTGCGTTTTGATAGCATGACCAAGGACCTTTCTCTCTCTCCCACTGCTCTTTCGCTGTCTGCCAATTTGAATGCTCAAAAAGAGGACCAGAGAGAGAGAGCGAGGGGATGCGGCCAGGTTGGGCATTAGATGCGAGCCAGATTATAATGAATAATTCAATTGTCTTGCAACTCACCTAGTGCTCGCGGGTTTCAATGCTGAAAGCGGCGGCCGTTTAGTTTCTAAAGAGTCGAAAAGAATGCAAATTGCGGTCCCAAGGATGCTAGTTGTGTGTCGGTTGCATCATCTAGTCTAGTCTAGTCTAGGTGAGTCTTGCGCAAATCTTTCAGCATCTTCTCCTCTGGCCAAACACTTGGCCGCCCTGGCTTCACTTAACCGAAAACGAGAGGCGCAATTGAATTCGGATAGATTTTGGCCCAAGTTCAGTTTGGCCAGAGTTCAACTTCGAGGAAGAAGCGCCAAAGCGAAAATAAGCCAATGATTAATGATTGACCATTCATTACTGCTGCTAATTTTGCTCCAACTCAGCCGGCCAGTTTCACCTACAACGAGCCTCACTCTCCTGGCGAGCGCGCCGGCCAGCTAGCTAGCTTAGCGGCCTCTTGGCGCCCTTGCTCTGCCAGCGAGACGGACACGGCGACGGGGACAACGAGCGTGGAGCAGACCATCCAACACTCGAAGCGTTCGGCCCTCGTGCGATTGGAGTCGCAATTGGATCGGATTGGTAGAGTTTGCAGCAGACAAAAGTGTTCAAGAGATTTGGGATGTTTTGCCCTCTCCATCTACTTCCCCTCCAAGTGCCACCTTGGCCATCATTAGACCCACGAACAAGGTGATATACTTGTGGCGCAGATTGGACAGGCGGTTGCATTATGTGCAAGCGTTAAGTACAAATGCGTGACTTCGCCTTTAAGCGAGCGGCGCGAATGCATGTAATGTAGTTCAGTCTAATAGGAGCTCTAATTGTGGCGCTAATGAACTGGAGCTTGAAGATGGGCGCTTGGCCAGCTCCAGACAACAAAGAATCAGGTTGTTGTTGTTGTTGTTGTTGATGCTGATGCAACTAACTGACAAAGCAAAGCACGTTGAATCGACCATAAATCAAAACACATGCGCCCAGCTGATGCGCCCGCAAACGAGATATGTTTCTGCCGCGGCCGCTGCCGCTGCCGCCCTGGCCAGGCGCATGCAAATGGCGAGTTAGGCGGCGAAATATGCAAATTTATTGCTCGCCATCGTCGGAGAGCCGAGGAGGTGGATGTTTTGCGTTCGAGTTGCCTGTCGCGCTTTTGCAAGTCAAGCTAGTTTGCGCGTTAGCTAACCGGCCTGCTGCGTTCAGCCTCCAACAGGTTGGACTGGAGTTGATTTATTTGGCGGCAAAAGCTAAACACCCGCAACAAGGTTCTGTGGCGGCACTTGAACTTGATTATTTCATAAAGACACTTGTCGAGGTTTGAAAGGAGAAAAGCGAGACGTACGCGCCATTGGAGGATAAGCGAGCCTGTGTTTGGCTTTTGCCTCCTCCCTCCGTCAGCAAGACGAGGACGATCGTGTATCCGATCCCATCCCATCCCATCCCGTCTCATCTCATCCCGTCCCGTCCCGTCCCGTCCGACGCCAGCGGGCCGCCTGCTGCGCAAGTGGACCAGCAAGCAGGTGAGCAAGCGGACAGGTCGGCTCGCAGAGCTCGGCCGCTTCCACTTCCCTCGGCTGACTGATTGAGGAGATCCATCTCAGCGCCGCTCTTAACCTCGAAAGCGAGAAGCCAAGAGGGAAAATATTCTCTCCTTCTCGTCGAGGAGGCTAATCAACTTTTGCTCTCGTTGTTGCTGCTGCCGTTGGTTGGGCCGGCAGCTTGCGGCGGCTCTTGTTGCTGCTCGCATGTCTGGCCAGCGACAGACGGGCTGACTGGCCGGCGCACCTGAGTGGCGAGCCGAGTTAGTCAATGTCAGCGCTGTTGCATTCCATCACGGCGAGTTGGCCAGGTGAGCGCGCCGCTCTCTGGGGAGGTTTTTGCCTCGCTCGCTGAGCTTGCGCCTCTGCCGCCGCCGCTGGCTTGCGCGCGGGTGCCCAAAGTGGAGCGGCTCCGCTCGGCCGGGTAAAGGCGGCCAACCTGTAGCAGGACGGCGCCGCGCTGCACTGGTCTCGGCGCGGATGGAAATTGAGCCGCAGTTGGGGCGATGCTATTGAGTTTGCGGCCCAGTTTGCGTCGCCAAATCAATCGCACGCGAACGCTAGACAATACAAAGCGGCGACAAATTGTGTGAGAATGGAGGCAACCTGGCCGGCTGGCTGGTTGACTGGCTCGCTCGCTCGCACGAAAGCCGCTGATGGGCGAGCGAGCGAGCGAGAGCGAGACAGGTTTCAGCTCTGAGATTGCATCAGGCAGCCGTTTTCACACCTAACATTGTTCGGCCTCGCTCATGCGAAACCCGACAAAGACCACTCGGCCGGCTCTCAAATTGCGCCCCTGTCGCCAATGGAGCGCAGCCTTGCGCTCTGAGGGCGCATTTGCATCCAGGGGCGCGCTCGCTGGCAGCCAAGTGAGGCGTCGCCCGGCTTGGCCGAGGATAATGGGCGAGCGGTGGACAACAATGGGCCTGAGCAGATTGGCGGGTGCAAATTTCATTACATCGGCTTGAGTCATGAATACCAATGCGAGCCACTGCTTCTGCGCGGCCAAAGGGTGCGCGAGAGCGGATGGAGGAGGCGAGACCAAAGTGAACCAAAACTAACCAAACTCGCCCACCAAAACACAACGCAGGTTTGGTTCCAAAACAGGCGCTCAAAGGAGCGACGCATGAAAAACTCGAGCGGCAGCGCAAGGCGAAACTTCTTTCGCTCCTCCTCGCGGCGCCTCAGAGTTGGGCCTGGCGGGAGCGGGGCCCAGGGGGGCGTGGGCGGCCCAACGGCGGCCGCGGGGGCGGGAGCGGCGGCGGCGGGACAGCAGCAGCAGCAGCAGTCGCTGATTGCGGGCGGCCGGCCTGCGGGCAAGCAGAAGCAGGCGGCCGGCCAGCTGTCGCCGCTGGAGGCGGGCGAGCAACACGCGCTCGCCGGCCAACCGCAACAGGGCGCCGCCCTCCACCAGCACAACTCCCCGAGCGAGTTTGGCGGCTCCTCGAGCGGCGGCTTCACCTACTTCTCAGGTAAGTTCAGCGCTAGCCTCTCCCTCAAACCTTCAAACCTCTCACCGTGCGACCGGCCGAGCGATCATTGTGGCGCTGACAGGCGGCCGGCTGCAGGGGAGCCCCCAAGCGGCCACCAATGCACTCGCCGGCTCCTGTTGGCGGCCGCTCAAATCGAATTAACGTCACCAGGCTTGCCTTACATGACAGGCCGGCTCGACTTTGTTTGGGGCGCCCAAGTGTGGCCGGCTCGAGGCGGGTCCAGTGGGCGGCTCGAGGAGTTTGCGCGACACTCTGTTTGCGGGGCCGGCCGCGCTCGCATGGGCGTGTGACTCATTTGCCCGCTATTTTTGGAATACTAAGACTGCTCGCAGCCATCGATTTTGCCCCCAAGCCAAATGGGCGCCCCAGTTTCCATAGTTTCCGCCCGCCGCCGCCGCCGCCTCAAACTGAATCATTTTTCACTCGGAGGCGCGCAAGCGGTGCAACGAGCGAGCGAGCGAGCAGGTTTCTTGGGCCCCGAGCGCTCGTTTCCGCCCTGGTCCTGCAGGAACCTGGAGGAGGTCCGAGATTTTATCTGCTTTTGCTGGCTCGCATGTGTTAATAACGCGCACAAATCATTACTTGCAACTCCACATTCGCCGCTCCCCGTTCACTGGAGGCGAGCAAGCGGGCGCCATTTCGCCGCGCCGACCAGCCCGATCGATATTGGATTCATTGGGAGCAGTTGATATTTTGTTTGTTGCCAGTATTACGCAACAACATTGCGAGCAGCGACACCGGCGCCCTCAATAAACTTGCCCGCGAATTGGGAGCCGCGCGCGTCAATTTCACGCTCGGCCGAGTCGCCACAATGAAAACGTTAGCCTGGAAGCCGTTTGCTTTCCTTTTCCTCCTCCTCAGCCCGACTCGGCTCGGCTCGGCTCGGCTCGGCTCAGCTCGGCTCTGGTTCGCCTCTGCTTTGCCCGTCCAAGTCTCGAGGGTTGCCGCCGGTTGGCTTCGGGATCTCGAGCAGCCGGCTTGCTGGTCGGCAGTTCGGGCTGCGAGCGGCGGGCGCTTGTTTTGCGCTTGATTGCGGCGAAAAATTGTGGCTTGTCGTCGCTGGCGCTCGGCGAGCAGCGAGCAGCGAGCGGCGAGCGGCGAGCGGCGAGCGGCGACCAACGACCATAGGCGGCGAGCCCGGCGCTTCCGGCGGCGCGCAGTCACCTGGCCGGCGGCGGCGGCGCGCGGAGGCCAATAAATCAAGCGGCGACGGCGGCCGCCAAAGCAACAAAGGCGCCTCCATTACCTGTTAAATGACCGGCCGGAAGTGGCGCCTCCGAGCGCGGGCTGGCCGCGCGCAGTGCGTGATAAAATCGGCCAAACTGATTGAGATGTTTGTCGGCCAGCTCGCGGCGCCAGTGTTTTCGCCGGACAGGCTCGGCTGGCAGCCACAATGGTGAATTAATAGCATCCACGTGTGCCGCCTCTAAATATGAATCACACAACCATTGTGCACTTCCGCGGCCAGCAGTTTGGCCGCTCGGCCGGCGCCAGGAGCGGCCAAGCGGTCGAGTGGAGCCGCGCTGGCCGCTCCTGGCCAAAGGTTGGCAGGCGGCCGCTTGTTGGGCGGCGTTTTGATCGATCGGTGGCCAAGGGCGAGCGGCGGCCGCAAACTCGAGCCAGAGCGCGCGAGTGGCGCCACAAGCAGCGCCACTGGCAGCCGGATCCGCGTTCGTCCTAACTGGCTTCGGGCCGAGCAGCTCGCTAGCTTGCCGGCCCACCAATCTGCCCGCAATTGAACCACAAATGCCGCGAGGGAAATCGTGTTTCACAGATTTCAATCCGCCGCCGCCGCTGCCACAGCCGCAGCCACTGCCTTTCAACTTCAAAACGAACGCAAATTCTCGTGACCAAATGATAAGTCTGGCCGCCGATTGCGTCAGCGGGCCAATCAGGCCGCATCAGCGGCCAAGCCGGCGGCCACAAATCCGCGGCCGCAAGTGTTTGAGGCGGCGAGCAGTTTGTTGCGCAACAAGCAGACTGACGGCTCAATCTGGATTTGGATCCTGACTCGGACTCAGGTTCGGATTCGGATTCGGATTCAGATTCAGATTCATGCTTTGGTCTGGGCGACGAGCTGGCGCCGCGAGCAAAGGCGACAGGGCGGCCGCAAGCGTCGCACGCGAGCCTTGGGCCCAAAAAGGAGGCGGCAGAATCAATTACCCGGCGAGCTGAGGCTCCGAATATTGATCCACCTTTGGGCGCCCGACGCTCGCTGAAGCCGCAAGCTCGGCCCGTCCGCCGATGGGCGATTTGTTGGCCACCGGCCAGTGGCACTTGCCTCACTTTGGTCGCCTCTCCTCCTGCCCCGGCTCGGCTCGGCTCGGCTCGGCTCGCCTCGCTCTGCCTTCGCTTGGTTGAAATTATTAGCGTGACTATCGATCATAATGGGCCAACTCTGCGCCGGCCCAAAGTGGAGCGCAACTCGAGGCTAGAGAGCGAGAGCATCCGAGAAGCGAGCGCAAAGGCCACCAGCAGAAGCCCGGCCGCCCGCCTTACCTGCCCCCGAGCCAGACGAACAGGTGCTCTTCCTCTATACACAACCTTTGGCCGCCTATAATCGAGCGCTCGCTAGTAATTGATAATTTCACACACAGAGGGCTGCCGGCCGGCCACTCGAGGGCTTCCAGTGGCCGATCATGATGCTAGCAGTTTGTCTTTATGGATTTAACGCGAGACACGCAATGCAAGTGGGCTGGTGCGAGCGCGATGAAATGGCTCACGGCTCTGCGCCTTCGCCTTCGTCTTCGCCTTTGCCTGCGCTTTTGCGTAATCGGGTGGCCGAGACACCTGACTGGCGTAACAAAAATGTCGGCGCTTTTAAAGTTTGCAGGAAGCAGCGGACAGGTAGCAGTTTCGTGCCGGAGTTAGTTTCGTGAAAAGTGATGCGCACAAGGCGCCCTCCTATTTGGCTTCTTTGCTTTGCTTGAGGCCATCGACTTAGGCGGCCGCCAACTGGACCAGCTTACGCCATCTGCTCGTCGCAACCACAACTAACCCTCCTCATGCCCCCACGCAGACTCAAGCAATCAGGGCGACGCATTTGCAATTGGCGCCGCCGGCGCTAGCCATCAGCAGCAGCAGCAGCAGCAAGGCTCTCAGCAACCGCAACAAGCTGGCCAGCAGCAAGCCCAACAGCAATACCTCTCTAATGGGCCCCAGGATCAGGCCAACCTGATGGCCCTCGAGTCGCCCACTGCGGGCGGCCAGCCGCAGGGCCAGCAGGCCAACCATCTCGGCAACGGACTGCAGCAGCAGCAGCAACAACAAGCAGCCAGGTCCCAGCAATACGCACACCAGTCAATGAAGAACACGCCCCCACCGCCGCCGCCCATGTACCAAGGCGGGCCGGCGCCCCCTTTGCCCCCGCACCTGCTACTGGGCGCTGGGCCGCACCCGCCGCCCGGCCCCGGCCCGCCCCCTCCGCAGATGGGCCACCCGCTCGCCCACACCCACCCTCACCCGCACCCGCACTCTCATCAGCACCAGCACGCCCACCTTGGCTCGGGCCAAATGCTCCAGCCAAGCATGGGCGGCTTGCTCGGCCACCCACAAGGACCCTCAGTTGTTCAGTGGTGAATAACCCGCAAGCCAAAGCGAGCGCCCAAACAGTACGGGATCAGCACTCGCGAGCACCCTTATGATTGAGAGCAGCGGACCGGCGGGCCAAGTTGCCTCGAGTTACCGTTCGAAGGAGGCTCGAGGAGAGAGATCTAATCAATATTCCCAAAGACAGACTAGTCAACAATGAAACGATCAAGCTAAACTCGCTGCTCAAAAGGAGATTAAACCAATGGATTCAAATACATACATCTCTCACAGGAGACATAGACAGCAGACAGGGCACATTTTGCACCGGTAGCCTCTCAGTGTGGACCTCAATATATCAGCATGATGCTTGGTGCTTCCACAATTTGCTTGAATAAGCATAAATAGTTGCCACTAAATTAAAACGCCTTCATTTCTACAGTCTTCGGTTGGGATTGGATTTGTGGCAGAAGTCTAACCGACAAAGTTGACACAGTGAACACAACCTGTAGTGCAGCGCTCATGAGTTCGAATGTAATGCAAGACTCTACACACTTGGCTCAGAGATTTTGCGTTCAAAGTCTATTGGAAATGTGTGATTTACACACAGTGTGTAAATTCAAAGATTAAACAATCAAGTCAAATCTAACTCAACCAAAATTGGTCCAGCTCAAAGTGTCATGCAATCTGTTACCTGTCTAGAGTCAAGTTCCGGTGGAACTGTTCCATACGTTTGTTTGTTTCAAAATGCGTAAACTTTACGCATTTTTGGCGCCCTCTCGCGGATGCAGATGAAGTTGAGCTCTGCGCCGGCGACACCGCTTTGTGTTGACGCTTCCTTGGTAGCTATCCCGATTCTTAGGAATCAGACAATTTTCCATCCGTGACCGCTAGTAGGCTCCAATGGTGGTCATCGTCGACAAAAGTTCCGCACTAACAAAGGATGACAGCCCCTTCGCCGCCAAGAACCTAGACAGAGTTCATCCATGATATATTAATTTATGAAGGTCTCACCATTAAGAGAGAAATAATCAAAATGACCAAAAAGGCTTTAGTTGTTGTTCTTGGTGAGCTGGCTCGCAGCCCGAGGATGCAATACCATTGCATATCATTAGCAAACAACAACTATCAAGTAACTGTGATCGCGAACGACGGAGAGAAGGCTTGTGAAGGATTGGAATCAAATCGTAACATCACTAAAAGTCTCATGCCCGAGGCACCCGACTTCAAGAGATACCTTCCTCAACTATTCGCGCTTATGATGAAACTACTCTGGCAGGGCTTTCTTCTCCTCTATCATCTGAGTATCATCTCTTCTGTCGACATCATTCTCGTCCAAAATCCCCCATCTATACCGACTCTACCTATCTTATGCTTCTATTGTAAAGTTTTTGGTACCAAGCTTATTATCGATTGGCACAACTATGGCTACTCAATTCTGGGACTCAAATTGGGACCATCGCACCCACTTGTTCGAATATTCAAGTGGGCCGAGATGACTTTCGGCCGCTGGGCTGACGCTGGGTTCTGTGTATCAGAGGCCATGCTGAAGGATTTAGTCAAGACCTTCAAGATTACATATCCTATGTACGTTCTTTATGACAAGCCACCTAAGCATTTCAAACCACTCAGCCTCAGGGAAAAGCACAACTTTTATCGTAAGATAGGAAAACAAATCCCTGAGTTCAGGAGTCTCTGGGAGGATTGCTCAGATAAGGAGCCACATCTGGCTAGCCGTCATGATACAAGATTCACGATGGCATTTCCAAATGAAAAGAATGCTGTTGTACTTCAACCGAAGCGTCCTGCTATAATTATGAGTAGTACAAGTTGGACCGAGGATGAAGACTTCGGGCTCCTGCTTGGTGCCTTGAAACGTTATGATCTCTTACTTTCCGACCAATTGAGGAGGCAAGACTTTGATGCATCCGATACAACTAATCGTTTACCTCGCTTAGTTTGCGTCATAACCGGCAAGGGCCCCCTTAAAGAGTATTATGAAGCAAAGATAAAAGAACTCAGGTTTTCCTACCTTGAAGTAACCCTCCCTTGGCTAAGCGCGCTCGACTATGCCAAGATGGTGGCTTCTTGTGACATTGGTGTCTCTCTTCACAGTTCATCTAGCGGTTTGGACCTACCCATGAAGATAGTGGACATGTTTGGTTGTGGCATCCCAGTTTTGGCATACAAGTTTCCCGCGATCAACGAACTAGTGATTGAGGATTTCTACGGCCTTACCTTCGATGGCTCCGACGATCTTTTCACAAAACTCGTACTACTACTTCAAGATTTCTATACAGAAGATACTTGCTCCCGATATGAAGTTGAGAAGTCTTCACTTGGAAGATATAAGAAGAACATAAAACGGCGATTCCTGTTGTCACGCTGGGAGGACAATTGGAATCGCGAGGCAAAGCCAGTGTTTGACAGATTGCAATTAGCATCAAAGATTACATCGAACAGGTACCATTGATCTTATCATAGGTGCTTGAACCCCAATCAATGGCTCAAAACCTAATAAACCTGCCGGCAAAGACACGATCAATCTACGAGCTTCGATCGATGGTGCTCGCAAAGCTCCAAATTTAGCTTTTAACGTCCCCCAGAGCCTTCATCTTAAACTTTCAACGAACAAAACTCATGGCCGGTTGGTTATGAACTCAATCCTTACTGTTTTAGAATCGACGAAGTTGAATAAACAATCATCATACCCAATCGATCCCTGCCACCGGTGGACTATTTCAACAGGTGCTACTCCTGGCTCGTTGCTGTTCTCACTGCCTTGAACCATTCGGGATACTTATTTTTCGTTTCGTATCAGCAAGGCAATCGCGCTGGAGTTAGCCAACGTTGCAGTGGCCTCCAAGACAATCAAGCCGTATCCAAGACATAACGGCACCATTCATGATACGGCCGAGGAAGTCGAAAGAGTCTGGTCGTTTAGTTAGATCTACGCCGCGAGCCAACTGAAAGGCGTGATTGATAAGACTTTACAGGAATTCGGTAAAGTCGATTTTCTCATTGATCTCCTAGGCTATTGCATCAGAATATGGTGCTCGTGTTATTCATTGAGAGGTTCGATCTCATGAGCTGAATCAATGTCAGGTGAACTTTAGTAATGCCTCGGTATGCCTTACCACACCTGAGAAAAGCTTCGAGTCCTCATTCTATGAAGTTGGCACTCTGAGTCGAGTTCCAGCCAGAATGGTTTGCGCCCCATTCTGCCTTCAACATATCCAAGTATTGAGCGACCTTGAGCGCTTACGGGCTTGCAGCATAGTTGGAGGGCGCAGTCGGTGTCAATACTTTTTGGCCAAAAACTGCAGCCTGGACTACAGCCTTGGACATGCTTGCTAGCCAAGAATCTCGCAAAAGATCCACAAAGCGAGCAATCATGGCAGACACTGCCTATGCTATCGCTTGTCGCGACAATCAATGGCAACTCATTCATCGATGAGGGAGTTTAGAAGTTTGAAGAATGCGCAGAGGAACCAAGCAACGTTCCCCTACCGGACTTCTTCTTACCAGATCGAGTTCTTAAAGGTTTTAATCAGGGACTCATGAGCGGCTTCGCAAACGAAATCTGTGAGATTGAACAACTCTAAGATGGTTGCCCTGTCGCTGCAGTATTTATGCTCTGCCTTCACCGCCATGACAAATGAATGACATGGATGTAACTTCACACTTTGTTATTTCAGGGAAGGACACGACCATCGTCTTTCCGAGTAGAGAGTAAGAAACCAGAAAAGGCTGACCTTACCACGATAACAGATGATGTTACGTTCATGATGTCATCAGAAGGTGAAGCAAGATCCATCTCGGCTTTCGTTGGTGGAAAGTCGAAAATCAGGGTAGGTTTGGGCATTGTACCGAAAGCTGAGAAACTCTCCACAAAACTTAAAACAAAGGTATAAAATTAATTGTAGCCTGCCGAGTTTTGATCTAACCTCACTCGGTCATCGCCGACTGAGAATGGTGAGCTTTCAATTCTGTGGTTGAACGAGATCTCTGCAGACTCTATGCTCGATGCATGCCTCCAAAGGGGAGCATATGCCGCTCGGAAGCTAAAGCCCCAACAGCAGAAACATCCCCGCCGGATTTGGCCATCTATCGCACTCCTGTTCCCGCAAACTATCTCTTCCGAGCTTGCTGGTAAACATTTCGTGGATCCTAAATAAATGCTAGCTTTGAAAGCATGTTGCATACACGTAAGTCAATCTGAAACTGCCAAGCTCGATCCTCGTTTTTCGCACTCCGTTTGAGCCATGTCGACTACTATGCAACATGAACTGGCGAGCTAACGTTCGTGGCTCCAGTTATAACGATATTATTTAAAACCACAACGCCGCCAAGAGCAGATCGAGGTTTACTGTGCGAAGTCCTTAACTTGGTCAGGTAAACTATTGGGTAGCAGTGACTTACTCTCCTTCATTTGAGGTCAACTGAGGGGAAATAGTACAATTTCATCGACACCATAGGTAGATAGTTTTGTGCATCAAATTTAAGTAACAGTAGCAAGGAGTGCTCAGTTATATCGACCTTTCAGTGATTTAGATAATCGAAGCTTTCGACCATCAGTGTTATTGAACACCTTTTTCGATACCGTTATCAACTTGATGATTCAAACTGACGATCGGTCATCAGAATTATTTACATCCAAAGACATTTGCCCATAGCTCTGCAAATTTCCGGAACTGCGAGGGTCTCAGTCACAGTGAGGCTCATGCCAACCTCCAGCCTTGTGGTTGCCGAAGATAAAACCTCTCACGGCTTGACATCGGCAGGCTTTGCAGATATTAAGTCTGAAAATTCAAAACACAACCGAGGGTTAAAAGGAGGTTACCCCATAGGGGAGCGGACTAAACAGGTCAAATTTAAACCAGAGCGAACTAACATCAAACTCAAAACCTATATTGGACAACGAACTCTGGGCTCGACAAACGAGGATATAAAGCTGTCTGTAGTTGACGAGGCAATAAGCAACATATCCAACATCACTCCTGGCTCCCAACTAAGGAGCCTTAGTTATATTGCTCAGAGCAACAAACTGTCTGCTGTAACCTGTAGGTCCAAAGCCACCACCAGTGGGTCGAGATCTTCTGCATTGGAACAAGCTCTTTCAAGGCCAACTAACAGCTCAAATGTTCCGGAAAAGGAGCCACCGATTGCTCACTTAGCCACTCTCACAAACCGCTATGATCATTGCCAAACTTACCCTGCTGCCAAGAATTACAACTCAACTGATATCAATCGTGCCAACGAATTCGCAACCCTAATCAGTTCTTCGATGTCATCTCAATCGCTAATTTCATCTATCTTGGCAACTCAAGTCAAGATGTCCGGAAGTTCGCCAAACTTGCTGGTAAATCAGTCCATTCCAGAATCTTCAGTTATCTTGGTTTCAAAATCAAAGGTTAATCCTCGCCCAGATAGCAAGGCATCTTGTGGCAAGACATTAGGATCCGATGGTCTTAGATCACAATCGGCATCGTCGCCCACCGCAGGTAATGCCGTCAACATTCGTCTGATGAACATGGGTAAAAAACTCCTGGATGCAGCAAGAGAGGGTCAGACTGATCGAGTGCGACAGCTAGTTGTTGACTCTGGAGCTCCATTCACATCTGATTGGCTCGGCGCGACTGCTCTACATATAGCGGCACAGCATGGTCATGTTGAAATTGCTGAGATCCTTTTGAGAGGTGGTGTCAACCGGGATGCTCGCACTAAATTGGAAAGAACCGCGCTTCATCTGGCCGCTCAAGGTGGCTTTCTCGAGATTGTAGATCTACTGTTGGTTCATGGATCCAATGTTAACGCTTGCGATATGCTCAAGATGACTCCTTTACATTGGGCGGTAGAGCGTGGACATCTAGATGTGGTAGAGAGATTGCTCTCGAGTGGCGCTGACGTCAACGCTAAAAACAAGTTCCAACTCACTCCTGTAGATATCGCACAACGATCGATAAGTTATGAGATGTTGGAGTTGTTCAAGGTAAGAGATCTCAATTAGAGTTTGATTCATTGAGGCCAGGCAGGGCTGGACAACTTTGATTCTCAACCAATAAGTCCCTAACTAAAATGAACGAACTCCGCAACCCAAACCCAGGATTGGACTGATTGCAGTACAAAAGGCGAGAACTTGGCCGTTACGCCCCATAGCGACTTTGAATATACCAGTTTTAATGAATCTCATAGCATGATTGATGTTGACCATCGTTTAACCACCAGTGACCCTTCTGCAACTAGTCGGACTTCGGGCCCTGATATGGAAGAACCCTGCATAGATCTTGTTGATCTAGAGTGGAACGCTCTCAATCAATTGAATGACGTTTTCTCCTCAAATCACGAGGAGGTTGAGTATCTTATGAAAATTGTTGAGGATTTACAAAAGGAGAACCGACATCTAAGGCAAAAAGTCGAGCAGCTTTCCATGCCTAGTCCCTGAGTTTGTTATCCCGTAAATCCGATTGAAAGTAGATGAATTTAGGTTAAAATTGAGGCAAACCTCTCTATGTGCGATCGCAGTTTCCAATCCTTTGGGGCGGAAATTCGATTTCTCAAGTTTTATTTATGTAGTCATGTTTCGATGCTCGTTTAATTTCAATGGTGAAATAATTCTAGATCAAACTTTTGGTCTCTGGCCATGTTGTGAGGTGAATGGCGAAAGGTTATTATACTGGTTGATTAGATGAGTAACTATAGATGCAGTTCTTGTTGAGATGCGTTGGCTTAAATATAAGACTTGAATCACTGGTTATAGTTAGTAATTAGTGAGTGGAGTCGAGATTCGTACGTAGCTATGAGACTCATTATCGCGATCCCAGATGCTATACCTGAGAGTTGTATTAGTAGTTTTATCGCCCTCTTTGAGGCCGGTTGCGCGGGATAACAGTCTAACTGGGGCACCATATCTACAAGGCTTATATACAAAAACATACCGGCGATCAGTGCGCTAACCCAGCCAACATCGATCTTGCCAATAAAGACGCCAGTCGTTGCACCTAAGAGACAGAGGATTGAGGATAGAGTGTTGTATAAGACAGCCCTTTTGATCGTCATCCCAGACTTGATGAGCACAGCAAAGTCGCCTATTTCATGTGGCAGTTCATGGCATAATATTGCGATAGAGGTGCTAAGACCAACAGTAAGGCTTCCGCCATAGGAGACACCGATTGCAATACCGTCGAAGAAATTGTGCAAACCGTCGCCAGTGATTATCATAAACATAAACGATTTTGTCTTACTTGTCAGATGATGATGCTGATGCTGATGATGGTTCTGATGATGATGCAGGTGCGGATCCGTCATAGGCACATTGACCTCCTTGAGGTCGCCATCAACCTTGGCACTGATTGGCGGGCGCTCCCTGCCAGTGCAAACATCTGTTAACAATACCATTATTCTCTCAAGGACCAGAAAACCGACAATTCCCACCAAGGCCATGAAGCCAAACCAGAATCCTTCATCAGTTGGATGGGAATGTCCATGATGATACTTGTTTTCACTGTGATGATGCTCTTGACTTGCATCATGCGAGAAATTCAACGCATGACCCTGATGGGTGCTGTTAGAACGCCTAGAAATTTCTTCATCTCCTAGAGCTTGTTTGTGGCTACTTATTGGTAATAAATGCAATAGAGCGTCGGCAGTGAGAGTCCCTATAGCCAGACCGATAAGAAATTGCAACAAATCATTTTGATACCTAGTTCGCTGAAGACGAGGCATGCATACTATAGGTACAAGGCCACAGACACTTATGATTATCACCGATGTAAATGCGTACAACCAGATTGTATAAGTTCCGTCGCTGGTTGCCAAGTCCATAACTGATTTGCTTCCTTTATCGTTAAATATAATTATGCTTTTGGAATCCATTTGAGAATGTCTATCAACTCGGTGCTATATGGATAGAAAGCAAAAACAAGAATCTTCTAGGGAGTTCTTAAACAATATTTAAACAAAATAATTACTGGAGAGCGTGGGCAGGGTCGGTCCTATTCTCTATCCGTTTCTAGTACCCATGTGATTGACGAAATGGCTGAGGGTTGATGCTTCGAGTAAAAGGCGCTGCCGTAATCCAATCATTGAATTACATTAATTGAATGCCTTGTATGAGGAGCATGTAACCTGATGTATCTGCGGCAAAACTGAACAAATACGCTTTTGGAGTCACTAAATAATGGGTGACACATTTTTGATGATAGTTTGCGGGGTTTCGAATATCACCAGACTCTAATGAGGGGCGCGTTGAACATGTGCTATTCTCTATGGTGATTTAAGCTGCGCAGAACTACAAAATTCTGAGCAGAAACAGTTTACTTGTTTTGGTCGTGAGTACATACTCGTCGGCGGAAGTCTAGCTCGACTATATCTGTTCCTGACTTCCCGGACTGCGGCAAATGTTAGAAAGACGGCTGGAGAATAATATTTAGTTTGAGAGCAAATTGTGTGAACCAAGAAAAGACACAATCTCTAATAATCAAACAGGAGCAGATTGTGGTAGCTGTAGTCTTTATTTATGTAGAGGGTCTGCGTGATTTCTGACCCCAACTTCGACTCGAGACGCCTCACATGAGAATTGGCTGTTGACAATCAACCGGCGGTGCCCCAAAACGAGCTCAGCAACCTCAAAGGCAATCTAGAAATATAGCTATTCTGTTGAATCGATTGCTCGGTAGCAAGCTGCATTTCAGATGGGTTGATTGTGTCAGATATTTCCCATTCAGAATCAAATGCATCGTCGTCGTCAGAAAACTTGCTAAAGTCATAGAATCTCTCTTGGACTAGGCTAAGATCCGCGCTCAACTGCTCCTCGATCTTTTTCGCCGCATCCTCGTTGTCGAGTTCCATTATGGGCCTCCTACCTAAATCACTGACATTAAGATTGAACAATAGGATCAAATTCTTCAGGGTTCTTTGTGAATGTAATAGCGAAATGTCGACTCCCTGTGATACGCATAAATGAATCACATTGGCATTCAATTTGGCAACATTGTATGAGAACTGTGGATCAGTTAAGAGCTCGCGATTGAAAGTTTCGAGCTCTATTTTAGCTGGTAGTATCACATCCAAATATGAGGCTAGATTCTTGACGAGCTGTGTTGTGTAGGCAAGTCCGGCCCCTATCCTAAAAGCAGGATTTCTCTCCGATAGGTCATTCATGGAGGCATGCACGTGGTCCTGATTGTCATTCATCCATAGACTGTAGGCACTGTAGTCTCCGTCGTTAGGTAACCACGGCTCGACGATTGAAAAAGCTGTTTGTTGTTCGATTTGATGATGGGATCCATTGGAAAAAGTCAGCAGGGGAGAGGTTTCCATATTCACGAAAGAATTATTTTGTTCTAGAAGATTAAACTCTTCGATAGGGAACACGTCGGTGGTTAATTGGTAAACTCTCCGATTGACATGCTGCTTCATTTCGTCAATGAGACAGCTTTCCATATCACGCCTCTTGTTCACGGATGCCTTGCGACTGATTATATAGCGCTTTATCAGTTCAATTTTTCCTTCTTTCGATTTATTGGCCTTTTTCTCAGTTTCAAGCTGGCTTTTTGTTTCTACTAGAAGACGTCTTGTCTGATCCAGTTTCGTTTTTTGATCCTCGAGCAAACTTTTGAGAGCCTCAGTTTTTCTACTCAATGATCGTAATTTCACCCTCAATCTACCTTCAATCAATGCTTGCTCATTCACGTTGTCGATAATATCTGGGGGGAACTCTATTTCGTGTAGTTTCAGACTATTTTCAGCGAATTTGTCATCGATTGTCGACTCGAGAGTCACGTATTGTCCTCTTTGAATACATTTGGCGCAGTAGAATGTTCTCATCGGCTTCTCACATACTGGACATCTGATGACACGACCAGCGCCAGCTTTGTTAACGGGCACTGACGTAGGAGTGGAGTCATTGTCGCTATCAATAGACATGGAAGAAGCCAAAGAAGTTGAGAGCTGATTCGAGTCTTGAGCTAGGGCATTGTATTTGTTGAACGAGGATTCTTGGGATGATTCCATGTTTATACAGAAGTCTTTTGGGGGTGATGAGCTTACTGAAGAGGGAGATGAGCGACTCGGTCCATTGACGTAGGTATCATCATCATAATCAACTATCTCACATCCGTGTATCCTCAAACAATCCTGTTGTCCTTCCAGAGTCTCGATGCGGTGATAATCGTCCTTTCGGTCCATTGTCGAGCTGATTATGGTGAAACCGACACTTCTGATCTCACGAAGACTCAGTGATACGGCCAATTGCACTTTCTGTGGTGATCAGGAGTTTGAGTCAGACTCATCAACATCTTATGCTACACTCTTAAGGCAAAGTTCAAAAATATATCACCAAGATGGAGCGTGTTCGGATGAGATGTGGAAATATGGTATCAATAGAACAGAGGATTTGCTTGATCGAATCGGTTCCAGGTACGTAGGTCATCCTTTGTTTGGCTCTAGTTTAAATCAATATTTGGCAGACTGAATTGGAAAGCGGGAGGATATACATAAACCAAACATGGTGCCGACGAATCTTGGTGTTACTGATCAATTTGTTTAGCAGTGTCTGTTTCTCTTATGAATCTACGTTCTCTCCTGTGAAGTAGTGTTTATTTCTGTGAAGGCTAAATACTATGCGGTCGTAAAAGAGAACGACTCGAATCTAAATAAGGATCAGCTGTGCTCATTCGCCAACTACAGTGAGCTTAGTCTATCCTGAAGGGATCGATTTTGGTTATTATTACGTCCTGGTGCTCATTACTTTAACGGGTCTGCATTAAATTTGAACAAAATTCATCATACTTCCATTATGAGCTTACGACTTAAATCGATGAGACTCCGGTGACTCAAGTCATTTAAGTTCAACTATGATCCAATCAAATCTCACCTTGCCTAGAAAGCTATCCCATTGATCGTGTGAAAGGAACGTTATTAGAGCCCAGTGGAGGAAATTAGCACAATTACCATTGTATTCGGTTTGCCACCAAAACGAGAGCTTGCATCGCCACTTTTTAATAGCTAAGGAAACAATGATAGTCAGAATACATTTGTAAAGGACCGTTATTCATTGCCAAACACATCAAATATCCCAATTGCAATGAATCGTCGGTTCTATTAGACTATGTTGTAACCTCTTTTCGTTCGAGAACAAAGACACAATGAACGATCATCGCATGTTTGAGGATTATGTTAAATCTAGAAGGGGGGCCAACGTGACGTCTCTTGATGAACTTGTCGAAGAAGATGGGTTTTGTTCCAGGGATGGGGGGAGGAAAATCGAAGACGAGGAAGAGGATGAACTTGAGGCGTACATGGCGTCTATAGAGGAAAACTCTGGTAAAAAAATCAAGAAAGCCAAGATCGGACCGATAGAAATCGAGTCTGACGACGATCCAGAGCCACCTGTAGTTCCAGAAGTTGTTGAGGATCTCGAAGCTGATCTCGCAGCAGCGATTGCGGGGACGAACGCTTCCACCAACAAGACGACCAAAAAGTTGAATCAGCTCAGTCGACGTGAGGTCAGCTACAAACCCTTCAGAAAAAACTTCTATGTAGAAGTGCCAGAACTAACAAAGTTAAGCGATGACGAGGTCAGGGAGCTGAGATTATCCCTCGAAAACATAAAGGTAGTAGGTAAGTCGTGTCCTAAGCCAGCCACTTGTTGGGCACAATGTGGTTTGAGTAGAAAAATCATGGAGGTGCTGAAAAAATCGAAATACCTATCACCAACTCCTATCCAGACTCAAGCTATTCCAGCGATCATGTCAGGACGGGATGTTATTGGTATAGCGAAAACTGGCTGCGGGAAAACGTTGGCATTCTTGCTCCCCATGTTCAGACACATCTTAGATCAACCCAAGCTCGAAAAGGGAGAGGGACCAATCGCTGTGGTCATTACACCAACGCGCGAACTTGCCACACAGATCTGCGATCATGCCTCCAAGTTTACTAAGGTTCTTGGATTGAGGATTGTCGCCGTATACGGTGGTCCTAATATCAGTGAGCAAATCGGTATGCTCAAACCAGGTGCGGAAATCGTTGTCTGTACACCTGGTAGGATGATTGAAATTCTGACCGTGAATAGCGGTAGGGTTACAAACCTTAATCGATGCACCTTCCTGGTTTTGGACGAGGCCGATCGGCTTTTTGACATGGGATTCGAGAAGCAAATACGATCGATTGTTGATCTCATCAGACCAGATAGACAGACAGTCATGTTTTCAGCAACATTTCCTAAGATTATGGAGGCACATGCCAGAAGAATTCTCACGCGACCGATTGAAATTCAAGTCGGTGGAAGATCAGTAGTATGTAAAGATGTCCATCAAACTGTTGAGATTATAGAGGAAGATGACAAGTTTCTTAGATTGATCCCGATCCTTCAAAAACATGTTGATAGTCAGACAAGCGCTATTGTTTTCGTATCAAAGCAAGAAAAGGCGGACTCTCTTCTAGAAGATTTGATGCAAGCATATGATCCTAATTGTCTAGTTTTGCACGGTGGCATTGATAAAGATGATCGAATCTCGACTTTTGCCAGTTTTAAATGCGGTCAAAAGAGAGTTTTGGTTGCAACATCCGTGGCAGCTCGCGGTCTAGATGTTAAGAACTGTATCTGTGTCGTAAACTACGATGTTCCAAACCATTATGAGGATTATGTGCATCGTTGTGGTAGGACTGGTAGAGCCGGCAACAAGGGTTTTGCCTACACTTTCATAACCCCTGATCAAGGACAGTATGCTGCTGATATAATTAAAGCTTTAGAGCTGTCGGGAAATGCGGTTCCCGCTCAATTGCAGAATCTATGGGATAATTATAAAGTGGAGGCCGAGAAGCTGGGCAAAAAGGTCTGGACATCGTCTGGATTCTCCGGAAGGGGTTTTAAGTTTGATGAAGCGGAGGCGCAACTGGTCAATGAAAAGAAGAAGTATCAGAAGAAGTCCCTCGGACTACAGAACTCTGATGATGAAGAAGAGGACGGCGCTCCTGTTGTGGGTTCAGATGCAGACATTGACGCTGCAACCCTCGAATCGGAAATCAAAACCTTGAGTGGGAACAAGGGACAGTCAGTCAAATCAGTAATCAGGAGGATAGGTCCTGGGTCAAGACAAGAGACGAAGAAGCCTCCTGAGATCACTGAAAGCTCTAACAAGTTAGATCTAGTGAAGCAGAGAGCTGCGATGTTACTGAATCAGAAGAGAGGTGTTGATATCCAAAATCATTCCTCTCCGACCGTTTCCACCGTAATATCCTCCTCGAGCACAACTTTGGCCGCGAATCTGGCCAAACAGATAGCTGAGCAACGAGCCACAGCTTTGAGGGCCAAGTTAGGTCAAACGAAACCAGTCTCTGGCACCAGCGTAGTTGGATCTGAGCACAAAGCGGAATTCGCAGAATCGCATGTGGTGCACATCACCAATGAGAGGCTCGAGATGAAACTTGAGATAAACGACTACCATCAACAGGTTAGGCGTCGATTGACTTCAAAGGAGGCTCTAGCAAAAATTAGCGAGCATTGTGAGGTGGGTATAACCGTGAGAGGTAAATTCTGCCCGCCAGGTGATAGGCCGATGGAACCGAAGCTTTATCTTGCCATCGAAGGGACCTCCAAGGTTAGTGTAGAAAAGGCTCATCGAGAACTTTTGTTGTTAGTAAAGGACGAGTATACTAGGATAAACTCACTCCCTGCCTCTAGAGGTCGATACAGACTCTTGTGAAGCCGAATTTAATAAACGCTCGTCTTAATGAGACACTATTCAATTCTTTCTTCTTGAAGTACTATCATTCCAGAACAATTGTTGACTTGGCTCAAAGGTTCTCTCGATACGCAGTTCCGGTTCTGGTAGTCGACGCATCTGAGTAGACGCTAACTGTGTTTGTGTAGTCTCGAATGTTGATAATGCCCTTAGTATCATGTCGTTCATGGCGTCGGGTTGCTGATGCTGCTTGATTGGTCGAGGCGTGGAGACTGGAGGAAGCATTGTCTGGTTTTCGATAGAATCGGAGTCGAATCTACTAATGATCGGTGAAGACCTTTGACCATCATGGACGATTGAAGGAGACACTTTTTCTTGTTTAACAATCGACATCGTCCTGAGATCTCGATACTCTCGTTTGCCAATATAATAGCCAGCATCGACGCACAATTTCAAAAATTCTGCATCGACCGTTTTTGGCCCATGTTCTCTGCTTTGATCAAGATTATCACTTTCTGTAACCATATCTGATTCCTCAACTATGTGCGTGAGACAATTTTCGTTACCATATATTATGTGACCCTGATTGTCAAGGATGAGTTTCTTGATGTCAGATTCAAAGTTTTTTACGTTAATTCTGAAGTGAAGCCCATAGAATGGTTTAAGTCGATGCTCTTTAACAAGTGACATTGCATCGTGATTGAAGAAACTACTCTCTTCCTCTCTAGCGGTGAGGAAGTTTTCCTCCACCCAATCCTTTGATACTACAGGGATGTTGCGCTTAAACGCCCTTGCGCAATACTTGTCATCGGCTCGATCCGCTATTACCACATTTGGATTGTTGTCGTTGAAGCTGGTCACTACGGTTCCGCTCATTTCGTAGATTTTCTGCTTTATGCTTGTTTGATTACAAGATTTGACCAGAAAAACTCGACAATGATGCATGGTTAGACTAGATGCTAGATTTCTTACAGGCAGGTTTACCCTAAAGAAGCTTCTAGCTTCGATCACAGCTCTTGGCAGGTATATGATCGGTTTTTCGAAGTGTGATCTGACTTTTTTGATCAATTCCGAGCTGAATGTAGGAATAACAAAGTATCTCAACTTTGGTGAGAGCAATTCAAGTTCAGTATCTTTGCAAACGAGGATTCCAAGATTTTGGCACAAGTGGTCCTTGCATTCTCTCAAAAGGGATGATTGACGCTCTGTTATGCTCTCCGTGTGAACTAATACTATCCTCAAGTTTCCAGAGCCTTGTGACAGGGCTGAGAGGCCGATTTGGGTCGTGAATGGAACTAGGGACATTTTGATTGTCTGGGGTCCATAGATGGCTGAGATCCGCTAAATCAGGAGCCAAGAACAGATGTAAGCAGAGTCCTAGAAATAATTCTAACCGTCATCCGGACTGGTCGCTCGCTTAGTGTTTATTTCTCTAACAGTAGTGTTTATTTCTGTAACGGGTCTGCGTTTACTTTTGGTTTTGAGTTCCACAGACTTGGTTCCAGTACCAAATCTGTTCGCGCTACGTGCTTTCTTTCCAGCGTTCAGAATCTGCAACAAATTCTCGCATTTTATTGATCTTTGAATTCGCGCAGTCACCGACAATACGCGATCGGCAACTGTCCGGACTTGAGGATAAACAAAATAGGGTTTTTGAATTTTTGTTACAATTTTCAAAAATTTCTTCTCGGTTTCGGGAACTTCACGATATTAGAACGAGCCTGGACGGGATTTAGAGGAAGAGGGCGCGACGAGAAACATCAAAGAACCGGAGCCCAATGGGACGCAAAATTCACGAGAATCATCTCGCAATCGATCATGGATACGATTGAGAACTTCAACGAGACAAAATTGAAAAGAGCCTTGATCAATTTTGAAAAAAAATTCAACGACAACCAAAAACTGAGGATAAAATATGCAGAGGATCCTGCTAAATTCGCTGGCTCGGAAACCGAACTCTTCGCTGCCTTAGATGAGCTGCAAGGTCTCTCTACCCAACCAGAACTTTATCACATTCTGATAAGCAAGAACGCCCTGTGCATACTGACATCTTTACTATCACATGAGAACACTGACATTTCCGGAAAAGTCGTTGGCATGTTGCAGGAGTTTACTGATATCGACGAAACAGAAGACCAGAAATCTACTGAGGCTCTAATTAACGCGTTGGTCAAAGACAATATTGTTGATTTGGTGGTGTCTAATCTATATAGGCTGGATGAGAATATCAAGGAGGAGTCTCAGACAATCATCAACTCTCTAGCCATCATTGACAATTTGATCGACTTCGATTCAAAAATTGTATCCAATAGTTCTGAGTCCCTGGTGGATTGGATGATCAACCAACTGAAGAAGAAGCTAGAATTCGATTCAATGAAGTTATCTATTGCAGAGTTGCTCTCAGTCCTTCTGATGGAAACGAGTGAGAGCAAAAAGCATCTTGGAGAGATAGGCGGTATTGATGTTCTTCTCCAACAAGTTGCTTACTATAGACGCGTTGCACCAGTAACAGGAGATGAACATGAGTTTCTAGAACAGACGATAAACTGTCTATGTACCGCCGTCTTAGCCTGTGATGAAAATCGAGAATCTTTCTTCAAGGAAGAAGGAGTCGATTTGGTAGAACTTATATTGAGAGAGAAGCGAGATGTTGTCAGGAAATCGAATATCAAGGCCTCAACGTTAAAGCTGTTTAACCATGTACTCACAACGGAGAAGAACAGAGATCCCATAGTAACCAAGTGCTGTGAGCGGTTCGTAAAAGTACTTGGTCTCCGAGTTTTGTTTCCAATATTCAACAACCCAAAGCTCATCTTGAACGAAAAGGTGAAAAAACGTGAGTATCATCAAGTGCTGGACGAAATTGAGGAACACGCATCGGCTATCATATTGTCTCTGCTAAAATACTGTCAGGACACTGAGCTACTCCAGAGAGTGCTGGTCAAATTTGCCGAATCTAACTTTGAAAAGTTGAACCGCCTGCTCGCGTTGCATGACAAATACTTTAAGCTAGTCAAGATGCAACAGGAAGAGGCAACTTCCTCGGATTCCAATGACGAGGATGATAAGACTCGATCGAGCGCGTATTACACACTGAGAACAGTAGATTACATATTACTTCTTGCCTGCTACTTGACCGATCATTTCGAAACTTATGATCCAAACAGTGGGGAGACATTCACAAACCGTATGAGCAATTTACTGGCTCTTAGGCCTGAGCTGTATCACCAGATATCAATGGAAACCAAAAAGCATCTGAATGAGGTTGAAAACATTGAGGAGAGCAACTCGCTTGAGCTCTTACTCAAGCACTTTGAACAATTCGCCGGGAGTTCACTCAACACCAACAACAATAAAGCTCCACCGAATTCTCATTGTCAATGAGACGAAGACTCCAGACTCGTATCAAATCTAACCACGACGTTTTGTTGATTTTCAGATCTTCATAGATTCCGATTGCCGGAACCACCATTTGAGACCTCGGTTTTCGAGTTTGTTTTCTCTAAAAGGAGCGCAGCTGGTAAAGGTATTGGTCGTTCGAAAATGATCGCTTGAGCCTGATGTTGGTGCTGAGGTTGATATGGAGAGCCATCTCGGTACTTGAGGGGATGAACAGGGCAGCCAATACTCCTATAATCAGAGCACAAATAGTCTGATGAGGCGCGCACTGCGCACCCAGGGATTGCGAGCGCGAGAGCAACAAAATCGCATAGAGCACACGCGCCGCAGGGGTTAACACCGGCGCAAGACTTCGTGCGCGGTCGGTCCATTGGCTTATGTTGGTTCAAGAATATTGTATTGCACGTTAAAAATCTCAAGAATAGTATGTACAAAACGACTGAAATAAAATACAAATAGTAGAACTTAAAAATAAACCTTTCCAGGACAGACCGATGGCAGAATGAAATCTCATCAAGAAATTGTCCCTAGCATCAGGATCTATCCGTATTTATAGATTCTCCGCCGATCCAATTTTTAATGAAAATCAGTGACCAGTAGCGACTAAAATTCTCATTGAACTCACACGCCCACGATTGTCATATTGGGCATTAAATTATCGAGCACCTTTAGCGGCACAATCCACTACCATCCAAGTTTGAACAAAATCATGGCACAGAAAGAGAAACCAGCAACAGCTACCAAGGATGCATCTAAATTGAAATTTGTTCGCAGAGCAATCGAATCAGCAAGCGAATACAATGTGTTTCTGAATCGACAAAGACGACTTGAACGTCCAGTTTATATGGATCAACAAACAGATACAGTGAATTATCCTGTCGGATTAGGTCGACAAAATAAAACTCTCACTAGGACTAATAAAATAGGCCGATTTCCAGTTGCCGTGATGCCAAGCCAGTACCAAGATTGGTACATAGAATATACCCCGCAGGAGCTACAATTTTTGCCCGTTGATACAGTGCTTAAAGGACCAATCATGAGCATCGACAAACTTCCACCAGTCCTAACAACGCCGGATGTTTCAGATTTCGATTCAGATTCAGAGTCAGGTTGCTCTTCGTCGGATGAATGCTCCTCTTGTTGTTCCTGTTGCGCCGATGATCAAAATAATAAATCTCAGGGGATGGATGGGGAGGGCGGATCAGCGCACTTGGGCGAAACAAGCGATGCAAATTCCAAGCAAGCGACCTCGGAGACGTCTACTTGATGTTGACTAGTGATATGAGTAAGACAATAAATATAACAATGACAGTTACAAGAATACCCAGCATAAACTGTCTGAACGGACTGTTAACTTCTTTGGGATAAGAGTCGGCAATGAACCCGCATGAGGTATAAGTTGCTGACGAGTTAGAGTTGAGGTCACTCATTGGTGTGATTGAGATTTCTAGCGAACGTGTGGTGGAAGTGGTTTGGACGAATACTATTAGTTGATGCTGAGGGTTCAAAGATTCATTGGCCTTAGTCAATTTTCAAACTTACTCGATGATTTGTGAGCTATATACTGATGGATAGTCATCATGAAGTGAGTTAAAACGTAAGCACCGACGAAGACGACGATAACCCAAATGTAAAGAGGTGGGAGGTGAACGGGTGCCAGAAATGCGGCAGTTATAAGGCAGATCACTGTTGGAAGGTACAGATCGGATTAGTTTCAAATCCTTCAGACATCCAAGTTCTATCAGCTTAAGGTATCAAGTGAATTAGTTGATTAATTACTCACTTGCACATAGGTAGCTAAGATTTCCGCAAACAAAATGAGTCCAATTAAAATATACTCTCTTATTCGACTCTTGAGAAGGCCTGAACACACCACCCAAGACCTGGATTGTGCTCATTGCGAGACATGTTGTACCCGAAATTTGATGCAAACCCTATGAACGATTCACAATTTCAGGGTTAGTTTGAGGCTGTTCGTGCCAAACTTTGGCAAGATCCTGCGAGTTCAGTCACTTACCGGATGATAAGTTTCTGTGTACATGTATGCAAATATGACAGCTATCAGGCTACCAAACCACGATGTTAGCATGAGAGTCCGATGCACAACAAACCAAATTGCAAGATCGTTGATCTTTGAATCGGACCACTCGTTTTTGTAATAACGAGCTAGAATAATGGATAGTGTTACTAGACCAACCCAAATGGCTATCATGAGAGATCCATGAATCCTGATGAGTATATGAGAGCCCAGTGATTTGATATGGCCAGTTTGAGCCAAACTAACAGGTGTCATTGAACTAACTCGCAAAGTATGGATTCCTTTGGCTATTGGAAGGGGAGGAGCGAGCACATTAGGGAACCATACCGAATCGCATCAACAGATGGCCTCAATCTAAACTTACAGTTGCTTTCCTTCAGAAACTCGCCCGATGCTAATAGTATGTGGTAATTCTTGTAACCTAAATCATCGCGACGATTTATACTAGTTCCGTTTAATTCCTCGTAACTAAACTCAACTGCAGATTCCACAATCCACCGGCATTGATAATATCCATTCTCAAATGAAACGCCGAGATTCTTGATTCCTGAGAGGATTTTCGCGGGTACATTTGTGTAGACGCCTGCAATGTTATAACTATGCCGCAAAGTTATGATCTGTAGTTCCGTCTTTGGGTCGCGATATTGAATGCACTCGCTGACAAGTCCTTGCATCCTACCTGTCTCTGAAAACCCCACGGCAGCGTAATTGTTCGTCCCTGGCATCGGCAACGCAATCAATTCAAAGAGAATATCACGTGATATGGGCCTATTTGGGTCAATAAATCGCTTTGAGGTGACCAAAACTGAGCACAGTTGTTCGGCTTGGGCGGGTTGCGCGAAAGGTTGATCTGTGGGTGAGACACCTCCGAGGCAACCATTCGGCAGGCCATAGCAAAGTCGATCGGCGCAAATGTCTTCGACTGAAGTTGAGTTTGTTCTCATAGGTGTGGATTGCTGACTAGAATTGATAATGTGTCTCGCTGATTTCATGGCCGCGCCAGATGACCTATTGTTCGGACTTCGTTGTTTCGCCAAAGAGTTTACAGGTGGCTGCTCGTTCGAGCTTTCATCCCTCACCTCTGGCAATGTGCTACGCGCCCAATTCTGCGGTATTATCGCCGGATTTCCCTGAACAAGCTGAGATGCTTGTGAGCGCCCATTAAATGAACTTGAGCCTACATTGTTGGCTTTGAATCTGGATTGCTGAGCCTCCGAGGCGTTTGAATTAAGAGGGACATAAGCGAGCGAGAGTAAAAGCAACAAAGTGACCGCAATTGTAGCCTTCAAACTAGTTCCGTGAGTCATGTAGACGCTTTTAGTTGGAGAGCTCGTCGGTGAAAACAATCTCAATTTGCACTGTTGCCATCGATGTCTTGTGAGGTTAAAAAATGTACGCGATGACAAGGGACCAACTACCTGGTAGATCATGCTCGCCTGTCCATAATCGGACTCTAACATGAGACAGGGTTGTGGATTTCTTGCTCCTAGCTTGTGACCATTCAGGATATCTTCGTCTTTCATCTTGTTACTCTTGATAGGTTGAGAACCTGCCGCTTCTACTTGCTGATTCCTGAAGCCGTTTATCTAGGTTTAAGGCGCGACCAGAACAGTGATCCAGTTGTTTGACTTCTTCCCCTAAACTCTCTTATCTGAATGTCTTATGTTCTCAACTAAAAAGTGTACTGCTTCTTAAAGGCGATGACGATCGCAACTAATTGACACCTCCAACTAAATTAATCCACTCTCTATGATTTGTGTCTGACTTGGAGGAGCAGCGTGTCTCGTCATCACTATCAGCTAGCTAACGAACTGGTTCAATTTGATATAATTTTATCTTATAAACAGAAAAAGCGGATCTGTTCTGTCTCCTTTCAACCGCTCAAATTGCTTTCGATCAATCGTATTTGTTTGAGTTTACTCTACACAAATGTCATCATTGTACTCGGATGCACCTGCAAAAGTTTTGCCCGCGAATTCAATGCTAAAACGAATTTGCAGGTGTCCTCTTGTTGGCTACGGTGGATGGACAGAAGCTTCCTCTCTCCCCAGTTCGGTCTCGGTTTGTTCAAGTCAATATTTCCTGTTTCAGTGAGTCAATCTCTAACATGGAGTTGATTTTCCGTTAGAAGGCCTTTGCCAGTGCTCTCTCCCTCCCACACTCGAGCTCTCTCTCTCTCTCTCCCTCTCCTTCTCTGGACAGGCTGATTCTGTGGGCCAAGCTAAGGAACGATTGTTTCTGATTTGGGTGACCCCTGGCGCTGTCTAGTCAACTTGGCGCTAACAACTCAAACTGAATCCTACCAAGACAATGCACACCGTTAAGGTATAAGAACAAATGGAACGCTCGCTTCTCAGCGCAGTGGCTCGGCAAGCTCGCTCAAGCACGCCAGCTTCAGGCACTGCTGGCACAGGCGTAGACAAGCACATGAAACTAAGCAGACTGCGCTCACCACGGACTCTCGCTCGTTCCCAATGGAAAACCACCTGTTGACAATCTAGCTTCTCGTAGCGCAAACCTGGCCAAACAGAAGGGGGCTGAGAGTGGAGCTCCAAATGCTGCTTCTATCAGAATGCCTTGCGGTTGCTTTCTTGAATGGGTGGTCAATATCCTTCCCTCCCAACGCTTGTTTTGTTTCTGTTTCAGCTCTTTTGCTTGCTTACTAACAGTTGCCGCTTACTTTCTTGGCCATCAATTGAATCCGTATCAGTCGGCTGAGCCAGAGATTGATACGAAATAATGATCGAATTTCTCCTACTTACTGTCGGACGTTCCAGTTTATTGGCCGATCCAATAACTGGCTTATCTCTCGCTCGCTCTGCTGGCTAGTGCTCCTTCAGCTCAGACAATCTGCTTAGCCACCTTTGGATGGCTATGCCTTCTAGCCGCGGCCTCTGTCTCGATCTGAGGGTTGGTGGTAAAATTTCAGACTCCACTCTGCTAGGCATTAGCCTCATTAGCTTCGCATACAGCGACTACGAGCCCGAAGAGGAATGCCCATCTTACTTATTATCCACCTTTCTCGCTATCCCTGGCTAACTTCTTCACCAAGACGCTCAAGTTTTCTCTCTCGCGCGCTCTTATTGTTATTCCCCTCCTCCTTTCTCGGCCTTGCATTCGTGTTCAGGCTGATTTCGGCTGTACTCCTCCGTTGCAGCGCGACGTTGGCTTCTGGTGTTCCAAGCCACTGCAAGTGTACCTGGCCGCCAGTGCTGTTGTCGCTCCCGCTGCTTCTTCTCCCTCTTTTTATTCGTCCGGTCACTCGTTCGCCCTCTGACTAGCTGATGAGCTCTCGCAAATGCACTCACTTGGCGCGGCCAACAAAAATGAAGGCACCAGCGAGTCCTCAAAGCGAAACAAACGGACTTTGTAGCAATCTCACGCCAGCTAGGCTCGCCAGGAAGGCGCCGCCTTCAAGGAATATGAATCAACCCTCTGCACACTCGACCCCTCTCAGCTCAACCTTCTCCAACCTCGCCTTCATCTACCTGAGCTCTTGGCTTCCAACTGCCGCTCATGGCAACCGCTACTTTCGGCACAGGAGCAGCAGCAAGCAAAGGCGCCGCCAGTAGCGAGGGCGGTTTAAACTCGGCGGCGCCACACTCATCCGCTCGGCTCCAGCGAGACTCAACTTGTTAGCATCTCAGTCCGCGAGCTTGCCAACAATCTGGCCGCTGCCACCAAGCAGCTAACCTGCTGCCGCTGCTGCCAATCACACACAATGTGTTCTCCTACTCGCACTTTTAAAAAAGCCCATGGAAGTGAATTAGGATTTGCAACAGGTGAGCAAGCAGAGAACACGGGAATACCTGTGCGCTGGTTCGTGAGCGCTCAGCTTGCTCGGCAAAGCGAACCTGGTGGATGGGTTGAAATCTCTCAGACAGTATTTGCTTATTCGTGCTTCAATACAGTTGCGAGGAGGCATCCGTTTTGGGCTTCGGGGACTAAACGGCCGCAAGGCGAGCTTGACCTTTGGTGGATGGGCGCGAGCTTTGCCGGGCCTGATTTGCTTAGCCGGCGTGCATGAAGGATCGCAAGTCGTTTTCAATTTGCTCTTGTTCCCTTTTGCTCGGCTGCTCTCGTTCAATTCTGTTCATAACTCTGCAATCTAGTGCAGAGTTACCGAAAATCAGCTCAAATTGGATTGATATCTGAGAGAAGTAGCTGCAGCAGCGGAGCCCAATTGTGTGATCAGAGTCCAACGGCCGGCGTGCAAGCCAGGCGAGCTCGACCAGTTTGTCTGCGTGAATAAATGTTGTAAATCCAACATACCTACTAACGAATGGATCGTCCTACTTTGCGTCGCAGCCTTACGAAGCTGTCGAAGGACTCAATTTGGCGAATCTGCACGGAAAGGAAATTTGCATGGATATATATTTGCGGCGAAGTGGATTCCCATCGCCGACATGGGAGGATATGAGACGCCTGGGGCTAGAGCGAGAGAATTGCACACTACCAGGCCGGTTTGATCGGCCAATGAATTGGCGGCGCTTGAGTACAGCATTCTTGCATGATTCGTGCGCCCAGTCATTTCGGCCGCCGAAATAATTTTTTCAACGCCAGGTAAGCCAGAAACTTGAATAACAATCCCGCAGCTAGGCGAGCAAATTATTTTCCCACCGAAGGACTCAAGTTGGTCAACGCGAGCTGAGTCTAGCTGAATGAAGACAAACCTTGACTTCTTGCCTCGATCAGCTGTTTATATCTAACCAACTTTGGCTAGATCGCTTGGCTTGATTGGCCAGATATGTTGATGACCAACGAGCGATAGAGAGAGTAGATTTTTGATTAATTCCGAGCCTCTGTGAACTAGCCCAACATTAAAAGCGGATAGCTTGTAACGGTAATATAGGTGGGCACACCGACGGCTTGATTGAACCAACCCGAAACCGATCAAACTCACTCTCTTTTCTCGCGCCTACGATTCGAAATGGACAAAATTAGACCAATGAGTCTCTATCATGTGGAAGGAAACGCCTCAAGTTGTCGTCATCCTCAGCTCGCGTGTTTGTTTTGCTCACCTGCGCAAACATCTAGTCTGTTGTTAAATTTAAGCCCGATCGTCTAGCTTGATGCTGGTTCAGATCGAAATAATGCTCTGACTCCAGCTAGATTCTTCGCTAAAGCAGCCCTGAAGATCGTGAGTGTATAAGATTGAAATGGATGGAGGAAGAAGAGAATGGGGTTAGTTTTAGGCAACAGGAGTTCCTAAGGCAACGCTAATCAAAAAGACACACAGCTCAACAAGCTATTCGCTCAAACAAGTTCCTTCTAGATTCAATCTACAACTTTGGGCCCAACGAGAGGAAGTCTGCGAGCTTTGAGCAAAATCTAGACACATCTCGTCGTGTTTGAAACTCTCCTCTCTCCGCCTGGTGAAAGATTAGAGCCGAAGCCTTTGCACAACTGGTAGAGCAGAACATGAGTTATCAGTTGGTTGGTTTGCTTACCAGCTATCTCGCTTGCTTACTCTGCCGGTGCAACTTTCCGTTTTTACTCATTCAAACTAACTTGCCAACTTTATCACTCGACGTCCGTAGCCACTAAACTAGACCACATAACGCTATTCAAAATGCTTGCAGCTCTGGATCACCTATCCTGGCGGGCGCCATTGTTGTCCATGCTGGCCAATATCGCTGAAATGTGTGACCGAGTGTGGCGCTCTCCATCCTAGGCGGCTAAATTGTGCCAATCGTGCCATTTAGCATTTCTGAACAATGTACCTGCCTCCTTGGTTTTCATGGCGACTAGATTTGTCTGCGGGCCACGCTGATTCAGCTACACACTCGAGTGGTATGGTTCCCAAAAGGCAGCTCTACTACCATCTAAACCAGACTGACGTGCAAACTGGATATACGTGAGGCTCAGCAAACGAGGGTGCAAATTTGAACTGAAACACTGCGTCTATTCTCGTAGTCAAATTTATAATAGGCAGAAAATTAACCTTACCTGCTCTCGCTAACCACCCACCTCCTAACCAACCGCAACTGGCGTTCAATTCTCAACTCTCCATTAGCTCTACTCCTTGTTTCCTGTCTCTTTGGTAGAGAGTGCGACTAGACTGCTCAAAGCGCCTCTAGTGCGTCAGACGGTTGTACCGCATGCAGCTCAAGCATGTCACTTGGTTGCGAGGGATTCCGGCCGACAGAGCTGGAGCCGAACCCAAGTCCGAGAAAACCAAGAGCAGATAAGTGCTCCTTGAGGCCGGGTATGCGATTTTCTCGTTAAAGATCGTTAAAGCGAAAAGCCGTTACTAATTGATCAGAACGGAGGCAAACTTTTCCCATACACAATCAATCGGATGCTAGACGGTCTCTGGCAGACATCCACGGTGTGCGGACATGAAGCGCGTGTCTACGAGCCAAACTTCGGCTGCAAAAGTCAAAATAAGCGCACGAACATGTCCTCTGGCGGAGGCTCACTATCGCCGGAGCTGAAGTGGATCGAAGACACTGGGACAAAGCTGCAGACAGATGTTACAACAGAGAACAACACTTGGACTGAGAGAATCAAGAACAAATCGAAAAGTAATCCCCTTGTTCCTATCGGTATGCTAGCGACAACAGCTTGCTTATGCATGGGACTCACCCATTTCAAATCGGGAGATTCTGTCAAGCAACAGAAGTATATGCGCGGGCGTATCCTCTTTCAAGCCTTCTCTTTTGTGACCATGGTTGGGGGCGTCTTATCGCTGCACTTCCAGAGCAAAGGTTCATCAGGGGCTCAAAAATGATGAACACCATTGATCGTGTAATCCGCGAGTTAGAAAGAGAAAAGAGCCACTCATGTGCGAGTCTTATTTATTTTAGTCGTGAGTACAACTGTACAAAAGTAAACGCAGGCCCGCTACAGAAATAAACACTAGTTGGAGTTGAAAGTTTCAAATGGCTCGTTATCACTCGCTATAAATACCTAATCTAATTTGAATCCTTTTCTAGTCAAGGTGAATTGCCCTCATTACCGATGTTGGTGATTATTGTCCGCCATACGCCACTGCAAATGCGACTTCATGACGGTCGACTAAGCACGTAATAGTCCAAGCAAGATACCCCTGATGCGATAGCAGCTCTTCCTTAAGAGTTTTTCTCAGGTCCCCCCACAATGGACACTGATATCACTATCCTGTACGGTAGTCAGACCGGCAACGCGGAGGATATGGCCAAAAGAATCGGCTACAGAGCCAAGTCTCTGGGGTACAGTGTCCTCGTTGAAGCCATGGACGATTTCCCCCTTAAAACGCTAACTAAACCTCGGACGATAGTCTTTGTCTGCTCGACTACGGGCCATGGCCAAGAACCAGAGAACATGAAGAATTTCTACAATTTTATCCGAAGGCGCGATCTGCCAAGCGGTTGTCTGGCCAAGTTGAGGTTTACTGTCTATGGGTTGGGGGACTCCTCTTACGCCAAGTTCAATTACGTTTCCAAAATTCTGTTCAAGCGGCTCAAAGAGTGCGGAGCGCAACCAATACAAGAACTGGTGATTGGCGATGAGCAACATCCAAATGGTTGCGACGGAACCATCTACCCAGGACTGGCCGAGCTTTGGCACAAATTAGGCAATGCTCAACTTGAGATGGACTTCGTTGCAGATCACTCGCTGCCATACAGATCCTATGATGTTCAGCTACATCAGCCTGGTGATATCCCTAGGTCATGTGATATATTCAGTAGGGACTACGTAACGAGGTACGACATTAAGTCCGCAGTTTGCACAGCTAACGAAAGGATAACCCCTGAATCACATTTTCAGGATACGCGACTCCTTTGTCTCACGACGGAAGAATTAATCGACTATGAGCCAGGTGATGTTTGCACAATTCTACCAGCCAATTCAGAGGAGAACGTGCATCAACTGTTGAACATCCTAGACTTGAAGGCCGATCAGACGTTTAGCTTGAAGAAAAGAGACTCGAACTATATGATCAATTATTTGTACGATTTTGTCCCGGCTGGTCTCACAGTTTACGAGCTGGTCAAATACTATTTGGATATCCAGTCTGTTCCTAGGCGATCATTCTTTGAGTTCTTGTGGCCCTTCAGTGACAATGACCTAGAAAAGGATAAGCTTAAAGAGTTTGCTTCCACGGAGGGCCAGGAGGAGATGTACGAATATTGTATCCTGCCGAAACGAAGTATACTTGAGGTGTTATTAGACTTTCCTCGAACTGTTAAGAACGTTACTTTCGATATTATTTTCGATCTCATTCCGCCCATAAAACCAAGATCTTTTTCAATTGCTTCGGCATTAATCATGCATCCCCAAGAGGTTCACTTGATTGTAGGTGTTGTGAGGTACAGGACAAGGCTGCGTAAGATTCGAGAGGGATTATGCTCCAATTTCTTGGCAAAACTGAGGCCAACTCAGTCTCCTCTTGACAGTTCTCCCGGAAGTAGGGTCAACTTATTCATCAAGCGATCCTCCTTCAAATTGCCTCTCAGAGGGGAGACTCCAATATTGATGATTGGACCTGGTCTGGGTATAGCACCGTTTAGAGGATTTCTGGAACAGCGATCCACCGTTGAGAATCTACAAAAGAACAACTACCTCTACTTTGGGTGCCGATTTAGAAATGCGGATTTTTATTTCAGGGAAGAGCTCGAAGGGTATGTTGAGAAGGATATTCTAAGGCTCAAGGTTGCATTTTCTCGCGAGGAACCCAAGCAATACGTACAGGACATTATCTTAGCGGACTCTGATGATATAAAACGTTTAATCATGGTTGAGAAAGCCTTCATATACGTGGCAGGCAACTCTAAACTGCCCGAAGATGTTCGAGTGATATTAGGCAAGATACTTACAGATGAAAGCGAATCAAGCTCAAAATCAAAGGAGAGTTTCATAGCTGACTTGGAAGCCCGTGGTATTATAAACTATGATTGTTGGTAACTGTAAAATATTATTGTCAGGTGCCTTGGCCACCTCGAGCAATCAGGTATTTAATATACTTTAAGAATAACTCACGCACGTACAAGAAATTTCGAATCGTTCTCTGTATCACTGAGTGCGGAAATCCGCGGGCCCTATACCTTATCAATCTCGCCGAAGCTTGTTGAGTCTCTCTTCCAAGTCGGCATCTGCAGCCGTGCTGCCGGCTATGGTCGTAGCTGAGGGTTGTTTATCGGGAGCGGTGTCTTTGGCTGCGACGGGAGCTTTGCCGGAATCAGGTAGAGTGGCCAGGGTCTGATTCAACTCAATTCCTAGCTCATCCAAAACTTGATTGACAATTTGGTCACTTTCCTGCTCGTCTGTGTCCTCCTCGAACACGTCATCCATAACATCATTTATCATTTCCTCTTTCATATCGACCATGTCTGTTTGTTTTTGGAACTCCTGGATGATTCGCTGAATTTGGGGCAAATTCATTTGCTTGTTCATACGTACAAGACCCTGGGTGACGCCTCGCATGGCTTGACTCATACTGTTTTGTGATTTTAAAGTAGCCGTCTTGAGCGAAATGGCTTGCAAATTAGCTTTCATAATATTAAACTTTTTGACCTGGCTCTTTGTTCTAACGAGATCCTTGGCCATAATTTTGACGGAGTCCATTTGATTTGCTTTGGCATTCTTTCTGATCTCGTTCACTAATTTCACCTCTTGCTGCTCCATACGACTCTTTTCTCTTTCTAACTCGCGGATTGCACGATCAATGGCCCGTTTGTTCTCTCTCAATATCTCATCAGGTGTCTTCTTACGTCCAAACAAGAACTCCATCATATCGAACTATCTGGCTACCCGCGACGTTGCTCGCGGTCAGAGAATAAATACTCGGAGGCGAGTTCGTGTAATGATGCATTTTTATTCTGGGCGCTTGGTGAGTACAATCGGGTGGTGAGCCCGGCTGGGTATGTGGGCGTGTCTTCGGATTGAAAGGTGGCCCCCTTTGGAGACGTGTTGAACCCCTCGTCTAGATGGTCAACGGTAGCTTCGGATCCCAAGTTCGGCAACTGCTGCTGAGGAGAAAGAGAGGTCATGAGAGGGATCAAACTTTCAGCAGAGGATATGTTCGAGTGGTTGAGACGACAAGTTCAACACGTCTCCAAAGGGGGCCACCTTTCAATCCGAAGACACGCCCACATACCCAGCCGGGCTCACCACCCGATTGTACTCACCAAGCGCCCAGAATAAAAATGCATCATTACACGAACTCACCTCCGAGTATTTATTCTCTGACCGCGAGCAACGTCGCGGGTAGCCAGCTAGTTACAGCACTATTCAATCATGGCCAGCTCACTATCGCCGGAGCTGAAGTGGATCGAAGACACTGGGACAAAGCTGCAGACAGATGTTACAACAGAGAACAACACTTGGACTGAGAGAATCAAGAACAAATCGAAAAGTAATCCCCTTGTTCCTATCGGTATGCTAGCGACAACAGCTTGCTTATGCATGGGACTCACCCATTTCAAATCGGGAGATTCTGTCAAGCAACAGAAGTATATGCGCGGGCGTATCCTCTTTCAAGCCTTCTCTTTTGTGACCATGGTTGGGGGCGTCTTATCGCTGCACTTCCAGAGCAAAGGTTCATCAGGGGCTCAAAAATGATGAACACCATTGATCGTGTAATCCGCGAGTTAGAAAGAGAAAAGAGTTGTATGGAGCAGCAAGTGAAGTTGTGATGCGAAAAAAAACTAGCCAGCGGCCGGTTTTGTACCAAACCAAAGCCATGCGCGCAAATCAATCTCTACGTGTTTCAAAACTAACTCGGCCAAAACCAAGAACAGACACAATCGAGAAGATATTTACTTGTAAAAAGATTTCCGTTGATTTTTATCTCGGAAATTCTAAAGAAATATTAGTTGTTCATAGGTTTCTGTTTCTGATCCCCCATTAAGAATAAATTCTCATACAATAACATACAGACTTTAGAATGGTCTTGAGAAGATGAAGGTGGTTGAGTAGTTGTATTGCTTTGAAGTGGCAACCCAGAATTATAGTTTATCTATATTGAAGATTACAGATCTAAATTCGACTTGATCGAGAGGTATGGAACAATACGCAAACTACACTCTACCAGTCGAGCCACTGACCCACACACTATTGGATCAGAGAGCAAGTTTAACTGTCACAAACACGCTATGTTGTGGGATAATAACTCTACATTGGATTGTGGGATACTTAGTATTCGGCACACTTCGAGTATCGGAGCAGCAGCACTCGCTCGAGCAATTCATGGACCATTTTATTCAAAAGGTTCTATTCACCACTTTCATCCTAGAAGTTGACTCATGGAGTGAGCGAATGGAGTGGGCTGTCTGGTTTTGCTTGCTTGGGTCAATATTGATACTGACGAAACTTTGCAAAGAGAGATTTGAGTACCTATCGCTATCGCCGACTGGAAGGAAATGGCCACTGATAAAAATAAGCATTCTAATGGGTGTCCTATTGGTCTCAACCATAGCACTTAACGTTATAGTCTCGATGAACCGAATGTCGACTCACACACTATTTCTGCTTGCCGATTCCGCATATGTGCTATCCTTTGTCGTACTAGTTTTCACTAGATTCATCGTGCTTATTTATGACCTCAGAACAAATTCGATCTGGGAAACTAGATCTACCATAATATATTACACAGAACTTCTAATCGGCGCAACTATGGGCTTGATAGAGCTGTTACATTACGTGCACATTCTGCTTCTCGGTTACACATCCTATACTATGAAGGGTTGGTGCCTACTTCGAATCAACAGTCTTCTTGCTGGCACACGTCGAAGGTATAGGAAGCACAAGAACTATCTACAGATCCTCAAATTAATGGAGTCCAACTTTTCACTCGCGACAGAAGAGGATCTCAATAAGAATTCTGACGAATGCGCAATTTGCTGGGACAGTATGTTTGTCGCAAGAAAACTTCCATGTGGACACCTATTCCATACCTCGTGTCTCCGATCGTGGTTAGAACAAGACACATCATGTCCAACGTGTCGCTCCACTCTCAAGGAAACACCGAATGGACAGGCCAATGAGATGGCGGATCTGTCTGACGGTGAAGAGGAATTCATTGTAACAGCAAGGATGCATCAACGCAATCCGCTCTTTCATTTCGATAGCTCGCGTTACACTAATAATCCACTGCTAAGATGGTTGCCAACTGTGTCTATTGAGGGCTTCATGTAGCTCGACGGTGATAATTGAATATTTGCACATGACCCTCGACAACGAAATTTGTTTATCGCCAGCTGAAAGCAGATGCATAGTGAGATCTTGTTGATTGTATTTTTGTGCTACATAGCTAGTCAATGCCATTGGTAGATTGGACGCGATGTCTCAAGCGGTTGTGATCTAGTTCCCATAGAGAAGAACAGGTTGATGCGAATTTCTCTCACCTGGCCCATTAGACTCAATGTGCTAAGTTGATTAAAATTGAATCTAGCGTGAAATAAACTCGGTGGCTGAAAGACCTGGAAATAGCACCCTAATGTTCCCAGACAACTAGTGTTCCTCGTAGCCAAATTTTTAGCTCACACTCATGGTGCAGATACCTCGGAGAGATCTTGTCATTCTGTGCAAATAGAACTCTTGATCTTCGGCCATTCTTCGTCCGCTCAATGGTCCTAAAACAGACATCATCAGTACAGAAAGTATGTTGAGATGAACGGAAACATCATCGTTTGCGTTGTACCGCCTGGCTGGCGACCAACAGGCCACTGCAACGCGCCAAGCTCCACAAACTCCCCAAACTCCAATCTGCAAATCGGCAGCAAGACACTCCTACCAAACGACAATTCAACCCATGATCGTCTTAACACAATCAAGCCTGCACGCGAATCCAGACCAGATTTGCATGGCTGGCGAGAGCGCGATCGGCGCGCAGCAATTTGGTTTAGTTTAGTTAGTTTGGGCGCTTCGGTCTGACTTGCTACATTGACTTCAACATGCGTCCGTAGAGGCTGCCGACCAGAGAGCGGTGATCGGTGATCACTGATCAGTTAGTGAAGCATAACTCAATGGGTGCGTGAACAATTGGGCCGCCTTGCATGGTGGGGATACAACTCGACCAGGCCAGAGGGAGGGAAAGAGACAGCGGAAGCGAAAGCGAGAGATAGAGAGAGCGAGAGGCCACAGCATGCAGCGCTGGCTGGATGTAATCCTGGTCCAGCTGGGGCTGGCTGCAAACTCGAGTGTCGTTACGAGTGATGGCCAGTGCTTGTTCCAGACTGCTCGTGTCCGCTTTGAGAGAACTGGCAAGGTTCGACAGGTGCCTCGCTCGTGTTGAGGGCGCACGAGAGTCAAGGAGGGGGGCGTCGAGCGGTGTTGCTCGTGCTGCAACTCGGCCAGTAAGAGCAGTCGGGGTGAATATTGTGGCGAGAGTTGGAGATGTTGTTGTCGAGGCCCGGCTGTTAAACTTGTCGCTGATTTGAGAGGCGAGCTTTCTCTCTGGGGAAAAATCTGCGCGTCAAACTCAGAGTCAACTCGTTATGGCTGATCTGGGAGAGGCGAGCCTCGTATCACCCCCACCCCCAAATGGATCATTTCCATCCCTCAACTTCTTCGTCCTTTACCTCTCGAAACTGTTCTCATGGATTAAATGATCGTGAATTCTCTATACGCAGGGGATGTGTCGTACAGCAAAGAGATTAGAGCAACGCTCAAGTCACATTTTATTTGATCAATCTGTCAGAGGACATCAAAGATGTAAGGTTTTTTCGATTGACACAATCTCTTGCGGCAAACCTAGCGAGCTCTCGCCGGCATCAGCACAGTTTAAAATTTCTTCTTCTTCTTCCTCAAATCTATACAAGCCAATGAGGATGGGTCGACCGTCTGTTCCTCGTTGCAGTGGACCAATCTTGGCTGCTCGTTCACACAGACTATAACATCTTGTTTAGTGTGGTAGTATCGCGGATATGGCCAGTAAGGGTTGTCTTCGTCCTCTGAAGGGCACTTGAAGTTTAGTAGAGCCTCACTTTTGCAGCCCAACTGGTCTGCCCATTGGCAGCCCTTTATGCGGTCATCGTAGAAGAGGCCCTCTGGAGTGCAGCGCTTTGTCTCCGGAACTCCCCATTCGCAAACAAAGTAATCAATGGAGCAGCGACCCGCAGATGAGACGGGAAAGATACCAAATTGCCATGGGCAGCCAGGACTAGCCAACGGCTCCGATGTTTTCTTGTTACCGCAGTCGACGTTCCAATTGTAGGCGCAATGTTGGTAGACGGCACCCATCTGGCTGTAGGCGAGGCCATTGGGACAGGCCTCTTCGGTGAAGGTGCCGTTGGTGCACATGTAGTAGCGGTCGCAATGGTCCTTGTTTTCGTAGGAGAAGACTCCCTTGTGCGGACAACCCTGGCTAAGCACATGCTCGAATGAGGGCGCAACAATGGGCTCCTCTGGCTGGTTGACAAAGTTTAAGGATGGCGAGGCTGCTGCACCAATGGTGGTCGATGCAACCGCTTGGTGCAGCGTTGGCGGCGGCTGCAGCTGGGCCACTGATGGCGTTGATAAAGCTTCCAAGGGCGACCCGAGCGAGGGTTGGCTGTTCGAGAAATCAGAACTTGTTGAGGCTGCCTGACGCTCAGCGGCCACCTGAGCCATGAGGGCCGAGTGTCGGGCTGTCACCGAGTTGCTCAAGCCTCGGAAAGAGTTCAGTGCTGGTCCATTTGGTTGCTCGATGGGCGTTAGAATGGGCTGAAATTGGGGTTGGAATTGGGCCTGAAACTGTGGCGGCGGCGCGCTGAGTTGGGTGGGGGCAGCGGCGGCGGAGGAAGCGGCCGGCTCGGCTATCAAACGGGCAGGCGATGAGGCCACAACTTGGGGCGATGCCTTTAGAGGTTCACCGTCGCCACCGTCTATGGGTTGAGTGCGTACAGCAAGCGTAGCCCTATTTGCCTTTCTCGCTACCTGCTGGCGGCCCCTGCTCGGCGATCCTCGCTCGAACACCTGCGCCAGCTGCGCCGGTGGCCGCAGAGGCTGGGGAGCCGCAGTTGGTGCTATCTGCTTTACAATTGATTGCGCGGCCACAGGTGAGCTGGAAGACGAGGCGCTAATACGGCCAATATCCTGGTGATAGACTTGGAATTGTTCATCGCCATCTGCGGTCCAGAGGAGAGATTAGCGGGTGCGATGCAGAAGGAAAAGGTTTGAGCATCTTTCCGGTCGTCTGCTTACCTGAAATTTGGCATCTATTTGGCTCAATTAGAAACTGCAGTGACACGAAAGCAATCAGAATTACTCGCCTCTTGGTGGCAAATTTAAGACTCGCGAACATCATCCCTAAATGTTGGGATCTGTGAGTCTTGAATTTGCTCTCTCTCTCTCTCTCTTCCCTCTCCCTTCCACTTGTGAGCTTCCTTTGTGTGAGACTCTCTTCCGGTTTGGAATGTTCAGTTTGATCGCAGAAAGAAAGAAACGAACTAACAGCTAGCTGTGGCGCTGCATTTCTGTTGTCGATTATTGATCTATCGGCCGAAGTCTTTTGAGCTGCTACCTCTCGATCCACTTTCTCTCGTCTGAGAGATATTCGAGAAAATGCACCAACATCAGTCCCAGCAACAATATTTCCTCGTCAGAATCTTTCGATCAGAACAATTGACTGCCCACTCGCCTGCTGGCAAGCGGCCGCCCCGAGTCTCTGGTTCCCCCTCGGCCGCTGTCACTTTTCATACAAACCAGCCGCTTGCGCAGCCCTCGATGTCTCCTCCTCCTCCAGCTCCTCGCCCTTGCCTGGCTTCCCTCGGTTGCGCCTGTCACACACTGAACACTTACAGCTCAGAGACGGCCACCTGTTTTATGTGCCTGAGTCGTCCCCTTTGCTGGCTGTCCGGCCGGCACTGCGCCTGTTCCGGCTAAAGGGGCTGCTCACAGGCTGCGTGTCGCTTGATTGGCAAAAGGAGAGGAAGTTTGCTCTTGGCGGTTAATGCAAACCTGGCCACGTCTACAGCAAACGGTAAAACAATGCAACGCAACACAACACAACACAATGGAACCAGCTATGTTTTCGCCACCAGTTCCATCACTACAGGGACTTATCGGTATTCGTTTAACTGAATTATCTCTAGATTCAAGCGCCTATCTAGCCTAGGATCTCAACCTCCCTTGTTCTCTCCCTCACCCTCCTTTGGTTTGCCTGCAACCTGATTGCAGCCAACTAACTGAATGCCCGCAACTCAACTGTCCCCGCTCACTCAATTCAGCTCAAGCTAACCCATCTGCTCTTGCTCAGCAACTTCGAGATGTTTGCACTGATAACTGGGCAACAAAGTGATCAATTGCAAACAGGACGCCGCTAGGCGGGACAAACGCGCTTCTTTATCAAGGGGCTGGCCCGCTCGGTGGTTAGAACTTTCACCTGAGCCACTAATAGCTCCTTTGTTCGTGTGCCAGTCTAATTGTAGCAACACTCTAGCTGCGCCTACTTTGGGCTGACAATGAGGCCTCGGCTTGCTGGCCAGCTGTTGCCTCCAAAACTCTCGCACGACTCAGCGCCATTCGAGCCGCCACTGGCCACTCTCGACCGGCCTGGCGAGTTCATCAAGGAGATTTTATCGTCGCGGCCGCCTAGACTGGTCGTCGTGACGCCCAAGCGCGACACTTACACTTGGCCGGGTCAGAGTGGCCAGCACGACGGCAATATTTGTGCCGCAAAGCTCAAACTCAGAGAACCAAGGAATCGAGATGGATGGCGAAAGCGACCCACTACCATTCCAATCTCGTTCGTCAATTGCGTCTGCATTAGTTCAGCTCTCGCTCGAGCCTCTGCGCCTGCCAGAGTGGCCGCTCACCTGTGTTTGCAATGGGCGGGGACCCTCTAGAGTCGGCGGTCGTCTTCATCGTGGTCAGCGCCATCTTCACCAGGCAAGCCAGTCGGGCGAAGAATAGATGCGACGATGATATCTCAATGTTCATGATGGCGATAGCGATAGTGATGAAGACAGATTAACGAGGGGATGAAACACGATCGCCGACATACTTCTGCACTGGAGGGAGCCTGTAAGCCATCTTAAGCAGGTGGCTTAGCTTGCTTGCAAGACAGGCTTAGCTGGATACAATTTAGCCAGCGTGACTGCTGACATTCGGTCCGGTTCCGAAAGCGAGCGACAGCAATCTAGCAAGCGTGGCGAACGAGATTTCCAAGTCAACTTGGCCGCTCGAACAAGTGAAAAGTTTGTTCGCCTTTGGTTGCACTAGCATGCAGCTAGGAGATGAGCAAACTAGTTAATGGCGGTCAGCGGGCCAGCCAAGCAGCCTGAACAACAAGAGCGCCATCATCATGACAATCATGACTGGACGACTGGAGCCGGAACGGAAGTAGGCGCGTCGATCGGGGCCATGAGAGCGAGAGTTGGATAGTCGATCAATTGGACAAATAGACACGGAAGAGATAGCACACGAGCCAGCAAACTGGTCGCATGCAAGACTGGACATTCTCTGATTGCTTTTATTTACATTCTGGTTCCAATATTAGACAAACAGGACGAGGGAAGTCGTGTTGGTTTGTTTTTCAAATTGGAAACGCTCGGGGGCGTCATCAGAGAGCGTACATCCAGGCAGCAATGGCGGATTGTATATCGATGACCGACTTGAGGGTTCAATCTTGAGCCGGCCGCCATTATCAGACGTAGATTATGTTCATTTGGTTTTGCAAATTGTCCCTTGCAGCAGTTATCCATTCCTCCTCTGGCCACTTCTCCTCCTGCTGCTGCTGCGGCGGCAGCGGCTCGGCCGTCCAACCTGGACTTTTGGTGCTGCTCTGGGGCCAGGGATCGTCTGGCCAATCTTCAACAGGTTCAGGCGCGATGGTGGTAGTAGTGGTGGTTGGTGCTGGCGTGGTTGTTGTAGTGGTTGTGGTGGTTGTTGTGCTGGTGGTGGTGGTGGTGCTGGTGGTGGTTTCAGGCGGCGCTGACGTCTTCTTCTTGTACTTCTTCAGCTTCCTCCGCGGCGGCGGCCGATAAATGTCCTCCTCCTCCTCGATCCACACCTCCTCGGAGGCCGTTGGAGGTGCTGGCGTGGAGGGCGGCACGAACGTCGTCGTCTCGACAGGTGGTGGTGGCGGTGGTGGTGTAGTAGTGGTGGTGGTGGTCGTCGTTGTAGTTGTGGTTGTCTTTATCTTCTTTTTCTTCTTCCTCTTTTGCTTTGGAGCCGTCGTGGTTGGCGCGGTGGTCGGCCAATCCTCCACAACTTCCTGCTGCGGCCAACCGCTCTCGGGTGCAACCGACTCTATTCGATCGAGCCAGGTTACCGGTCCATGGATTGTTCTTGCTCGATCTAAATCGACCTGTGCAAGCTCAGGCTTTAAAGCTGCACTCATCATCTCTGGCTTGACAATCCTGACGATGGATCGCTCATCCGCAATGGCGGCCAATTTGTCAAGCTTATTTGGGTTAATTTTTGGAACGCTCGATTCAATCTTATCCAAATAATTCATCAATTGGCTCATCTTCTCGCTCCTAACCACTACGCTCTCAGCACGGTTACGCTCTAGCGGAACCAATTCCGCCTTATCCGCGTTTCTCTTACTAACATAAACGGACGACCTATCAACGCGCTCCTGCAAGACTCTCAGCAGCTTCAACAAATCGGCTTTGCTCATCTTAGCCAATTGTCGCTTGAACTCTCTCATATTTCTGACCAGATAATTGTAATCCGGCATCACCTTGCTTTCGATCTCCTCGCTTGCCTCCCCTGATGGCTGCCAGTCTGGGGCTGGAGCGATGCTCTGATTGGCTGGAGTAGCATCGTGTTGGCGAAACCCTTTATTACTAGCGTTACGGATTCTATCCTCAGATTTATCTTCCAAGTTTAATCCGGATAAAAGTTGAGATCGCTCAGTTTCTGAATGAGAGGCTTGCGAGCTTAAGGGTGATAGTTTTGTTTGGTATTCGACTTGATTGTAAGATTTTCGGTGCGAACTTGCAATCACATTCAGCAGGTAGGCAGTCAAAGCTGTTGATGAGATTGTCAGTATTGCAACGATTGCAAAGTTGCAACCTGAGACTCTATCGCACGAAAGAGATGCTCTATTTCGGTTTTGATAATTACTATTTCGGATCATTTTGTTCCGATTAGATTGTTGCAGGGCCAGAAACAAAATCCTTTTGGACTCTCATCTCTCTGGGAGAGAACTCGCTTCAATGATATCTGTCTTTTGTGTGTGCGAGTTACGGAAGCGATACCTGAGATAGAATGACAACTCCCGAGTTCATGACAAAGTATTTATATGTTGGCATCGCCCAATTTTAAGATGTCATGATTGATAGAGGAACATTATGAGCCTCGTCGAGCTTGATCAGAAGTCCCGCGAGTCAACTTTAAAGCATGCAAGACTTTCGAGCCAAAACTCACTGCCGCCAAGATTCTAAGAGAGTTGTGCTCTTTGTTAGAATCTACAGTTGAGCTCAGATCACCTGTCACTTAGGCTAAAGATCAAAATGAACGAAAACGCCGTTGTTTGCGTTGTACCGCCTGGCTGGCGACCAACAGGCCACTGCAACGCGCCAAGCTCCACAAACTCCCCAAACTCCAATCTGCAAATCGGCAGCAAGACACTCCTACCAAACGACAATTCAACCCATGATCGTCTTAACACAATCAAGCCTGCACGCGAATCCAGACCAGATTTGCATGGCTGGCGAGAGCGCGATCGGCGCGCAGCAATTTGGTTTAGTTTAGTTAGTTTGGGCGCTTCGGTCTGACTTGCTACATTGACTTCAACATGCGTCCGTAGAGGCTGCCGACCAGAGAGCGGTGATCGGTGATCACTGATCAGTTAGTGAAGCATAACTCAATGGGTGCGTGAACAATTGGGCCGCCTTGCATGGTGGGGATACAACTCGACCAGGCCAGAGGGAGGGAAAGAGACAGCGGAAGCGAAAGCGAGAGATAGAGAGAGCGAGAGGCCACAGCATGCAGCGCTGGCTGGATGTAATCCTGGTCCAGCTGGGGCTGGCTGCAAACTCGAGTGTCGTTACGAGTGATGGCCAGTGCTTGTTCCAGACTGCTCGTGTCCGCTTTGAGAGAACTGGCAAGGTTCGACAGGTGCCTCGCTCGTGTTGAGGGCGCACGAGAGTCAAGGAGGGGGGCGTCGAGCGGTGTTGCTCGTGCTGCAACTCGGCCAGTAAGAGCAGTCGGGGTGAATATTGTGGCGAGAGTTGGAGATGTTGTTGTCGAGGCCCGGCTGTTAAACTTGTCGCTGATTTGAGACACCGCGTGATCGATATAACGGGGCTATCTGCATACTCTGGCCATGAGTCGCTGACGTCCTGACGTGGGTGCCCAGTTAGGACGACGCGGACACACTGCTAATCTTCGCAACATCAAGTTGTTGCGGATGACCATCCGTCGTTCCGACCTCACTATCAATTTTCCTACACTAAAGGCTGCTCACCTTGATATGGGAACACTTGTTGGCTCGGTGCGCTGTCTGAGATAGGATAGTCTGAGGTAGACTAAGTTTCGTCTTAGCCATAGTCGACTGGAGATCATATTCATAGGGGGGATGCATTGCATGGTATTGCGCCACTGATAGCTTGTGGCCTAGGTTCTTTTCGCTACCTCCGAGTATGATAAGTGATAGCGAGAGCTTTCTCGCAGTATGCAGACATTATCTAAGCGCGATAGTCACATTTATGCAATTGAATTGAGTCGCTCTCCCGCCTTCGCACTAGTCCCTCGTGCTGTTTTCGAGCTCGGTATTTCTGATAGCCGGTGTATCGGGAATACTCGTTGATGTCGAGAGTAGACTGGACCAGGGGTCAAGACACTGCTGCCAAGATTGAGCCTCAAACCTCATAGGATACACAGACATCACTTTTTCCCCGCCAAGAACAAACGCAAGCCACGATGGCAAACTGATTTCTCTGCTTTCGGTTTCTACATGTAGAGCGAGCCATGACTAAAAATAAATAAATTACGAGTCGGGCGAACTGTTAAAGAGTAAACGCAGCCTCGTTACAGAAATAAACACTAGAAGATAATTTCATGTGCGGGGCTACATACAACCCTAACGAAGAATCGAAACCAAAAATAACTATAAATTTCCAAATGTTTTAGGGATGAGTTATTGCATATTTGATTACCACTCCATCGGGAAAGTGTCAGAATACACAAGTTACGATACTGTATAGGCTTTACCCACTAACGAACCAACCAGCTCTAATAGCGTAATGGCAGAAAACGAGCCTACTAAGGAGGTGAGATTTCAAGACGAGCTCGCTGATAAGAGAATTAGTGAAGATGAATCGCTAGGTTGCCACTACAACAAATTTCAGCTCCTAGAAATACTCGAGAGCCAAGATCCAGAAAGAGATGATGAGAACAGTAGCCTTGACGACAATAACCCGGCATCCGATAATTCATCGAACTGCAAGCCCGCATCAAAGACGAAGCAACGACGACGTCGTAATCGGACTAAGGTCCAAAAAGGTCGCAAGAGTGTTACCTTAGATGATCCGGAATTCGTACATAATTCAAATAGCGAGATTCGTCCTGGAGCCGCGCCGAGTCCTACTACCAAACAATATAAGCTCCTCAAGTTGAACCTGAAAAATCTTATCCCTGAAAACGAGTTGAAACGTATATTCGGCAAGGATGTCCTGAAGGAAGAAAAGTCTAAAGATATAAAGTTCAAGTTACACCTCGGTTCATCTAGTCAGCGTAGTCGATTTGTTGCTTCGGCTTACCACGATGCAAAACTTATGCTTCTAAACTCCGGGCCTAGGATGGAATTGGATGAGTTATTCAATCAACGACAAGATGGTGGTAGCACAACAATAGCTTGTGATTCTAATTGTCCGTCCAAGAAAAACTCAAAGTCCACCAATGTCGTGGAACAAACTAACGATCCAAATCAGTGCACATATTTCAAATTTGTTCATGATAAAAACTATCAGATTGCTCAGTCTAAATTCTTGGAGGCAGCACATCGTGGTTACCCGAGAGGTATTGTCGAAAACTCAAGCACCTTCCCGAGTCATGTAGAATCCATCATCCAACTAAGTGATATGATGCTTATCTTGGAGGACTATAAGACCGCATCGGAATTGATTGAACGTGCATTGTTGATATTTGAGCGAGGATTTCATCAAAGATTCAATTTTGCCCAAGCTGATTGTAGATTGTCTTATAAGAGACCTGAGAATCGCTCATTCTACATCACAATATTCAAACATATAGCATACTGTCATCGAAGAGGCTTGCGACGGACTCCTCTCGAGTACACCAAGTTTCTGCTGGCTCTAGATCCAGAGAATGATCCACTGTTTACTTCATTGATGATTGACTTTTACGCCCTGAGAAGTGAAGAATACGACTACTTGATTGAGTTTGCCTCAAATTGGAAACATTTATCCAAGATGCCCAATATGAACTTCTCTCTCGCACTCGCGTACTTCATGAAAGCTAAAAGATCTAGAGGTGAAGTGCCTCCAACCGACTGTAATTTTATTCAAGCCAATGAATGCCTCCAGAAAGCTTTGTTGAGATATCCCAACTTCATAACACAGTTGCTGGACTCTTGTTCTGCTGAACCTAGCTCGGCCTTGAAGAAGTGTGACTATTTTGACTATAGCTCCATCAGTTCCAGATGTAAGTTTGTTCCAGAGGCTGTGGATCTTCTCGTAACCCTATATGTGCAACGGACGATTATCCTTTGGAAGAACAAAGCAGTGCTCTCCTGGCTAGAGGACAATGTGACAGTTCTTGTAGATAAGTTCGCGAAAGGCGAGCTACTTGACGACGGTCATAATATCGAATATTGGTCGAGTTTCAAAGGACCTTCACCAAGGAATCTCCTCAGGCACATTGTATTATCAGATTTAAAACTCAAAATACCTCCGACAGTGATCAATTCCACTGTCTTAGATATCGATCCGTTTCCCCCGGAATCCATCATCTCATACAACCCTAAAGTCAACTTTCAATCTACTACAGCTCCTGATCTACACAGCTCTTCATTCGGAAGTCTATTCCTTAGATCTATACTCCCAAATTTTAGTTTGGAGCGACAGACAGCTGATAGGCTATCGAGACCAACTCCTAATCGGTCAACTGATAACAGAGCTCAAGATAATCAAGCTGCTGATGCTGAATTAGAGGGAAACCAAGACGGTGCTCCAATTAGTCTTGATTCGATGCAAAACTCGATCCAAAGCGTTCTAAATTCATTGAGCAACATGCTCAGAAGTACTGACAACCGACATGAAAATAATGATCATCCTGATAACGAACCTATACCTTAATGTACCCCACGGGATCTCTACAGCACGAGACGTCCCACGCAAGCTCAACATGTTCTGTAATTTGTTCGTGCTATACAATGTTAACGGTTGCAGCTACAACCTGTTACTAAAACCTCTCTTTTGTCCGCCAATCTCTCTGGTCAGCGTAGGTGACGATATTGCATGTGACTTGACAATTCACCGGTCGAAAACACCAATTTTGTATCAACCAACCAGCTGGTTCTCTCTCATGATGTCGATCGTTGCAATTCGCCTGACGATTTACATTATCCAGTTAAGGAGTAAACACGGCAACCGGATGGGGAGTGGGATAGCTTGATGAAACTAGCTCACGGTGCTTGCGCACCCTGCTCGCTGGACTGGATCGGCGTCATCGTGCTATACAGAAAAACTAAGGAAGCCGTGATTGGGCAAGTGTTTATTTCTGTAACGGGTCTGCGTTTACTTTTGCACAGTTCGCCCGACTCGTATTTAGAGTTTCGCAGACTTTTACGTTACACTACTAAAACTCAACAGGTGGTAGGTGTTAGATCTGTGATTAGGTGAGATTTATTCTCTCAGTTTATCCTGAACTGAGGTTTCTTGCCGTCAGAACAAATATAAAATCATTCGGATCTCGATAAGTTTCTGCTCTTCATAGTTGTTGCTATCTAGTTGATGAAGTGTCAATAGTGATGAGAGATACATTTGGAGATGAAAGAAGCTTCGGTGAGAATTTGAGTCCTATCTTCCGATGTTCGTCCTGAATTTCGAACTTTTGTAAGCATATTTTGATCCAACAAGCCTGACATCTGCTGTCAAAGGTCATTAGGCAATCACCATCTTGCGCACAGTAGAGTAGTCTAGGGTCGTCAAGGAATGTCGCGAAGAACCCGCTGCATAATGCACAACTATTCTGCCCGTAAACTTTGGTGATATTTGGTGGTCGATCTTTTATACCACAAATAGCGCAGTTAAGCATCTCTTTTGTTGGCGTTGGTGACTTGATAGGGGTGGGTGATTTTCGGGGGTTTGCTGGAAGGTTGCATGGCTTCAAACTGTTAACGAATCTTGGTGGAGCCTGAAACATATGGGTCATCGCGCTACCGTTGTTGAGGGCTGATCTGCTTTGATCTGAGTTTTGCGTAGTGTTGGAATGCTGTCCGGGACTACAACCACTACTCGTTGTGGGAGTGCTTGCAAAAGATTCGTCAACATATTCATCATCGAAAAGCACTGGTCTCCTTTTGATCTTGCGTATTTTCTCCTCAGTCAACTTCAATCTTGGCCCTCTCAAATCATTGATTATGTCCGGCGACGATAGAGGAGATGGCGAGCATGACGGCGAAGAACAAGACGACGAGCTATGCGAAGACGAGGATGTGATTGATGATTCCGATGAAGTTGACATGGGCGATGGTGGGGATATGTATGACGACGACCAGCTTGCAGTTGACGAGATGTCTCGATCTGAGTTCATGTGATCTCTCTCCCTTTTGACCACCATGCGATCATCCTGACCGACTCTGTCTGTTTGACAACTAATAACTGTTTCACCTATAATCTCTGTTTCAATTGGACTAGTGTGGGTGGTTGTTGGTGCATAGTTGTTAGATTGTGGACTAGATTCTGTTCTTGGAGAAGAATGTGTTTGATTTTCATTATTCGATGGACTATCCTGAAGTTGTTTCAATTCAATAGTTTGCGTTTCGCTGATAGTGTCTAACTGCGAGGAAATTGATATCATAGGACTAGTCTGACAATCGTGATCATCTTGGGTTGGTGCAACCTGGTCTTGGGTTGAGCTCACTTGGTCTTGAGGTGGACTAGCAAGCTGGTTATGCTCTTGTTTCTGGAGATGTTTTTGCTGCTGTCTTTGTTGCTGATGATAGGATTTTTGGCGCTTTGTTTGATGATGCTTATTAGTTGCTAATGGTTGTTCTACTGTCTTGGTCTCTTGAGATTTCAGGCTTTCGCAACCGCTAACTATTGCGTCAGTCACAGATGATGGGGCTGGTATTGATTTTTCGTTGACCTTTATGATGAGAAATTGAAGGCACGTTTTTAATCTATTGTTCGATGCGGACGATGAAAGTCTCTGTAGGCTCTGTGGTTTTTGATGACAAGGTAGTAAGATATGAAACGATTTGTTAGAAGTCATCGAATGGATTCTTTTTAAAGAAAAGGTTGATCAGTGTGAGGTGACTTACCTTGATCACGTTATTGCTTGGCTTGTGATTATCGGCAAGTGTTCGGTAAAGGTCCGTCCTGTTTTTGACCTTAGCAAGGCATTCTAAGCATTCATCGTGTTGCTCTACCATACCTGAGTTTATGTCAGTCAAGTTATTAAAGACTGGACAACCCTTGACCTTCCCCCGATACCTACTGGTAATAGGTGATTTGTAGGCATGGCGTGGTTTAAACATGATAAATGATGAGTTTAATATATGTTAGTCCAGACTAATTTTGTCACAGAGGCTAATAATTACGAGGGGGTCGCCCGTGATAATTGTGTCCAAGATGAGCGCAGCCAATTATTTGACTGCGCTGGCCGCCTGTATACGAAGATAAACAATTTATTTCTTGCTAAATTTTGGGCTATCTTATTGATGAGACGCCGAATCGATGAGAATATTTAGAGACGGTTTTGATAAAAGTGACGATTGTTCTTTATCCGCACTTTAGAGATGTGAGTCAAATATAGAATGAAGAAAATTGATAATTCATTGAACACTACGTAACACACAAACCGTGAGATGAGCTGAATGGATGTACGATGGATTACAAAAGCCATTCTCTTGCGCGCGATTATGTCGCTTTTTCGATCGCAGGTTACGCCCTCTCGCGTGTCTTATGGGCGCCTCGAGTGTTCCGCAGTCTACGGGCGTAAATGAGAGTTCGACGTGATGACCTGCGGTTGGCTTCCAACTGCGGTCTATACGATCTAGGCAAACCTTTCCAAGAAAAGAATTGTGACCACGACAAGATTAGACATGACTCAACAGTCATACATTAGATTGTTCTTGCGCAAGATTCTCGGAAATTTCACGATTGTTTTATCTTCGAAACCTGATTATATATGTTCTTGGCTTCCCGGGCTGGGCCAGTTATAATCTCGAGGTTGGAGAGGAGACTGACAGTCTGGCACATTGGTCGATACACACCCGAACAAGGTGCAGACCAGAAAAGTCGATCGCTGTAGTCGAAGATCTTGAGCAAAATACGATGAGCATCTGTCACAAAATCGATACTAAAATTCAACGAATCGATCGAGGTTCAATCGACTGGTTCCAGTCAAAGTCGTCTAGCCGTCAACCTATCCATTGAAGGGTATAACCACAACTATCGAAACCTGTCGGTTGTTGTACTTCAGTCCGATAAGTCAAGGAAAGATACAACGTTGTCTCAACTTGTACAATTAACCTCAAGTCGTGTGTCGAATGAAAATATGAACTAAAGCATGCATCGATGAAAGCTCAGCAAGTAATTGGTAATTCCCCAGGGTGTTAGTCGTTGGAACACCAAATTTGCTCAGGCAGAGCGGTCTTACGCAAACTAGGTTTAATCAGCCTCTTATGATGTTGGAGCTGCTGGTTTTTTTGCCTTTGTTAAGGTCACTGTTACTCTAACAAGGTGCTGAACTTTTAAAGAGAAAGGGCTATTTCTTTTTACTACCTCCTACAGCTTGTCTCTTTGATAGTTTCTTGTTCTTCTTCGTCTTATCTTTCTTGGCAAGAATTGTGTTGAGGCCAAACAAATAGATAAGCGCGATTATACAGAGCACACCGAATAGTGATATGAACAGGTATAATGGATTGTAGAATTGGCTGAAGTCAATTGGCTGAACCATGCTGAATTGACCCAAGTCAGGAGAACTGGTCGTATCGGAAGAGTTGGATGTATCGCCCGGGTCCGAGTAAAATACCGCTAGCTAAGGGAATTAGGATGCCGATTTCTTATCCCTAGAGTAGGTATATGGTTGTCTTCCTCTACTACCCGGTAGAGAAAGAGAGAGAGACAAGTATCCAACTCGAAATATAAGTATGTGGCATAAACCGTAATTGAATAAGGATATGTGCTATGATCTAATAGTGGGTCGAATAGGATGACATCGGCGGAATGGCAACTCGATCGATTATTATGTTCAGGAAATACGGACAGGTTGGGGAGTGATGTGTTGCGAGGTGATTGGTCTCTGGAGTTTATTTGATCAATGCTTGTGCTTATGTTTATTTTGGCTTTGAATTTCATAGACTTTTACGTCTACTAAACTGATGTCAGATTATCCCGCGAATCGCTGCCCCGCGAGAACTCAGTCGGTTGTTTGATACTAACGCCCCTGCCTGCGTCACATGGGCGCCATTTTGTCCCGCATTGCGATCAACGTGCAGGGATAAAATCAAAGAAATGATGAAAATCGGACGCACTGAGGATCGAACCCCATCAAGAAGCCAAGAGATGATACAACAGAGTATAATCATCGCTGGACTCTGATATATTTTTGGTACTCGAACAGTAAACCGACTCAAGTAGTTTATCCGACTGCATAGCCCTCGAAATCAGTCTCAGCCTAGAAGATGCAACTAACACGGATCCTCTCTGCCTCCAGGAGGATCCCTGGGGACTACCACAACATGCCGAGGCGAACCGTCGAAAGGCATACAACTTTTCTTATAAAAAGAGCTCCAAATCTTCCGCAGTACAGGCAAAAGATATTCAAGTATCAGACCGCCAAGGGCGCATACTACGACGAGTGGCGACCATGGCAAGACGAGTTCAAGAGACTTAACACTCGGGGTGTATATATTAGAAAGATTTTCGTGGAGCCCATCCGAGAATGGTCATTCTTTCGAGGAGACAGAGTTGAGGTTTTGCGAGGCCCGGAGAAAGGTATGCAAGGTATCATAAACTATATTGTGAGAGAAAGAAACTGGGTGTTTGTGCAAGGTTTGAATCTTAAGAGGACTCTTAACCTGGGCAGCGACAAAAAATTAGGGTTAGGCACTATTACATGCAAAGAAGATCCGTTCCTAGTCAACCTAGACGTGAAATTAGTCGACCCGGCAGATCTCTTACCCACTGAATGCGAATGGCGCTACGATGACGAGGGAACCAGAGTGCGTGTGTCCAAGCGAACTGGTCGCTTGATTCCGATACCAGAGCAGGCCTATGAAACAATAGACTATGTTACTGCAAAAGGATATCGGTTACAACCAAAAGACACGCCAGAGTCCGAAGTTAAGAAGGTAACTTTTCAGCCCGAGGCCAAGACCTTTGAGATGGACATTTGTGATAAAATGGGAATCAAGGACGACAGAGTTCCTTATCCTATGTACTGGTATTGAGATTAAAGGTAGCCATTCTGAGCTATAATTTGATTGTGCCCTACTATTGTTAGCCAAGAACAGACACAGTGTATCAATTACACTGGCTGACAGATCAAGGGCTTGGGTTCGTAATTTTTATCGTATTTTCGTCGGCCATTGTGAGGCTATCTATGAATCATTTTTCGACAAAGTGCTCTTCTTCTGGTGTGAGCTAGTTATGATTGAGGGCCAAAATAAAATTTCCCTCAGACTCTCGATCTAGGTTCGAGCTCGAACAGCCAAGATCGAATATAATCAGCAAACGAGAAATCGCACCCATTTTCTTGATCCATATTTCCTGCTTTGCGATCGAATGTTAGTGATCAGAGGGACGGCTATTTCATCATTGTGATCGTTGAGGGGGGGGGGTTCACTATGTGCATTTTAATGTTAACAAGTAACTTTGTTAGTTATGTTGCATATTATTTATATCAATGTTCAATAAGGTAAGAAAGTTAGATTTCTTAATTTATAAGTATTCAAATTTCAAAAGATTTGGTTATAGCTTGGTGAGCAGCTCTTCGTCGCTTAGATATACATCAGGATCTAGATACGAGTGGATGCAGTGAGCTTGGCGGACGGGCTTGTTGCAGAAATGGGTGCTGAAGTAACTCTTTGGCTGTTGCTCGTTGTTTAGGATCCTTGATTAACATTCGTGATAGGAAATTGTCCAAGTATGGTGATATACGAGATTGGTTTTGTAATCTAGGCGGAGGCATATCACGAATCCTCTTCATTGCCTGGATTGGGGGCTCATTATAGAATGGTGGCTCGCCATCGATCATTTCCATGATCATGATGCCCATTGACCATATATCCACTTCCGTTCCGTATGACTGTCGAGATATTATTTCAGGGCTGAGCCAGTAAGGGGTTCCTACTAGAGATCTTCTCTTTGGCACCTGGGCAGAAACTTGGGCACAAAATCCAAAATCTGATAGCTTAACACTACCGTCACCAGCTAACAGTATTGAATCACTCTTGATATCGCGATGTATAAGGCCTTCAGCGTGAAGGAAAGCCAAGGCTTGTAGACATTGCACACAAACTGTGGCTATCTGTTGCTCGTTCATGCTTGTATTGGTGACAATATCAGTGAGAGCCCCACCCTCCAAGTATTCTAAGACAAGCCATAGTTCGTTGTCGATTAAGTATGAGTTATACATCTTAACTATGTTCGGATGCTTATAATATTTCATCGTTGCAACCTCGTTGATCAGCAACTCACGACGTTGTTGCTTAGTTAAATCCATCTTCTTGATAGCAACCTGGCGACCAGTCTCTCTTTCGGTTGATAAATAAACTTGTCCGGTTGAGCCCTCCCCGATCAGGGTGTAGTTGGTGTACTTTAGGTGCGGATCTCCGGGATCCACAATTAACTCTAGGGCCTCTCTTATTCCGATCGGTTCATCGTTTGATGAGGTGCTTGGTTGAGAGTTGTTGAAATTTGGTCTAAAATCAGTATTAGGGCCAGCGGACGAGTTCGCGGATTGCTGGAAACAAAGTGGTTGTTGTAAACTGTGTGACAGCGTTTGCTGGTTATGATTTGAATCATTGCTATAGACTTGAACTTGATTGGTATTGACATAGGTTTGCTGCTGCTGCATATTGTTGTTGACGTAGCTTGGTTGGCCCTTAGTGAAATCACCACGAGACGATGGGCTTAGATACATTTGTTGTTGTTGAGAGTCCATAGGCGTTGCTAAGTGATTAACAACATCCTGGTCCTTGAAAGCTGATTGATCCGATGACAAATTATTTTTGGGACCTCTGCGGTTATCAACTATTGTTTGGCTGGTTTGCGCTCTGCTGAAATGGGTTGAATTGTTGCTCATATTTTGTTCTGAAGGTGGAGCATGAGGAAAATTTGGCATGGATCCGGTCGGCATAAAGATATCTGGATTCATTCGTGTGTCTAAAGTTCTGATATTATGATTTAATTGGCAGAACATGGGCTGGCTAGAGCTTGTTTGGTTCATCATGGATCGAGGTGGTGGAATTGTAGTTTGACTCTGTTGTTGATGGACTGTAGGACCTTTGAGTTGGGCGTGCAGTGTCTGTTGATGAGGATTGATTTGTACAGGCTGTTGGATTTGCTGTGGAAAGTGGCCGTTGAAATCTCGGCTTCCAGGCGTTTGTTTGCTGTTGCTGGAATTTTTCAAGATACTAATCGAACCATTCGTTTGAAACTGATGGACATTGGACGGAACATTCATACCATTATTGTCTTGCGTAAAAGTATTGGTACTGGGCCTAGCTAATGTACTCTGGTGATAGTCTTTGCCTTTAGATGTAGCTGAATTTGAGTTCTTTGGTCGGATATCTTTAATGGATTCGGCCTGTAGAATACCCTCCCATTGTGGTGGGAGGCCTACAATGGCGCCTGTTGGTGATGATAACGGTGTTTAGAGAGGAGTTAGCTGGTGCGCACTAGGTTGCTTATGTCGCTGATTCTGATTTGAAATGTGAGACATTCACCGGGCTCAATGTAGCGAAGTGTATATGAGCTCATTAGCTCACCAGGGTACAAGTTCGATGAAGTCAGCATCAAACAACTGCTCAACTTACCATTTTTGTCGAACTCTGTCCTAATGCAATGACGAAAATCCGTTGGCCTAGAGATATCAGGCCTCTTCTTGCGCCTTGAGAACATGGCCGAGTTCCGTATGTTTAGTTATGGGTATCGATATTCTAGGATCTGGGGTTGGATTCTCGCCTCAACGCATCTGTGCCATCGAGTCAACTTTCTTGAGGCCTTGAAAATACTTCAATGATGGTAGCCGATTAAACTTGTTATAGCTGACCTCGACTTGGTGGTAAAAACTAGCTGAGTTGCAACAAGTTGCGGGGAGATTTCATTATCGAAGGGGTGTAATGGGTCCATAATTGAATGGGCAGATTTGAAATAGGTGGGAATATTCAGAGATTGTAGCCGAGCATTTACTGAATAATCGTATGCTCCGCTTACAACATTTTTATTTGGCTTCGGCCGAGCAAAACTAACAAATATAACGCTTTGCGAAACGGAATTAATTTTCGATGATATTTTCTTTCCATGGTGCAAGAGAGGTAGCGGTTCAACAGCAGCCAATTTGGATGGCTTTTGAAGTCTATGGGCAGTGGCTCACCACAGTGAAGGCGCAGAGGCTGCTTAACGAAGCCTACCAGCCGCTGAGTCTTCTTGGCTCCCACGAAAAAGCATGAACGCGGCATCTGTTGCGCGCTTCCGGCAACTTTTCACCTGACCACTCTAAAGCTCTTCACCTGAGAGAGTCAGCGGCAAACACAGGGCGAGCGGAGATTTCATTTATTTGTTTTCAAGGCTGTACATAGTTTTTATATCTGTAACGGGTCTGCGTTTATATCCGGCCGACAAACTCTGTTGACATTCTATTTTGCAATAGATTGAGCCACCATACTGACCAACTCGTTCTTGCCGGAACTCATAACGAGATAAAATGGTTGCATCTCGCTTGTGGCCACAACTAGTGGGATCAACGGTAATCCGACGAACTCCAAATGAGCACCTGAACGATATGATTATGTCCCTCCATGTGAACAAGTTTTGCCTTCGACCTGATCGAGAGACCGGAGTTGACTTACAAGTGCATATTTATTTCTTGTAGTTTTTCGGACATCCCGCTGCATACTAGCTGGGCGTGCTCACTTGCCAGTCCCAGTTGTTCTAGCTCTACCCTCAATAAATTGACTGGCACCTGATGAATGCAAGCGCTCGTAATTATAAAATTGACCGCTCCAAAACATGCCCGTGCGTCATCTATATCAAAAACCTCGTTGTCAAGCTCTAGCTTGTTGAACAGTTCCTCATCAAATCGGCCATTTCCAATGATGGTCTCTATAACACTATCACAAATCAAGCTAAACCTATCCAGGTCGAGCTTTGACGCGTGGAATAACTGGGCCAGTATCCAGTCTGGGCAGTCAAGTTTTCCACAAAACTCGAACCTCTGGAGATGAATAATTTTTTGGTATTTAGTTTAACAGGTGCAACAAGGGATTTAGATGCTCCTCTGCGCCCACTTTCATGGGCCGATTCACTCACCATTGTTTGAGACTTGACACAAACTGAGTAAATTGTTTCTCTCTTGTTGTCAGGAGTAAAGCCAACTCATACAATAGAATACATTCGCCATGTGAAAGATTCGATTAGCTTCGTAAGATACATGGTTGATGAATTATTTGCTTTAGGAAGAAAAAGGCAAACATATGTTTCGGAGGAGTATTTATTGTTCGGATACATCAGTTCAAAAACAACAGAATGTATACGAATACTGGTTCAAGAAACATGTGTCGATCAGAGCAATGCATTGAAGATGTATTTGCTTTTCCAACGGCGATCTTATCTCGGCCGCCCTCAGATTCACACTAACTAGCTTCCTGTATCGAAAAGCACTAAGCTCAAGATTGCGAATGTAGCAAGGGCCATACAGGATGAAGTCGGTCGCTTATGTTCTTTGCCTTCTGACTAGATTCATCCTTGATCAGGTGAGATAGAATGGAGCTGCCTGTGATGACTGAATCTCAATATGGGACATCTTGTACTGAACCTTTTCAAGCCAATTCATGAGGCGCTTATTATTCTGCTCCACATCGTGCTCATTCAAGTCGGGCGGCTGCCATTCGATGCATTTTTGCAGCCTTATAGCCAGGTTTCCAGATTTGTTTCTCCGTTTGTATGAATAGAATACAGAATTCCACATTGGCAAGTATCTAATCAATATCGACGAATTGCTCTCTATCAGCGACTCAATCAATTGGAGAAAGTGAGTGCTGACCATCTCGGACATGACACGCGAATGGCCGACAAGCCTCAGGATTCCTGGTGTTATTTTAGCCCAGAAATCGTCCAATGTTGATTGGCAAAACTGGTATTGCTCAGAGTTGGCCGGATGTAGGGTGCATATATTCTCGCAATACATGGTCCATAGTTGGCACAACAGAAAGGCGTGAAAGAGACCCGACATATGAAGGACACTTTCCTTAGATTGTTCGGCAAAACCAGCGAGGATAACTTGCACGTGCTCAGCAACGTTTCCGTTCTTCTCTATTGGAATTGGCTGACAATTGATATGAGATGAGTGTAAAGAGGATGCACCCGGCGGATTGATCGCGCCAATGTGATTTAGTGAGCTACTGTGGTGGGCTCCTCTCTTGAGAGTAGAGTGCTGAAGGGAGCCCAGGATAATCCAAGATAGTTGTCTGATGTGCGAGACGCAGTCGATAAACTCTCGTGGACCCTGTTGCAAGGAGGGCGAAGTGTAGAGCCAGGGCAGGTAACGCAGCACAGTTCTGTTGTCGCCACCATTTGTTAGGCTCATCTCTAGGGCTAAATACTGCGATACGGCAGCTTTTACGTGGCCACCAAAGGAGTCGCGATTTATAGACGATGGCTGCGAGCCAATAAGATTGTCATTGATCCTGCTTATCGCGTGAACATCCGTTATGAACTCCAACAAATCTCCAATATACTGACGAAGGCACTCGCTAACGTTCGTTATGTAGGACTCGGCCTGATTCATGATGACTTGGTCGATCTTCAAACTATCCTTTAGAACTCGTGGAGCTAGATTTCCGCCGACATCTTGCAGTATGAATAGAAGCAGAATGAGGAGATTCTCTTCGAGTATAAAGAATCTAAATTTCAGAACTTGCACCAGCTCATAGGCGATAGTTCTCTGGATTAGGTATTTCTCGCGATCTCTTATGTATAGTCGGCAACAATTGTGATTTATCTCAAGCAAGTGTTCATACTTGAACTGAGAGTTTAAGACAGTGTAGCTTATAATCTTCGAGTATGGATCAACTATTGTTTTGCAGGAAGCTAAATGCGATATCTTGGAGGTCGCTAAAACTATTCGCATAATTGGGGCCATTATCATTGAGCACGAAGATGGAATAGCATTAGCGGAGGTTGTGTTAACGCTATCTTGGCCGCCAATTGACCTCGAGACTAAGAATTGGTTTGATGGCGCTGATCCAGCTCCGCCATGTCCAATCTGAGTCATCGCATGGCCGCTTGGATTCAAATGAGCCATCGATGAGGTACCATCAGATCTGCCGCCCGAGGTAGTTGTAGTTATATTCGATCCACTATAACGGGGAAGAGCAAGAATGAGTTTGCGTAGAAAGTTTTCCCAGCTATTTATAAAGTTTGTCCAGGTTGTTTGCGAGTGGGTGGTGGATTCAGCTATTATACACTCGAAGTAAGTTGCAACATTCTCCAGAATGGTCATAAGTGAACCTGCTTGAGGTAAGTTCTTCTGCTTGTTCAAGTCCTCGAACAGTCTGCTAAGTGGAGCCAACTGGTTAAGATCTGCAAAATCAGCTAGAGCAGTTGCCATACTCTTATAGAATTCATAACCCGTGAAGTGTGATGTGAATATTTGGTGAAAGATATTGTTTTCCATGAGATCATGAAGAGCAACTCTGATGAATTGGCGCGCTACAAACATGGAACCGCCAACTTGGTGTACGTTGCTACACGATTGCCAGGAGTCCAGACTGGCAGAGGAGTATCGTGCAACTAGGCGGAGTATGTTGGGGAGCATTTGCGCTGCCATTGATGGTTCATGGTGAATAAATGTCTCAAGGATTACTAGGCACATTGATAGGTCTTTATCAGAGAATTCTTGCACGAAAGAGTGCCTGTTGATCTGGGCGATTTGTTCGTTTAACAACGATGGCGACGAGAAACTCGGCTGCACAGCATTCACCTGTTTGGGGACATACTCTTTGGAGAGTTTGGTGAACTTACTCTTCCGGCCTGCGGTGAAAGTTCCCATCGACTTGGAACATGTGTCGCTAAAATCTTGGTATTTGTTTGATTGTTTGACTTCATTGTTTGACTTAGCACCTGTACCGAAGCGCCTCCGATTATTCTTACCCGCTGATGTTGTGAGCTCAATATCGGTCGAATCTCTCTCAATATTCCTACTGCCAAGCAAAATAGAGGCCTTTGCAGAAGATGACTCAGAGGCACTCGATGAGTTTGAAGCTAAAGTTTGAACGTTTGTAGATGATGTCGGCAAGCCCTGCCTCTCGACATTTTCCTTGGAATCGCTCATGCCGAGCAATCTGACTGCTGTGTGAGGTGACTTGTGCATCAAATCTTTCTCCTCAGCTGCGTTTTGTTGCGAATGATCGCCTTTGGCTGCTGGCTGATTTTTTGGGTTGTATCCGATTGGTAATAACCTTTCAGCTGTAGGTAAATCAAATGCCGATCTCATCTTGGGGCATACTGTCTGCGAGTTTACTCCGATCGGTAGAAGTCTCTCATCACTCGTGTTGAGCATCTCCGATTGTTGCCTGGCATCGACAGATTCCATATTGATCTTTGTCGATGACACACCCGCAGAGTTCATAATTCCCCGCTCCGATCTAGGGGTCTCCGCTTTTCTTTGGAAAAGTTTAGCCTTCACATTCAAACTGTCGCTTGTATCCGCTTTAAGCAGAGGCTTTGCGGTCACTGCTGATGAACCAGTTCTGTCCGGCGGGATGCCGGAAAGCCTGAGCGAGTCATTGCTGAGCGACGGCACTAACTTGGCACTCCTATCATCTTTCCTTTCTATTTCAATAATCTCAACTGCATGGTTGGCCCTATTCGGTGAATCTACTAAGCTTGTTGACGCCGTAGGTTGTGGATTGGATTCAATATCTTCCTGACTAGTGCTAGCTAGATTAGTTCGTATGCGATCTTCATTTGTCGGCTCTTGAGGAAGTGAGGGATCTTTTATATTGATCAAGCATTTGTCTACGGATGTGGTAAGAGTGCTGCGATTCAGGTGGGATTCTAACGTATTGATCACTATCCACATCAACATGTGAACATGTTCCTTTAGATGGGTTTGTCCGAATTGATACTTGTATAAGAGAACCATGACAGACATGAGCCAGGATTGGCGCATCAACGGATTCAGAAGCCACAACGAGTAGTTTGGAACTTTTATCGCATCGAACTGAACGTCTTCCGGTGCAGGACAATAGATGAGCACAGGTAAACATGTCTCCAGTAGGATTGTTCCTAATGAATAGTTGAAATCTAAAACTTTTGGCAGCGAGGTTAGATAGGCACTGAAAACGGGCAACAAGCGCAAATTTGTCGCAGCAATCAAAAAGTTCTTCCTCGCAACTGAGTAGCCCATTAGTATGTTGAGATGGCGCAATACAATTTGATGGCTTCTGTTCAGTGTTTTGGAGCTTTGGGGATGTGATGGATCTTGTTTGGAGAAAAATTGCATCAGTAGAAAAATGAGTGAATGGTTTGTGTCGCGGTCTTCGTCACAGACCCTATGAACAACTCCAAACACGTGATTCTCTTGCGCTATTTCATTCAACTTGCTTCCATCGTCGACGAAAGAGTTTGGCAAATGCTGGTGCAACTTGTCTGGTAGCATCAGTGGGGGCACGCTTTGCATGGCAAGGTTGGACATGAACTTGGAATTCTTCCTCTTAACCATCGATTGGCTCGTTAGGAAAGCTATTGATTGGTACCTGCTGGATGTGCTTCGACCATGTTGCAAAACCCTTTTCATTGGCGATAGCGCTCTCTTCCTGTCTGAGCCCCTGCCTGTCTCTTGAGCTCTGTCAGCCGAGTTTGATTCGCCCTGAGCAGAGGGCTTTAAATCCTCAGCTGCTTGCTGCATCTGTTGTTGAAGCTTGAGAGATTGTTTATATTGTTGGCTAAGTTCGTCTAGTTTGCTTCCAGGATTGACGAATTGTTTCTCGACGAGCCTACTTGAGAGTGATCGCGAGTGGTGAGTACCATGCAAGGCTTCTCTCGCCCTGATTATTTTTTTCTGATAGATTTCGCTCTTGGTATTTGTGTTCTTCAAATCCTGCATCGTAAACGAGGGAATCTCGCCTGTTTGTTGGAGATGTATTTGGGCCTCGAGAAATATGGTGTCAAACCTGTTAAGAAAGAAGTCCCAAGTTAGGAACCGCCGATCCCTCAGGTGATTATATAGTTGAAAAACGCTTCTTAGAATCATCGGCCTATCGACGACAATGTAATCGAATTGTACCTCCAGACACCAAAGAAGTAACTTCAGAGAGGCTGTTTTCATCATCTCTAGACTAACTAGAGCGCGTTGTGCGACTATTGCCTCTATATCATCCAGACAGTGAACTACATAGCAGAATGCGCTCGCCATCGTAGACTGTAATAGAGTTGAGTTTTTGATTGTGCTTGGCTCGCAAAAGTGGGCTATTGTCACTACTCTCTCAACTGCTTTGAATCTCGATAGCCAACTTTCGTTATTAAAATCTCTCTCAACTAAGTCTCTAAACAACCGAACTCCCCAAGGTAGAGTGATGCAGTGGAGCAAGAGCGGCACGCAGGTGCGCGCTATCTCCGAGGATTCTAGCTGACATAATGACCAAAGCTTATCAACTAACATGTTGTGCTGACACCAGGTAATGAAATGAGGATTATTCTTGGCTGCCTTACTGAGAACTTGCGAGTGGAGACTTGTGAGTTTGATCATTTGCAATAGTTGAGATACAATATCTGGAGTTTGAAATTGATGGAACTGAACAAGCAAATTATAGGAAAGTTGTAGTTCTCTTGGTAAAGACTCCAACACCTCTGGTTTGAGTGAGGGTCCAAAGTAGCTTGGCGAAAACGGTGACAATGGATCATGTTGACTTTGTTGCTGCTGTTGTGCTAAAGTTTGCGAGCTAAAACTGAACTCACCGCTTTCCTTGGGCGATGGACCCAAATGATCCAGACCAACGCGGGAATAGTCAGGCTTTCCATCGAACTCTCCGTTTGCTGCCTCCTGGCTAACCTCGCAGATGCTCACTTCAATTACTGGCGAAAAATATTCTATCAGAAACAAGGCAAGTTGATGAAAGGTACTTATAATTTCACAAAACACACAAGTTTCATAGGAGTCCTCGTGCTCAAAACCCTGAGCACAGTGGCTGAATAGATGGGTGTTGCTATTGTAGGTAGAGTTTTCAGCCTGTTTAACCTGCTTAACATCTGGCTTATTTGCGGGCTCGCTTTTGCGCGCCGCACTGTTCGCTTGCGTTGCGAGAGGAGACTCGTTTGTTATAGGTAAACTGTCACAGCAAGTGTGAAGCCCAAGCCAGGGAGTCGATATAATATTGTTTAGCAGCTCGATAGCTTGCTGTGCCTCCTTCCCGTCTAAACCCCTATGAGGGTTGATCTCTTGTAAGTCAAGTTGCTTCAGGAGTATATCCATCATGAGAATGTAGCAGACCAAATTGTTGTCGATAGTAGTGGACAGTTGCTCCTCTGTTGAGTTCAACTGTAGCTTCAATTTCGGCCGGTTAAACTGACTCTCACTACCGGGCCTGCTACTGCTACCCACGTTTTGTTGCTCTGAGACGGGTTTCTGTTGCTGTGGGCTCTGATACGAGCTCGTTGATTTGAGAGGCCTGATATGTGGTATCGATGTCGAAGTTTGCGCCATCATGGGCGATTTGGTCGGTTGTCCAACGGTCGATTCGCTTGGATATTTGTCGTTTGGTTGATAGTTTGGGGATGAATGAGTTGTTGCAATCGAGCTTGAGCCCGGCCTTTGGTTGTCTAGCATGGAGGCATGTTGCATCATCCTGGCCATGAATACAGCTCTAGCCTGAGCTTGCTTCTCTTGTCGAGTCAAGGGTCTGCTCGTCTGCGCTGGCTGCGGAATCGTTTGTGGCAGCATCACATCGTCTTCGAGAGCAGACAAAGTCCGATGGCTTCCTGAAGATTCGGTGGAGGTTGAATTGTGGCTTGCATTCGAGCTTCCTGAGGGTGAAGCCGACATTGACGAGCGATCAAATCCGCCGATCGGCAGCTTGTCTAGATCGGCTAATCGATTCGCGATCTTCATTTTATTCAACTCATTAGCTCTGATGGTTGCAAGAGACTTGACACCGGACTTGAGCATTTGGAACAGGAGATCTATTGGAATTGGAATCTCGAGCATAGTGATGATTTGGAGCCAATATAGAGTTTGTTCTTGGTTGGTATTTGATGCATCTGCAAATCTAGAGCTGATAAAATTGTACATTTGCTTCGTTTCGAAGCCTAATGGACTAAGCTCAGGATCGAAGACCTTAGACAGCAGGATCTTTAGCTCGTTTAGCTCGTTCTCTGGAACTTCGTGCCGGAAGCATTCCATCCAATATGGCATGATTTCATCCCAAACATCATCCGTGATGATGTCATACGGAACAAGACAAAGAAGTCGCTTGAAACCTTCTTTGATCTGATGTGCAGTATCTGGCCAAACTTCCCAGTGGCCGCCGATCTTTGAACAATCAATTGGGTGTGGAAGGAGACACGATATGAAAACATCAAGTCGCTGGCTCTTGACGCTCATGATCCAACCCTTGATACACTCGCCCTTGAGCTTTTCAAGGGCACTTCCAGCCTGATCATCAGGAAGGCAAGCTGTAAAATGGAACCATTGGAAGAGCATTCCAAGCAGGCGACCCAATAGCTCATCGCTTACTTTGTCTAGGCTCTTACACAATCCGGTCATGAGCCAAATACCATATTGGCTGATCAGTTGTTTCTCTTCGGTGGCTATGCTCATATCTTTGTTGTCCGAGTTGAACTGCGATGTTGGGCCCATAAGTGAGCGTAGGTATCTTTCGCCATCTTTCGAAGGCCTATCTGCTGGAGCTGCCTCCTTCAGTAGGCTTATGATTGCTTCGATAAAATTGTTAACATTCTCCTCGTTTTCCATGATTGCTAGGTTGATTGATGAATGTCTGATATGAGTTTGCAACGTAACATCGTAATTGTTTGCCTCGCATGGTTCATGGATGGATATGAAACAGGTCTTACAATACCTAATGGGCTTCTTGCAATTGTAATTGGCACATTCAATATCAAAACAAGTTCCAATAGCGTTTTTGTCGATTGATTTGCACTTTTTGTTCTCACAAAGTTTCGAAATTCGTTCCATAGGTAAAAGTACATCAATAAATTTGTTGCTGTAGTCATCTATAGCTTGCAAAGATCCGTTGTTCGCACCCAAACAACTAGAGGCGAGTTGCTCCTTATAGATGGAGTCAACGCAATCAAGACAAACCAACATGGGTGGCGGAAGTCCACTCAGGGTGATGCTGATCTTGAAATCAAGACACATTTTCACAGCTTCATCATCGCCTAGAGTAGTGAAACTACAGTTCTTGTTCTGACACTTTGTTGGTTGCCAGCTTGTATGCTTTAGTTTGTTCGTCTGACTATTGTTCTTTCGATCCTGTTGGTTGGGACAAATGTCCGGCCAGTACTTGAATAGGATCTCAACTGACGGGCACCTAGATCGTGTTGTTCCATAAGCGATCACGTAGAGTAGATCTTCGAAAATATTGTTCTTTAGCTTCATCAAACATTCCACGAGCTGCGAATGGTGCATTGGCTCAGTGATGTAATGAAAAGCAACCATTAGAATACTGGTCACGCTAAGAGATGCGTAATCCTCCTCCTCAGGCTCGTCGTTACTTGTGTAACCTTCCATTTGACAGTCGCCCACATCTATACCTTGATCTTCGACACTGCTGCCACTAATTTTGCTCAAACCTGACCTCGTATTCTCGTCTGAATTCTCAATCAACACGATGCAGTGCATAGATTTCTTTTGTTTCATACTGGTGCTTCTACTAGCTTGACTCGATTGTTGGCTCCTAGCTTTTCGCAACATAGCGCTGTTGTTCTTTTGCTGCTGATCAATCGTAAAAGGTAGCAAGTTAAAACATAACGTATCCAGAATATCTTTGTGCAGTGTTTGCGGCAGAGACATGAATAAGGTAGCCACCAGGTAGGGCATTGTCTCCATGTTTGCTTGATCTAGAAAGGGTACAAGGCACTTGAAGAGCATGAGCAGATTGGAGCCCAGTTGGTCGAGGCCGTTTGATGATTGTGGAATAAGGGGAAGTATGTCCACCAAGAGGGCTAGGGTTTTGTAAAGGCCTGGATAGTCGAAATTTGGTAATGTTCGTATGAGCTGCGATTGATCCCGTTTTTCATTTGCATATAACGGAATATTATCGATATCTTTAAAGTCTCTGAAATCGTGCAAAACCTGGCAAAAGTGTTTCATCATGTTGGCCAGGTCAATACAAGTTGGTTGGGGCATAGTTCCGTTCTGTATCCGCGTCAGACTCTCGCGCAAATTTGATATCTTGCCTGCGAATGCGACGGCTCTGGTGCCCATCATTTTGGCAGCGATTGGTTGACTCAGTTGGAATGAACTAGGAAACACTGGATCACTTTTAGTTCACATTTATTGATTTATTGATAGAATTTAATTAACGGCCGACTTTGTAGATGGCTTGGCGAGCTTGGTCAGCTTTACACGTTCAGACAGCTTTGGGTGGTGGCGCGCGCTGCCTTCGTACAGCGAAGCATCGCTGCGCCAGTCTGCACCAAAAGTCTCTCTCTTAGATTGCTCACATGCACTTCCTCCCTGATTCTGGGCCTGAAGTGTTGCAAATCAATGATACCCTCGGACATGGTTCTCTGAGTTATGATAACAGTATAAGGTACTTGGGGTGAAATGATCAGTCTGTCTGTTGTGAATGCATTGAGGTGGACTTCTTGCAGCTCTCGTTGTATCCTCTGCGACAAGGCGTCAGACACTCTGTCTTTGTACTCCTGGTATATCAGCGTTAGTTTGCGGGGTGATGGTGCTTGACAAGTATAAAATTTTCGACTTATCACTTTGAAAAACATGATGACGGTGAATTCTTTGCGAGTCCATTGAATGAATTAGGCTAACAGGTCAGCAATGGCTGCGCGAAATATACTCCGATTTCTAGATTGTGTCGATGCTCATGCAGAGAGTGCTGATTAACTTTATATTTCTCTTGCTTTAAATCCAGATTCCACACGGATGGAGTATCCAGACTAATGAACCACTTCAAAGGTAAATCATGAGTGGAGATTAGGTCCCTGTTCCCTAATAAAATACGTGGTCAATTATTTGTGGTGTATGACGATTGGAGGATCAGCGATTATCGGGATGCTAATGCGGAACTGATACTCGCTCGACACCACTCGCACACGGAGAAACTCGTGCCATTTGCTTGCCCACGCGCCCACTCTTCAACGTCCACAAACCCGGCATTCCCTCATATTCCACACCTTGCCTTCCTCTTTCTATACTCCTCATCACCAGATCATCAACTTCAGAGGTCTTATTATCCTAGAACTCAAGATGGACGTTGAACGTATGATAGAGTTGCTTAAGCAAACCACAAACGACGATGCCAAAGTCAGGGAACCTGCCGAAAAAAACTTGAATCAAATCCAACGGATTATTGGATTTACTCCAAAGCTACTAGAGATCGTCGTCAATTCGAAATTGGAGCTCAATGTCAGGGTCGCTGCTGTCAATTATCTCAAGAACAATGTCCTCAATTATTGGGATTCCAATAACATGCTTGGGGATAATGTCGCCCCAGATCTACTTGGTCTCATCGCATCTCCCATACCTAAGGAGTTTAAAATAGCCCTCATTAATTGTTGCGCTGCCTTTGCGAAAGCCGCCCCATCCACAGCTCTTGCTCTATGGAACAAGCTTGAGCTATTGATACCAACACTCAACAAAAGTGGTGTTCCAACTACGAATCTGACCGGCTGGAATAGCGGCATCATTGCCGATTTAGGAGATTTGGAGCCTCGGGTCCAAGAATACGGGGTAACCATAAGTTTCATTAACATGTTGAATAGCATTTTAGAACACATAGCCAAATATTGTCTCCTACAATCGCCCCACCTACAACATAGTGTCTCGTTAGAGACTTGCATAAATTTAGTCACAAACATTGTATTCCTCAGGGTGAATTCGCGGCAGTTCAACAAGGCGGAGGAAAAATGGACCATACTGACCTCATGCATCAATACTTATCATCTTTTTATGTCACTCTACGATCCAGCAGAACATGGCAACACGCATAGATGCTCATTCAGTCTGCTCTCGCAAATTTTACAGGACAGTGATATATTCAAGACTATCATGATGAATATCGAGGACGCGGTAAACCATCTCGAAAATGATCTCATTTCATCGAAGTCGTCCAACGAGCAAACTGATCAAACAGACCAAAACTACAAACCTAACCCCTTGCTCGATGAATACATTTCGGCAGCTCTCACATTGTTGAACTGTATCGTTGAGAAGCAACAAGATTTTATAGAGCTTGTCAAGAGCATTCCAGGCTATCCAACTGCAATCAACGTCAGACTAGACGTACTACTTAACAGTGTTAACCCGAGAACTGGTTCTGTCGATAGATTAGCAACACTGATTCGAGTTCCTGCCCTGTCCTCTGACAGGACGTCTCTTCAAGCTCTCAAGTTGCTTAAGAAAATAGTCAAGGACCAATGTAGTCTCGCGCAACAGGTGTCACTGCATTTGAGCTCGTCGAATTCTCCCTTAGTTCATGGCGATAATCTGGTCATCCTCTTTGTCAATTGTCTACTCTCCGAGTCGAAGGAAGTCAGGATCGTTGCACTGGAATTTATTTCAACTTGTTTAGAACATAAGTTGGGTGCTGGAAGACCCTCCTACAATATTGCCCACGAGCTTTTAGGTTTCGATAGCCAAATGACGACGCTACGTGAGCCAGGTTCGACTGGTAAGGTTTTCGATTGTCTCCACGCGATCATTGATTTTTTCAATTCCGAAACCTTCTCACACCCCGACTTGAAGGAAGAAAGAACCTTAGGACTTGAGATAATTTACAAATTATGCGTCGATCTAAGAACATTTGACCTGACGCTTAGGTTTTTGAGATCAAGCTACGACTTTCTATCAAAATACCTGAAGAATTTGTTCAAACTGATCGGTACAGAGACGCTAAATGTAGTCCTTGAGTCTAGATTGGAGGAAATTATCTGGTTCATGAAATTATTAGCTGTTGAAATCAAATTGAGCTGTGAGAGAAACATGAAGTCTATAGCGGCAAATCATCTCAACTTGTTGCTTGCTGATAAACCACGAAAACTCCTAGAACTCTTACCTAATTCAATGTGCGGTCATACACATCCACCAATGCCGAATTGGGATTGCTTCGACAATGACGAATTATGGAAGATAATAGCTGAAAGAGCTGACGGAAGGGCAATAATAGATTTGAAAGAACTTCATCGGAAACTATCGAACGAAGTGAAATTGATAAATCTACATCTTGGATCAACACAGAAGAACTTGATCAGGGACGAGATAACTGAAATCTTGGACTTTGCGAGCAATCTAAACCAATCCTATCGAATGCAAGCTAAAAAATTTGAATACTTGAGGTCGTGGCGAGAGCTTACAGAAACAATCATGTGCGTCAGAGCCTTAGATTGTTTCGACAACGATCTTGCGGTTAGGATACTGTTTGAACTGACCCACGAACTCATGTCCAAAACGAGCATACCGAATTTTACGACCAATCTTTATACACAAATCTCATCAACAATCCTTATGGCTGCATCAATGCTTAGACAAATTGGAGCAAAGCCTACGACAACAACCAACTTCTTATCGACAGCCAAGTCAATCTTGAATCTACTCGAACAAGATTCGACTCTTCTTTCTGGCCAGTGCAAGAGAGCGCGAGTCAATCTATATGCGGCCTTCCTTAATGCATCAAAAGCTTTACCTGAAACAGTCTCAAGCGATCTTAAGTTTAACAGATCTCTACTCGAGAAAATTTACAAGGACGCCTTGGTGGGTCCTGAAATTGTCAAAGTTCTTGCTTTGACTATATTGACCCAGACAGATCTCACTTGGGTTGAAGATGCCACAAAAGACGGTTCACTACGGCATCTTGTAGAAAGTTTGACAGAGGATGATCTTGAAATAGTTGCAACCAAGGGTGAGACAATAACAAAAGCGTTCTATACCTTCGAGTCGAAGGTGACACTCTTCACAAAGATTGCATCAAGCCTACCTGGTGCCAAGAATCTTATACACTTGAACACCATGGACGTCTTGGGATCCTTAAGGTGCATTGACTCATATCTTATGTTGCTAGATGAGAATACGTTCTTCCAGAAACTGTACGTGGACGTCCTCCAATTAATGTCCACACTTAGCACCAGCATGAGGATCAACAATAGAAACCTGCTCAAAGTCAAACCTATCATCCATACTGAGATCCTTCGCAATGTACCTCTTTTGAAGAATCGCTCGGATGGCCTCGACACATTACTAGTTACAACCTCTTTACAGAGTCAGATAATACTTGAAGCGGATTCGAGGTTTAAACACGATTTTGTGAATTCAATTCAGCACTTTACTAGCGGATTGGAGGGCAACCACTTGAAAATCTTAGTCAATTTGCTGACTGGTTGCGTTAAAATTTTGAGGTCTGACCAGTATTCAATGGAACCTCTGTTTGCGCCCTCGTGGAACGCCGCATCGACCCCTGTGCTTATGTCACAACCTAGTCTGGGAACACTAGTTTCTATTCTCAATGACTTGCATAATCAAAATCAAGGCCAGGCAGACAGGTTTAAGGAAACTGTGACAGAAAATTGTTTATACCTAATTTGGTGTCACATGAACATATATCTATATCCGTCGAATAAGATAAAACCCATGAGAGAGTTGGAGTCTTTCAAGAACGAATCGCAAGTTGTCTTGAACGATGCCTTTTTCAACAAGCTTGCCTTCTCGAGGAGCGAATTTGTCAAGATTATCTCCAGAAGATTGAAACGATTACGTATGGCAATTGTGTAGATACTGAGTCGCGTTACATGACTGTTATATTGGATTAAATTTAGCGTGGTTCAAAATACAATACATTTACTCCTATCGATCCAGGGATTGTTCTTCTTGTCGGGTGGATGAATGAGCGGGTCAGTCGGCTCGTTTTGTTCGATGAAATCTTTGATGGCCTTGATGGACCTGGAAGATTGCCATCTCTCCATGTTGGCCTGGTAAGTGAGATTTTCAATTTGTAGTCTTAAAGCTTCTGAATCAAGGTCCATTTTTGACGAGTGGTTACTGTTAATAAATGTAAATTAGAGGTTGAGTTTCAAAGTGTTAGATTTGGATGAATACATATGTGAAAAAGTATTGATCGAATGTGAAGATAGGGAGAACTCGAACTTGAGTTTATTTATTTTGGAGGGGCGCTGGTAGTGGCTGCATCTCGTCCAATGCAGCCCGTCCGACTGCAGCAGCAGCAGCAGCTGGCACAACCTCGCAGGCTACAACGAGCACTCTAAGCGTGCCTTGTGTGACGCTATGTGCCCTACTGATGGGCCTCACACGAACTCTTGTATTTCCGCGAAGTCCACCGAGTAAACGAGAATTTCGTAGGGGACAATCGTGCATCAGATCGACGGGACGCTCATTGCACAATTTGAACGACATTTGTAAGAAACCCTCCTGCTAAATCGCAACCCGTTCACTCGTGCAAAGATTTTCAAGGAGTGGTCAGTTGCTGTAAGGCTCAATCACTCAGCTCAGCTTTGGTTCATGCAGTTGAATAGAGCCAGTCCACTCCGATCTGGGGGCTTAGTTCAATGATTAATTCAAAGGTAAGAGTTACATCAGGGATGCACAAGGTCTCCCTAGCGTGTTTGGTCTCTACCAGTTGGTCGAGTTGAGGGGGCGAGCTACAGGAGACATCAGACCAGATATTTGTCGCTCTCCTGGGCTCACCTACTAGACAGCTGATTTACCTTGTCTGAATATTGAGCCGGGTGAACGAGGCAAAGCCTCTCAGTGAGGGGCCTTAGTGGGCCGAGTTGCCACAGAACAAGGAGATTGGCCGCGCAAGAGTACTGAACAAGATGGCTGAGTTTAGCTGAACCTGAGACGACTCGCCGAGACTCGAGCATATCCAGTGGCTCTGCACGTCATCACAGACATATTTCTAGGCAGCTTATAGTGGGCACAAAGCATTGCAGCGAGGAGACCGACCGACGAGAGGCCCTCGGCTGCAAGTGGGAGCTTTCTCCTGGCGAATGATGGCGGTGAACTGTGGGTTAGACCAAGTTGCTCGCAAGTCCTATCTTGTCGGCTGAAAGCAAGCAGCCCCTTATATTGCCAGTGAATCTTCCGATTCAACGACGCACGACTCAAGAGCCTCAACAGCGGAGGGCTTGTTGCTTATTTATTTTAGTCATTTGGTACATACTCATTACAAAGGTATAAACTGAAGTGAAGAGTTTGCTCTTCTAATCGCACAACTTGTTGCTCGCTTTCAAGGGCCTGGAGCGCGCGCATCCAAGCTCGTCCACTTTGCACAGGTTGAGTTTGGTGGAGAGTTTTTGGAGCGCACGAGGGTCTGAAGGGGGGCGACGAGGCGAGGGGAGAGGGAGTTAAACGAATCACATCCCTCTCGCAAGGCAGCCTCTGGTGGCTTCTATGGCGGCGCAATATGCGGCTTAGCGCTCTACATGAAGTGTTGCCTTATTGCAGCAAAAACAACTGTTGCAGGCTCAGCCGCAGGCTCGCCGGCAAGACTGCGCGCGATTCCATGGTTGTGTCTGAGCTTTCAAGCCGCCGCCAGTTCCTTCTGCCGGTTTCACCCCCTTTAAGCTCTTGTTGTTGCTTGCTCGCTCGCTCGCTCTTCAATCGAGAGATCCATCGGACTATTTGTCGCACCATCGGCGGATAGATAGACGAGCGCGCCCATGCCTTTGGGTCTTCTACGAGACAGACGTAGCCGAGCGCAGTGGGCTCGCAGCATTTGCTGCGGCGGCAGCGGCGGCAACTACGACGTCAACGACAACAAAAACACTCTGTTTGGGCTGGAAAGAGAGAGTGCGGTGTAAGATAGACAGACGAGATAGCGAAACTGACTCGATACTCTTCGCTTAGGCGCCATTATCAGGTCAGCCAAATGGTTGCGCGCAAAGCTGGCGACGTTTGACAACAAGCGCCAAGTTGTGCGCTGAGCCAGCGAGCGAGCGAGGCCGATTTGGCGAGCTGACGAGCGAGCTTGCCAGGCGAAGGATACAAAGTTGCGCCACACATGCCCCTCTAGGCTCGCAAACCTGCGCGATCGGAGGGTGAACGCGCAGGCTTTTCAGTGGGCCTGCTCGCTGGCTGGAGATGCTTTGGATTGGAGGGCTCGGATTGAGGGTGTCTGCGGTAGCGGGCTCTCTGTGGGCCGCAAATAATGGCACAGACAAGACACATAGCCACTATCACACACCAAATGAAGTCGTGCATAGCCCATGGGCCCAATGCAGACAAGGAGGAGGCACTATTTTTAGTCGATCACCTAGTGTTCACGCAGTCAATCACTACGCTTGCGCGCCTCCAAGCTAACCCGAGTTCGCGAACCAGCCTTTAGTCGGTCACAAGTTGTTCTAATTGTCCCGTCTGGCTAAAGGAGGATCCAGCGGGTGCGTCTGAAAGCAGGTTGGCTGCAGAGGGTCTGTTTGGTGGGCGCATTGAGAGAGGAAGAGATGGAGCCCATTGCATAAGAGCGGCGGCTTGAGTTCAGATCGGTGGGTTCAGCTTGAGTTCAGTTAAGTCAAGTTAAGTAGAGTCAAGTTCAGCTCAGCTCAGCTCGACTCAGCTCGAGAGTGGGGAATTCCGATTTGTCAACAAGATTAAGCTTCTTGAGATAGCAACAACGACAAAGTGTGAAAGTTGGATTGAGTCCTCGATAGCCAAGAAACGAGTTAGAGGTTTGGAGCAAGTAAGTTGGAGTTTTCAAAAACAAACAGCCATAGTGTCTTCGACCAGTTGGCCCTGCAGCCAGTTAGAGCGAGCGGGCCGAAGACGCTGGCAGGTAGGCGAGCGCGCAGAGCAGAGCGGACAGGTGGCACCAGTTGAGTCGTGGAGAGAGAGAGGGAGAGCGAGCTGGGTGGTTGCGCGTACGCACGCACCGGCTGACTGCTGGTTGTTTTGGCCAGACAGGAGCCACAGGCTTGTCTGGCTGCCTGCTCAGGTTGAGTCGCAGAAGTTGGATGGTGTCCAGCAAGAGCGTTGGCGGCGAGCGTGTTAGCATCGGCGGTTTAGCGCCCAACTCCAAGCAAACATCCAACAGGCTCGAGCGGGGGCAGCAGCAGAGGGCAGGGTCAATGTAGCTTCAAGACTAAATAAACACGAGTAAATGCGAGATTTTAGAAGGGAGATTTCGGGCAAAGTTGACAGGCTCTTGAGGGCGAAATATTCCAGATTTTAATTGGTGGCCGATATAAGGCAGTTGCAAATAGGCATCAAAGCGCTCGCACTGAAACACTCGGTGGCAGGCGCACTCAAGAAGGGTCGCGCACATAGGCCAATAGCAGCACCATTGGCGCAAGCGAGACTCGCAGGAGACAGAGAGAGAGAGAGAGAGAGAGAGAGAGAGAGAGAGAGAGAGAGTGGGCGACCTGAGATACGCTGCACGCCAATTAGATTGGCGACTAGATTGCCAGATAGAGAGCCAGCTCCACGGAGATTATTCACCGGCTGCTCCGTCAAGCGAACGCAACCTGAACACGCAACAATCGCTGCGATTCGAGCTACTCAAGTAACAAGGGCAGCCATAGCAAGCAAGTCGCAATCCACCCAGCCCTCGATGGAACCGAAGCTTGAAACAAATGCCTTCAATCGCTAGACTCGATCGAGCTGTGCAATTATTGCCACACTCTTCCCCTTTTAGCGGCCATTTTTTACCTATTTAACGATAAAAACAAAGAGCAACATGTTCAAGCTCCATAAACCACAACTCTCGGGCTCAATACATAGCGGCCACTTTATGGTTTCGCGACTAGACGACGACGATGACGACAACAATGATCCAGCCGACGATTCTAGCGAAAGCGAACGGGACAACGCAAACAGCGTTGAAATCGACGTCAACAACCCCGACTCGGTGGTTGACGCAAACAATCTGGACCTAAACTATCGGGTGGAGAGCACGTCAGGCAAGAACGAGCAGTTAACCAGCTGGAATGACTTGGATAGGCCAGCAAAGAGTTTGCAAAAGCAACATCAATACCTCACCTACTACACAAACAGCTACTGCGACGACAACAACCACTCCGACGGCGGCGCTTCGAGCTCGTCGCAAGCAGTTGAGACGGGCAACAAGCCGGCGGCCTCCTTGCACCATGTGGGCGGCGCAGAGCGAGTTGCGGCCGCAGCCGGCTCCTCTGCCGCCGGCTGCATCCACGAAAATACAAACATCGAGCTCCTACATTCGAGGGGCCAAAACAGCCACTTAGACCACCTCCACCAGCACCACCACCTGCAGGACCATCAACAGATGGCCAACCAGCTGCAAAACCAACACCACAACCAACCACACCAGCAATTCCACCACCAGCACGCGGTTACAATTGACACCTCGCTAACCAAGCTCCTCGAATGCATGTCGCTCTATTACTCTAGTAAGCTCACCTCGCCGAAGTGGAAATCCTTCAAGGGTTTGAAGTTGCGCTTGAAGTATAAAATCAGATTGAACAATCTCATCTGGAGAGCCTGGTTCTTGCAGTACATTAGGGGCCGGCGGCCGCCCGGTTGCCAGTTCACGGCTCCAGTGGAGACTGATGTCCACAAGAAGTCGGAAACGATTGTTTTGGAGGGCAAATATTGGAAAAGGAAGGAGAAAGCTATCGTTGATGAGTACAACAAGTGGAGGACTTTTCATAAGCAGAAGAGCCAAATGATCTGTTTTAGACCCGTAAGTAGCCGGCTAATTTTACGTAGCGACAGTATTCACATTTATTGCCGGTGTCAGATGTGCTCTCAAGGCCCAAATGAGCGCGAAAAATTACTCATCACTAATGACCGCCTATGAGTCAGCTAAATCTAACCATCTCCTTCTCTCTCCCTCCTTCCTTCTCTCAATCTCACTTAACGTCCTCTCGCTGAATCGCGCACCTATCGCGGGCGCCATCTCGACTTGTCGCCATCTCAACGCCACCCTTGCGCCAACACAAGCAGAGCTCCTTCGACTGGGACAGTCGTGTCTCCAACTTAGCCTCCTCCTCCTCGCTCTACGGGCCCGCCGAGTATGCCTTCTATCCCGATTACGACATGAACAGCGCCTACAATCTCGATGACTTGCCGCCCATGCTGGAGGACATCGACGGGCGAGAGGCCGACAGCTACTGCTCGCATCAGTCGCAATCGAGGGCAAGCGAGCACCAGCTAGCCTTGCAGCAGCAGCAGCAGCAGCAGCAGAGCCAGCTTGCCCACCTCCAGGTCGGCATCTCCAGCGGCAGTCAAGTTCAGCAAGCGCTATCACTCAAGCGAGAGACTGTGCCGATCGGTTCGGGCGGCCAGCAAGTGGGTGCCAACTTCTCTCAGGCGCCGCACCAGCAGCAACTCCAGCAGCAGGCTCTCCAGCTCAATCGTCCAGCCCCCGTCCCGTTCAATTTCAACGGGAGCCCACTGTACCAGCAAATCAACGAGCAGTTGCAGCACCGACCTCCGCCTCCCCCACCCCCACCGCCCATGCAACAACAACACCAGCAAGAACAACAACTGCAGCAACACCAACACCGGAACGTTGTCATACCCATGAGCCAAGAGCTGTACCCGTTTGGGAGCGGCGGCAGTAGCAGCTCAAGTCAGGGGCGCACTGAACAGCGACGCGTCTGTCACATTAATGCTGAACAGAAACGCAGGTGCAATATCAAAAACGGATTCGACACGCTCAAATCAATCCTGCCCTCCATTAACCAGAATGTGAATGTAAAAATCAGCAAGGCCTCCATGTTGCAGAAGGCGGCCATGTACATTTCAACCCTAAGCGCCGAGCAGAAGCAACAGGCGGACGAGCAAGCGATGCTGAGGCAACAAATTGAGAGCCTCAAACAAACCATAAGCGCCTACCAGGCCCAGCTACCTGCCTCAGGTGGACCAGTTGGGTGTCAGCGAACTAGCAAAGCGCGCGAACTCTTACAGGAGTACGCGAGGCGGCGTACGCTCGAGAATTGGAAATTCTGGATTTTCAGCCTACTCATTGAGCCTCTGTTTGAAACATACTATAGCTCGGTGAGCACAAATAGCCTCGAGGATGCATGTAAAACTATCTGCACTTGGTTGGATCAAAGTTGTGGCTTAGTGTCACTTAGGAAGGACGTTTTGGAGTCGCTGACTTTCCTTAGCACGAGCACCAACATACTGAACACACCTCAAACATTGGCCACCGAAGCTGTCCAAGCGGCCAGGTACCCGCAGGCCCACTCGTCGCAGGCACCACTCGGGGCCTCAAGGCAGCAGCAGCAGCAGCAGTCGGCGCCACTCCAATCTCAGCTGCAGCACCATCAGCAGCCACAGCAACAGGTGCAGCTCCAACATCACCAGCAAGCGACCACTTCAACGCCCATGCAGACGCAACCCATGAGACCTCTCTGGTAGGCGCTCACCTTTTTCCTAAGCAAATGTGATTGAATGAACTCGTCCTAGACCAAATCTCCGCATTGGTTTGGTCGCCACTAAGGCAAACGATTAGCCAAAATACCATATAGTAATATAAAGGAACCCAAGGTTACCATTAGACAAGCCGGCTCAATTATATCTGAATGCGCGCGTAATCTCTCTGTCTCTGCTAACAAGTTGTTGGCCTCCATTGGTTTTACTGCGCATCGTTTTACTTTGCTCTCCTTGCTTGCCCACGATGATTTGGGAAAACTTTCGCCCGCTTACATAATCACGACCAACCTCTCATCGAGCCATTGGAAAGTGTCAGAAGTTTCGCAAGGCCAGTCAAATGAGAGGGGCAACAATTTGAGCCACACAATGTAAATTAGTTTTCACTCTAAAACTAGTTCGAGCTTCACTTTGGTGCAGCTAGTTGGCCAGCCGCTTCCTTGTTAGCGGGCCAAGTTTTGTTACCATTATGCAAATGGGCCACCTTATTCATCGCCGCCAAGTGTCGATACTTTGGCGCCTGTGCGTGTAATTAGCGCCCAACTGCAGGTAGCATGAGCTGGGTAGAGTTGTAGCGGCTTGATGCTTTGGCTAGAAGAGCGTTGGCCCACCAGCGAAGCTCCAGTTCCCAGACTCACTGCAAATCTCGAGCCCACGAATTAACTCTGGCCTTTGGGCGCCCAAAGGTCTCCTGTTTCTCGGACTTGAACTCGAACGACGCAGACTCTAGCGTTCAGTTTTGCCCGAATGAGAGTTGAAGGAAGCCGATGGGATTCGCGCTAACACATAATCGTGCTTACGTAACATTCATCATACCTTCGAACGAGCTCCCCAGTCTCATTAGCTGGAGCAATTTTCTAATCAACAGCGCCACTAGTATTGGCCCATTCACACCTCGCCAAAGCCAAGCTTGCAATTGATGGATAGCAGTGGGTTGGTGGGGCCGGCCGCTCGGCCATCGTGATGGTTCCATTGGTGGCAAAGTTCCCTCGTTAAGCCGGCCAGCTTTCAGCGGGCGCCAAAGGTGAGCTAATCTAGTTTTAGTCCAACGGCGCCGCCTCCTGTTAGCCTGCAAGGCCGCTTTTTGGCGGCTCAGCGCCTTCGGCCGAAAGGCGGCCACTTCTCTTGGGAGCTTCAGGGGCTGAATTGTGACATTGAAAACATTGTAGCCAACACAATGTCACACTATTCAAATGAGCATCGCCGACTATGTTTGTGCTTGAGCTGGGAACGCGCTAGTTTGAGCCAGCCAGCCCGCCCGCCCGCCGGCTACCTGCACTGCTGGCAGGGCGGCGCGCTGCCCTCAATGGAGCCGAGAGGAGATGGGAGGACGAGGGCCCCTTGCGCTGGAAGGCGGCCCACTGGTGGCTTCCATGCTCGCGCTAGCGTGAAAACGAAATTTAAATTTGAATTAAATTTCACAATCCAATCTTTCAATTTTCATCCCGGATTTTCTACACCACTGCAACCGGCAGCTCGGCCTCTCGGGCGGAGAGAGGGACTTCCAGTTTGAAGGAAGCTAGTTAGCGCCATTTAAGGGCGTCAAATCCACCACAGGCTAGCCATCCTGTCGAAGGTGGGAGAAAGCCGCCTCCAGGACCGAAACCAAAAGCGGCCGCCCCCAGGCTTGCGCGTTGCCCAATTGAACCTGTGGCCAAAAGCGCAAACTGCCACCCCTCCAACTGGTTTCCTCTTGATTATTGGTGCGCATGAATTGGCCATTTGATTTGGACCGAAACAGGATCAGCGGCCCGCTGACGAGGGATCCTCTTTCGGCCGCCTCCCTTGAGTGCCGGTTGCAAGCCATCCCGCTCCCATCCTCCTAGAGCATGTCCGCTACCTGAATTGAAATGGCAATTTCATATAATAACTGGACATCCTTCAATGGTGACATCTCACTCACTGGCCGGAGAGCGAGCGACGTGCTCGGCCGCCGCCGCCATTGAATCATCGGGGCCAACAAAGGAGCCAAACTGCCCTTGGGCTGCCTTTTTGTTGCTTTGACAGGCGGAATCAAGCTGGATCTAGATCGCAAGCTGAGCGGACCCATCAATGGCGGCCAGCGCTCGTTTTGATTGGCCGGCGCTGGCCAAGGGCGACACTGGTCGGCTTGTGGCGCCCCACTGTCGCCGGCGTTTAGCGCGAAAAACATGGCCGAGAACAGGCTTCAGCGATGGCCGATATTGAGCTCGCCAGCATTAGGCGCCCGTAAGTCTCTATTAAGTTGTCACTTTGGAGCCGACTACTCTCAAACTCACACGCTCTTCCTTGTCATCTCGTGGTTGTTTTCGGGCGAGCGGTCAGTCTGGCGCGCAAACTGGCCGACGAGCGGCCGGCTCAAGTTTGTCGGGATTTGGGTCAGAAGGAGCGGCCATTTGTCTACTTGTCGCCGCCGCTGTTGCTCCTGTTTGCCAACCAGCCTAGCCGCTCCGGACTCGAATGGGCCTCTGGCTGGCCGAGACGGGCTCACGCGATACCAGTTGGGCAACAGTTGGCCTTTTGGAGGCTCATCCCTCGGCTAGCCCCTGGTGGCCGGCGAGACAAATCTGGCCCAAGCGACAGGGCAATAAATTAGTCACCTTTGTCTGCAATTTTGTCCTCATTACCTCAAGCGGGAGCTTGTCGTCCGGCGTTGAGGCCCAGTTTTGGGCGCCCGCTCGGCTAGGTTGGAGGCGAGTTTGTCCGGAATCGAATGACAACTGGCATTAAGTTGAGAAATGTCCAACCAAACAAGCGAAATCCTACACTTACCTCTACTGGCGCCTCTTTTGCATACAAATTGAGATATCGAGACTTAGGCGCAACATAAATCATAAATTGTGCCATTGTTGGCTGCCTAAGAGGAGGTTGAGTTTGGTTCACTTTTGGGCGAGTGGGCGCGAAAGTTGCGCATCTCACTCCTCCATTCTCTCGGCTCGGCCCACCAGGTAGACGTGGAGCGAGCATGTGAGACTCGCTGCCCCTCCAGCGGGCAACAATGATGGGGAGTCAAGTGTTGGTTGCTCGGCCTTCGTTTGCCGCTCCAGATTCCAGCTGAGCCATCGGCGGCTCCCGTTGGCCAGTGCGCGCGCCAGGTAAAGCACAAGACGGCTGACTTCGGTCAGCTCGCGCGAGCGGTCAGCCTCTCGAGGCCACTCGAGGATGGTGGGGCTCAGTTGGCGGCGGCGGCGGTGGCGGCCAGCTGACCAGCAGAGTGAGCGGGAGGAGTTCACTGAGTCATAGGCAGAATTCATTAATATTCCTCTCTCGCTCAAGCGCCCGAACAAGGAGCCAGTCGGGGCTGAGAGTTGAGCGCTGCTTTGCGAGAAACTGGAGCGCAACTGGCCCCCAATTGGCCGGCAAAGACAAGCAAACTTTGAGCGAGAGTTTGTTTACAAACGGGCCCACATTGGCGGACGGCCGGCGGCGAGGGGTCAGTTTGGCCGGTTGCTCCCAGTTGGCCGCAACAAGTCCCGCGTCCAACCCAACGATTGGATTTGGGCCACGGCCAGGTATCGGTGGCAGGAGAAGAATAAACAGCTCCTTCCTCTCGAGAGCGCTCCAATGCAAATTAATGATTTTTTAATCAACATAAACAATGTTCAATGTCGCGTAAACAACACCCATCCTCGTGCTCGAGTTTGCGCCCACCGCTCAAAGCGGCCGGCGCTCGCGGCTCAAATGGCGCCGGCCGCAGAAACGAGAGCTGGAAAACTCTTCCTGTT
>Ga0209372_1000057_pt1 | contig 87199 bp, 67 predicted proteins | sample AgamicAtPe_FD_187170 | JGI IMG/M metagenome (GOLD analysis project Ga0209372, IMG submission 187170) | Agave microbial communities from Guanajuato, Mexico - At.P.e (SPAdes) (version 2) | ecosystem: Host-associated > Plants > Phyllosphere > Phylloplane/Leaf | place: Guanajuato, Mexico | collected... | reverse complement strand
GTGTGCTTTTCTGCCAAAAGTGTGCTTTTCCCTGAAAAGCGTGAATTTTGTGCTTTTCTAGGGGACTCTGTAAATTTTGTGAAATGCTTCCCCCAAATGTGCTTTTTTCTACGTACACCAGCACTACCTGCCGCACAGTCTAACCACATGAATGAACGCCACATGTATGAACGCAGCTCCCGTATCCAGAAGTCAATGAGCGCGCGGGGCCGAAATATTCTTGTTATTGCTTTCAGAATGGTCACCAAATGGGCGACCTGGTGGGCTTCGCCTCACTGACTTTGTTTGTTTTCGCAGCATTCACACCACCAATCAGCAACATGAGTCTCGTAGACCAAATCAGGAAGCTCTTGGATCAAGGCGACTATTTGAAGGCTGCCAGCTTAGCCGATGACCATAAGATTACAGATTGCAGAAATATCTGTAAGAATGTGGGCGAAATCAACGAGATCGCGAGCTCGATCGAGGATTCTGTGTCCATCCTCAGTTCTCTTGAAGAGAAAATCAACGGTTACGATTCAGAACTTCGTAATGTCAAAGACACAGCCTTCAAAATGGAGGAGAAGGAACATGCTGTTCAAGTTCAATGCAAGAATCTATCCGACACCTGCAGCATACTCGGTGAACTTCTCGAGAATTTACACATTCCCGATCACGTACAGAAAGTGTTGCTCGATTGTGATCTCAACGATGAAAACTCAGTTCATCAGGTCGAGAGGACTCTGGAACAATTCGAACGAGTCCTCCACTACAAGCCAGACCCATCATTGCACCAGATGAGATGCATCAAGGATCAAAAGGAGCATGCCAACAGCATCAAGTCAAAGTTTTGCGAGCTGTTCTACCAACACTTCACACAGTATGTGGAGGATTTCTTATCAGAGTTTTCTGAAAGCTTTATCAACAACATCTATAGTCATGCAATAACAATGCCGGGACACGATGTGATTCATAACCATCTGTTATACTTAGCGCGCATCGTCGGATGGATCTGGAGAAACGACAGGTCCACCCACCAGGCTCTTAGAAATTTCTATATATCTAGATCAAAGACCCAGTATGATAAGGAACTGAAAACGTTCTTTGAATGTGCCAAAGAAAGGATGGGCAATCCGACGCGACATCATGGTCGAATATCCGAGCTATCTGCTGAATCAAGAAAACGAAACTCCATCACAACAGGTGACAGTAGCACTCGTGCAAGCTCACTCAGTGGCGGCGGAGGAAACCCTGATACCCAAGATGCGGCTTCTGGAAAGAGTTCCGAGATTAGCTACACGGGATGGGATGAGTTCGATGCATATCTAGAGGAGATTTTGCATGCTATCGAGCCAACGTGCCTATCGGAGCAGAGATTCTATTCCACGTTCTTCATCACAAACCAGGATGCCCAAAAGGCGCCTGCTGATCAAGGCTTAGTGCGCATGTTTAGCTTGCTCGAGAGCGAGTTCATTGAATTTGCCAACTATTACAACAGTCAAAATGGCCTTTACTCTCTCTATTTGTTAGTGAGGCTATCGCAGTACCTATCTGCGCAGGAGGATTCGAACTTCTTCATAGCGCATACATATCGTGAAGTTAGAATAATAGTGAAAAGGAACTTCGATAACTTCATGGAGCAGCAGCTAAATACAATCCGCGACTTGAAGCCACCAAAGCAACCAAAATGTGGCGTGTTAAGCGTTGTGAAGAACTTCGAACAGTTCGCTAGGCAGGTTGAGGCGTTGTTTAAGAGTTCGGGAGCCAGAAGGACGGATGTTGACCGATGGTACTTGGAGCTGGTGGCAGAGTTATTCAGAATCATTGATAGAATTGAGCACAGTAAGACACCCACTGAGATGATTCGTTTGGAAAACTACAACTACCTGCACGACGTTCTCAGATCGATAAAAGTGCCGTGCTTGGAGGCTCAGCGTAAGGAGGCCAATGTCCAGTACAAGGCCGCCTTGAACGCTTATGTAACCCGCTACTTCGGGCGACCACTTGAGAAACTGAATGTGTTCTTTGAGGGGGTTCAAGCCAAAGTTGCGCAAGGCGTTAAGGAGGAAGAGATCAGCTTCCAACTTGCCTTCAGCAAGCAAGAGTTGCGAAAAGTATTGCAGATGGTGACCCTAAAGGAGGTGAGAAGAGGCCTCGAGGAGATGTATCGGCGTATCGAAAAGCATGCCTACGAGCCAGAATCGAACCTGATCCAAGTGATCTGGCATGCGATGCAGGAAGAGTTCCTGTCGCAATATAAAGCCATACAAGGTATGATAGAACGCTGTTATCCATCGACAAATCTCAGTTTGACTTTCACTATTGACGATGTGTTACAGGTGTTCTCAAACATAGCGCAATTGCACTAGAATAAACTAACAATACTATCACAGCAATGACCTAGTTACCTGCCAGTTTAATTGATTTGGAATTGTTTGAATTAGCCTTTTGGGAGGGATTCTCCCTCGACAATGCGTAGGTATCATTCTTTTCGGCTGGAACCTCGTTGGGTGATGCCTCCTCTTTGTGAAATCTGATATGCGAGAGGACGATGGTCACCATAATGATGAGCAGTATCATGATGGTCAGGGCGACGGAGACTGTGATGCAAAAGTACAGTGTAAATTGTCCTAATGATTTGGACTTGAGCTGAGTGGTTGCCAGTCGGTGAGCAGAATATAACAGGCTCGCAAAACTACTCAACAGTATGAGAGTTAGCGCATAAACAGGGGCTTGGTTCATCTGATATGGATCTGCTGCACATCTCCTGATACAACTATACAAGATGGACGCGAGACCCATGATAGCAGCTGCGACAGTGCCTCCCAACAGGCCCATGCCTAGCGATTCTCTCAAATTATCAACACCTCTGAATAAGTAGAAGCAGAAGTTACAGCTAGTGATTGTTAGCATAACGTAAGTTACCATAATTGCACTGATTTCTTTCGCTGTCATCAGCTGAACGAGGGTTCTCGTCTCCTCGAGCTGCTGTGGCCCCACAACTCGTTCCGCGCTGAACACCTGGAAGCCGCTCGGCGGACACGGATGGTAGGCGCTAATGGGCTTGTTTTGGAGATCAATCTTGGCGCACTGTTGGGTCCTATCGTCCCTGATTATGATATACTTTAAATTTAGTTTTGCGCCATCTAGATAGCAATCGTGGCTTACTCGGACGGATGAAAAATTTTGCAACGGATTCCGTCGGACGATATAAAAGGTGACTAGATTGGATCTAGTTGTGCTCGACCAGGTTTCAATCAGAGCTGACATCGATTTGTAGGCCATGAGAGGTCTCGTTTCCACTTGCTGACCATTAGGTCTGGGCATGAATTTACGAGAGTTTGCATTACTGAACTTGAATATGAAACAAGGGACGGCCACGCTCGTTAAATACCGATTTTGGCTATCTATAAGGTCCAGCTTGATAATTGATTGCTGGGTATCGAAGGGGGCGCTAACATCCTCGGCCTTAATGGCTACTGTGTAACTAAAGTGGTGGCCCGGTGTCGATGGGGGTCCGCCATCGAACACCTGTTGGTCTCTATGCTCGCGGTACCTGTAGCACAAATCGTATAGTATAACTAAGGCTATGAACGATATCAGGACACAAGCGCCGATGATAGTGTAGAGAATCCAGGCGTTCTCAGTTGCATCAGCGGTGTTTCCAAAGAAAGATCCCGAAGTATCCGTATTGTGCGACTGGCCGACCCTTCTAAGTTCATCCAAATACATTATATATAGGGGGACCTAAAACCTAAATTGGACATGTAGAAACGACAAGGACGCCGATTTTTTCGCTAAGTGACCATTATCTGTTCATTCAGATGACCAAACAAATGCCCAAAGGTTGTAAAGGAAGAGCTGAACATGTGTGAGAAAGAAGTGGCCGGTTGAGCTTGACCTGATCGTCTGACCTTACTGGCGCGTTTGTGACCTTTTTGCCTCCCTTGTGTCCACCAGATTATTCAGGTTGTGGTGAGCTCGGTCATCGAATTGAACTGCTAAACTGTCAGCCAGCCAGCTAAAGATAGAAACAAAATCGCTTCTCCAAGGTGCGAGCCGGGAGGACAGCGGCGAGTTATTCGCTCGATCGAGATAATGTCAGTTGGATCGTCGGGCTCAGGCTCGCATCCATTCAAGTCACCTAGAATACTATGCGCTTTCAATTGCAGTTCACCGTTTGGGGTTCAGACGAGAGAGCTGATTGGGGGGAAAGATTTTTATTGAAAAGGAGAGCTAACAAGGTCACAGATTGCTACCCTGGAGGCTTCTCCTTCGTCCCGCTCAACCAAGGATGGCGGCTGATCTCCTGGGCCGTTGTTCGTTTTTGGTACTCTGGTTCGAGCATTGCAGAAACTAAATCTCTCACTTGATCACTGTATTCTATATTGACTCTGAACTTGTAATCTTTGGTCAACTGCCTCTTGACCATGAGTTTGATATCGTTAAAGGGAAAGGGGAGTCGGTCATTGAGCATTACGAAGAGACAGATGCCCAACGACCACACATCCGTCTTCTTCGAATCATATGGAAGCTGCCTGATCATTTCGGGCGACAGGTAAGGAAGAGTGCCGCAAAAGGTGTCGTTCAGTCTGATTGAGCCTCGGAATTGGACCAGCTTTCCGCTGGAGGGTTTGATTGAACTTTTCACATATAATTGTTTGTCTGCTAGATTGATGCTGTAGGAAAAGTCGGTTAACTTGGGGCAGAATTCGTTATCTAAGAGTATGTTCTCCACTTTCAAATCTCTATGAGCAACGTCGTTCGAGTGCAGATAACTGACAGCGTCAACAATTTGAACAAACAGGTTCCTAATAATGGGCTCACTTAGTGGCCCATGCTTGTGCAATAGATCTGCTATGGTGCCTCTGGCACAGAACTGCATTACAATGAACACCCGATCGGCCACCTGCATGATCTCGTGCACCTTGCAAATATTGACATGGCTTATCTTTCTCAGAATTGTCAATTCACGGGGCAAGAACCTGGTCTTGTAGTTGTCGGAGGTCTTGGCCAAATTTATGGCTTTGATTGCGAGCTCGCGGCCGTTCGGAGAGGTAGCCTTGTAGACTCTTGCATAGTTGCCAGTTCCAACCAAGTTTAAAATCTTGTAGCGCTTTAGTGCGGCCGCGTCCTCGGCCGTCTCAGCCGCATCCTTGGCCGGATCAAACTCGTGCTCGGCGCTCCCGCCACTCGGCTCCGTCATTTGCTCCTCGTAGCCATGCTGGCCGTGCTCGCTCGCCGCCTGATTGTCGGCCCTGTGAGCCTCAGACTGAGCCGCCGCCACAACAGCAACTGCCGCAGAGATCATGGAGGCCGCCTCGGCCTGTTTCGAGCTCTTGCCAGCCCCAGCAATCTTGCCAGACGCAATCTGGACGCGCTGGCTCCTCGCTCGCGGACTTGTCTTGAAAATGGCCTCCGAATCAATGAACTGGAGGCCAACTAGATCCGCGGTCAGCCGCTGGAGGCCGCCCGTCCGCTGAATCTGGTGCTGGTGCATCTGTTGCTGGTGGTGATAAGAGATGTTCTGGCTTGAGGGCGACTGCGATTGTGGCGCCATAGTGTCGTCGTTGTGGCTCTCGAGTGTGTTTGAGCTCGTTGAATTGCAATTCCTCGCTAGGTTGCCCGACCTTTGCACGGTGTGCTTGGCTTGCCTTGCTGCATCTCTAGTGCTCTCTCTACTACGCTGACCGTCTGACCTGTAACTCTTGGCGCCCCTCTGGGCCGCTTTGTGGTGCTTGCCTAGCTGGCTCTTGTGGTGAGAATCCTGCATAGAGTGTCTGCCCTCTGAGCTGCGAGTGGTTGGACATCATTCGGGTTTGACAGCGGGGCGACACGGGCGCAGGTGAGAGAGGGAGGGGGAGGAGGGAGCTTGGAGGGGCGACGGGCACCTGGAGAGCGCAGAGCTGAGCGCGGAAGAGCTGCAAGCCATAGGTGCACAGCCGATGCACGCGATCTCTTGCGATCGCGATCGCGATCGCAATCTGCAAACGTATCAGGCCAACTGTGTTCATCTAAATCCGCACCAATTGATGCTTATCATCCTCGGCGAGTGTTGGACAATGTTTGCCGGGTCAAGTTGAGCGTAACGTTTGTTGAGAAATCTTGGCGCTTATGTTTGTTTGTTTGCTCACTTGTTCGGATCAAGCGCGGGGAGACTTTTGACAAACAAAGGCGACGACAAAAGTTGGCCGTTAATCAGACAATGACTAATCAAACAACAATCCCGTGCTAGTGGCCGTTTGTTGGTCGTGCGCTTTTAGCTACCATATCTGCAGGTTAATCCTCTACCAAAACCAAACCTGAGCGAGCATAATTCGGAACTCCACTCTAGACACAACATTACAACATCGCGCCCACAACCATGATCAGGATGAAGAGGCCAAAGGCGATCATTTTGGATATTGAGGGCACAACCACCTCGTCAAGCTACTACCCGTCCGCCGTCGCCCCATACATACGAAACAACACTGAAAACTATCTCAAAACTCACTGGAACGATGAGCATGTCCAATCCATCGTCAAGGATCTCAGACAACAGGCGCTCGCAAATCCCGACATGCCGAAGATTCTCGATCCCCGACAGTCGAGTGCGGGCGAGGTTCAACGCTCTGCTCTCAACCACATAGAGTTCTTATTTCGCACCAACACGACCACCATCGCCTTGCTATACTTTCAAATGTACATTTGGCTCGATGGCCAGATGAAGGGGACACTGAAGACCCACATATTCAAGGACGTTGCCGAGATGATTTATCGGTGGAAAATTGAGGAAAGAGTGGCCATCTATATCTACTCGTCCGCTCGCGCCGACGTTCAGATGTTGATGTTTGCTTGTACAGAATATGGGAGCCTTTTGCACCTGATCGATGGCCATTTCGATAGCAAAATAGGCGCTAAAACGGCCAACGAAACCTATCACCGCATAGCGCAGGCAATTCAGCAGCCGCCGCAAAACATCGTCTTCTTTACCGACGACGCAAAGGAGGCTAGATCGGCCAAAAACGCCGGCTACAAGGTTCTGCTCGTCAAGAGGGAGCGCAAGACCTTTTCGCCCATTGAATCAGCCCAGTTTGACGTCATAAACTCCTTCGACAAGGTCAAATTCCAAGATTGAGTGGCCGACACTCGAAATGGAGGTTAAGTTTGCCTGAGGCGCCGTTGCCAGAGCTGGCGGACGCCTGTGGGCGTTAATTTGTAACAAGGAGCTTTATTTGATTGCAACAAGTTATCTGCATGTTGTAAAAGATCTAATAAACGGTAATTTTATTAAACAAGCAAACACCTGAGAGGTCCAAGATTGTCTGTTTGTGGTTCATAGCTGGCCTATGACTGGCGCGCTGTTGAAGCGATCCAATGAGCCGATCCGTGTCGGCGTCAGACGCCGAGTTCTAAATATCGTTAATTCAGTCACACTGGCGCTCTCGTTGCGACAAGCTCTGCAATGGCCGATTACTACGAGTATTATGATTATGGCGACGAATACAAACCTCCGAAAACGATTGAAAACAACCCCTCGCTCAACGACTCTCTAAGGTTCCTGAGCTCCAGGATTGGAATTCACGTTAGCGAACAGGTGAAAAGAACTCCAGATAATTTGGCCGAGTTCAATCGTCTCAGAATGACTGTCAATCAGATCACCTTTGCTATCTTGATAAGCATTCTACTTGTCGCCGATACCTTTTTAGTCTGGTGTCTCGGTTACTTAGTCATCTATTTCGAGAGTAGAGGTCGTTTGGCGTTGAAACACTACAGTGCAATCAAACTCTTTCAGTTTTGTGCCGATAGATCAGTATGATGCGTCGATTTGGTTGCAAGCTCTTTCGTTCAAATCGAACGACAACAAACAGCTGTTGACGCCACCAACTCGATGATCACGAATCGTCTTTGAGTCAGCCGCCATTGGCAGCGTGCTCGATATTATTGATTGATGTTCATCTCAAAATTGTCATGGAACAACCATGAGTGAGGATCGGGCTCGAGAAAATAGGGCGCCTGTCGAGGAGGAGGAGGAGGAGGAGGTGGAGGTGCCTAGTTGCATAGAGTCGCTGGTGAACAGTTCGGCCCAGTTACAACAGTTGGCAACTCAAATTAGCCAGTACTATGTCAAGGGCATCCTGTCCTACGCCTACAGCTCGGATCTATCGAAGCCGAGCCCTGACGTGGAGGCCAACGAGCGTCAGGGCGCAAAGGGTTGTCCAAAGGCTACAAAGGCCACCTCAGCACTCGAGCGACAGAAGCTCGACCTGGCGAAACTCATGGAGGACGACCATGTTCTCGGGTCTATGCAGTCGATAGTTGGAATATTACCCTTTTTGAGCGGTCTTAGTAAGTTCATTGAGCGATGTTTTGCCACCTTGGAAGCGACTTTCAAGAGGTTGAACTATCATCTAGGCAAGGCTCATAGAAAAAACCTGAGCAGCATGCATGACATCGAGTTCAGGCTGACATTGGACACCAAACTGAACTCAATTTTTATCTCTATAATGGATCTGCTCTACTCGCTGGTCAGTCTCGACAAGACAATCCAATCCCATACAAACATCGGCGATAGTCTAGAAAGATTCACCGACCTCTGTCGGCTGATCACTGAATCGCCGGCCTCAAATTTATGCGGCCTAGACAAGGTGCCCCTAGACAAGCTCAGGAGTTTGTTTGAACTAGTGAAGGACATCCAACTGACGCTATGTTGCCAGGAAAGGACCATATTTCAGCAGATCCTCGAGCGTGTCCAGCACCTTAACCTTGGCCTGTCCATGGAGACTTCTAAATCAGATTCTAAGACTCTGCGAGAGCATATCGAACAGTTCATAATTTTTTACGGCGACCACCTGATTGAACTTGACCGTACTTTCGCGTCCAGGCCTCTCGAGGTCAAGGCTGTCAATCTGATTGATTCTAACCTAATGCCAAGTGTTCATATGACGTCAACTTCGAGAAAAGTCTTTGGTTTGTCCTCATTGTTCGTTCTATACAATTGGATTTTCAAGAAAACTAACAAGAGAGTGAACAAAATCATGGTTCAAGTTTGGCAAAGTTTCAAATCTCTTAACATGGTTTGTTTGACTGGTTCGAACAGCTTCCTGCTCCTATCAGACTTCTTGGAGGCGCATTTACCCAAGTCAGTGTTAGACAGCAAGACTATGAAACAGCTTGATACGACGACCGACTCTCTATTAAAGTTCAGCGGTCACCAATTGGACCAGCTCACAATCAGAGTGGCCGCCTACCTGATACAGTTCAAGTCAGAGTCGCTGAGAGTCAGCGAACCAAGTGAAACGTTTGCGATTCTAAAGAGACAGATGTGTTTATTTCAACGAGGTTTAGCCATGACGGAAGAAATCAATCAGACCATTAAGATCATCTCGTCCGTCTATCTGCACCATAAGAGGCCTATGAGCAAAGCCAACCTTGTGCCATTATTCCGACTGGTGCCTCTTCTAAAGTCTATAGAGACTTGCTTTAGGCAGAACCAATTGCTGGTCAATAGTTGCCTGATTAAAACGGACGCTCTAGTTAGAGTCCACTGGACGAGGCTCATGGTCAGCGTCGCAAAGCGTTTGATATCGCTCAAATACTCAGAGCGGAAACTCGCCCCAAATCTGACCCTAACTCTGTCAGCTCTATGTTCTCATATAGACCGGTGCACTACAAACAATGGTCGCATAACTCTATCGTTGTGCTTGCCGATGTTGATTCCAATGCTCGAGGCAGACGAACTTAGCAAGATGAACACTCTACTCGAGCTTCTTAGTTTGGACATTCACAGCCGACTTGAATCGAGCGCTCACTGCGGCTACCTGTACTGGAGCATGCCAACCTTCGGCGTCTACTACAACTATGCGTTCGAAGAGAACCCATGCGCCATAGAGGAGATCCACTACTTTCATCAAGCAATCAACGATATCCCAAGTTTGTTCAAGTTTGAAACAGACCAAATCCATGGTATAGAGAACGATACTAGTGCGTTTTCGCAGCGCGCGAGCAACTTCCTGGACGCCCTGAATGGTGAACTTGTCGAACAGTTCAAGACCGACTTTCTCGACAAAATCTGTCAGGAGTTCGAGATGGAACTTAGACTGCAAACGCATCGTAACATTTACCTGGACAGTCACAATCCGTTCCGCAGGCATCTCTACAACTTCAAGCACATCTTTGCCAGTCCAAAGTGGAGGACCTTCAAGATATTTGATAGGACAATTTCCTTGCATTACTATGTAGAGCAGCACCTTAACAGGATATGTTACAATCTGACGTCCATCGCACCGCACGATTGGTTCACCTACGATAACATGCTCAATTTGGCCCGGCACAAATACAATCTAGAGTTCGCAAACCTTCAGCTGCCCATTCAAACGCTTGATTCGGGACTCGACCTCTTGGACATAACGCGCAATCTTGGCCTGTTTGTTTCAAGGTACAGTTACGACCTGACAAACCAGTTTTTCATGGAGAAGAGCACAAACAGGCTATCGGCGTCGTCCTCGTCGGGCGGCTCCATCTATGGCGGCGCCTCCGTTCTATCCGCCCAGGGGGCCCACAACTCCAGCCAGTCCCTCAACGTTGTTCAAATTAAACACGTCTCAAGGTCAATCCAAACGCATGGCTTCGGCCTGCTCAACAGCTCGGTGAACTGCACATACCAGGTAATGAAGAGACTGATAAACATGTTCGCTAAACAAATCTCGGATGACAAATTGCGCGCCATCCTAGCAAAGGAGCGCCAGCAGCTCGTCGCAAATGTTGGCCGAAGCTCGATCATGAACTACGACAAAGCCAACAAGATTGCAAAGAGGTTCAAGCTGAACCATATCGAGCTTGGCAATCAACAGAGCGGAACTGACCTCGACTCGCTAAGACAGATAATCACTCAGCTGGGCAATCTGTTGGCGCTAGTTAGGATGCTCAAAAGCGGTGCCTTGAATTGCGTCACAAAATCGGTCAGCTATCTGCCTGAATTGGATGATTTGTCTCTACTAAGATTGGGCAGATTTGTGGAATGTGAATTCAAAAGCTACCAGCTGGACTCATTGATGAAAGCGAGCGAAAATTTCGATCAATGTTTGGAGGATTTTGACGAGAATTTTACCCCGAGATCAAACTATTTCAGCATTCTGATTGGCTTGTTTGGCAACCTGCTCACAACAAAGAGGCACGAAGCCTCGCCATTGGCAAAGGGACCAAATGAGGCTGAGAAGGAGGAAGCGACAAAAGTTGGTGGTGAGAGGTCAAGCGATGGCGGTGGCCTCAACAAATGCCAAAATCTAACCCTCTTCTACCTGATGGTGCCGGCACTAACGATAAATTACATCGATTACATAGTCAAATGCAAGGAGAGAGCTTCGTCGCGCTCATCGAGCGCCCGATTTGGAGCACTACTAAGCGACGATGGATTTTCAATGGGTGTTGCATTTCTCTTGACGGTTTTGGGCCAAGTCTCTGACTTCGCCAAGTTCGAGTGGTTCAAGCAAGTTGGCCTGAAACTCGAGGAGGACAAACAGGAGGTAGAGCGCAGGGCGATGGATTTGATGAACGAGCAATCAATACAACAAACTTCCGTTATGACACTGAGAAGACTAGCCAAACTGAAGCTTGAGTATGAGAGTCTGAATTATACGCTCAGCAGTGCTCTTCTCTTCTTCAGAAGCTCAACTCTGGATGGTTCAAGTTAATAAACGTGCCCCGCCCACCGCGGGCCCATTAGCTCGGCATTTGCTGCATCCAGCGATACAACATCTGTGTATATCGAGGGCAGACTTTCTAGCAATGTAACGTAAAAGTCTGCGAAACTCAAAACCAAAAATAAATACAACATGTTAGAAATTGGTGCGCTTCTCGAGGGACAGGTGATGGTGGTTTTGGATCTCGGTTGAGCATATTCGAAATCTCGCCGATTGGCTAGCCAGCTTGACATTTTGCGGTTTGGACTCTAGTTTCTAAATCACATCCTCACTCAAGTCACGCGGTGTCCCATCTGTTTACCCAACTGAAACCAATATAAATTTGTCGGCAGGAAGCATATAGCAGGCAAAGCTTTTTAATTAGATAAAATAGCCTCGACCCCAACTTCCATGCCAAGCGTTTCCATGTCTGAGAGCTGAAATATTTCGGCCCCCTCCTGCAGGACAAACTTGTGCAGAAGAGAGGCGTGCTTTGCTATATTTAAGGGGGATAGCAGCAGAGGAATCTCGTTTGCGCTTGTGCCACCGAAAGTACTGCAGTACTCTCACTATCTCACATGTATATCTGAAAATCAACAAAATCAAAGAACAAGAAGAACCTACACCCACCTGATGTACAAAGCTTAAAACTGTCTGAGATACTGATAACAAAGTAATACCAAATGATTAATTAACAGGCTAATCTATTGCTCATCGTAAAACGCAATTGTTATTATCGTTATCATGGATAATTTATTATGTAAATTCGACCAGGCAACCGACCTGGAATTGGATCAAAATTTACCGAAGTTTAGTACCCTATACAAGAACAACGACAAGCTCATCAAGAAGCAACAGCAAAGAAGGAACGAAATTTTATCAAATAGGCTGAGTAAACGGGACAAATTGATCGCAAGCATCCGAAGACTTGTATCAGACGTCGCAAGTGATGACGAACAAAGCACTGTCAGCTCAGCCAATGTATCGGCAAACAGACCTAATCCCATAGATACAACTAAAACAGAAGACGACAGCGGTGATTCAGCACTTGAGGCGACATCGACTGGCGCACTAATGGATAATGTTATCAAGGGAAAGACGGGAAATCAAATTGAGGATAGAAAATTTAGGAACAAGGCAATGTTATCTGAGTGGCTAGTTGATAGACCAATGGACTTCGAATCCGATTGGGTACTCAAGGCTACACCAGTTGGAAGAAGATGTCTAGTTTTCGCTCGGAAGGGTGAGACCGTCGCCTACAGCCGCACGGGCCAATTCATCAAAGCATTTCAGTCTGCTCTACCAGGGGGCTGCCATATGCACATATCGCACTGTCGGCGACAGTTCGCCATCGTTGATTGCATCTATATCCAGCATACTAATACTTTCTATCTTATGGACGCGCTCGCTTGGAATGAACATAAGCTTTACGAATCTGAGGCATCATTCAGATTCTTTTGGTTGCAGTCCAGATACAATGAGAATCAAGATAAGTTTTTGACAATGAGCTCCAAGAATGAAAGTCAATTCTATTGTTTGAACACTTATTCAGCGTCAGACCGAGACATACTCACAGCCTTGAACAATGATCCTCTGATCAAGGAACACAATCTCCAATTAGATGGCCTTCTATTCTTCCATATAAGAGGCCCTTACGTTCCTGGGGCTAACCCACTTGTTTTATGGATAAAACCCGAAATGGTCAACAGAGTGCTCAATCTATCTGAGTAAGATCATTCATCCTAGGGCTATATTTTCCTATGCAAATGAAAATGCAAAACTGATTGGATTCCTGATGGTTATCAAATGAAGTGTCAAATTAGTTGAATTAAAAAAGAATGGACGCCGTAACTGAAAGCGAGCTGTAGTTGACGATTACATGGAAGAACTAAAAGACTCTTAGTTGGATGAGTCGCAAGAATGAGTTTGTCTATGTTTTTTATAACTGACAACACTGTCATAATGCTTTGCACCGTCTCTGAAGAGTATGCAAGGTTCCTATTTTTGGTCAACAAGTTAACCCTTGATCATTCATCCATCACAAATTGCTCGTTTGGTATCGAGGTAGAGAGCATTGGTTGTGATTGGGTCTTGGATGAGGGGGAGAATATCGGTGGCTGTGTCAAGTGAGATTGGGTCATACTGAGCTTAGATTCCAATAGTTTGTGTTTCTCTTTCTTCTTGAGCCGCTTCTTTTCCTTATCCTTGTCTCTATCTTTGTCTTTCTTCTTTTTCTTCTTTTTAGGTTTGTAGGTAACGTCGCCTCCAAAGCCTGATGATACATTTGATCTATCTGACTTGCCAAACAATTTATGGAAAACATCTGCAGCAGCACATCTTAATTTCGAGTCGTGAGCAAATCGTGAATTTATCATGATCCACATGCGTTCCCTAAGTTTACTGTAGTTTGGAAAGGTGTGGATTCCGGGAGGATTTCTATAGAGCTCGGCTAAAATGAAGAACTTGAATGCAGGAACTTTATCATCCTCTACAAGATCGAGCAGGAAGTCCAAATCCTCATGGCTTTGCTCCGCGCGAATAATATCAACTAGCTCCACGACGGCCGCACATCTTACGTCGAAGAACATGTTATAAACTGTGTAGCTTCGGAATAAATTAGAGTTAGATGGTAAGTGACCCATCCTTTGCAGCTGCTGGATTGCCTTTAAACATGCAACTGTGACTACGTATTTGTAGCCTGGCAGTATTTTCTCTAGATTTAGGCATCTGGTTATCTCCTCAGCGACCAGCTTAGTCTCGGCTGGCAATTGATCAAATGTTGTCGATTGCATAGAGTTATTGAACAAAGAAACTACGACAGGAGTAACTGTTTCAGCCAGAGCCTCTATGAGAGACGCTCTGTAGTAATTGTCTGAATAGCTGTTTTTGCTATTATCGTTATACTTGAAAAGATCTAGAAGGAATTTGAGCACTTCCGGAGGGCAGATTCGATGAGGTGGAACTCGTAGACCAGCCAAGGCCTTCGGGATAGTCTTCTGTATGAAATAACTTTGTAGATTCGTCGTCGAGAAGTTGTTCAGCTTGATTATGTGAGGACAAGAGTGAAATCCGAAGAGTCGTTTGTATATGTTTATCATCGATGTGGGAGCCTGCCAGCCGCCACTCGTCGTGGTGATGGCCATATCGTTAGCGACCTTTGTCAACTTTAGAGCCGCTGAGCATCTGACGCGATAGTAGCATCGCTCGTCCTCGATAATATCTGTGAGTGTTTTTCTTGTGGCAACGGTGGGGTGGTCTGTAAGAACTTGTAGTGCATCTAGTTGAGCAGTTACATCTCGCTCGTACTTCAGTTGGTACTGCCACTGATAATCTGGTTGCTCGAAGACTACCTGGCGCAGTATCTGCAAGTCTGGATCTATTCTGATCCAAAGAACAGGAGAGTCATGGTTATCCATCATTGATAAGTCCATGTCGACTTCTTCGCCGGTACATAGGGGAATTTTCTTTTTCTTGTTGCGTCGGCTCTTGGAATGGCAGGTTATCACAAACGGAGTCGTCTTATTTTCCTCAATATTCAGCTTTTGGGGGAAAGTACCGTCCAACTCTTGAACTGTCACAGTGATTGGTCCGAAATAAGGTCGGATTCCTATGGAAGAAGTGTCCGGCTGTCTGATGTGCAGCTCCACAACATTTCTCTTCCGGTCGAATATAAAACTCCCGTTAAATTTTGCATGGCCTCCTTGAAAAATCCAATGCTCTAGAAATGAAGCAATTTCCTTGTCTTTACCTGTAACGGTGAACACAGCTCTCTCAAAGTTGGTTGTGGACAGTAACATGTTGTTCCACATATTCATACTAGCTGGTTGCTGCGAGGCATTTGATGCAAGGGACAGGATCTTGTTGAAGACCTGGATGAGAAGAAGCTTACCAATACGATCTTCAAGCATTCTTATGACTAGAAATGATTTATATTTGTGTGCCTCGTCAAAAAATGGGGATATTGTATGCGGCGATTGTGTAGAGAAATGTAAAGTACTCCTAGATTTGTTGACAACCTCTGATGTCTCATCCAGAACTATACCGCCCAACTTCTGTTCGTACTCGATCAATTTTTTCATTATCTCTCGCACTTTGTATCGGTATTCGTTGTTTCCGAAGGTTTTTCTTCCATATTGGGCAGCTACGTAGGTAGAAATACCTCGAGTCAACCAAGCCGACGGCCAGGAGAGCATCGCTATGAAGCACCCGAAATATTGAGATGCAAGAGCTTCACTCAAGACTGAGCGAGTTGTAAAGGTTTGGTCGATAATATGTTTCGAATGCAATAAATTTGTACAGCATATGCTCATTGTTGCATAACTCTGGTAAGGCTCGTAAGCTTGGTCAACAAAAACTTGCTTGTAGTTAGAATAGGGATACTTGAAGGTGAGGAACTCCTCGTAAAATTCAGAGCATTCACTCAGAAATCCGCAACTGGCCTTAGCCAGTCTTTTCAAACCAGTCAAGAAATAACTCTTGATGGGACAGCTGGAACCGGCAGATATAGGATCCATCCATGTTTCAAACTGACCAACAACGAAGCCGATGTTCGGGGCCGAAGTTGGAACGTTTAATTCAAATTTGAAAGTCTTTGTCTTCCGATCCGCCGATTTGTATGTGCCAATCAGGTCTCCACAACTAATGACGGTGAGATGAGACTCGACGGTAAATTCTAGTATCCATGTGCATGGGTGACCGTGTGAATCTACGCACGGAAACCAGAGTCTTGAACTATTGTGATTTTTATACGTAAATAAATGGGCATAGAGAGATCTTCTATTGCCTTGAGCATCGTCATTGAGAGGAGAGGGTTGTTTTGTAGCTGTCTGGATCTTATCACTACAACCCTCTTGTGGAGATTCGGTGCATTCAACGCCGTTCGTCCGGGGAAGTTCATTATTGGTCTCGGTAGATGAGTTCTCTTGGGGGGAGCTTGGAGTGTCCTCTTGATTTGACTTAGCGTTCAGATCTGAGTCGATTCTGGAGGGATCTTCGCCATTTAAGTCGGGTGTGACAAAATGCAGACCACCTTGGGGCTTTTCAATGCAGTATTCGACGAAGACTTTGAAGGTGCTACCGTCTGAGATCTCTTTTTGAACCTCGTCAGGTATCTGAATGATGATTTCGCCATTACCAAAATCGGTTTCTGTACTATATACAGCATCCTGATGTTTTGCGCTAAATTTTCTGAGGGTTCTTTCAGGCACCGACAACTCACCATCAGGTTGAGGCTCAGTAGGAACAACTTCCAGTAAAGGGTCGTTGAAGGTGAAACTGCAGCTATAATAATCACTACACCCCTTGACAAGCAGTCGGGTGATTTGACATTGTTTGGCATTTAATCTAATACGTGATAGTTTTAATTTTAAGGGCACAAAATGTAACTCAACAAAACCGCTCAGTTCTTTGTTAATGAAATCTATGTTGGTAATGCAAATATTTTGATGAGCTAATAGATAGGTTTTCTCGGCTTGATTGGCAATAGTTGAGGCGCTCATGTTGCTCATTGGATTGATAATACGTTGTAGGCATCAGATGATAGGTTGCCGGTTGACATTCAACCTGGCGAATGTCTCATGGAGGATGGTCAGCTAGCCGGTTAGTTGCACTGAATAGATTTGGGTAAGACGGAACAATGTATTCGCAAAATAGACAACAATTGTAGGCTCACGTGAGAAGTCCAACTAAAAATATCGAAAGTCGCGCAGAGCGGGAAGAATTTGCTCATGCTTTGGGTGGACTCCTGTTTCAAGAATACAGTACAGTATGTGTCCACGACAAAAACAAATCGAGTGGGATTTTAGCTGACAGCCAAGGCTACATTTACGGCTGTCGTGAATCGTGAGATTCTCAAAAACTATTCGGTAGTGTTTATTATCGCTTGACTGTATTTATTTATATTTGGTCGTGAGCACAACAGTCCCATTAGAGAATAGTTTTCTCAGAGTATTGTTTTATCCATGCAATAGATAAAATGGGTAGATACAGAGACTTAGGCAGGATACTCCAGAAGTTTAGAGGAGCACTACTTGGCAGGGAGTTCAAAAAATCGCTGAGACACAAGGCTGAGATATCTGCTGGACGCGGTTTCAGGTGCACTAACAAGTCGAAGAGTCACCCTACAGGATTCGCAACTCTGATCTGTGGAGTGGCAGTCTACAATATCAACGGATACAATCAGCACCAAACAAGTCCCTATGTTGCTACAGCGCCCCTAAGAAGTAACGGGATCTATCTAAGTTGGAACGAATTCTGCTATCAGATGCTAGCTCGAGGAGAAGTCGAGAGGATAATCATTACTCCTGGTACCAACGTTGTTCAAGTGATTCTCCATGATGGCGCCATCATAAACGGACAACGACCCTTTCTGAGACACTACCTCTTACAAGTACCAAGCATAGAGATATTTGAGAATAAGCTCCGTGATTTCGAGCGCAATTTGGGAATACGATCGGGAGACGAAGTTCCGATCGTATATCAACGGGGCAGTACGGTGCCAGCTTTGTTGGGAGCTCTTGTCTTTGCTGGTGTACTTTATTTTTTTGTCAAGGGCGCTCGAGTTTCTGGGCCGCAGAATATACTATCCAGTTTTAGCAAAGCAAAATTTACGCTCGTAGACCCTTCAACTCGGGCTACTGATGCTAGCAGTATAAGATTTAAGGATGTCGCTGGTCTTAAGGAGGCTAAAGTTGAGGTCATGGAGTTTGTGGATTATTTAAAGGATTCGGAGAGGTTCCTGAAGCTTGGTGCCAAGCTACCCAAAGGTGTATTGTTATTGGGTCCACCAGGCTGCGGAAAGACATTATTGGCGAAGGCCGTAGCTACCGAAGCTAATGTGCCGTTCTTGGCGCTTGCGGGCTCAGACTTCGTCGAAATGATTGGTGGCGTTGGAGCGTCGCGGGTGAGAAATTTATTCAAGAGTGCAAGCAAGTTATCTCCCTGCATAATATACATCGACGAAATTGATTCTATCGGAAAGAAGCGAAGTGGTAGTCAACTATATAATAGTGAGATGGAGCAAACGCTCAACCAACTGTTGGTTGAGATGGACGGCATAGCTTCGCGTAAGGGTGTAATACTGCTGGCATCAACCAATCGAGCTGACGTTCTGGATCAAGCACTATTGAGGCCAGGTCGATTCGACCGGCAGATACTTATCGATTTACCTAATCTCGAAGAGAGACGCGATATCTTCGAGAAACACGCATCAAAAATTAAATTGGAACAACCTGCCTCGGAGTTGGCCACTCGCATTGCTCAACTAACACCCGGCATGAGTGGGGCTGATATTGCAAATGTTTGCAACGAGGCTGCTTTACACGCGGCTAGGAAGGATAGAAAAACCGTGGCAGCAGATGATCTCGAGTATGCAATAGAAAGAGTTGTAGGTGGCACGGAGAAGAGGTCGAGCTCTATATCTTCCGAGGAGAGAAGGATGATCGCATATCATGAGAGTGGCCACGCTTTGGTTGGATGGTTGCTTGAGCATACTGATCCAGTGCTCAAGGTATCGATTGTTCCTAGAACCTCAAATATACTCGGTTTTGCGCAGTACTTGCCGTCAGATAGGAAACTGTTGAGCCCCGATCAGTTTTTCGATCGAATGTGCATGGCCTTGGGTGGAAGAGTTGCAGAGTTATTGAAGTTTAATCAACTCAGCACTGGAGCTCAGGATGATATCAGGAAAGTCACGGATATAGCAATGGCTCAGATCAAAGAGTATGGTTTCGATCCGGTGGTTGGGCATATATCCTTCCCTAGAGATGATCCAAACGAGATTCAGGGAATCAAGCCCTATAGTAAGCGCCTCGGCAATGTGATTGATCAAAGAGCTTCACTCCTTGTCAGACGGGCATTTGAAAGGACACAAGAACTTCTTAGCGCGAATTCAGACAAACTGAGTCTTCTCGCGGAAACTCTCATTGCGAAGGAAGTGATAAACACAAGTGATATTGAAAAGTTGATTGGGCCACGACCATATAGGAATAATCCGCCTTCAATTTATTCTTCGAATCCATGAAATGGATTTCAAATATAATCACTCAGCCAGCGAAACCCTTCGCCATAACCTTGCCTTTTTAAAACAGTACACATGAAGAGTTCACAAGGCCGGCCCGGCAACTCTGAGCGGCTAATCCTAGTCTTTCCTGTTGTTTGACCATTCAAACCAAAATAATTTCTTATCTCATGCTCGCTTGCGGCGCCTGGCCTGTCAATTTTGTTACCCAGTATCAGAACGGGACAGTTGGCCAATTGTTCGTCACTAAGCAAACCATCTAATTCTGCTTTTGACTCTGGGAATCTTTCTCTATCATAAGTGTCGATGAGGAATACGATTGCATCTACAGCTGGAAAATAATCCTTCCACACCTTTCTAGCCTGGTGATGTCCACCAAGATCGAATGTTGTGAATTTTATGCTACCCATGGTCAGCTCCTCTGAGGTCGGGTGTAATGTAGGCACATGCTGGCCCATACGATCATCTCTGAGCATATGTAGAAGGGTTGTTTTACCGGCATTGTCTAAGCCAAGAAACAATAATTTGGCATTCTTCTTATAAAGACCTAGGTAGCTTAGGGCGCCGGCGAGCCAATCCCAGACAAACATGTTTTGATTTTTGATTGTATATGATTGGTAGGCGTATATAATAGGTGGATTGTGTCTGCCTTTGCGTAAAATATTGCTTGTTTGTGTATTTGTGATATTATAATGAAGTATTCTATTGTGATTACAGGGTTTTTTAGGATCAGGGGAGTTTATGTAGACTCGGAATAAGCTCGTGTGCTATGTGTGCTACCATGATCAAACCTTCAAATACACGACTCCACTGGACGCCAAATTGACAGAAGCCTAGGCTTTGGAACAGCTCTGAGCTAAGGCTCTTGGCTAAGAGACGCGCCACATTCAAATACGCTATTTGGCGAAAAAAACACGGCTCGACTCTAGGTAGTATTGTAAGCGTCCGGTTGTGCGTCTTGCAGCTCGGGGTTTCAACTAGTTTGTGCCTCTACTTGTCGTTTATTTTGGCCAGATGATGAACCAGAACAACCAACAAACATTGCAAAGGCCCCAAACATCTTCTAGCTCGATAGAGAACCCATCTCTAAAACGATTAATCATTTTTGGCAGTAACGATGAACTCGCTCTGGGGAGCCTGTAATGCAACGATCTAAAAGGTGCTAGGAAGTCTACATATGTGCTGACATTCTCAATTCTGTGCCGATCCTTTAAATATGATGCAGAGGTTAACGAACAATAACTGAGCACTTTAACGATTGGTGGTCTGAGATCGCCGTGCCGGACTCAGAAAAAATATCGAAGCCATGAATTGAGGCTTGAAAGCCCAGGCAAATAAGTTATCCAACGATAACTTGATTGATTCTCGATGATTGAATTAGTTCTCTCTCGAGCATTCTTTCGGGAATCCATTTCGTGGACTAATTTCTCTACAATGAGACGTACCTTCTCGATCTGATTCGTGTGTATGATCTGAGATTCCCTTAACTGCTCAATTTCTAATCCGATGGAGTCTAACTTTTTGGTGAAGAAGTTCTGGTTTCGCTCTTTCTGCGCAATAAGCGCTATTAAACCTCCGGCTACTGACAACGACACCGATATTATTTGCCAGTATCTTGATCGTTCTTGGCGGATCCTCTCGAGCTCGTGGCTTCGTCTAAGCAATTTAGACAAATTATCGAATGATAACTGCTCTCTCTCTTTGTGTTTAGTCAGCTGTTGGTCTAAAGATTCTTGCTCTCGTGCAAGCTGATGCTCAGTGGTAAGTATGTTGAGATAGCTTTCACTTGACCTTGGGATTGACTCGAGCTCTTTCTTCAGACCCTTTAATCTATCCTTGAGGGCATCTATGCGATCCTGGCATGACCTGCGCGCCTCTCTAATAGTTGCAAACTCCGACTCAGCGGTCATCACCTCGTCTTGGATCTGACGAATCGCGGCTATACCAGTGATGTGCTCATAGTGTTGATTTACAATGGCTAGTCTTTTATAAAATTGGTCCAATTTGTCTCGTAATTGCAACTTAGAAGGGAATTCCTTTTCACTGTAGTTACGGCAACATTGTTTATGAAAGATCCCAATTGTTCGCCTGTGCCACCTCGGATCCAATAGATTAAGGACGTGGGGTCTGCAGGTGATTCCCGCCAAATTAACAGTGTTAGGGGGCATACTAGTTAGAAAGATTACTCTAGGCTCCATAGATCGCGATATTTCCTCAGATTTTCCGCCCTCAGCTAATTGCCTGCGCGGCAGGCCACGCGTGTGGAACACGTGATTATTTGAACACCTAAGAACGTTTTCTAATCACAAAGATCAGAACAGATGGAATGTAGCTTGCGAGTTTTCGACACCCACACCTCGATGAAGTCAATATCTAACGGCGACAAAAAGATAGGAGACAAAGATGTTTGGTTTGACGGGGTCGACAAGCGTCTGATCGAAATGCATTCAGCAGAGCATCTGATCGAATGCAACCAGCAGACTCTCATGACCAAAACTGCACTAGATACACTCGTTCTCCAGCCAACCAAAAGGAAACAACCTGATAATCGGCACAAGAAGTTAAAAAACGGACATCATAAGACGAAATCAAGCCAGCCGATTGCCTCTTCGACTACGTCTGGGCGCGTCATCAAGCCTAATTCTGGGATCACTGATGAGCTAGCTATGGATTGCGAGATGGTTGAATGTTACAACCATAAGTCGGTGCTAGCCAGAGTGTCTATAGTTAATCTATTCGGCCACACTGTCTTGGATAGATACGTTGCCCCGCCGGCAAAGGTTACTGATTACCGGACTAGGTTCTCGGGTATTCGCAGGAGAAATCTTATCAACGCACCTGAATTTGAGGTGGTTCGGAACGAAGTATCTAATCTCATTAAGAATAAGATCGTGGTGGGCCACGCTTTGCACAACGATTTTGGTGTGTTGAAAATAACTCACCCCCCGGACAAGATTAGAGACACGAGTCAGTACTTCAAACACCTGTTCCAAGGCAAGACACCGTCATTGAAAAAACTCAGTGAATCTATGTTAGGGATAAAAATTCAGAAGGGCGAGCACAATTCAGTCCAGGATGCCCAAGCAGCTATGAAACTCTATGTCAGAGAGAGAGACAAGTGGAATGAGAAACTGCTAAACAAGGATCACACCCACAACCCGAGGGGTAGCAAAGGCAATCGAAAACCGAAGAAGAAAAAGATCAAAACGTTCTATGTGTTGACGGCATAAAATCATGTTTCCATACCTATTCTCTGATGTTATAACCTTGCTTGTTCAGCGTTTTCAACACGTTACTCCACGACAACTTGAAATATTTCCATTGACGCCTGAGCTCACTTCTCGGACCCAAAATCTCGATTGCGCACCCGAAGCAGTCGGCCAGCTCATGGTAGCCTTCCAAGACCCAATCAATCCTCTCCAGAGATTGGAACCAATTTAATTCACCGAGAGTTATGGGCGTAGCTCGCTGCAATGCGTTCGTGATCTTACTGACTCGAGCGTCTACATCAAGTCTCGATGGTTGCTGGTGGCCTGGCTGCTTCCGCTCTAGCAAGTCGTATTCTTTCATCAACAACTTCGAGTAGCAAATCCATAATCTGGGAGAACAATCGCTCGTTGATATAAGTCGGGCAACTAACTTGAGAGCGTCATCCAGTAGTCTTATATACTGAGCATCTTCAGTAGATTGTAATTTTTCTAGGAGATCATGAGTTATGGCGCCAAGCATCTGATCGTCCCTGTGTGAAGACTTTAAATCCAGAATTCTGTGCCAGGCCGTGATGACGTCGTCTAGGGCACCTATTTCAATCGATACTAGCATGAAGTTCTCCCAGATCTTCCATTCCTCATAATTGCATTTGATTGCCTCACGGAGCGTTCGCCAGGCCCTCTCCTTCTGGTTGAGCTTGATATATGCCTTTGACAGGTTATTCCAGGCCAAAAAGTTTGTATCATCTATGTAGGTTATATTCCTGTAACACTCTGCAGCTCGCTCGTAACGTTCAATAATAAGACAACTGTAAGCAAGCAGCGATAGGATGCTCAAATTGGAGGGACTCGCGGTCAGAGCGAGCTCGTAGTTATCGATTGCTTCAGCGTACTGTTTTCTAACGTAAAAATAGGTGCCCATAGATTTTTTTGCCCGTGAGAATCTACTATTCGACAATGACCAGGATTTCTCATAATATTCGAGATTTTCGGTGACATCACCGAGGAGACAATATAAGTAAGGTGTCTCTTTTTTGCTAAGCTCTTGACGTATAACCTCTTCTGCCTTGACAGTCTGACCGAGAGCGCAGTAGCACTTGATAATGCCTTCCCAATATTCGATTTTTGAATAAACATCCAAGGCATCCTTGTATAAACTGAGTTCGAATGCCATGTCACCCAAGGATCTTCGCATTTGCCAACTTGAGAGTGGTAGCACGGAGTAGAAAGATTTCAATCTCTGACAGTCGGAGCTTCTAACCTCAGTCAGTTTGATCAGCTCTTCCATTTGCAGCAAAGCCCTGTCTACTCTTCTCATGTGCTTCCTCTCTATTTTAGATCTAGCCACCAAAGCCTTGAATTTTATGCTCCATATGCTGGCTGACTTGATGATTGATCGAAGGTAAGCCAAGGTCCATTCGTCTTTCAAGGACTCCTCCATAACTTCGCTCTTGAGCATGAGATCGAATCTAGCAAGAAGAATGAGTTGTGCCTCATGACTGGCCTCCTCCTGAGCCATCCTTTTGGGTTCGCCTTGTCCGTCATCTGAAAGGAAAGATATGTCGGGCAGTAGAGTGTCATCCTCCAAGATTATATCTTTTGGCAAATCGACAGTCTCGCTAACATCAAGTCCAGGAGCGGAGGCACCTTGTTTTGGGCTATGCACTTTGATGACAAGTTGAGGAATGTTGTTTTGCTGAAACTTGGTGCGCTTCCCTAGAATACCCGTTTGCTCGATTGATATACCCGAAGCTTCGCAGGCATAATCTAAAAACTTACGGGCAAATGTCACGCCATCTCTAAGGAGAGTGGACTGGGCTAGTTCGCAGCAGAGCTCTGTCGTGTTGAACCTCGCCAGCTGGGTCTGGTTGCTCTTTAAATCGTTTATAACATAATGGTCAAAAATGTGCTCCTGAATTCTCCTCAGTTCGTTCACTATCTTCTCCGAGGGTTCAAGAAAAATCATCAGATGTACAGTTAGAGAGCGGTGCCTCCAAACAAGGAACTCTAACTCCAGTAAGCGCCTAGGACAGTGGCTCTTCAAGAAGTCCCAACATAGGTATGCAAGCCTGAGAAGCCAGGGGCTGGTAACTCTGTGATAGACCTCCGAACCTTCTTGCGAAAGCGACCTGAAATCAACATGTTCTCGAAGATCGTGATATAATTCTGGTAACTCCTTATAGGCAGATTCGATTAAGTCTTGATTGGTGGGACCAGCGAAATTGTCGACGGTGAAGAGTTGGGTCAAAGCGGCTGATACAATGAGAGCCAATGTTCCCAAGTCTATTGGGTCGATTTCCAACTTTTCAGATAACTCGTCCTTTTGGTTGCTTGTGAAAGGGCAAGGATGATCGAGAGGGTGAGTTATGGAATTGCCATTAATTTGACTGTATTCTAGTAAAAGCTTGAGCAGCCTCACACATTTCGTCGTCGAGAGAATGTCGCTAATGACTGGTGACCTATCGTTACTGGACTGATTGACGAGCAAGGACTTGTAGGATCTCAAGATAGAGGCATCCTTAATGTTATCCTCTAATAATTGAGATTCTTCCAAGATGAACATGCTGTGCTAATTTGAGGATTGTATAAAGCAAGCTTAGTCTCAACGTTGAACTGAGGCTGGGAACGATTGAAGCACGACCTAAGACTAATGTGTATCCCTGTAACAACCACGCGGTTTTTCATTCATAGAAACGGAGTCCATGTGGGCTAAATGTTTGTGCAGGTGGGGGGAAGAATCACGGTAAGAACTTTTCACCAGAAAGTACAAACCAGTCTGAGAAGCCAAGGACAGATACATCTTAATCTTGAAAAGTTCATGATTGATCTCGATTGCACCGTTTTTCGCAAAGCTGATGCTTTAAGGCTGACTAGAATGGACTAATTTGCTTTCCCTGAGAAAGTCGAACCTCAATCTAATTTTTCTAGTGAAAGTATTTCATTACCGGGCAATCTTCACGCGCTCGGCGAACCGGCATCGCACAGTGAGGGAGCACGGAGTCCATACAGATGTTCGCTCCTAGGTTTGTCTTCCTGAGGTGTCCTTCAATTGGCTCAATTGGAGTGAGCTTGAGCTTCATTTTAATTTCTCACCTTACACAGGCTAAACTGAGCTAGAAAGAAGTTTACAGAGCCCCATAACTAAACGAAAATCATCAAGCTCTTATTGTGTGACGCCGACATAGTCGGGCAACGTACCAGGATCCGCCGATAGCTGCGTCTTCAAAATCGAGCCCAAGATATCATCTCGTATTCTAGAACTCACCACTTTATCATACACAAAATCCTCGCCACAAGATGTCTAGTGAGAGCAACAAGCAAGTCATAGTTCCAAACTCCATCAAGTTTTTATTTGGTGGCTTAGCCGGCATGGGCGCTACCTGTGTCGTACAACCACTGGATCTTGTGAAAAATCGTATGCAATTGATCGGTGCAGATGGAGGTAAGCGAGTGACGAGCCTTCACGTCATCAAACAAGTTGTAAAGTCTGAGGGTCTCCTAGCCCTTTACAATGGCCTGTCTGCCGGCCTATTGCGGCAAGCCTCCTATACGACTGTCAGAATGGGCCTCTACACCTCATTAGTCGAGAAGTTTTCGGTAAACGGCAAGACCTCTTTTGCCGTTCAACTCGGAAGCGGACTGGCCGCGGGAGCAACAGGGGCCTTTGTTGGTACTCCGGCTGAGGTATCACTGATCCGAATGACCGCTGATGGTCGCCTTGCCCCAAATCAGAGACGAAATTATAAGAACGTGTTCAATGCGTTATCTAGGATAGTAAAAGAGGAAGGAGTTCGGGCCCTTTGGACCGGTAGCACACCAACTATAGGCAGATCGATGTTGGTCAACATGTGTCAGCTTGCCTCTTACAGCCAGGCCAAGCAGCATTTATTAGCTACAGGCTACTTTAAGGAGGACATACTATTACATTTCACTGCTTCTATGATCTCGGGTCTCATAACAACAGCAGCCTCTATGCCTGTTGATATCGCTAAAACTCGCTTACAGAACATGAAGACTGTTGACGGGAGGCCGCAGTACAAAGGAACCATTGATGTTCTAATGAAGGTCATCAAGAATGAAGGATTTCTCTGTCTCTGGCGAGGTTTTACACCCTACTACGCCCGTTTGGGGCCCCATACTGTCTTAACTTTCGTCATCTTGGAGCAACTCAACTCGTTGTATAGGGCCAAAATGGTGTGATGTCATCCGAGTGAGTTCTTCGTTTTGACCAAATGCCCACGCACCTAGCATGGACAATATAAAAGTGCCCAAGATCTACAGGCATTCTCAATGGATGTATTGGTCCACTCACCCGAGATCTGGTAGCTCAAATACTAGTTAGTCCACTTTCAAATTGCATTCAATGTGGAAAGCTGATCCCATACAGAAATCAACTCTCTTTTCGGTCAAGCAATAAAATTTCACTCCACAGAACACTTCAGTAGTGCTTATCTATAAATCGGATGATGCGATCTTGCGATGTGGCTTGAGATAGTGCGATCTATCTACTGCGTATTTTCACATCATTGTCCAAGAGTAAGCAATCAGGTATAAATACCTCCCTCCCACCCTCTCATCCTTGTACCTAAAACCACTTGGTTCGCCATATTTTGCTGAACCGTACCCATCATAATGGATATTTACGAAATGGGGAGAATTTTGCCTATAGTGATTCTGCTCGTGGCATTTGGAGGAAACTCTGAAGGGATGGTCAAAAATGAACAAGACGAGACTCTTATGCGAGTCAGGTTGGTTCTAGATGCGATGAGTGCAAAAAGGTACAACTCGGCGGCCGGTAGCAGCCTTACACTAGCTATGACGCCTGTTATATTTTGGCATGGAATGGGTGATACTGCGCACGGATCCTCAGAGATCGAGAGGTTAGCTTTACAGAGAAAGTATCCTGGTATGGCAGTGTTTTCCGTTCAAATCGGAAACAACGCTCTTGAGGATGATCTTGCGAGCTATTTCGTCAATGTGAATCACCAGATCTCATCCGTTTGCAAGGAAATACTTGAAAATGAGCTTATAAAGAGGCATGGTTCATTCAACGCCGTTGGCTTCAGTCAAGGTGGCCAATTCATTCGTGGTCTTATAGAGCGCTGCAACTTTCGTGAAAATGGAATCAAGGTTAAAAATTTCGTTTCGCTTGGTGGTCAACATCAAGGTGTCTTCGGTTTACCTAATTGCAAGGGGAACCCTTTCTGCGATCACATCCGCAGTTTGCTTACACATGCCGCCTATACTCCGAGCGTTCAAGAGCACATTGTTCAGGCCGAATATTGGCATGATCCATACCAAGAGGCAGAATATCGTGACAGGAGCATATTCATCGCAGATATAAACAATGAACGCGTTATAAATGAGACTTACAGGAGCAACCTGTTGGCCTTAGATCACATGATTCTCGTTAAGTTTGAAGATGACGAAATGGTCGTTCCGCGAGAATCCTCTCATTTTGGATTCTACGCGCCAGGCCAAGCTGAACAGGTGATTCCATTGTCGGAGAGCGACCTGTTTCGTAGCGACCGCTTAGGTTTGAAGCGTTTGCAAGAAGCTGAGAAGCTGAGAATGATCAGTGTACCTGGAAAGCACTTACAGTATAGTATGACTTGGTTTATCGACCAAATCGCATCGGTCTATCTCAACAACTGAATCCTGCCCACAACAAGAGGGAGTTTTTCCTAAAACTCGAATAAGATTACCTGCTCTAAGCAGCACGGATCGTATAAAGTCTCTCGTTGGCGAACGGAAGAAGAGAAACCTCGAATAGAATTTCAAGACATGAATTCAAATGGAACCTGGAGGGACCATTTCTTGACGGTCGCTTAGCTGCGCTCACTCTCCAACTAGCAACTGATTGAATACTAGTTCTCTCTTTGTCTGTGTATGTCACCTGTCGAGCTACTGACAGTTGGAGGGATTAGATAAGTTGGCTCGAGACAGAGTAGTTCAGGTTTGTTCTACTCTCTCGAAGAACAGTTGCTCTTCTCATGTTTGCTTACTGCCTCGCTCTATCCATCCTCGAATTAAAGTGCTCTTCGAATTCACTCATCAAAAAAGACTATCTTCGTGAAAGTTAAACCTGAGCTTGAGAGTTCGGTATCATTGATTAGATCGGGATTCTTGTGTGAGTAGTTGATCTATTTATCGCCATGTTAATTAGTGACGGGAACTCTGAATAAAATGAAACTCCTACTTCCGTCAATCGTTAATGTATTCAAGCTGTGACAAATTGTATCTTGCTCATGAGCCTAGATGCTCAATGATTACGAATCATCTCTCACCTGCTGTTAGGTTCTGCCAACTAGCAGACGAAGAAACTACCAAGCTAATACCCACCACCAGCTTCGCTCATGCCAATTTAGAGTCGTCTCCGTTTCGGCAGCGAGCTTCTGACAGGCTTATTTTTATTGCCATCTTAGCACATGATAAATCAAGACTCAAAAGTTGAAATCAAAAATCAACCAAACAATAATTCAGCAACATAAGCAGCAAAATATGAACTTCCTGAAGCGGCCGTTCAAGATGCGAATCCTTCTACTCAACACGAAGACTAAATCTTACCTAACAGTGCTGGGCACTTCAATGATTTATTTCGCCATGGGCCTCTATTTTGCAGCGGGAAATACAGGAGTCTACCTGACTTCGTACCTGATTTACCGGGCAGGAAGCGATATGAAGCTTGATGATGCCATTTGGTTTCTATCGGCAGCAGGATTCTCGGCTTTGCTTCTGCCCATTGGCGGATGGCTTGAGAGTAAGGTTGGCGTGCGAGCCGTTTGCATGATTGGGGGGATCTTGCAAAGTTGTGGCATATTTGCAACATACTATGCGCTCGACACCACTTTCCTCGTTGTAGTCATCGTCTACGGGGGCTCCTTTCTCGTGAGCCTGGCTTCGTGTTATACATCGCCCATGGTGAATGTATGCAAATGGCACCCGAACCACAAGGGCTTAGTGACCGGCATCGGCGCCGCCTCAATGGCTGTGGCGCCAACTCTATTCACGCCCCTAATCACAGCCTTAGTAAACCCAAACAATCTACCCGCCAACTCGCTCGGCTTATTCGAAGATCCAGACATTTTAACTAGAACGAAGAACTCTACCATAATTCAAGGATGCATAACATTGTCCCTGTTCCTCCTTGGAGTCATTCTAACCTTTCCGGCCGATCCCTCTCAGCCCGATGAGGGTGAGAAGAAACGTGAGGATAATCTCGAAACCAGCGAGCAACCTGTTGCTCTAACGAGCTATTGCAAGTTTGAATCACCTAGTCCACACATCATCAACCATGTAAATATTCAGTTCAAGTTGGCCCAAAATATCAACGAGCGAACAATAGACGAACGAGTCGGTGGATCCTGTTGCAGTATCGAGCCAAAATTTGCCTTCAAAACAACTGAATTCTGGCTCCTATCGCTCAAAGTAATGATATCAGAGCTTATATTCATTTACCTTCTGTTCATGTACAAACCCTACGGGCAAACGTTCATCCACGACGATTACTTCTTATCGTCGATTGGAGCCGCTTGTGCTCTCAGCAACACACTTGGCCGGCTCTCGATGGGGCACTTAAAGGATAAGTTCGGCTACAGGGCAGTCAGCATACCACTGAGCGCCATGACAATGATCTTCGTTTCCCTGATGCCGCTGACTAGGTACCTGAACAAGATGGTCTATGGGGCCGCGGTTGTGTTGGCAGTTGCTGGCGTTGGGAGCCAATACGCTCTCATGCCATCGGCCGCCCAAGACTCTTTCGGCGATAGATATGCAAGCATCAACATCGGCTTTGTTTACATGTCAACCGTGGTCGCAACCGTGTCCAGCGCACTTCTCTCGCAGCACCTGACCTCGCTTATTGGCTGGGAGGGAATGATCTACCTGATTGCGGGCTTTGCGACCCTTGATTTTGTGTCCACGTTCTTCATGCCGGTCGATCCTGCGCAGCGTCTAGAGGATAGACACAGGCAGTTTTATACGGCGAATAAAGGAAGCGAGCGCAGAGTCGCTGTCGATGCCGCTTAGATAGCAAACAATGTCGCATGATCCTGAGACGAATCCATTAATCTAGAAGCGGCCGTCAATCGTTCAAACTCATTGAGGCATTTGGCACTCTCTTAAGCCAGTCTCGACCTAGCTTGTTTGAGTTGAAGCCTGAACAAGCGTTGCGAGGAGCCTACTTCGACTGCGAGGACCAAGACTTTCTCAATGTTTACGAGCTGTTAACTGAGAGGAATACCCTGTCTAGTCTACGTCTGTTTTTGGCCCCTCGGTCTCGGTTAGATTCTAAGTTGTGCCTCTTCTTTCCCTTCCAGTCGACCCTCGACAAAGCGACGCCGGTATCGCTAGCTCGACCGGTCCAAGTTAGCCAAGTGTTTATTCTGTGACAAAGGTGCATCGCTCACGATTACGCCGAGCCGCCTTCTGAGGTGATAGTTCTCGCTCTGGTTATGACTTATCCTTGGCAAATCCCAGAGGAGACTCGAGCGAGTTTCAAGTGCTGCAAAAGATGGACGAGCAGCCGAGTCCTGCAGGTGACGGGGGTCCACGCTCAGTTTTAAGTAAGTAATTCTGGTGGGCTGGCTGGTGATCAACCTGTGCAAGCCGATGGAGAGGCAAGAAGTTTGCTAGAGTGGACTTTCTCAGGAGAGAAAAGGCGACCGGAGAGAGGGGAACGTGAGGGATAGCGCTGGCGGGAACGAGATCGCGACAGAGGAGGAAGCGGTCGTGATATTTGGCGCCGAGTTCCGCCCCGGAGCGGCAACACGACTTTCGGCGCACGGGCAAAGGCTGCTGCTCCGCGGCGGCGGCGGCAATTCAAACAGGTGGGTTGATGTGCTTTACCGCGGGCAATTGTTGCTGCTGTCGTTGTTGTTGTTGTTGTTGTTGTCGTCGTCTTGGAGGCTCCAGGCTGAAGCTGATGCGAAACTAATAATTAAGTCCTGCTTGTGGCGCAACTGGACCAAGTGTCCACCACTCAAGCGCAGCCACTTGAAAGTGTCAGTCCCGCGGCATTTGGGCCGAGAGCCTCGAGCTTCCTTCGGGGATATTAGAGCGACAACCAGGCAAACAAACAATTTAGCAAGGGGGAGAGAGCGACCATTGGAGAGCGCACAACAATTATGGTCTCCACAAGAGGCGGCCTCTAGACTGAAGCCTCCGCTCGGCTGTTTGGCCGAAAACTTCAAACTCGTGACCTCCAAGTGGAGCTCGATCGTTAACCGCCGTCCGCCCGCTTCCTCCGCTCTAATCTGCCGGCCTGAGCTCGCTTCCAAACATAACAATAATAAACCAAATCGAGTGGTGCAGGTAAGCCACACAGTTCGCCCGTGTGAGCGAGTGCGCGCGCCTGCGAAGGTTTTTGAGTCTGCCTGCTTCACCTGGTGCCAAAACTTGACCTATTCAGCACCAATTGCGCACGTTTTCCTCTCCTCGGCTCCTCGAACTTCCTCTTCCTCTTGAGCCCACCAGTTCCGAGCGAAAGCGGAGCGCCGGCCAAGCTCACGAGTTTCCGACGCTTCAATTGGCCGGCAGCGAAATCAATTGCTTTCGAGAGCAAGCAAGCGAATAATTCACGGCCACCATTTAGAGTTCAGCATTAACGATCTTCGTTATCATCGTCCATTTCCGAACGTCACGTTTCTGCTCTCCTTCATCCAATTCATATTTCCAACTGTAAGTCGCTCGCACTCACCCAAATCTGGCTCGCAAGTGAGCTCACTTGCTATGTTGAGGGCGCCGAGTGCAGGTGAGCTGAGCATCTTAGATGAAAGTTGAGAGAATCGAGAGAGCGAAAGTTCGGAATACAGTTTAGCTAGAAACATGCGTCCAAAACCAACCTCGTTGCTTGGGGCCAACAACTTGCTCCGCATATTGTTCCTCACCTTGCTCCAATTCCTGTCAACTAACCAAACTCAAGTCGAAAGTTTCAAAACATTGAATTTCAAGCTGAGAGAATCTGAGCTCCAGGATCCGGTTCTATGGGACTCAGGATCACTGTATGGAAGTTTGAGAGATCAATCAAGCAGACAAAAGCGTTCAACAGGTCGCCAACAAGAACAAACTAAGCTGGTGGATGCTTGCCAGTCGAAAGTGGAGATTCTGACTCCGTATTATGCAACAAACTCAAAGGGCAAACCGAGGACAGTTGTGAATAGTGAGCTCATTCAGCAGGCAATACAGGTGGAGTTGTGCTCGAGGTAAGTCACCGAACCTGCTCGCTCTGACGGGTTTGATTCAAGGCCCATTCGATCTGTCGGCATCGTTGGCGCTTGAAACAAATCGAGCCATGATTGCGCTCACAACCGGATTTGGTCGGACAGTCCGGCCATAAATTTGAACCATCAGCGGCTAATTGCAAAAGTTCTAATCAAAGCTCAAACCTCTCACACATCCAATCAACAATAGACTGGCGCCGAGCGCAGACTCCAATTGCAACGCGCAGGCCGAGTGCGGTTGCGAGCAAAAATACAAATGGCACCGGTTGCTTGTGCTGGATCCGCACGAGAATGGTTCGAGTCGAGGCTTGTTCATGGATTGGTTCCTGTTTCCATCGAGCTGCGTATGCCGATGCAAGAGCTCAATTCGCTCCACTAGGCACTTCATGCGCGCAATCGGAAGAGCTGGCGACGAGAACGGCACTCGCCAGCCTAACGCACCCAGGTGATTTCATGACTCGGCCAGCTTGACCCTCAGAATAGTCATTGGCTGAGCGTGGAGAATACTAGTCGAGACATCGTCTCTCAATCCGATAGATATGGACGTTTGGTCACTCGCAATCAATGCGCGACAATGCTGATGACCGCCCTTGTATTCATCTGTGCGAGTTTGAGCGCTTTATTTCACCGATCGCAATTTGGTGGCCCCCAAACTATCGGTCCTGGGCCGTTGATGTCAAACCAAAAAACATTAAAATTAGATAGAGGGCAGTAGCCCTCGCCACTGTATCCTACCGCCAACCCTGTGGTCTAGTGAGAACCACGCAACATTGTCTACAGTCTGAGAGTCTGTTTGTCGACCTTCCCATTTTGTAAACGCGGAAACTGGCCCACTATCCGCACACCGCCGCCCAAAATCACCTGTGGACACTGCCTGTGCACAAAGTCGAGGATCTCCCTCTCGGTCACGTTGGAGCCGCTTTTGAGAGTCACACAGGCGCGAGCAACATCATACGGATAGTCGACTCTGACCTCGGCCACCTTGACCACACAAACTCCCTCGATGGAAGGATGCTCGCTGATAACAGCCTCGATTTCGTTAGGAAAATATTGACAGTCGTTTTCGAACATCATGATCTCTTTGTAACGACCCTCAATGAACACAAGGTCGTCCTTGTCGTAATAACCTTGGTCTCCTGTCTTAAACCAGCCATCGGCGGTAAAATCGGACCTGTTCAGCAAGCCAGACTCGCCGGTTAGATAGCCTGGAAATACCTGTGGGCCGCGAAGGGCAACCTCGCCCCTAGCATACGCCTCAAGCGGCCGCTCGCTCTCTCGGTCAAGCACAACAGCCTCCATTCCGGGTACAACATGGCCCACTGACAGGTAGTTGTCGGCGGCTTGACTCTGTTCGATCAAGAAGCACCAGCCCGCTTCTGTCATGCCGAAACATTGGCGAAGCGATCTTAGATTGAACTCCCTAATCAATGACTTGGGCAGATCAGGATTGACTATCTTCGCTCCGGCAGTGATGATATGCTGCCATGATGAAGTGTCGAACCTGCTTTTCATCTTTGGGCCACTGCTTCCGAGCATCGACAAGAAAGGCAGCGAGGAGGCAAAGATGGTGACCTTGTACTTCTCAATCATGGCTAGGGCGTCCTCCACGTCAGACAGATTGTTCCAGATGACAAAGGTACTTCCCCCCTCGATACAAGCAAGCAGAGCCCAGATTCCGGGTCTGTGAGTCATCTGTAGTGAGCCGGCCAAGACAACACCAGGTCGGAGGTCCATCAGGTCGGAGTGGTTGACAGAGGCGACCAAGTGGCACAAGTTCTTGTGCGTCCTTGGAATCGGCTTTGGCTTGCCCGTGGTGCCGCTAGAAAACTGTATGAGCGCATAGTCCGTCTCTGGATCGATGCTGACCTCTCTGCTGCACTGGCCAGAGATCGACTGGAGCGAGCTTGATTGAGAGAGGAGATGGCCGATGGTGCGGCAACCGTGTTTGAAACCATCGCACTGGTCGTCGATGGACACAACTCTGATGTTATCATCTAGGCTGGTTAGATCGGCTTGTATTTTGGCCAGCAAATCGCGACTGCTGAACAAAAATTTGGACCCCAACACCTGGGCTGTATCGTGCACTTGACGCCCCGAGCTGCGGGCGGCGAGAAAATTGCAAACTCCGCCCGAAACGACGATGGCAAGGATAAGTATGGCGCTGATGTCACTTTCCTCGTAGTACAAGCTGCACACGTCGCCCTTGCAAAGGCCGCAAACGTCAACTAGGTGCCTGGAGAGGGCCGAGACGGTTGAGTATAGTTGTCGTCCGGTCCATGTTGCGTTTGAGCTAGAATCGACGATAAGTGTACGATCGGAGTGTTTATTGAGGTTGTCTTGAATGAAATGGATCAAGTTTTCGGTGCGAGGTTGTGTGTATTGGATGCTGGAGCGTAGGATCTTGGCCATACTTGGCGGTGGTGTGTGGCTTTGAAATTTAGATATCACTATTGCTGCTGACTGTTTGAGATGTGGAATTGAGTGAGGGGACATAAAGTGAAAACTATCACGGAAATGAGGCTAAACAGATAAACTTATAGCACAGTAAATCGGAAGCATCACTTACGCTCACATGAACGTATGGTCGTATTCGGCAGTATCAAATATAAGATCCAACCTAAATTTTAATCTTTTGTACAAACAGTTAGATCCTTGTTCAATATTTTTCGTTTCTAATTCTTCTTGCTAGCTGAATGTCTCGAGGCATTATCGTTACTCGCCTTGCATGAATGCAGCACAAGTTGGTGTCCTCAAATAGATAGACCAAGTAGGCCTCGGCAGCCTCTTGTAAAGCAGTCAAGGCTGCAACTTGATACTTGTAGGGCTCATCAGATGTGTAGGACTGAGTTATTTCGCGTACTAGGCGATGAAATCTTGTTTTCGGAATGAGCATATCGGTAGTGTTCTGAAGTTTCCTTATGTCAGATAGAGCCAACTCCCCAGGTTTGTAACGAATTTTACGGCGTGCAGCACCTCGTGGTTCACAACGGGTGGCTGTCGACTTTCTCGCTCTCTGACGATTCACTACCAAATCCTCTTGATGGATATCAGGTCGCCTAGCTCTTTTAGTCTCCAGTACCCTACTTGCAAGACCTGCGGTTGACTTCTTAGCGACCTGCCGTCCGCTGCTTGATCTGCTTTGAACGTTTCTTGGCATTGTGTGGTCTGATGAGAATCTTCTCGGGTATACACGGATAAAGATGGCGGTGCCTGAGAGGATTGGAAGTCTATTCTGCTTATGTGAGTTTCTATTCGTACGCAATCTGAGCAAACATAATGAATCAGATGCTATCTGGTCACTGTATTTACCTTGGGTATTGCAGAAATTGATGAAAAGTATGCAATGCGCGCATGAGAAAAATACTAGCGCGCTCGCACTTTGCTGCACAACGTCATGCACTTCGTACGATGTGCAATACTTGGTGAACTTTCATGGGCTAAGCTGACAAAGCTTGAGATCCTATACTAAGCTATATGAGTATATTACGGATAGATCAATCGAATTATGCGATAGAAACTTGGCATCGACAGCTAAAAGATGATCACCAAGGAGTACAGGATTCCGATGCCACTGGATGTGGAGGAGTACCGAATCGCTCAACTGTACATGATCGCCAAGAAGAGTCGCCTTGAAAGCGAGGGCGAGAGCAGTGGTGTGGAGATAATGGTCAATGAGCCCTACACCAACGGACCCGGCGGAAGCGGACAGTATACTGACAAAGTCTACCACATAAGTTCCCACCTACCAGTTTGGTTACGCGGCTTCGTACCTAAGTCCCTCTCTTCAATAAGGGAGGAAGCTTGGAATGCTTATCCCTACAGTAGGAACAGAATATATACCCCATATATGGACAAATTCCAGATCGATATAGAATCTAAATATCTATGCGGAGGGGCAAATCGAGAGAATGTGTTCCAATTGAACGAGGACGAAATAGCGGATGTGATTGTAGATCCGATCGACTTTGTCAATGAGAGCCTGCCAGGTTCGGAGGATCTCGAGGATGAAAACCCAGCAATATATGTGTCGAAGAAAACTCAAAGGGGACCCCTAACTAAAGATTGGCTGGAATCAATGGAAGATTCGAATGATAAAGGTGGAGATGGTCTTCAAGCGGTGAATGGAGCAAGCAAAAACTTGATGTGTGTATACAAAATCTGTCGGGTACAGTTTAATCAATGGCCGATTCAGACCAAGGTTGAACAATTCATTCATGACTACATAAGAAAGACTTTAGTGCGAGCTCATAGACAGGCGTGGGCCTGGCAGGATGAATGGGTAGGGCTGACTATGGACCAGATACGCAACATGGAGAGGGAAACTCAGGAGAGTTTGGCGAAAATGATGCGTAAAGAATCTTAGAAAACTAACTGGGAAAGCTCGTGGAATAGTTATCGTTCTGTTTGTCGGTCTTGTGGAATAGTTATCGTTCTGTTTGTGGGTCTTGTTTTTAAGTTTGAAGTTTCGCGCCTCAGCTGGTCTGGAGCGTGCACTATTCCTTTCAAAAATATTCCTAAACAATAAATGTAGCCTAAAAAAGAGGCGCAACTGAGAATCGAACCCCAGCTTGAGAAACCAAGAACAAATTGAGCTCTGATTAAACTGTCTATAACCGACCGTGAACATGGATGAGGTGCGGGTTAAAGAAGAGCCTGAGCCAGATCTCCTGGATATAGGAGAGCGTGAGGACGTCATAGAGAAGAGAGAGAAGGAAGAAAAGAGCGTCCCAGATCAGTGTGCAGACATCAAGGACCACGGTGCACCAGAGACACGTGAGGAACATGAAGGAAATGAGGAGCATGAACCGAACGATGAACATGAGGATGATCAAGACCATGTAGAGGATCGCAATGAAGATGAAGACCATGATGACGATGAAGACGAGGAGGAGGATAACGTTAAGGTATTGATCGAGGACAAATTGCCAGACATTAACTTGAGGGCTAAACAGAAGCAAGCGCAACAAGCTAGACCCGCAGCGATTGATCTCGAGTCTGGGCAGGCTATCCTCGATGTTGATCTCAGCACACTTGAAGACAAGCCATGGCGAAAGCCGGGTGCCGACATAAGCGATTATTTCAATTACGGATTCGACGAGGATACATGGAGGCTGTATTGTGACAAGCAGAAGAAGATGAAAAATGTCGTAAACGAACTGACAAATAGTGAGACGTTCAAGATTCCAGTGGTCCCAACCATCAATGAGCATTCAAAGTATACTGGGCCAATGAAGATTCCTACGATAGTTTCAAACGAGCCAAGATTCGCCGGCTGGATGGCGCCTATGCCGAGTGACCAAGGGGATGAAAGGGAGCGTGAGAGAGAGCGCGAGAGGCATCGGGAAAGAGAGAAAGAACGCGATCGAGAAAAGACGAGGGAGCGTGAGAAAGATAGAGATCGGGACAAGACAAGGGATCGCGAAAAGGACCGCGAGAAAGATCGCGAAAGAGAGAGGAATAGGGACCGCGATAAGGCTCGTGACAGAGATAAGACAAGGGACCGCGACAAGACTCGCGATCGCGAGAGACATCGGGATAGTAAGAAACGTGAACGAGAGCGCAGCAGGGAGCGAGATCGCGACAAAAGGAGAAAGCGATCGTGATTTACGGTACTCATCGCTAAGTAAATAGAATAGAAAGAAAAAAAAAGAGGCAGTTCACGAGACCTTAGATAGGAAGGTCTCATAAACCGCCTTTTCATCAAAACCAGAATTCCTGGTTCAACAAGAATAAAATAAAGATGTAACATGCTGATGTTTTCATGCAGTTTAGGTGCGCATAAATATGATGTAGCATCAGAGATTCATTTCATTCTCCTAGCGGTGGTAATACAAAGCACTAAAGTCTGAGAATTCGTGCTCGCGGCACTAGAGAAAATCCGTGTCGTATGAAGGAATGAGATCGACTTGAAGTACCAACACACTTGGAATTCTTTACTACGATAGCCTCTTGTCCTCCGGGGCTAGACCTACGGAGAAGGTGCTCCGTAGAGCTACAAGCTCATTGAAGATGCTGGATATCACCTTCAATAATCTCTCGAAGGCTGATGGCTCAGCTCTCCTCTCAGAAAACAACACTATTGTTCAGGCAGCGGTATTCGGACCTGTCGATATTGCACAATCCAAAATGAACCACGAGGAAGCTGTTGTTGAGATACTATACAAACCTAAATTGAGCATACCAATCACAAGCCCGTCTTTTGATCAAGTACGAGAGGTTGAGAATCTCTTGAGGTGCGTTTTCAAGGAAATCATTCTTACGCAACTTCATCCAAGAACATCCATCTCTATCTTGGTGCAAGAGATTTATAACGGTGGGTCACTGTTGAGCTCCATCATCAATGCCTCATGTTGTGCCCTCATTGATGCCGGCGTCCCATTGAAATGCCCAATCACAGGTGTGGCGGTGGAGAGCGAAGGCGCCCGCTCATGCCCCATTGACTTGGTATTTGATAACGATCTGAACATCATAGCATTACTGATGCGAGATGCCATCGATGAGGAAAACTTTAGAAAAGCCATCACTACGGGCCAGCAACTGGCAACGAGAAATTTCGCGGTCATACGTGATAGAGTACGACAGAGATTTGCTTAAAGGGCACAGCTCTTTGGACCTCCGTGCCACGAGTCTCGACTCATCCTGCGACAAATTTCTAACTTAAGTTGGATGAGGATCAGTGAGCTGGAATGATCTTAGATGCTGTGAAAAAATCTACCCCTTTTCATGTTGTTCTTCCAGCGCCATTTAACTCCGATTAAAAATGAATGATCACCCAGTGTAACGTAAAAGTCTGCGAAACTCAAAACCAAAAATAAATACTACTCGCACGGCAAAATAAATTCTAGTTGATACTCACCGCCTTCACTCCCAAATACCAAGACCACGGGATGTTAGATAAATATTCGCATCGATTCTAATATCAGGCGATCGTCATGGATAGCGAAAAATCGAAGACTCCTAACATCCTTTACCCTGCTTACATCAACAAAGCAAGGACAGTCGCAAAAGGTAGAAGGATTCCATTGAGCGCCGCAGTTGTCGACCCGAAACCGACTGAAGTAATCGATGCCCTTTTTGCCCTCAAAGGATTCCAGGCTCAAATAGAGCAAAAGCCCTATTGCAGGGAGCCCAACAAGGAGGCTGTAAATTGGCGAGTTGTATACCACAATAGCAATCCGGCCAAAAACAACTTGAAAACTAAAAGACAGACGCTGATAGCTTGCGCAAAGCGGATAAATGAAATCCGGTCTAGAGCAGCCCCACTTTCAGAAGTGTCCAAGGAGCAGAAGAAGCCGAAGAAAAGGGCTTAGTCTGGCTATCTAACCAACAGTAATAATAAAATTCATTAGATTGACTCAGGCAGTTCTGTTTTGGTCCTCTATTAGTCCAGCAAGAGTTGAATACCTGTCTAGATAATTGCAACAAAACTCATGGCTGAGAGGTTAGCACGCAAAGTAAACGTCCCTAGAGACTGACGACATAATCTTCTGTGGGACACTCGGACCCGAGGTTTCGCAAGAGAGCGCAAGCCCCACAGTGCAAGCTGCCACAGATGATTAATTTATTTCATTCGCGAGTACACGTAAAATAAATGAGATTCTAAAGTCGGTTCTGAAAATTTCGGACTGAATCAAAGAAGCCCCAACTGAAGTTTTATGCCCTTTTACAGATCCTCTAGATTCCAGATCAGTCGATCAGAGGGACGTAGCGAAGCTCGTTCCGACAGTTCGACATCTACTCCTGGAAACCGATATTATCCTGCCGGTTCCTGATTTATATACCAAAAGCACACTCAATTTGATCTTTAGATTGTCGCCTCTGAATTCCTCGTTTTTCTAGATATGCTCACTCTAAAAGTCAACATACGAGCTCAAGAGGAGAAAGAAAGAAAGGAGAAGGAACGAATAGCCAAAGAAACGATATCGAAAATTCAAGCCTCCACGGGTCCACCTTCTAAGGCTCGTAAGAGGAAAGGGTTGAATTTTCATGAACCAGGCACTTTCGTGGCCAAGGGTGAGCAGTTGAGAAAGAAGGCAAAATTAGAGGCCCTCCAGAAGAAAATCGCCGCCACTGCTGCCAAAACTGGTATCAATGATGCTGTTAAACTAGCAACCCTCACCACAAGCAAGGTTCTAGATAAGAGGCAATCCATTCAAGGTGAAGACGTAGACGAAGAAGTTCCCGACATAGAGTGGTGGGATAAGATACTGTTGCGCAGCAAAGCGCTTGATGAAGTTATTTTAAGACTTGGAAATCAGAATACCAAGCCAGAGGAGATCTTCGATGGTATAACCAATCTTGTTGAACATCCACCAATCAAAGATCCGCCCGTACAAGACCAGTCGGTGGCTCAGGTTCCAATATTTCTCACCAAGAAGGAAAGGAAGAAGCTACGTCGACAAGGTAGAAAAAACATGGAGCTCGAGAAGCAAGAGCAAATCAAACTAGGATTGATGCCAAAACCTGAGCCCAAACTAAAGCGATCAAACATTATGTACGCCCTAGCTAATGAAGCCATAGTCAATCCAAGTATGGCTGAACAGTTAGTTCGTGAGCAAGAAGAGAAGAGAAAGCAGGCCCATCTTGAACACAATGAATCTAAGAAGCTCAGTCTTGAAGAGAAAAGGTCGAAGAAACTGCGTAAGATACAAGAGGACCTCAGTGTCACAGGTACGTGGGTTGCCGTATATCGGGTTCTTGATCTAAGCCATCAAGCACATCGATTCAAAGTCACTCAAAATGCGAAGCAGCTAACGATGTCAGGAACTCTAGTCCTGTATAAAGACATCAACCTAGTAGTGGTCGAGGGTGGGCCGAAGCAACAGAGAAAATTCAAGAATCTGATGTTAAACCGGATCCGGTGGGCTGAAGACTCTTCAACCATCCAAAATGGTGAGACTAGAACAATCAGCTCAAACCGATGCCTGCTAGTTTGGGAAGGACAGGTTAACCAGAGATTTTTTAGAGGTTTCAAAGCCAAGCAGATGTCAAGCGTGACCGAAGCGAGGGAATATTTACAGCAATTCAAGGCTGAACACTATTGGGACTTGGCATTCAAAATGTCCATCTTGGAATCTATCGAGGACAATTAGTGGTACACCATAGACTATAGTGGTGAAAGGTTTATATAGTTTATCCATTTGCTCTATTTGAGTAATTCATGTAAGCCTTGGTATATTTACAAAATTGGCAAGGTGATCTAATGTTTACAGTATATATTAGTGATATTTATACTTTGTTTCATAATGGAATAGATTTGGACTATTTACAAGTTACAGATTAAATAAGGAATCGAATTCTAAATATGGATCGGGGTTTTCAAGATTAAAATCGATATCTTCAAATTCGAGAGGATCGTCAATCAGACCGACAAAGTCGGGATAGCTTGCCGGTGTGTTATTCTCGAAGTCTGCAACCGGGGCTGATGCACGGGAACGTGGTGATTCTAATTTCCTTCTAGGAGCATTGCTTTCTGATTTTCTTCGAACACTTCCCTCGGACCTCTTCCTGAGAGTGCCGTCAGCTTTCCTTTTGAGGGTGGAGTTCCAATGGTTTTTTATAGCGTTATCAGTTCTACCGGGTAACATTTTGGCTATCTTGGCCCAGTGGTTGCCATACTGTTCATGCGCCTGTATAATCACTCGTTCCTCATCATCGGTCCATTTGGTTTTGACAATCTCTGGATTGAGGTGATTGTGCCAGCGTTCGCGACATTGTTTGCCGATTCGGCCATCCAGATGGGTGGCAATGAGTGTCCACTTCTTGGGACCATACTGAGCGACTAGCTCTACCACTTTTCTATCCTCCTCTTCCGTCCATGGACCCTTCTTCGTGCAGATTTTCTTTCTTGCAATATTTGTTGATGTGCCGAGCGGCGTTACTATATGATGCGTGTTGGGTCCCATCTCGCACGATTGGGACTGAATTTCAACCTAGATTGAGATCTTCGTGAGGCGCCAGTTGGTTGGAATCCTTTTTAAAAACAATAGATGTGCAGTTTAAATTAAAAATATATCTGTATCCAAAGTTTTGTTGACATTTATGGCCTCAAAGATTTGTTGATATTCTTTGAGCGCCAAAAAAGTCTTGAGTACAATCATACGGGGGATGAATGGGGAGAATCCGAGAGTACGAAAAGCTGTGCTGAGCGCCAACTACAGTGGCGCTCGTGCGGGCACTTTGAAAAGTCTACTTGCACAACTTTGCATGGTTCAGCGACAGCACGAAGAGCTGTCGCATGGACCGAATGAAATGCACAAATCTCGGCTAGGGGCTAAGTAGTAAGGGGGCGAACGGACATCATTACATGGCGACCAATTTTGCCGTCGGTTGGCCGCTCCGATGCGCGCTCTTACCTCTATTTATTTTAGTCGTAGCAGCCCTTTTTAGACCATCGAGAGAGCGAAAGTTCCTTGACTCCTCTGACGCCGACCGTCCATTGATAGGGTATCGTCGAAACTGGTTCACTTACACAAACGCCCGCGCGTCCTATCCAGCTTACGTGCCCCCCTTGCCCCCTGATTGAGCTCGTGGCAGTGGCTGCCCATGACGGAAGCCCGAACAAAGTAGAACATCATCTCTCCTTTTGATATCGAGTATGAGATTTAGACTCAGTGGGCTGGTTCGAGCCAACAGTTTGCTCTAGATGTTGCATAGTCTCAGCTAGGACTAAGGTGGATTAATTTCCGCTGCCATCTTGAAGCGACCCTCGTGAAACGGGTGAACAACTTGTTGGACCCAGACATCCGCTCGAATTCTCAATCACCCTTAACATCATACCAGGATGCCGGACAGTGGAAGTTCAAGCGGCGAGAAGATTCAATCAATGAGATGTCGGAGCTAGGATTTTCCAGATGAGGCTCAAGTCTCACGTTTTTATTCGTTTCTCTCATGTCGGGGGTTTTATTTCATTTCCAATTCGTTCAGAGGAGTCTCAGGTTCTTCATCGTTGTAGATGTTCTCTGCCATTTGCCAAACTTGCATTATGTTGTCCTCAGAAACTGAACAAACTACCCACGGTTCATTGGGATTCCATGAAAAGTCTGATATCTTCGCAGTGTGCCCGCCATGTATAAACAACAGCTCAGGTGGACCGTCCTCCGCATCCTCGGCGGTTTGCTCTTCGCCTATTTTACTCAGATCCCATACATGCAATCTCCTGTCTGTCCCGCTAGAGGCTAGAATAGTTTCGTTGTGTGGCGACCATTGAACCTGGAATATTTCGTCTTTATGAGACTCGAATGAATGCAATTTCACGTTTGGACTTCGCAAATCCCACAAGGCAACCGTTTTGTCGGCCGAGCCAGTCGCTAGAATGTATTCGCTATATGGATTAAAAGCAAGACAATTCACCTCTGCATCATGAGCTTCGATTATATGAGATGGTTTGTTCGAGTGATTTGAACGAGTATCCCAAATCATGAGTTTTTGATCGTCGGCTACCGATCCGAAAATGTTACTATGTAATAAGTGCCATGCTACGTCCTCGACAACCCCAGAGTGGCCTGTATAAATGGTCTTAGCGTCGATCGTCTTTGCGTCACTAGTTGCTGATTTTATATCCCACAGGCAGATTGTGTGGTCATCTGATGCGCTCAACAAATAGCCGTCGATATTCGAGTTCCAGGACAATCCGTAACCTTCTTTGGAGTGGCCTTTCAATCTTAGATCAGGCTTGCATTCCCCATTTGGATCTGGTTTAGATGGGTGCTTAGTATAATCGAATATGAGGACATCGCTAGAGGGGGTTTTGGTTGCAATGATGCAAGGGTTCTGGGGCATGTAACGTGCTCTATTGACTTCGCCCTCGTGGTTAATTTTTATGTCAATCTCAATTTTTCCACTAACTGAACCAAACCCTCCGAATTCACCCTTCTCTGAGTCGTATTGAGAGGCGTCAAATTGGGCATCCTCGTTTGGTAGCTGGACGCTGGCAATGAGTAAATGGTTTTGTTCGTCGCTTGTGTGGGTGCCTAAAATCATCCGGTGAATACTGTAATCTTTTCCCTCTGGTTTTGTTATGTCAGGTAGCCATTGAGCTGTGAGTGATGGCCACTCTAAAGCGTGTGTCATGACGAGATCGTAGAGGAAAGGTGTGTTTTTCTTCCATATCTTATATTCCTCGTTGATAACACGCTCCTCGACGGCCTCTTTGTCGGTCATTTTGTAGAGCGACTGGTGTCAACAATTGAAGGGTTCCTTAGACTAAACAAAATCTTGTTGTGACACTGACAGAGTGCCTAAAATCAAGCCTTATTAAATTCTGGCTGAACAAGTGATCTAAGTTGGTTCAGACATTAACGGGACTGGGGCGAGAAAATAAGTTGCTCGCGTTCATCAAAACTTCACCTGGTTCCAGGCTGGATGGGTGAGATATGCAGCTCAAACAAGCCGCTTCAACAGGCAATGCGGCGACGCGAGTTTAAGGCGGCAAGTTTTGCACAATGATTCAGGCACGTTCCAGTGCCCCATTTTGGCGCGTAAACTTGAATCCTGCGCTCGCTAACAGTCCATCTTCCGAATGATGGCAGGAGTGCCTCTCATCTCGAGGCGTGATTAATGGACTCAGAGAACCAAAAAAGGCTCAATTTCTTATATAACACGACACGCCCACCCATGAACATGCGGGGTCCCACGCGAACTCCCATAGCAACCTGGCCCGCAAAGAAATTTGGGTGAAATGGGCAGATGGGCGGGGTAGCATACTGCAGCCCTGATAGCAGCCTAAAAATAAGATCGCCCCAGCCGAGAGTCGAGCGATCTTGGCACAACTAAGAATTTTCATCAAAAAATCAATGCTCGTCTTGCCACAGAATGGCCTGATTCTATGAGCAACCAAGAACAAGAAGCAGCCAGAACTATGGTCACTCACGTCAAGTGGCGGCTTGGCGTAGTTGTGAGGGACGCTTGACAATGTGCTGTTGGCTAGCTCATGGCTCAAGTCTGCGATAGTCAAGTGTACACGGACGTCGCTTGGTTGAGGACTGATTGAAAGAGGTTTGGCGACTGTATAGCCTTGAAAACAAATAAATGAGAATCGAACCCGGTCCGGTAAGCCAAGAACAGATAGAATACAAATTTCAACCCAGTTTTCACCACATAGATCTCATCTAAGGTTAGGCTTATGGAGGAGACAATTTAAATGTTTGGGATATAGTTAACTTCATGTGGGGCTTTTTATGTCGCTGATGGACTTATGCGCGAGGGCTCTGATTATGGACCGTTGTTGCTCAATAACCTGGTCTTTTCTAGCCATCTCGCCCATATAATACTCTTTTGTTCGGCTTCCAGACTCAAATTTGATCTTAGTATCCAGATCACGGATCCTTTCCTCCATCTGTACGGTGCTGACACACTTCTCCTTACTCATTTCCAATTTTTGAGCCTGCACCTACGTTTGCAACCATCAGACAGTTAGTTCTCAACGTGAAGCTGCTGCCAACCAAACCAATCACAACTCAATCAGTGTCTCACCTGAGCCTCGAATTTCGTCAACTTGGTCTCCGCTTCAATGGCCTTCCTAAGGCCAAAGCTAACTCCAGACTCATAAGCCTTCCGGTAGAGTCCAATGGTCATTCTTAACTCGTTTCTAATTCTGAACAGTAGTAGTCCTTGTTCGACGCAACTGACCGTCACCTGTCGTATGAGTTCATCTAATTGGCGTTTCATTATCATTGGGCGCGGGTTTATTAATCATACATTGTTGATCACAAAACTGCTGAACACGGGGACGTCTCTCTATCTAGAAGAAGCGAGACTTACCAAAGCATTGGTCAAAAATCACCCGACGAATGGGGCACAAACCAACTGGCTTCGCTTGATGTTCCATCAGACTCGAGTTTAGATTCTCGCGCAGACTTATGAAACTTGCGCGCGAGCTTGGTTCGGTTGAGACTTCATAGCGAAGATCGCGCAGTTTAACCTGTTCACTTTTAGAGCAGCATCTGGTATTGAGCAAGCTACAAACAGAGTTGGGAGGCCTGTGGTGGAGTTCAATATAGGAGGGCGGAAACATGATATTTAAAATTTTGCCAAGGCTCGCCCCTCGACCCGGGATGTCATCGTAATCGTGGTCCTTGGCTTCCATCTTCCTATTATAATTCAGCTTAGACAGTAAGCGACCAGACTACAATCAAGCGGGCTCTATGGGTTGGCGGGAGGCGTTTTGTCGACCTTGCGCTTCTCCGCTCAGGCTAGCTAGCGTTGCTTGGACGACGAGTTGCAAACAAGCGCTCGGAAGTGACTTTGTTCCATTTCCAGCTCTCGTTTCCGGGCAGCCCAAGTGCAAGCGCTCGCAAACAAATTCGAATCGCTAAATGTGGTCGCCTATTTGACGTTCAATTGTTGGCGCTGGCGTATGATTTTCCTCAAAGTGACCAGAGTTTGTATACTGGCGCCGGTTCCATGTTTCACGTGTTTCCCTGATGTTTGTTCGATTGGTTAGTCGAATGTGTTTGGCGATAAAATGTTGACCATAAATGAGCTGACTTACCTGTTAGAGGTCTGTTGATCCGCTTCTTGTCGCTTGATTGGAGATTTATTGACGAGGAGGTGGAGGTGATGGAGGCCGAGGAGGAGGAGGGCGAGGACATGGTGGATAAGGTGGAGGAGGTGGAGGATCTATGGAGGTCGATTGGCGAGGGGTTCTCCTCTGGATCTGGGTTAACTTGGTGAAGGTTTAGGTTGTGACTAAGCTGGTGAGCCGGCGGCGACGAGGACTCCTGTTGCTCGCTTGCTGCTGGCTCGGGTCTGTTTGCTGGATTGTGCTCGTTGGCCGTGCTGCTCACTGATGAGATTGAGGCCGCCGATGAGCTTGAGGATTCGGAGGAGGATGAGCTGGAGGAGGCGAGCGAGGCTGTTGAAAGGGCCGACGAGCTTGCCGATAGATCCTGAAGTTGCTGGTGGTGGCCGAGTTGGTGCTGGTGGCTAAGATGGTGATGGCCATGGTGATGGAGATGGTGGAGGTGATGGGCCTCGGAGAGTTGGAGCTGCTGGTGGAGGTGCTGGTGGTGGAGGTGCTGGGCTAGCTGGAGGTGCGGGTGGTTGTGGTGACTGTGTTGCTGGTGGTTGTTCTGCTGGCTCGGCTGATGCTGATGCTGATGCTGCTGCTGCTGGTGCTGACTCAAGTGGGGCATTAGATGGGCAGTGGGCGAATCCAGGCCATTTGAGGCTAGGTTTGTTGGATGCTCGAGATGGTGATGGGTTAGGAAAGGGTGGCCGAGTTGGATTTCCAGTTGCTCGAGCTGGCCCAACTGGTGACGGTGGTGTGGGTGCTGTGAGGCCGCATAGAGTCTATTCAGCGGATGGTTTGCAAGCGCCGCACTGAGCTGCTGGTGGCTGAAGTATTCGAGCTGGAGCTGTTGCAGATGCTCCGTGTCTAGCTGATGGTGAGCGGCCAGGTGATGGTGGTGATGATGGTGGTGGCTGTGGCCATGGTGGTGGTGGTGCTGGCCCTTGGTGCTCAAGTCGATGGGCAAGTCGTAGGCGGTCGTCATTGTTGCGCGCCCCTCTAGTTTGCCAATGAACGCTCTCCACTCGAATTATCAGTGGAGTATCTCGATTTCCGCTTCCGCTTCTCGCTCTCCACTCGCCTGTTCCTCCTGCTGACGCTAAAATTCAATCAATACTCGTCGGCCTCTCGTCCGGATAAATATCTCCAGTTTGCGCCTGTTGGGACGAAGGATAAATAAATAAATAAATAATCTATATGGAGAAATGGCTCCTAAAACTCTACATCAGTCTGCGCCCCTTCCCTCTGCTCTGCATTTGCGCCTCAGTGGGCCAGTCGAGCTTGTCCGCCGAATCGCTCCAGGCCTCTGGCTTCTCATTGAGGTTTGACGCAACTCTGAACCATAGCCCGTCCACTCTCGCCAGCTCGCTCTCCCTTCCGCTCTCTCCTTTGCGCTCTCTCCTTTGCGCTCTCTCCCTCTCTCTCTCTCTCTCTCTCTCGCTCACTCGCCAGCGACAAGACTCCTCTCTCTCTCTACCTGGCGCACCTGTTGCCGTTTGAATGTCGAGGCTGATGGGCCAAGAGCGACACCGAGCTCGGCGGCTTCGGACTAGTGCGGTGGCCGCTCCGTTTCGCAAGCAAGTGTTGCCTTACAAGGAGGTCTGGCCAACTGAGGTTCCACCTTAAACTTGGAAACACGGCCGCGGCTACTCCAAGGAAATGGTTGCGGAGAGTTGGAGCTTCACTGGATGCTCTGGCTCGAACTCGTTGGCTGCTCCGCCAGACAGTTAGCCCATGGTCGTCGGCGTCGCCAGCAAGAGCACAGCCGCCGCCGCTAACCAGCCGGCGGGCAGCCTTCTGCTCGCTTTTGCATCCCGTCGAGGGCTCAGGCCAGCGCTCGGCCAGTTCCGAGGCTGCGTTAACCAACTCTGCACTAGGCTCTTGCTGCGCAATCGGGCGGCAGGTAGAGCGGGCGGGAAGTGACAGTTTGCCTGCCGCCCCCGAGAGCAGCGCGCCCCAAAGTGCGCCGCCAACCCCCTGAGCCGTTACTCGGCCCCCAGCAAGCGCTTCGTGCCCCTCCGCTCCGCGTGTGTGTGCCATTGATGCGCACTAAACTTGCCGCCCCCTCCGGCCTGTTGGTCGCCACCACCTCCGGCGGCCAGCCTCGGCCTGCGCTCACTTCCTAGTGGCGGCATTGTTGTCCGCTTTTGTGCCATTGCAGGCCGGCTAGCGGGCGGCCAGTCGGATGCACAGGCGCAAGCGAAGGCGCCGCCAAGTATAAGGCCGCCAAAACTGCTACACACACGCACTATCTGCACTCTAGCTCGCTCGCTCGCTAGCCAGCCACAACCACAGCCATTGCCTCCCCTTATCCGACCATCGCCGGCCGCACGGCTTATCTTCGGCGAGCACCAGTGACGCCAGCAACAAGCGCTGGCCAGCTAGCTCGCCCGTCTAGCCTTTAGCATTCAATATAATTCAAGTGTGTGCTGCCCATTACGATTCAGCGCAATTGTTGTTTGTGAAAGTGAGTTTGGGCCGGCGAGCGTGGAAACCTGTTGGCTAGCCTGACGGAGCTAAACTAGGATGGCTGCGCCTGCCAGCAAGCCAGCAAGCCCGCTCGCCGAGCGCCAAGCTTCTGCGCTCGCCAACTTCCTCTTCCTGATTCAGAGGGCCCGCTCGAGCGGCGCTCCACTCGCTCCCTATTAATACAGCCATCCGGCCGGCTGAGTTATATAATAGTCGGCTGTCCAAATTGGGACCAAGTTGGCAAAGACCGAGAATCCAGCTCAGCGGTAATCCGGTCGCTCGCTCGGCTGGCAGCAGAATCGTGGCTCAAAGCTGTCAGAGGGAGGCCAAGCGGAGAGGTGGAGAAAGTGGTTTCTCTCGCTCTTGCTTGCTGCTTGCTGTTGGCCGCTCAGCGAGCCAGCCGAGCGAAAGGCGAGCTAGCTAAAGAAAGAGCGCAAGGCAAAGAAAAACTTCCATGCTTTTGCTCCATCATACCAGCTCTGGTCGTAGGTTTAATAATGGCCATTGAATTTGAAATTAGCGGACTGGCTGGGATTTCTCTGCCAGTGCCAGTGCCAGCGCCAGCGCCAGCGCCAGTCGAGCCCAAGCGGCCGGGTGCGCGCGCCCACCAATGGCAATCGACATGATCGCAACTCTACCTGCCCCCTCTCATGTAACTCAAGACTCACGCCAACCGGCAAGCCCGAGCGTTCCGCTGCCGTCCCATCCATCCAAACTTGTTGTTGCTGCCGCCGCCGCCCCTGGCCTCGCTCGGCCGCTGTCAGCCGGGCGGCCGATTTCAAGTCTAAGCCGCTTGCGTAATGGGCTGCCTGGCGAGCGCCAGCCGGCCGGTCCAACTAAAACCAACCTCCGCTCGCCCACTGTTGGCCCGAGCACCCCCTCTGCTCGGCCAGCAACAGGTGCGAGTGATGAGGCTGGCAGACTAGGGCGAGAGTTTGCTCAAAAATACAACCAAGACAGGAACAACCTCAGCGAAGCTTCGCGCCGGCCCGCCGACAATCGCTCACCTTTGGTGGATGTAAACAAGAGGCGGCCAGGACGAGCAACAGTTCCTCGCTGGCCGTCTTCAGTCCATGCGCTAGGGGCACACTTACGAGCGGGCTTGTTTTAGAGTTATCGAGTTATGATGCAGAACTCAGCCGCCCTAAGGCCGCGTGGGCTCAAGCCGAGGCACTGGCCGCTCCTGTCGCCGGCCGCCCTTGTTGGCGCCACCAAGTCGGCCCGGAGGAACTTGGAGCGGCAGCAAGCGACACTCGAGCCGTCGCAGTCGGAGGCTGGGGCTCCGATTTCACCTGGCCGCCGCCGAGTCAATAGGAGGAGCAAATCCCTGGAGGGAGAGAATGAACTCGCCCGGCCGCCCTTCCGGCCAGCCAGCCCCACTGGCCGACGGAGCTGAGAGCTGTTGGAGGCCGAAAGCGTCACTCACTCGCCCACTTGGATGCTCATCAATCGGGAGCCAGACGTTTTGGCCGGATGTGCGAGTGATTGACGCTGGACGCGCGCGTTTCGTCCCCACTGGACTCGGGGGCGGCCGACCGGTTTGGGCCCACATTGTCTGGCCGGCGGGTTGGCGGCCAGCAGCGCGAGGGCGGAACAGTTCAGTTTCCTCGCCTTCAGGTTGGGCAATCCAAACATCGGAGCTGAGCGGTAAACAAGAGGAGCATGAACGGTCAACAGAGCTGCTCCAGTTTTGGGCTGCCCTTAATTCCGATAAACTCGCCCCACTTGGTTTGCGTTCCGTCCCCAGAGGCTCTCAAGTTAACAGGCTGCCAACCCGGGCGCCACCCTGCAGCCAACACTTTGCTTCCATCCGCCAGCTAGCTGCAATCAGAGCCAGAGCTGGCACTATCAGCGGAGCTTTCGGCTGGCGGAGGCAAAGAAAATGGGCTCTTGTTCCGGCGAATCTGGGGCCATTAAATGTGAGCAAAACTGGTGGACTTTCTGGCAAAATCGGTCCAGGATTTGGGCAAACGGAGAAATGGGGCCGAGTTAATGGATCTGCCCGTCTGGGTTGAAGCAGCACATCCTTCGTCTGAAACCCGTGCAGCTGATACCACTTTTTGGCGACGGAAACAAGGTATTACCCTCCACTTCTGCTCCCTCAGCCGCCGCCGCCCTCAGCCGCAAACTGCGCACACCCGCGCCAGTGCGAGAGCCCAGCCAGCGGGCGCCGAAGTTCCGCAGGTCGGGCGAGAGGAAAGAATTGAACCATCAAACGGGGAATCTGGTTGCGTGATCGGCCGCATCTCTTCCGCTTCCAGTTCCGCTCGGAGGAGGCCGCGTTAAATACAGTCCGCGCCTGCCGAGCAGCCGCTAGTTTAAGCGGAAGAGGAGCCAGCTTGCCCCCGCTTCTCAGGCGGCGGCGGCGGCTGCAGTCGAGTTTTAAGCGCCCAAAGGCCAGGTGCAAGTTTGGGTTGCCGGGCGCTGGGGCCGCTAATGCAGCGCGCGCCCGGTTACAGTTATCCAACATTGGCGGTGGCGGCGGCAACTGAGCGCGTGCAAGTCGGCCCAACTCTGACGGGCGCATGATGAATAATTCACACCACCGCACCAACCATTCGCGCGCATCACTTCCGCCAACTTCCTGCCTCCCTCCCTCCTCCTCCGCAATTGTCGTTTCCGACTGCAGTTGGCGGCTCAAGTTGGTGCTCCTGCGGCCTAACAAGAGGCAGCAACGGCGCCGCCAAGTTGCCACTCGACGCTTCCAAGGAAACTAGGCCGACTGCGTTGGGTTCGCCCGGCGGCCATAAATCAAAACACCGCTCGGCCGCTACAACCAAGAGGTCGCCAACGCGCCCGCCTCGCCCACAACAAATTGGACCCAAAGACCGAGCGCGAACCCATTTGACCGGCCCAAGGCTGCATGTCAGCGCCAATGGTCATCGGCCGGACACGAGTGGCCAATCAACAGTCGATTTGTTTTGATTTATGGCACCTAAATATTCCCCCATTTAGGCCAACAGAGAGTCCAAGAAAACAACTCTGCTCTACCCAGCTTCTTCTCCTTTCATTAACTTTTATTGTTATTATTCTTTCATTGATTAATCAGCGTCATCACTGAGGTGTGCAACTTGTCCTTGCAAAAGAATAACTTTCAAGTGTCATCGGAGCGATCAAGTCGAATCTTGCTCCCGAGAGGAATTGAGAGGCAGCACAGTGGCCATCGTGGACAATCAACAGGCTAGGTTCGAGGGCGAATAAAACTCTGGATTTGAATGGTACTAGTTCTGAATTAAATTGTATATGCTCGCAGCCTATGTGGCAGGCCCAAGATCTATCCTCTGTCCAACTAGACTAATGCCGCCTTCGCCCCTCCTCCAAAACTTGACATTCTTGTATAATATAACATGGGCTCGCCAGAACAATTACTCTGAAGTACATGGTTGAGCTTGCGTGTAAATTTGTAGTTATAAAGTTATATATTTGAAAATTTCTTGTATAGCATATTTCTCACTCTTTGAAATCGATTAATCGAACAGCACGTGAATCAGGCCTGCACTCACCAATAAAACGTGCATCTTACCTGATATGTAAATCTACCTGTACTTGGTACCTTTGGGTCAGCAGTCAGTTGATTCGATGTCGACTCGATGCTGCCCCGCTTTCTGGGCTCTCGAGTTAGAGATTGCCCAGTCGTTGGTTGCGTGTCTCGTGAGGTCGGATTAAGCCGGAGTGGATATCACACTGTTGACTTGAGAATCTTGAACGCCTCGTCTAAACTGCACTGTTAGACAGCTAAATAAGCAAGCGGGCGCTTCTAGTCCTGATTTAGCACTACTTGCTCTCACTTCTTGGAAGTTCCGATCAACGGGTCATGTTTTTCTTGAAGGTAGGCATGAGTTTGGGTGCTCCATTGCTCCATTATCAGACGGAGCAATCATTTCGGTTCGTGTATATCCACAATACATGCAATGATCAGTGACCAGCGCCATTGTATCTATAATTTGCACCTCCCAACGATTATAAAACATCTGTTATGTTGCATTTGCATTAGCCATATGATAGCATAGAGATATTTTGTTTGGTGGGTCATTCAGGTTATCAGGGCGTTAAGTTTAAATTCTAACCCGCCTTCTCTCCTCTCTCTCTCTCTTTCTTTCTTCTCAAATAAAATCCAATCTGACACTAGTCTGGCTGGCCGATTCTCTCAGAGCTAACTAACGTTGCGCAATAGTCTCATCTACTTGATAACAATATCGTAATATGTAGGTGCGTTCAGTTCAACTCAATTTTGGACTTCAGCCGACGAAGTCTCCGTTCAAATGTGTATAGTGTCGAGGACTAAAACATGATGGTTGTTTTTGGCTAGCGTCACTATGTAACCCTCTCTTGTGATCTTCAGTCCGCAACATCGCGAAACTTTCACATGAGGACACTCAAACTGGGAAACAAAGTTGCCTGTTAGGTGGTTGGATGTTGGAGAACAGATTGTTAGTATTCTCTTGATAAATCAGGAATGATTTTAGATGAGTTTAGGAGTGAATGTGACAAGCTTACCATTCCTATCAAAAACGACAACATGGAATCGATTGCCATGTGAATCGCCAACCAAAATATCACCGTCATCAGATATGTCGATTCCATTTGGGTATGAAGTTAGACCATCATGGCCAATTTTTCTTAAATATTCACCTTGCTCACTAAATACAACCACGCAATGTCCTTTAAAATCACATATAAAATATTCGTTTCCAGGAACATCAGATTTTACTGCTATGTCTGACGGCTCCTTCATGTGGCCAGAACAATCGAACCAACCATTTAGAATTCCAGTCTCGCCATTTATAATATAAACAGTGGGCGAAACCGAATCAACGACAATTATCAATCCATTTTGGGTGATGGCTAAGCCGGCAACTATATCAATGTAATGAATGCCTATCTTCTTGATGAAGGCACCATCCTTTGTAAACAATTGCATTCTTGATCTTTCCGCTCCCCTATCACAGACAACGTACAGTGGCTCGCCTGCGCCAATGTTTTGTTGCAAATCATTACCATTGTCAGCATGATACAAATGTGACGATGATCCCAGCGATGATGATTGAGTTTGATGAGCGATTAGGCAAGTGGGTGGGGCAGTGGATGAGCTTCCGTTTCTTTGCTGTCGGTGCAAAATGGCAACTTTGCGAGGATTCCACAACTGGCCCTCCTCTTTACCTGGTGAGCCAAACTGTGTTAAATAAGTGCCACTCTTGTCGAATATACAAACCCGATGATTGTTAGTGTCCGCAACCACAATCTCTTGGTTTAGGCCAAGACAAAATCCGTGCGGACTGTTGAATTGAGCTCGTCCACTTCCAAGATAGCCGAACTTGTGCTTGATTTGCATGTTGTTTAGCCTAGCCTGGGATGAATTCTTGTTGCTCATGAGTGAGCTCACTGTTGCAGATCCGCAAGTCCCGCCCAGTGGAGTGCTAACGGGACTCGGAGTTATGGGTCCAACGCCAAGTGCACTGGCACTGCGTTGCTGGTGCAAAATGTGCGCCAAACTGCTTGAAGCTCCACTGCTACTACCTGTCACTATGCCACTCGTTGGCGAAGGCGATAAGAGCGTCAAACGGTCGGGTAAAAACTGGCGCCTCAAGTAAATGGGAGACGCAATAGGGCTCATGAGACTAGATGACGTGTTTGAGGTGACAGAGCGACGTGATTGGGCCATGAGAGATGAGGGCGACGGAGTGACGGATGTCGAGGAGGAATATTGCAACGATGATAATGGCGAGTGCTGGATGTTTTGTTGTGCGTGGGTGTGAGGGTGAGGGTGAGGATGCTGGTGCTGGTGAGAGTGGTGCTGCTGGAGGCTGTGATAGAATTCAGGCGAGGGAACAGCAGATGATATCAATCTAGTTTGCGGGCCCATAGACGTTTGGTGGGTTGAATGATGATGATGATGCTGGTCATTGTTTGCTGCGGCAGCAGCAATTGCAGCCGCGGCGACCACGCTCGCGAGCGAATGGCTCGAGCTAACTTCGGTTTGTACATTCGAACTTGGCGATATTGAGCCAGGAGATAGGATGGGCTGCTTAGAGCGAGTTGAAATTGTGGTGGAAGATTGGATGCCCGCAGACGCGCTTATGGCAATTGCAGCCTGGCTGGCCAGCGAGGATGCCGAGAAGGGATTACTGGAATATTCTCCCGCTTGCTGGCCCATGCCGATATGGCCAAGTGGAGAGCTAGCGACGGTAGTGGTTGTTGTTGTTGTTACGGTGGCTGCATCATGGACACTTGACACTAGGACTCCTCCGCTACCATGAGCAGCCAGTAGTGCGGGGCCGAGTTGCGGTTGGCGCGGTTGCTGTTGGTAATGGTGTTGTTGCTGAGATTCGCATCGTTCCTGTAAAGCTGCTAGTTGACTAAGGTTGCTGATGGCAGCATCTGTAAGCGAGGTCAATAGGCCGTCCGATATGCCGTCCTCATCCTGCTCGTTGGCGCAATCGTCACTCTCCTCCCTCTGCCGCTCGCTTGCTCCCCCACTGGCCACCTCGAGCTCGAGGCTCAAATCTATCTCGCCAACATCCTGAATTATGTCGTCTAAATCATCGATGCCTCTATCCTTTGTGTGCTCGTCGAGCTCGATCGCCAAACTGCACCCATCTGAGCGATCTTCGTTTTCGCTATTGAACAAAACGGTCGAGTTTCGCGCCGAAGTGTTGGAGCCAATCGAAGTAGTGGACTTGCGACAGGACACTTTGCTCGCCTGTTGCTGGAGGACTTCTTTGGCCGAGAAAGACTCGCCTTCGCTTGGTATGATTTGACTCGCTCTATGCGATAGATTGGCTTGGTTTTCGTCCTCACTTTGATCGGCTGAGGCCGGATTGCATAACAACTGTGTGTTTTCATGTTCCTTACATGTTGACGCACCACTGGCGGCGCAAATCAGATCTGCACCGCAGTGTCGAGACTGCTGCTGAATATAGTGATAATCAATCTGCAGCTGTCGCAGCGCAAGCTTGTATTTTTCAAGCTCTAGCTTGAGGGCTCGAATCTCTCGGTCGCGGATGTCGAGCAGTGTTGCAAATTCGAAAGCCGTTGGATGATAGGTTTGCGGCGGCGGCGGCGAGGCAGCTTGCGGTGAGGCCACCAGCTGGGACGCCTCCGTCTGCTGGACCAAGTGCGGCGGCGAGGCCAGGCGAGCCGGTGGCGGAGTCGTGGATTTGGGAGTTAGAGGCGACGGCGGCGGCGGCGGAGTGGGGCCCATGGTTGAGTAGGCGTCGGCGGGGACTGGCGGGCAGCCCGTTGCCGGCTGGTGGGCTACGCCGCCTCCACGCCCTGTGGGCCGCGGCGAGCCTGGCTAGTTTGCTTGCTGGTGTTGCTGCGGACGAGGGTGTGAACAAATAACAGCCGGCTTGCGTTACCAATCTTGGCGCCCCTGTTCGGCTGGCCAGAATAAGGGCCAACTGGCGGCTTCTTGCTTTGGACAGGCTAGCAAAGGTTGGAAGGATATGATGGCCGAGCTTCGCCGCTTAATGACAATGTCAGCTCCGGCAACCACAACTCAGTGGGCACGACGAGGATGGATCTCGGGCCTTCACTCTGGCCGTCTGGCTTGTCTAGCTGTGGGAGCAGTCGAAGTTTGTGTATTGCTGCTGCTGCTGCAGCCGCTGGCTGTGGCGCTAGATGTGCGAGTGTCAGTGTCTCCGTGTTTCCAGCCGAGCTTGTGTGTGTGCCCGTCTGTGTGTGTGCTTGTGGTATCCGTGTGCGCAAATGTCAATATTCAGCCGAGTAGTATTTGTTTATGTGTAAAAGGGATGATTATATAACAATGATAATATTACGCGCCACTGGCTGGCTCCTTCGGCTATGTTCGGTTTCAGTGCGAGTGTGTGCGAGGAGAGCGAGCGTCTCCTCGGGTTGATGTGGAGCTCGTTTAGGATGGGCCAGCGGCGCCGCCAATGGGCGCTTAGGCTGCCGGGCTGGCGGGGCCCACTTGCGTGCAATCCGGTTGACAATTGGCGAACCTCGTCGCTCCTGGCAGGTTGGCTGCATCAAGCTGGCGCCGGACCTCTGGCGTGATTCGTGGCCGGCTGGGCAAGGTGAAGGGTGGCTGCTTATTGTCTCTCTGGCGTCGTGTCGCAGACAACAAATGTATCTCCATTTTTCAGCTTTATTGTGGGCTCGCCTGAACATGGAGCAACCGTAGAGGCGAGAGAGAGAGAGAGAGAGAGAGCAAGCGAGCGAGCGAGAGCAGCCGTAGCAGCGCGACGGCCAGCGCAGGCAACTAGGCGGTGAGAGCGAGAGCGAGAGAAGCGGCGGCCGTGGAGCGAACGGCTGAAGGGAGCAAGCAGGGGCAAGCTTGAGTCCCAGCGGCGGCGCCAGCAACAACAAAATCAACCTACTCGCCTGGCTACCTAAACGCAGCCTGTGAGAGCGTGTGTGCTCGCACAATCCTTTCGCTCCACTCACACATAATGTGTATTATGTGAACAGGCGAGTGTTTGCGTACAAGATTGTGCATGTGTCTCTCGCCAGCGAGTCTATGCGCTTTTGCCTCCGAGACTCCCGACGCCGCCACTACCGCTGTCAATGGTCGTCCAGCTTGCCACTGCTGGGCCGAGCTGTGGTTGTCGGCCGCGAGGTTGGCATTGGAAGGGGCGAGGATCTTTACACATAAACGCTCGCACTCAAACGAGCCGATATTGCCATAGCAAACCACCGCAAAGTTCCGCACTAGCCGCAACAAACCCCCACCTCTCGTCCCTCGCCTCCTCCAGCAAAACTCTAGTTCTGCTTAACGAGCTCGACGAAGCGGGGAGAGAGTTCCTTTGTCGCCGACCAGCTGGCCAATTATCACGACACCGAGAGCTCGCTCTCGGAATCAGCCGCGACTCTGGGGGCGAATGACCACTACATGTAGCCATACACAACCTGCAGCGTTAGTCGGCGCGACACTCGACCGCATCGATGGCCTCTCCATTCCACTGGCCAGGGATGGGTGCAGCCTCAGACGGGCCCGTCGAGCTGGAAACCAGGGTGCTGGGTCGGGTCAAAAATGCACAAAAGCGCCATCAGTGTGCGCTTACTTATATACAGCCCGCCAGTGATACAATAGCGCCCAGAGGCAGATGTATTCTTGCGCAGAGCTTTCGCCCAACTGCAAGTCTGTGCGGCACAGCCAGCGCCCTGCCGCTGATGGCCTGCAACCTTGACCTTGAAGCCTGCGGCCTCTGCGCAAGAGCTAGCCTTTGCTGCCTAGCCACTCGTGTGGCGCTCGACTACTTTGTAGAAACCACCAGCTGTCCGCCGCCTGAACCCTTCGGCTGCAGCGGACGTGCCCCCTCGCCAGCGCAGAGTCTAGCCACGAGAGAATCTACCATAGGGAAGTGGATGGGATGCAGAGATTGTGAGCGCGGAATTTGGGACGCGCGTCCCATAGGGCGAGGGCTTCGATGGTCTTGAAACCTCAGCGGCTGCTAGCCTCTTACTTTCGATTCATCGCGTTCGAGTTTGCGTTTAGATTGAGATAAGGGCAAACGCATGGGAAACAATGTCCCTGCTCGAGCGCAGCTTCTGACGATAAGACATTCGGGTGTCGGAAGCTCAATGTTGATTGCTCGGCTCATTCAGATGGAGACAAATCGAATTAATACATCTATTTTTGTGCAACAAGCTCGTTCGAGAGCAAAGTTGGATGCATCAACCCTTCGTCAGTTGATTCCTCTTGAAGTTTAATCTTATCTTAAGTAATCCTATAACTGAAGTTTTCATTTGAACTCCATATATTCAATACCAGTGTCGAGCATTAAAATCGAGATCTGCATTTCTGCGATTGGCGTCTGTCGCTTCGGTCGGAAATGTGGGTGACAGTGGTACTATCGTATTTGTTCATATGGCTCGGACTTGCTCTACACGCCTTTGTTCCACAGGTTGCTTGATAGAGTAATAGAGTCTCTCTCTGTACCAGCCGCACATCTCGCGCGGAGCCTTCTCCTCCAGCTCATCGGCGTCAACCAGCTCGAGCTCGCTTAACCCCTGCCACTTGACAAAGAACCAAAGCTTCTCATCGTCGTCTGTGGACGACCCAACTATCTTCTCAATCGGGAGGCCACGTTCAAAGCTTTTCAATTTTGGCTCGGCGGGCTCTGGGGTGGGCACACGCGCTCCATTTCGCTCTAATTCTTCTCTGGTCGATGCACTCTCTGTATCCTCCTCTAACACGAGTGGATCCACGGACGAACCTGAGGCGCCGTTCTGACTGTTTGCAGTCTTTACCCTCTTTATTGGAGATTCTTTGCTCTCGATCGCACTCCGCCTCTTCCTTTTGCTCTTTTCTTTCTCGTTAAACCGAGCTATGATATCAGGACACTTGAGATTCTCTATCGGCTCCCAAGTATTTTGGCTCTCAGGATAATCTTTCCATTTTATTAAATACTCTAGCGTCCCTGTCTTGTAGTTTTTGCGTTTTGCTCGTATATCTTCAACTGTGTACTCCTCTGGGTCGCTATCATCCTCTTCCACCTGATTGTCGATGCTATCGTTCTCGGCTTTTTCTGTCATCGCGCTCTGAGAATCAGGGTTGAATTCTAAAGTTAAAATGTAGTATGCTGTACAAGTAAAAGTCCAACATGTAAAGAGTTGGGCGAGGTGTATCAAAAACAGCTGATAAGTTGGTGAGAATAACCTGTGGTCATCGAAGACGTTGGTATTTCTCTTTAGTCTTTTTGTTCGCTAGTTTATTTCTCAAACGAATTATGTGTGCGAGCGCTGCCAGCCGATACCTAGCAGCTACTCGGGCTCTGCATTCACAAGTTGTTTGAGTAGACCCAAGGAGTTATGATGATTTCGTAGCATCAGGGACATGGAGAGTCTCGATCTAATTTACCTCCAGTCGTAATCAACGAACTCACCTCTCTAACCGCAGTCAGCCGCGGATTCGTCCTTCAGCCCACACGTTTTGAAAATAATATCTTCAGCTCGTATACTACTAACTCTGAAGCTCTGAAAAGCATCATTCACTTGAACACAGCTTTCACCATCTTCCATAGTTAAGGCATATCTCTTCTTTTGCTTCGATTTTCTAGAGATGACCCTCTGGAGAGAGACGATATGGGTTGGCCAACCGAGAAGCAGACTTGAGGGAAAGAATTGTTACATTTCCTCGAGTCAGTCCATCAGGAGTCTCTGGAGCTCGTCCAACGTGATCCCAACTGTTGTCTTGCGGATTGCAAGACAATAGTTCGGTGACTTCGTGTGAAAATTCATCTTCTTGGGCCCTTCTCGAGAACCACCGCACCGTTTCTTGTCGAAAAGCTTTCAATCTCCGGTATCATACTCATAGTGCTGCCAAAATTTCCTCAGGGTTAAAGATACCGCAATTTATGATAACTATGTGATTCAAAACCTGTTCCTTTCGCAGTGAAATCTCTAGAACCTTGAGCCTGCTTATCTCGCTTGGTGTCAAACTTCCAAGAAAAAGCAGTACTAGCACTTCGGCGTCTGGTTGGCCATTAGATAAGCTTAGTGTTGGATAGAAGTCCAAATCGAGTTGACGGCAACAAAATTTCTCCACTATTTGTTCAAGGCCGAGTGATGATCTATGACTGCAGGTATCTTTTGACAGCTTTTCGAAACTTGACACTTTGCCAATCAGCCTCTTGGCTTCTTCACCCGAACCCGATTCAAATCTTGATCGAAGAGACTTTTTGAACTCGTTGTCTAACAGAACATAGGCTTTTATGATATTCAGCCTCTTGAATGTTTCCGAGGATGGTGCATTCCCATGAAAGAGATAGAGGAAAATGTTTATCACATCCACGATTATGCAAGCCACTCTAATTAAATCGGTCGCTTTGATGGATTGGCCCGCTATCTTAATGAGCTGCTTGTATGCTGATGAAATCCTCTCTAGCCTATCAACTATCGCAGCCTGTTGCTCTGCAGACGGAAGCTGCTTGAAGTTTCTCAGCTGATCAGCAACATCCTGCAAGCTCATCTCTAAGTGGAGCACCGAAAGATATCCTTCGTTCAGACATTTATATAGTATCTTGACGAGATCTAGATGACGGCGGATCGATTCGGTTGCCCGCAAGGTTGACGACTGGTATATTTTATTCATATTTTTCAACCTGTACCCTTTGATTCCATTAGAATCTGTGCCCCTGAGACTTGTTGCATGTTCAAGAATTCTGCTCAGAACCTGGGTGACATGTTCCAATTGCAGCTTCTCGTCGAGTTCGCCAACTGTATCAAGCTTCTGTCGTGGCACTTGATTTTCTGCAAACTCTACCTGTCTCTCTTGCTCGAGGAATGACCCATAGCGGTCAGCATGCAATAAGAAACCCTGAAGATCGTAGAATCTATCTAACACCAACACTCTAGCCGAGTTTCGAATTTCGTACTTCAGATCGGACTTGCGCCTCGATGTCATGGATGTTGAGATAATTTGGGCCACTGCGCTAGTCAGGCTGTGAGGATCGGCCGATCTGTAAGAGATGGAGGTCAATGCTAGATTGAGCTCTGCAGACGCACTTAGAAATCGGTCGCATATTTGAGCCAAGTAAGTAATAGGTAATTTCGTCAGGTTTGCAGTGGCGTCCGATGTAGGAAATGTCAGGACGTTATCAAAGGTCGGATGGCACAGGCCAACCCGTTGATTTATAGGTGAGAGTTCGATCAAACAGGTGGTGTGCGCAAAGTGGCTCAGAATTCCAAGGATCTGGTCGGAATTGGTTGCTCTTGGATCGAAGTTGCCTTGCTCAAGGTCTTTTCTGTTCTGCATCAACACGATCAAATCAGACATTCTAATGTAGGGGAAAATCTTTCGGATTGTGTTGTAGTCATAGCTAGCGACGGACTTCTTTGTTCCATCATCATACTGGTACAATATGATCTTTGCCCTCTCACGATTGAAGATGTCAACTATCTCCGAGATGAGAAAGATTGCCGTGATGTTGAACGGCGGTTTATGTAAAAAATTTCTACCGCCAGTCCCATCCTGTCTCGATATGATACGATTGAATTTGAGCAGCATATCGTAGGAACGATCATCAGAGACGATGACCCTTGCTGACGGATAATGGCGTTCAGGAATCTGACGCAATTTGGATAATATTCTCGGTTCGATTAGATTTGCGAGTAGAACATCAGTCGACACCCGACGCTTACCCGGTTCTAATCTGATTGAATCAAAGCGTTTATTAAGTTTAGAGGTGAGTTCATATGTCTCAGTCTTCATTCTACTTAGCGGCAACTCAACCTTTGAATCCAAATGAAGATCTACGACGTTGAATCTAGGTATGTCTGCAAGAGACAGTTGTGACCTCTCTTTCTCCCTGCCCCTGGACGCAAGAGCGGCGAGAATTCTGTCCAATTCTTTTAGTACAAACATAGTGCTCAGTTTGTGGACTAAGCGAAAAATATGGAATCCATCACTAGTTGATTAGCGGGTCCGCAGGGGGTCGTTTGGAGGTGAATTTGGCTGTGGTTTGAGTGCGCTTTAAAATCCAGTAGACATGAAAGCTGAAACGGGCTGCTAATTTAAATGGACAAGACCGCACAAACCTGATTCTTTCTTGCGCAGGAGATGAGACGGCTCAATAAGTGACAGATTCATGAATATATTGATATTTTGAACTCGCTTCAAAGTCAGACGTTCCAAGTCATATCGAGCAACGCTCTCGGAACACCTTTCTTAACAAACAGGTAATCGATGTCAATTTATTAGTGAAAACTTTACAGAACATGTCTATGCGAGAGTCCACCGAGAGTGAACAATCAGCGAGGTGTGAGGGGGAACTAAACGCTCTATTGGGTAGGTACGCTCATCACTGGTCCATCTGAAAGAGCAGATTTGCCGCTAGCTGCTCGTCCTTGTCGCAGGCCATATAAGCTTGAATAGCTAGGTACTCAGAGAAGCCAAGTTCTTTCAGACGCTCTATAGCTTCTTTGTCGTGCTCTGAAACGTTCACTAAGATCTGATCAGGTCCAGATTGCTGCCTAGAGCTAGAATTGCGCCCACCAGAGGCTTGCTGTGAGGCTCTGTCACCCTGTCGTTGCTGCTGACCACTTGCTGTGGAATCCCTAGCGGACAGTTGTGATCGGCTTCCAGCTAGTGGTGGATGATTTAAGGCGCTAACAAATACATCTGGGTTCTCAGATATAAAGTTGTACATCTCAGGATCGGATCCTGAGAGAGCTTCGATGGTCGAGCTCAGTAGGTGAGGATTTTGTTGAATTAGATCCTGAATCTGTCTGAAGTTTGGCTGCGTCATCATGGAGGCTAACCTGGCCGCAACTTGCGGCTCTGCCATCGATAATTCATCAGCGACTGGATTGTCAAGACCGAGGCCAACGGGATTAGGTCTGCTAGCACTGGTGGTGGTGGCCGGTTGCGCAGTGGTGTTACTAGAAGTGGTGTTGGTTACTGTAGGAGCTTGAGTTGCATCTGTAGTCAAGGCCGTGTTTGGCGCCGCGGCTGCAGGTGTTGAGGATTGTGGATTAGTTTTGAGCTTGCTCTCTTCAGCTTTTGCCCTGGTATTTGTGGGTCCATCCCTCTTGGCGGTTTCGTTTGGTTTTTCAGTAGCTGGTTTTGCAGCAGGTGGCGGGCGTGTTATCATGAGAACAACGAATTTCTTCTCGTCGATGTTGTATTCAGATAGTTTACTGTCATCGGCCAATATCTTTCCTGAATAGATCAGCTTTTGTGCTGCACTGGGATATTCTTTGCCGTGATCCTTTTCAATTTGACTCTTCAACTCTTTGACAGTTTTAGTGGGCTCGATTTCGACAACAAAGGTGCTTTGCTGTAAGGTTTTAATTGTTAGCTTCATATTCTCTGCGCTGATGTGGGATTCCTCGACTGATTATGCGGCAAAACGAGGCTACGGATACCAGGCTTTTAACTGGTTGGTTGGAATTATCAAAGTTGGGCTTCAGTTGCGATCTAGAGATGATATTGATAAGCAAGAACATTTAACATTATGCTCATGATTTATTCTAGTAGTGAGCGCATACCTTTCTTGATATCAATTAGGCACCAATTTTGTCCACAGTTTGCGTGCGAATCTAGTCTGTTGCACATGACATTCCTCCAATCCAGTGAACTCGTGCATTCCTGGAGCGCCAAATTCGAATGCAATTTTTGAAACTGAGTTTGTAATCGACGCAAGCCAAGAGAGTTGGAGTATCCTTTATATTCGGGATGGCACTCATACCTGAAAAATGACGTGCTATTGCTATCACCCGCAGAATCCGTTTATTACACAACGAGACTCTATCCTACTTCGACAATGGATTTTTACGACTGGCGCACTCGGACAAGTGAACTCAGTCAAGGACAACAGCTATGATCGCCGCTCAATCGAACAGTCTTGACAGGATAGATTTGTTGCTGAGTCTTGGCTCAGTCGAAACGAGAGCCGATTTGTTTGTTTTGGCCGTTGTGGACACTCTGTGATTCGAGGTTTGCCAAGAGTAGTAATCTGAATCGAATCTGCTGTAACGCGGCAGCTCCTTGCTCTCATAGTCATGAGCTATCCTCGCACCTAGAATGACAAAATCCTCGGGAAGCTCAGAGAGCTGGTGGTAGAAGGACACTTGAGTCAGTCCATTTGCCAAATACGAGTCGAGAAGGCGAGTCAATCGGCGAACATGAATCCCGAAGAAAGGTGGATTTGAGCTGAATTCGTCTCCTAACATTCTTATGTAAGGCCGACTATCCTCTAGTTTGTCCAGTTTAGTTAGAGCCCGTCTAACATCCTGACGGTTAGCTAGAACTCTCGAGCTTACTTGCTGTACCAGTTCATTTCGTATGAGATAAAGTTCGTATGACATTCGCCTTATAATCTCGTACTGCTTCGATGGTCGAGTGAAATTGTTCTGTAAGCTGGCGCTACTCAGGTGAAGACATATCTGTTCGAAGACTAGCACCGACTCTCGGACGAACGAAACGTTGCTTGCGTAGGATTGGCCAAATTGAGTGAATCTTAGGAAGTCCTCGTATAGTGTAAAGTTCTCGTTCACTTTACCATCTTGGTCTAGCAATTCTTTGATGAAGCTGCTCAAAGTTGGATCCTGCGCGGCCCTAAACTCAACACTCTTCAGCTGACGATCGAGAGTTCGTCTAGTTTCGCTGTCCTCAAAGTAGCGTCTCCCATCAGCAGTCCCATCCTTGAGCTCGTGAGCCACTTTCAAGAGTCTTAGATAGTATTGAACGCCGTCGAAGAAGTTATAATACTTTTCACGCTCCTCTGAGCCCAGTTGTCCGTCAATTGAGAGATAGGTTATGTTGAGCGAAATCCTCGTGAGCTCATTCAACAAGTCGCCCACCTTTAGCGCCACTTTCTTAACTCCGTATATTTTCCTTAGTTCGTCCTGGATTCCCTCGTCCTGGGTTAGGTTTTTCCAGGGAGGACAACAATCGTTGTATTCGCATTGTAACAGAGTTCTCTTGAGCGAACTTAGGTTTGCGCCAGTGAGCTTCCTCGCCACCTCGTCCATGATGTGAGGACTCTCGGTGCTGTTGAACTCGTCCCTCGGTATCAGCGGTGTGGACAGGTCGACAGTTGGAGCCGGCGTCCAGGGAGTCTCGTGGCAAAGGATGAGGGTCGAGTGTGACACGATGTAGAAGATTAAAAGTCCGAAATGGGTGGCCATCTCAAAGGATGGTGAGGTTATGTGGACAGAATGGTCGAACAGGTGGCCTAGGAGCTGCTCAAGTCGGTGGTCATAGAAGCGCGAGCTCGTGTTGCGAGAGCGAGCATAAGTTTTGGCGAGATCGTCTACTAAACCTGTGAGCAGATGGCGCCTACTGAGCCCGTCGCTCGCCTAGGGTAGCTGCGCGAGGGCACTAGAGCGGCCATATTAGTGCATGGCCGCCGAGGTGCCGGCGTTACTTACTGTACGTGTATGTCTGCGCAGAGCTGTCTCGTTGCTTGTTTGGCTGTCATTTGGCTAGTTAGACGGCCCGTGAGCGCCGAGCTCATTCCGTTGAGGGCACCCAGCCGGCTAGTTGTCTTGACGGAGGGGCTTCATTTCGACAGGTTTGCTTGCGACGATGAGACTGGAAGAGGATCTGATTGTCCGCCGATCTAGTGCATGTGTTTGAAATTTTCATCAACCATCCTTGCGCGAGAGGAGAGGAGAGCCGTGTTCCTGTCTGCCGACGAGGCTCGACCACACTGAGCGAGCCCTGGATCCTGAAAGGGAAAGAGTGCGACTGGTGGTAACGACGAGGAAGAAAATGATAACGGACGGCTTCGCCCTTACACGTCGCGTTTCAAAACAGGCAGGTTCGAGAGGGGCAGAGTGAGTAGTTGGAGGCAGAGGAGAGACATTGAGGCCGACAACAGATCATAAGCTTGCAGGTTGAAAGTGGGGCTCATTGAAATGTTGAGCCTTTATTGTTAACAATTGAAAACAACGAGTCCTATCCATATTGCGCTGACTTCAGTAGAACAATTGCGAGCTGAGGTGGTCGTCGCTGATCTCGTTTCCATATGATGAATGTGGCTGCTGGAGCCTCGACAAGCCAGCAACCAGGTGCGAGAGTCTTGTTGCTCGGGATAAGTTTGTGAGCTCGCTTATGATCGTGATCGTTTGAGACAAGGAAGTAGTTGGAGAAGAAAGTAGCTTTTCGCGCGGAGAGAAAAGCAAGCGGAGCCGGCAAATCGAGCAGAGGGAGCGATAGGTAAGTTCAATGGGAGGCCAAAATGAGCCTGAGTTGAGAGATGAGTCAGTGAAGGCGTGACCATGAGCTCTGTCCGAGTTTGACTCGCAAAGCTGCTGCTTGCCGAGACGAACAACATGCTTTCCGCAAACGTCATCTCTCGACACAACATCAAGCTGTTGCATATGCGCCCTTCTCTCGCTAGCTGCGCTGAGACAGCGCGATTCAGTCCGCCGACAAAGCACAACTAGCAAGCAAAACGGGAACATGGGGACAGAAATCTCCGCTTGCACGCACGCGCCTGCGGCCATCCATGATCGAGCGCCCAGCTTGCTTGGCTGCACCTGAGAGATGGGCGGCGGGTCGCTAAGCTGGCCCGCCAAGAACCAGTTGAGGCGAATCCGAACGCGCGCCAGAGGAGACAGCCTCGCGCCCGACATGCTGGCCACTGCTGAACCTGACAGGAGTAAGCTCGGGATTTGGCGCCCATTTGCGCCGGCCAGATATGGATTCGCGTGTTTGCCCTTGGGGCGCATGTGTGAGCTCTCGGCCGAGGATGGGCGGGAAGCCATTAGTCTGCGGACTGCCTAACGAAGGGGCGACGAGCGAGCAGTCCCATGGTTTGCTCGCTGCGGCCCTCCTCCCTCCTCCCCGAACCCTAAGCTGCTCCGGATTCCTGCAGACCCTCTGGGCTGCCCGGAATCCTTCCTGCCTGGAAAAACAAAGAGACCTTGCAAAACAATGCTGCCCACACAACTTTGTCGCAAACAGCGGCGCTCGGCTGCGAGCAGCCGCCTCAAACGATAAGTCTTGCCGCTCAAGTGCCCAAGGATTACGTTCAAGAACGAGCGATTCGCGCGCCAGCGATGCTCGCCTTGGCTTGGCTCTCTGCGCCAGAGCCTCAAGCGGCGAGACGAGAGTCTTGACGGCGCAGACTCGCAAATCAGCACCGCCGGGGCCGCCCAGACCACTTAAGCGCCGCCAGCGAGCTGGGGACAGGTTTTCAATGAACGACGCCCGACGTGTTTGGGCGAGAGGAGCCAAGAGTGCGGATTGCGACTGGCCCCTCGTTGCTCTGGGAGAGGTTAAACTTTGGAGACTAATTATTGGGCCGGTCGAAGTATCCGTCATCCTTGTTTCGCTCGGGCGCCCAAATTGGGATCGCAGTTTGCGCTGTCTGCGAGCTGTCGCGGCGGCCGGGAGCAGCGCGTTAGGCGAGGCAAACGAGCGATCGCGAGGATTTAACGAGCCCCTCGCGCCGATATTGAGGGGCGCGAGGGCGAGCGGACGAGGGAGGCGCCTAGCGGCGTTCGCGAGCTCCCACGCGAGCGGGCGCACTTTGGGCCGCGCGCAAGCCGCGCTCACCTAGCGAGGGGGTCGGCGCGCGGGACGCCCGTGGGCGGATCTGTGGCCAGGGGCCGCCAGCCAAACTCGCCCAACCTCGCCCAAGGTGAGCCGGCGCGAGCTCATCCTCGGCGGGCGCTCAGGCTTGAGGTAGCCAGTTGCGGCTCGGACGCAGGGGGCCGCCCGAATGCAAATTGACCTCTCTGACAGGTCGGCCCCCCCCAACTCAGTCGCCCCCCGCCCACAAGGCCGGCGATCGCGTTTGCTCCGTTAACCATTAATTGATTTGCCGCCAATTCGGCAGCCTCATGTTGGAAAACTGGCGCGTTTTGCGCTTGAGTTGCGGTCCTCTAGCTTGAATGGGGGAGAGATTCACTTGAGCTGGCTGCTTTGTTTTTGACCAAATTAATCCGGCCCAAGCTGCTGATGGCCTAAATTGTGAAGCCAAGTGAGAGGTTGCCGCTCGTTTCTTGTTGGATTTGGGGGCCGCCTTTTGCCGCTGCCGACGGACTGGGCAAATCTCGCCGCTAGACTCGCTGGTCTTGCCGGTGGCTGAGGAGCGCCTAATTGCGCCACCCTCGCCCGCCGCCACCGAGCCAAGTGGGGCCCCGCTCGGCCGCCGAGCAGCTGCGCGCAGTTCGCACGAAACTCAGCCAGCGCCCACCTACTTTGCCCTCCCCTCCAATCTGGCCGAGCTCATTCAAATTTCGCAGCCCGTCCGCCGGCCCATTGTTCACGTCGGCGCCAGTTGGGCCTCTCGCTAGCCAGCGGCACCCTCCTGTTGGCCTAAGCGGCTCAGCTCGGTGGTCAATTATTTTCCCGTAACTCGACTCCGCAACACGGAGGGCGAGTTATTTTGGGGCCCCGACGTTGCTCCCGGTTGGCCAACCAAATCAATCAGCCGACGGGATTCAGTTTCGCTCCTCGGGGGCGGAAGTGCGGCGGCGGCGGCGGCGGCGGAGGGTCGAAGCCAATTCAGTTATCAGATGGCATCGATGCAGTTTGCGCGCTCCCAGAGGAGAGAGGCGCCACTTCGAGATTGGGGCCGCGCTCGTCGTCCCGTCAATCAACTTGTGAATCTGATCCCCCGACTGCGCCGCCCATTGTTGGCCGCCCCTCCTCCTCCTCGTCGCCCTCTTCGTCTTGGCCGTCGCCTTGGCCGCCGCTGCCGGACTCGTCCAATCAGCGCCCGCCAAGCCCCGCTGCCACTCCCTCCGCGCCCGAATCACGTAGGCAGAGAGGCGCGACCAAAAGTCGCCCGCTCCCATGTTTGGGGTCAGTGTGGCCCGCGGAGGGCGAACAAGCGGCCGCTTGTTTCATATTAATGACCTGTTTACGTAATGGGCCCGCATTATTCCAAGCCGACAGCTGCACTTCCTCGCCCGGCCGGCCCAACTTCCGACCGGCGACCTCCGCTCCTGGCGGCCGGATTGGCGGGCGCGCGCGGCCAGGTTAATGGCGGCCGGCGTTCGAGTGACCGGCCCGAGGATTAGCCGCTAATCCGACAGCCCTAAGTGGGCCGTGTTCGCGGCCAACCAAGACCAACAACTGGCCCGCTCGCCTCCTTGGCGCCCATTCAGCCGGCCGCATCCGAGCTGCCTTTGGGCCCGAATTCGAGCCGCCATGTGTTTATCTATCTCCTCTCGCGGCTGCAGAGATCCATTATTATGCAAATCAATGCGCTCGCAGCGCCGACCAAACCGAGCCGAACCAAAGCAAATAAAGATGCGCCAATGGGCCTCCCACTTTGGGTGTTATCCTAACGCATTGCGGCAGCGAGCAAAGGTAACAAAATTATATCCGGGCTCGCTGGTCGGGAACAAGTGCACATCCAGCGCGCTCTGAGGGCTGGAGGCGGCGCGAGACTTGGCGGGCCGGTCCTCTGCATAATTTTTGCAGTCTTGCTCTGGGCCGCGCCAGTGCGAGGCGGCGCTCGTGTAAACAAGCGGCGAGCAAGAGTGACGGGCAGATTTGATTAAATCGAGTCAAGATTCCTCTCAAGAGCCATTACGCGCTCACGTCCTCCGATTGCAAACTTATCATTGTTTCCAATGGCAACTGGCGACGAAATTGGATTTGGGCGCCGAGCGCGGGGAGTTGGCCACCATGGGGCTCGCTTATCGAGCTCGCACGATCGCGGCCCAACTGTAAGCCAGCGGGCGCATCCCTGTGAGTAGGCTTCCGCGGGCCTGATTTGCATGACTTCTCTCGGGCCGGCGCGATTCCAGCTCGGCGCCCCCAGCGGCGCCGGCCAATGATTAGCCGCTCGGCCCGAAGGTCGCGAGCCGCGCAAGGTGATCGCAAATGCAATTACCGATGCAAGTGTTTGCTCTCCACTTCCCCTCCCCTCCACTCGGCCAGGCCGCCGGCTCCAAGCTAATGGGCGCGCAGCTTGGCTGGCCGGACAAACAAGCCGCCGATCAGAGTCAACATTGGCCACTCGAGGCCAGAGCCTCGCCCCTCGCCCTCCACTTAAACAACCCGCGCAGATATTTATAAAATCTCAATTGGACTTTCCGCTCCAACAAAGCGCCCCGACCACTCGAGCTCGCCGGCCAGGTGCGCGGCTCGCTCTTCCGCTCAAACTGGCCCCTTTTTGCCGCTCGAATTCAATTTGCAGCCCTCCAAGTTGGCGCGGATTGGATTTCGAGGCCAGATAAAGTTTGCCTCTTGGGCCGAGTTTCCAAAACGCTCGCCCGCCACCTCGGAGGCCGCGACGCCAACCGCAGCAAGGCCGGCCGCTTGAGAGAGGGAGAGAGTTGTTTGGCCGCCATTAAGTTGGCCTCGGTGTTCGTTGCGAGCGACTAGTTGCCAGCCTGGCCCAGCTAATGGGGCGGCCGCCAGACGGCGGACACTTTTAAAGCTTGCGCCGCGCGAAACGATAAGGCGGCCGAGGGGCGCGAGCGCGAAACTGACACCCAGTTGGCCGCCCGAAGCCAGATTGGCTCCAAGCGAGCCAATCGGCGGACAGGTGGGCGCTCTGCCCGGATTGGTTTGGTTTGGATGAGGCCGGCTTGCCGTTGGCGCGCGTTTGGCCGCCAGCCGATGCGCTACTTTTATCGACTTGCCGGCCTGAGTTTGCGGGCGGATGAGGCGAGGGTTGTTGCGCTGTGCCGACGAAATGGGCGGCCGCTGTCATGCGTTTGACTGGCGCCGGCCTGGGGCGACGCTCGGCCAGCCTGACAATGGGCCCGCCAGCCAGCGAGCGCGGCTGAGCCCCGTTGCGCCTCTATATTTGGGCGCCGAGATTGCGGCCGTCCGAGAACGGAGCTCGCCGCTCTGGATTCTCGGCCGGCCCGATTTGGTCGATGGCGATGCTTTGAGTTGGGCCGAGCAACCTGCTGAATCTAAACTAATGTCCACTCTCCCAGCTGCGCCGCGCAGCCAGTTGCCAGGCTCACCTCGATCGGATTGCCAGGCGGCCAGCAAGGCGCCTCCAAGTGTCCGCTTTGGCCAGCCTGCCGGCATGTCCGCGCTGGCCGCCACTTAGAGCTGGCTCTCTCTCTCCGCCGTCAGCCAGTCGGCCGGCAAACCTGGGGCCTCCGGGCGGGGCGAGCGAGGCGCGTCCAGAGACCCGCTCGATGGGCGCGCGCTCGGCCGCCGCAGCCGCAAGGCTCAGTCAGGAGGCGAGCAAGCAGGTTGAGTGGGCCGCGCTGAACGAGGAGCAGAGGGGCGCTGGCGGCGGCGGAAGCGGCGACGACGACGACGACGACGACGATGGCGACGATGGCGACGACAAAGACGGAGACGAAGACGGAAACGAAGACGCGGAGGAGGACGAGGAGGAGGAGGACGAGGAGCTGGAGGAGGAGGAGTTCTACTACAGCGATGAGCTGGAGACAAACCCCAGCCCAAGTCGGCCGGGCGCAGCTCGGGCTCCAGGCGAGGCGGAGGACGGAGCGCAGTGCTCGATGCGCCGCTCGAACCAGGAGGACACCAGCGCCAAGCTTGAAACTGAGACCGACTCGATGCGAACCAGCTCGGCCCAGCAAGCGACCCACTACAACACTGTCAACGACTCCTGGTTCATAAGCTACCACGGAATCATCGTGATATTGCCAATCATCTTCAATTCCTTCCGGGACAGGCAGCTGGAGCAGTGCTACCAGCGCTACTCGCACGGCCAACGCCAAAAGTCGCTCATTATAGCTCATGCGATCGATCTCCTGCTGAAACTCTCGCTGCTCAGCCTGGCGCTGCTCAGCTTGGGCCGCAAGTATCCCCGCTTGGGCGGCGCCGCCCCTGGCACAGAGACAGTCCTGGAGAGGGGCGCAAACTCAAGCGCTCGAGTTGGCCTGCTGGCCGACGACCTGTGGCTGGGCGAAGGCGCGGCCAGCCAGCCTGGCGGCCGCGAGAAGAGCGCGAAACTCGGGGCCGCACTGCTCTTCGGCCCGCTCGCCGGCCACCTGCAGCGCCGGCCACTCGCGGCGCTCGCCAGCCCGAGCCTGTCGCGCGAGGACCTGAGTGTCAGGCTGGGCCTCCTGGCGGCAGCTTGGCGCACTCACAACCTGCTCTTCCTGTTCAGCCTGGTGAACTTGCTCGTCATAGGAATGTGCGCTTGCCTCCCCCATCGCCACCTGATCAAGAGGTTGAGTTTCATAGCTTTATTTACATGGTTTCTAATGTGTCTGCAGAACTACCTCATCTTCGGCAGCAGCGCCGCCGACGAGGAGGCCGCGAGGCTGCACTCGGGCGAGCAGCTTTCCGCTTTGGTGAGTAGCAGAGGGAGGGCGAGTTGAGAGGCAGCTCGAGAGCGCAAACTAACTCGCACGAAATCAAACCAACCCACCGTCGCCACCGACTGGCCCAATATGGGCCCACAATGCAGCTCGAGCGCCAGTTCCGAGCCGCCGGCCCGCTGACCATATGGCACACGCTAATAATCATATTCGTCACCTACGCCATGATGCCCATGGCCCTCGCCTGGTGCTTCCTCTGCGGCCTCGCGAGCTCTGGCGCTGACCTCGCGCTCGCCGCAGGCCTCAGGAGTCGGCCGGCCGGCCTCGCGGGCCAACTGCTCGCCAGGCTGCTCGCGCACCTGACCATCAATCTGGTTTGCCTCTACACAAAGTACCTTATTGACCTGGCCCAGCGCAACGCCTTCCTGGAGACGCGCCGCTCGATTGAAACGCGAGCCAAAATAAAACGCGAAAACGATAAGCAGGAGCGACTGCTCCTCTCCCTGCTGCCCCGTTTTGTCGCCGACGAAATAATAGCCGACATTGGGGCCGAGCATAATCATGATAAATTGTTCAAGAATCAATTCCATAAATTCTACATCCACTCCTACTCGAACGTCAGGTAAGTGCAGCAGACTAACCCGCCGACTCTAATTGGCGCCTCGGCGGCGGCGGCGGAGGCCACGCAAACTCGTCCGGCGGCGGCGGCGCTTCCGGCGCCCCCCGTTTCGAGCTCGGCGGGCGGGCGGGCGAGCGTCGAGTTCGGCGGGCCCGCCGGGAGGGGAATTGGCCTGCCCCCTCGGCCGCGCTTGACCCGGGTGGGCGTGTGCGGCCGGGCTAGTCAGCGCCGAGTTGCGCACAAGAGCGGCCGGCCGGCCGGCACGCAAAGTGTTACGCAAATTTCATTAGCTCGCCAGCCGGCCGGCCGACAGAGCCAACCGGGCGAATTATTAATTCGCGCGCCCTCAAACAAACACTCGCATCAAGCGCCACTCGGCTGGGCGTCGGCTTGCTCGCCCCTCAAGGCGCCCACGCAACCAGAGCGCCACCTCTCCAACTTCCGGCCAAAGTGGCGAGCATTGGCTTGTCGCCGGGCTCGAGATGGTTCGAGTTATTATTATTATCATTTCCAATCCACTTAATGGCTTATGAATGCCAACTCAAAGTGCGAGCCCAAAGTGGGAGGCTCAATTTCCACTCCAATTTTGGCGCCCAAATTTGGCGCCAAACTCGAAGCCAAGCTCGCGTCACAAATTGAGCACCCCGAGCGGGCGAGCGGGAAGGCGAGTCGCCGGCAACACTGGCCAGGACGGCTCGGCCCGCGCAAATGGGTGCGCATTTTTGTGCGGCCCCATTGGCCTCCCAGCGGCGAGTTATGTGCCTCGGCGCGACCACAATCGGCCGGCCCCAAAACTGGCTCGGCTGAACCCGGCGGCCAGCTCGTCTCCCTTCGGCTGACAAGGATGAGCTGTAAAGGGGCGCCGGCAAAGCGAGCCGAGCGGACAAAGGGGCAAGCATGTTTGAGTTGGGAGCCGAGCGAGGCCGTTTTAAACTCCACCGACGACCAGGCGGCCACGACCTTTGGCCCCTGATGGTCTTGGCCACGCAACTCCGCCCGCCCGCCCGCCCGCCGCCCAGCTCGCAAACGCGCCCAAGGCCAGAGCGGCGGAGGCAACCGAACGAGCCGCAAAGCTCTTTTGGTCGCCCTCCACTCTGCGGCCAAGTTGGCCCCAATCAGCCCCAATCAGCGACTGACCGCGCCCGCCCCGCCCCCCCAAACTGCAGCATCCTCTTTGCGGACATCCAGGGATTCACCGCCCTAGCCTCCAGGTGTCAGCCCCAAAAGCTGGTCCAGCTGCTCAACGATCTCTTTGCCAGATTCGACCGGCTCGCCCAGGTGAGTTGCGGCTGATTTGCCTCGCTAAGCTGAGCTCCTCTAACCAACCCCAACCCTCCAACCAGCAACACAAGTGTTTGCGCATAAAACTGCTGGGCGACTGCTACTATTGTGTCGGTGAGTCAACTTCCGCGCCACTCGAGCGCAACTGAGTCCGCGAGCAAAAGCTAACAGCCCCTTGCCTCCTCTCGCCCGCAGCCGGCCTACCAGGTGAGTCCGAACCCCCGCAAACTTGGCTCCCCCTCCCCCTCGGCCCGCAACTGACAAAGCCCGTTGCTCTGCGCAGAGCCAAATGAGGAGCACGCAAAGTGTTGCGTCGAAATGGGCCTCCACATGATCAAGGCAATCAAGTGAGTGTCTCGCCTTCACCCAAAGCCGCCACTCGACTCCCCGCAAACCCAACTCACCTGTCCAAGCCGACCTCTCCCGTCCGACTGTCTCGCGCTGACCTGCAGGAGGATCCGAAAGCGGACCGAGTTCGACCTCAACATGCGCATTGGAATCCATAGTGGCTCAGTTCTTGGCGGCGTCCTCGGTGAGTGGCCGCGCCAGCCTCCCTCTGACTGCCCACTTCGAGCGCCACCTCTAACCTCCCGCACAATCAGGCTTGAAGAAGTGGCAATTCGACGTTTGGAGCATCGACGTGACGACGGCAAACCTGCTCGAGTCGAGCGGCCGGGCGGGCCGAGTGCACATCAGCTCGGCCACTGCCAAGTACCTGGATGGCGCCTACAAGTTGCAGGACGCAGAGGCCAACTTGCACGACTTGCGCAACCCGAACATGAGGCTCGAAACCTTCTTCATCGAGCAGACTGAGCCGTCGAGCGGGCGCGGGCGCAGGCTGCGCGCCGACGGGGGCGGCCGCGCGCCCGGCAAGCCCGAGGAGCAGGCGCGCGGCCCCACTGAGGAGGCCCCAACTCTGGCCGCGGGCGGCCCCGAGGAGGGGAGGGCCGCCGAGGGCGAGAGGCGCGAGGCTTGCGAGGTTGCGGCCAGATTGGGGCCAGAGTGGAGCGGGCGGCCTGGGGCGGCCAGTGCTGGTCCGCCGCCCGGCTGCTCGGCTGACCAGTTGGGTGCTCGCGCTGGCGGCCTCCATGCCACAGTTGGCCGCTCGGAGGGATGCGAGCTCGAGGAGAGCGGCGAGGAGGAGGAGGAGGAGAACGCTGAGGACTGGGCGCCCGAGATTCCCTTCATGAACCTGAACGTTCCCAGCGCAGAGCCACTGGGAGCGGCGAGCTCGGCTCAGCTGCTCGGCGCGAACACGGAGGAAGCAGATGGATCGCATTTGAGGCGCGAGGGGCCAGCTTTGAACGGAACCAGATCCATGAGCTCCCTCCTGAGGAGCAGTTTCAAGCGCGCAAAGCCTCCCACTGGCGAGCGCAATCAGCGCGGCCAACAGTCGGAGTCGGGCGAGCTCGAGTCGGCCGATTTGCTGCCGAAGCAAGCGAGCCAAGCTCAGAGCAGAGAGGAGAGGAAGTTTGCCAGGCTGAGCAGCCAGCAGTCGGGCGAGCTTTGCGCAGATCAGAGCTCCAGGGGCGAGCAGTCGGCCAAGTCGAGCTTTGCAGCCTTGCGCCAGAGTTGTCGGCGCAGCTTCAACATTCGATCACGAATTAACAACAAAAGCCCTTCCGCCCCGCACGCTGACTCACCCAACGGCCGGCGCCTCTTCCGCCGGCTTCCGCTCGCCGGCAGCGCGCGTCTGCAGACTGGCGGCGGCCGGCGGCGCAGCGGAAACCTGGCCGCTCTGGAGGGCGAAACTGGGACGAGGCGGAGTCCGGTTGGCGAGAGTTCACTTGTTTGCGTTCAGCTCTTGGAAGCGAAAGCGACGGGCGAGGGCGCAGCAGCGAGCGAGAGGCTCGAGGCCGAACAGCAAGGCGGCGGAGTGAAGGTTCTCGTGTCGAGCCTTGGCCCTGACCTTCAATCGGCGCTTGATTATCCAGCGCGGGCGGATGACAATCCAACACGGGGCGCGGACTCCATCATTGTCAGGTGTCCAATAAACGGCGATGGAAGTGTTCATACCTCGACGACAAACATCCGGAGTCAAGGCGAACACGGTAGTTGCGCGCATGGCTCCCCCTGGTCCAGTTATGTGCTCCTCTTCTCGCGCCTATTTGCAACCAAGCTCAGACAGAGGAGGGCGCAAAACTCGGCCGCCAGAGCGAGAAGGAGGAGGAGGACGACGAGCGGACAGCTGGCCGCTAACCCGAGCGGCCGGAGACGCAGGAACGAGCCGGCGCGCGGCGATCGGCTTGCAATGGGCACTGGCGATGCTGGGCGCAGCAGCATTGAGAGCTCCTCCTTCGGCGACAGCTCAATTGAGGTCGAGATCAGCCGGCGCATGATGAAGGAGCACAACAATTGGTTCAGCCTGACCTTCAAGAACAAAACGCTCGAGGAGAGCTACTGCCAAATAAGGTGCACAACCAGCAAGAGCAACATGGTCTACATCTCCATCACTTGGCTCCTGGTGGCCCTCGTGTGTTTGCTCTCGTTGCCGGACACTCTGCACACTGCCAAGGTGCTAAGCCTTGCAACGCTTCCCCTCGCGGTGTTTGCCTTCGTCTACTTGTTCGACTCAATCCTCTACAATCGATACATGAAGTACAAGCTGAAGGAGGCCACCTTGCTGAGTAGCCAGCAGCGCCCGGCTTATCACACCAAGCGCGCAACGAGCATTCACAGACACACCGCTGAGCCCACCAAAATTGGAGCCGATGGAAACGAAAGCGATGCGCCAGCTCAGAATTGGACAGCAACTAGTCCAGCAAGACTGGATAGCTCCATCTCAAGCTGGAGTTATGGCTCAACAGGCAATCATAAGGCTGCGCCGCTCGTCCTCAGAGTGGCAAGGTTTTGGTCCAAGCTAGACAGGATTCCTATGATTTGGAATTTTTTCATCTTCTCCTTCAATCTCATCATGACCATCGCACTCCTCTACGTGAACTCGTTCACCTGCAAGCTCGAGCACGAAACTGGAACAGCACGCGCCAGTCTAATCGATTGCAATTCAACCACCAGCTGGCCGCCACCAACCAAACTTCTGTGTCCAGATTCGCGCACCTCAGAGCCTCGAAGTGAGCAAAACTTCCTCTGCATTCACGAGGAGAACTTGATGTTTGGAATCATTTTGATCATGATCGAGATGGGCTCCTTTTTCAGGTCGAGCTACCTGCGAAAGGTGGTCCTATTGACCTCAATCACGCTCGGCTTCGGTCTCTTCCTCTTCCGAATCAGCGCCCACTCTCTGGTCGACGCGAGCTCAAACGAACAGTCCATCACCTGGTCCACGTTCAATGTGGCCTATGACAACTCAATCTGTCCCTTGCTCACCATTAGACCAGCCGGCGAGCCAACAAACCTCAGCTTCGTACTGCGATACAATCTAATACCACCATACACGCTGGCCAGCATTTCGCCCTGTGATGCAAACTTGATTGAGAAGAGTTATATAATTCTGGTGGTCATGTTTATTGGCTTGGTTTACGTCTGTCGATCGACCGAACGCGTTTCGCGGCTTGATTTCCTATGGAAATTGCAAGCCTCCAAGGAATTGAAGGATATGCGAAACCTGCGACACTGCAACACCCAGTTGCTCGAGAACATTCTGCCAGATCACGTTGCCGCGCATTTCCTGAAGGATGGGCGCAATTCAGAGGAGCTATACGCAAAATCTTATCCATGCGTCGCTGTCCTATTTGCGAGCATTCCAAACTTCAGCTCCTTTTACACGGAGGACATAAACAACGGAATGGAATGCATCAGAGTCTTGAACGAGATCATCTTCGACTTCGACCAACTCCTCGAGGAGGAGGAGTTCGTCAGCCTTGAAAAGGTCAAGACAATTTCAAGCACTTACCTGGCCGCCTGCGGGCTGAATCCGCGCGACCAGTCGCTCTCCGCGGCCCACCACCTGAGCGTCTGCTGCAACTTCGCCTTTGCCATGAGGGAGGCCCTGAGGGAGGTGAACGTGCACTGCTTCAACAACTTTGTCATGCGCATTGGAATCTCCCACGGTCCTCTCGTTGGTGGCGTCATTGGAGCCAAGAAGCCGGTGTTCGATATCTGGGGCGACACTGTGAACGAGGCCTCGCGCATGGACTCCACAGGTAGTCTCGACAAGATCCAGGTTCCAAAGAGGTGCGCGGATATTCTCGCTGGCGAGGGCTTTGAGGTTCAGTTTAGGGGCGTGATTCAGGTGAAGGGGAAGGGCGAGATGGAGACCTACTTTGTGGTTGGGAAGCCGAAGCCAGAAAGCAGAGCGAACACTCGGCAGGCCACAACTGAGCTCGAAGCCGAGCCGAAAACAATCTGTGATGCACAACCGATGGAAGCTCAGCCGGACGAGAAGGTCTCGCGGGAGGTTGGAGTTAAAATTCTCGAACCGAATGAAGCTGGAGTCTGGGAGAGAGGCCAGGTCACACTCCATCAGCGGCGCTTCAATCGGCACTCGAGGAACACTCAGTCGCTCAGGTATCCAACGAGCTCGCGCTTCTTGAGGGAGGAGCCGCTCTCAGCAAACTTGAATAGGTTGGCGGTGAGCCCTCTCGAGGGTTTGCAAGGTCTGAGGTGCCGATCAACGAGCAGCGGAAAGGATCCGAGGGATGGAATTGAGACAAGGTATGCGTTTAGTCCTCGGAGATACGGGGGTCCGCGGGGGGCTGCGACTCGGATGAGGTCCGCCTCTCCCGTCCAACTCGAGCAAGAGGAGGGCGCGTTCGGCGGGTTAGCGAAGGCTTCAAGCAACACCGAGGAGAGCAGCCTTACTGCGGTTTTGTTCAACATGGTGCAGATGCGCCGCAACTACGAGCCCCTCTCCAAGCTGACGCCCGATTCAAGCACCAGCGCAAACAACACGGCCAGCCCCACCAATCTCGCCAGCCACGATCTCAGCCGCGAGGCCGTCAGGTTCATTTCGGAATCTATGAACGATCCAGCCTACGCGCTCGCGCCAACAGGCCTCGATTCGAGCAGGCAGAACCACGCAAGTCTCATGGGTCGGCCAAAGTCTGTGAAGGTGGTGCGGAAGAGCACGAGGCGAAACCGGGCCAGCCTGTTCGGGCGGCGCAGCAACTATCGGCGGGCGGGCAAGCAAACCTCAGAGGCGGCCGCCTATGGGCCCAGGGAGGAATCAATAAACGAAAACGAATGAATGCTCAGCCCGTCCGCCTTAGTTAGCCTTGTGTTGGAGCTTAATAATAAAATTGTACCTGCTTTATGAAATGTGAGATCGAGCTAACGCTCCGACCAAATAAAAGCTCACAACAAGCGAAAGCTGTCGCTCCAACCCTAGGCCAACCCATCAACAACTGTCGCCAACTTTGTCCATTGAACCAATCTGCCGCTTTTACGGCCACTCTCTCATCCAGGTCGCCAACAACTAAGTCGCTTGTTTCCAGCAATGACTCATTCATCTATCTAAAAATATAATCTAACTCCCACCTGGCAAGCTCGTCCATTCCAACCGCAACACACAGCTGGCGCGAGTGAGGCCATCGATCTGAGAGCTGGGACATCGACGCTTTTCGCTATCAACAAACTTGCGTCCATCATTTTGAACGAATAAACTCCAACGCCCTCATGAGAATTGGAACGCTAACACTCGTTTTGCCTTCTAGTCTGGCACCAGAAACGCCTCAAGAGTCAAGCGATGAATAGACGAGTGAACTAGTCTGGGGTAAAAACACTTCAAGATGTTCACCTGATGGAGCCCTCAGGTATCATGGACGGCGAGGCGCTGCACAGGAGCGACCCCAGCATGTGCGATGTCAGCGACGAGGAGGTCCATTTCTCGAGGGGCGCACTCGCTGGCAGCTATCCATTCACCCAGTTAACAATCGAGGAGCAAAACTACAACAGACAGCTCAAGTTCAATTTCGCAGACTTGAGCCAGAGGTCAAACGAAGCCAGCTCAAATGAGCAAGCTAAGTCTAGCAGGTTGCTCAACGCAATTGGCTCAAAACTCAAACGCAGCTCCAACTATCTCGCCGCCCCAAGATTGGTCGGCCAATATCTCCTCGGAATAACCATTCAGAGTTGGCCAGAGTTTCTAAACACCTCGCGAATGATGAGAGCTCCAACCACCAGGCACCAGCTGACAAGACGCATACTGACCAATCTGAGCCACTTTCAGGGAAACTATCTTTGTGTTTCGCTCATATTGGTCGTCTATTGCATTCTGACTTCGCCATTGCTTCTCATTGCCATCATTGCTTACGTGCTCGCGCTCTACGTGATCACGGCCAGGAGCGCAACAGGCAAGCATCTGAGAATAGCCGGCTACAGGCCAAACCTCCACCAACAGTACTCATTCACAACGCTCATTTCATTGCCGCTACTTTGGGTCGCGGGCGCCCCAAGTGCAGTTTTCTGGGTCATCGGCGCCTCGTTTGTTGTGGTTGGCCTCCATGCCGCCATGTACAGTGGTGAAGAGGAGCCGACATTGCAGCTAGTTGAGCACCAACCCTACGGGCGCCTGAACTACGCCCAAGTTGCACCTGTACACCCTCAGTATCTGGCCTCTCTCCAGCATCCCGCCGCCCCAGCCCAACCGAGTCCGCCCACCACCTACTCACGAGCCATATCCCAATGGATCACCTTTGGTAGCTCGAAGCAGAGTTCCGACGAACAAGCCTCCGGTTGTTCGAAAACGCACGAGGTCAAGATCATATCGCACGACTATGCCGGCTTAGGCAGAGTCTACGAGGTTTGAACCTGCCGAAATCGAGACCAACAGAGTGTGCGCAACATTTTCGGCCACAACCTAAAGCGAGTTCCGCTAACGGAAGTTGCAAACATATGAATTGAGCTCCAACTTTGCATAAATTAAGTCGCAGAACCGTCCTATAGGGCTCGTAACGTAACGCGCTGCTTAATTAAGTCTACCTGGTTTCCATCTTTTGCTCGCACGTCACGTTCGCTGTTAACGTATTTCTGTTGCCTCTGCCATCCATCGAACACCTGTGGCGCTGATGGCGCGAGACCTGATAATAGAAACAAAACGAACGCCAAACATCGTCGCCCAGTTGTTAGCTATCCAGCTCGTGCATCTCACACCAAATCAGCGCCGGCAAACCTAACTAACCTGTCGCTGGGCATCGGCGCCAATCTGAATGGGCAACCAGAGGAAGGATGAAAGGCCCACAAGACATAGTAACGGTGGTGGAATCGAAAGATATTGCTAGGATAGAGGGCGAGTACCGAGCGGAGTTCAGCCGAAGAGACCCATAAGCAACCATGAACAAAGTGCTAGATCACTCGCGTAGAGGCTCAGCCGAGCGAATTAAACCCGGTCCAACGATAACTCACCCGATAACTTTCCATTATGAGATCCAAAATCACGCAACAAGAATGCAAAAGCTAACAAATGCTTTCAAAGTCTATAGACTAACCGCGTTGACTCTCATTTGTGTTTTAGTCGGAGTGGTCGTTGGGCTTATTTGCCGTCCTTACGCTAAAGACTGGACCGAGCGCCAATTCATGTACATTGAGATGCCAGGCGAATTGTACTTGAGATTTCTAAAATTGATGATCATTCCTCTCCTAGTTTCCAACGTTATTTTATCATTTGGAACAATCGAGGGCAGGATAAGCTCGCGGCTTGGCAAGATCGCTGGATTCCTTTATCTCTGCAGTAACCTGACGGCCATAAGTGTGGCTACTCTTATCGCCTTACTTATAAGCCCGGGGAGCCAACAGATTAGTAACATAAACGACCATATAAGCAGGGTGCACATTCAGGGGTACCATTACTTTGACGAGAACTACAAGTCAATCAAACGTTACCGAGAATATCATCCAATGTTTTATCACACAGATCAAAACAATATGGACGAGAAAGTTTATATCCTTGCCGAGAGTCCTCAGCTTCAAGATTTGCTTTTGATCAAGCAGGATACCCTTTGGCTTGAGGCTGAAAACTCTACAAGAGTTCACAAGCTTGATCGAGGAGAGCTAGCAGGGAAATTGGGCGAGACAGTCTCTTCGAGCTTGATTTCTCCAGGAGGGCCAAAGCGGCCTCCGATCTTTGTTGAGAGCACCGCAGGGAGAAACCAGAGTTACACAAGCAAGGTGCATCGGGTTGGTTTGAGCACCAAGTTGCCAATCGACGTATTGTTGGATGTTCTGAGGAATCTCGTGCCTGATAGTATTGTGGGTGCCGCGATACAGCAAGCACGAACTCGGCTCTTTGCGCCAAGGGAGCTTGTTATCGGGAAGAATGGATCAACCAACCCGCCTCCATCTCATTGGCCGATGGGCCACGAAATGGTCGATCAAGCAAACATCATCGGCCTGCTAGCTGTATCAGTTCTTACGGGCGTCGTACTTAGTCACATGGAAGAGGCTAGCAGGCCAATGTTAGACCTTTGCGCTTGCATCTCCGAGTTGAGCCTGCGAATTGGAATGGTGGCTATAAATCTAACGCCATTTTGTATCATGTTCCTCCTCATAGGTCAGGTGGCTAGGGCTCAAAATTTGAGCTTGATTGCTGGGGAATTGTGCATGTACTGCGTCACAGTCATCACTGCGCTGCTTGTTCATGGACTGGTCCTACTACCCGTGGTCTACTACCTAACAACAAAACAATCCCCATTCAAGATGCTGTTCAACATGTTGGAGGCCCTAGTTGCAGCTTTTGCCACCTCCTCAAGCAGCGCAGCATTGGCCCTATCACTAAATTGTCTCACCGAAATGGACATGAATCCCGTTATTGTTCGAGCCTTTGGTCCACTAGGCTCAGCCTTCAACATGAATGGCACGGCTATATTTGAGGTTGTGGGGACCATATTTATAGCACAAACCTTGGGCGTAACTCTACCGCTAACCTCGCTCTTGCTCGTCGGCCTTGGTTCGGCTGTCGCAAGTTTGAGCACGGCTGGCATTCCATCTTCTGGCATGATGACTCTTGTGATTGTTCTCGATGCTGTTAATTTACCTGCGCTACAACTGAGTCTTATATATATAGTTGATTTCATCATTGATCGCTTCAGGACTGTCACCAACGTTTGGAGCGCCTCGGTCATCTGTGGTCTGATTGATCATCTTTGTCCAGATAATCTGTTTGAGGAGGAGAAAAGGCCGGAGAAGTGCATAGAAATGTTACAGTATCGGGGTAGTAGGGCCACGCTCAGTTCCAGAAAGAGTTCCAATTCTGATGAGAGCTTGAAGCGTCAGATTATAAGTGTCACGATAACACCACCGCCAGAGAACAGCTCCATCTGAGATTGCTTCTACTTTCGAGAATTTGAGTCTCTCATCAGTCTGCAGAATTTCCTTTGAAGAACTAACCATACCTGAAAGTTCGGATCGCGGATTGGCGGGGTTGTATTCTCGACAGCGGACGCCTGTTGCAAAACTCGACGAGCTTTTGGACTGCTTTGTAGATGGATACAATTGATAGGCCAAGCCAGACTGCTAAGAGGCCACCGAGATTTCCAATAGTGTCGATCAAGTTGTATTTTGGCACATATTGTTGTACATTGTAATGAAAGTGGGAGTATTTTAGCGTTATCAGAGCGCAACAGTGACGCAACCTTGCATAATAAGCCGAGTCGTCAAAAAGAAGTTGGACATCTAAGGGCCAAACCGATCGGGTGACTGTGACTGTATATTGCGTTAAATGGCAGGCTAGGGTGCATTGAGTCCAACAATGTCGTCTTATCTGAGTATAGGCTCGCATTTCGTCTTTGATTGGACCTGTCTTCGTTGCTCTACTTGGCTGAGCCTTCTTTCCCGTCAGCATGCCAACTCTCACGCTTTCGAGCCTCTTTTGGAGTGATGCATGATGGGACTCTCGAAACCAACTGCAAGATTTAAGCTTGCGCCCAGGATCAAGCGAATCGTTACGGAAGTAGGGCATTGAGAGCGGCCAACAGTTGTACTTGTGGATGACGTTCTTCAAAACACAATTCTGGAAGCAAGTGTCGCCAACGAGAGGAACCCGGGGGTTGATCTCATCCGCGTACTTTTGCAAGTTAAATTCCTCATAATCCATGCAAGTGCTTGAGGGACCGTTGAGTAATTTCACATCCTCGCGATCAATATTGAAGTCGTATTTGTAACCGCGGGTGATGAAGTAGTCGAGGTCAGTTGAGGAGGCAACATGAGTGTTACGGTGAAATATTACCCGCGCACCAATCTGTCGCTTAAGGTCGGCGTAATTTTCTGGCTCAAAGTCAACCACCAACTTAACAACCTCCTTCTCATCAAAGTAGCCGAATGGGCCGGATTGAGCTCGCGAGGAGTTGAACAGATAGGGCTTATGCATGAGGTCGTAAGATATCGCGCCTCGGTGTAGTAGGGTCGTGCATATGCGGCTTTGGATTGAGTCAATCTGACTTAGGAGTCCACATTCGATCGAATCCACCCAAGTTCCCGCGCATCCTAGCCACCTGATGAAAGTGCTTGGCTCAGGTTTGATTAAAAATAGCTGGTCCAAGGGTGTACTGTCTAGCTCACTCTGAGGGTTGTAACCGATCTGTTCGAACACCTTCGCCACTTTATCGCGGAAATTGTTGAAACTTTCCATGTCGAAGTGTTCAACTTTGTTCTTGAAATCAGGAAATCGCTCTGTGATTGCTCTACCAACAGTGGAGTTCCTTTTCAATAGCTTTTCGAGTGACATTCTACAAGGAGGGTAGGTGGGAATGGGATTAGACATTGATTGAGATCGAACCAACCCTCACTTCAACTGATTTACCTGTTATTGTTGCAGATAGTTACTCCAGGCAGGATGGACATTAGAGTTGGTGTAGCGTCATACATGTCAATGACATAAGGATATTGGAAAAAGCTTTTCAATATTGTGTGACATTGGATGAAGCATAAAGCTGCAAAAATGGCGAAGAAGAGAACTTTGGTTGCGCCGCGAGGGGTCATTGTCGCTTTGATGGGTGATCAACATTAACTAGTGAGCTTGGCTACAGATTGTAGTTTATTTCATGATATACATGCATCAGACCTTTGAGAGGTGCTTTTCTATGAGCTCTCTGAGCTTCTCTTCATTACTGCCAGATAAGGTGTCGAGGTGTTCGCCCTTGCGCTTGAAGACAAAGGTTGGCATTACTTCGATCGAATACTCGCCCACTAACTCCTCAATTTCGTCAACGTCCACCTTCACTAAGACGAGTTGGCCCTCATGCTGCTTGACAATTTCGTCCAGGATTGGCGCGATCCTCTTACATGGCCCGCACCAGGTGGCAAAGAAATCGATAACCACCAACTTGTCGCCAGCCTCCACTAACTTGGCCTCGAACTCTTGCTTGCTCTTCACCTGGACCATTATCTTTTCTGTTAGAAAGGGAGTTATTCAATCGAGCAATAAATTTGGGATTTTAAATTGGAATTCGTTGGTAACCTGTAATGCCGGGTAATTGTTACGTGTCGAAGTGAGATGACGTTTGCGAATGACAAGGTAACTGCATGAAACTGGTATGATAAGCCATCGATTTTTCAGCATGGCAACGGCAATAAAGCGTAACGCCTGTTATGTGCGCATGTACACGCACAGCCAGTCGCGCCCAAGGCGACACTCAGACTACTGCTGACCCAAGAGGGCTCGATCCTGGAATGAAACTGTCTTCACAAATGACTAATATACTGCTAAACACCACAC
>Ga0209372_1000055_pt1 | contig 89137 bp, 63 predicted proteins | sample AgamicAtPe_FD_187170 | JGI IMG/M metagenome (GOLD analysis project Ga0209372, IMG submission 187170) | Agave microbial communities from Guanajuato, Mexico - At.P.e (SPAdes) (version 2) | ecosystem: Host-associated > Plants > Phyllosphere > Phylloplane/Leaf | place: Guanajuato, Mexico | collected... | reverse complement strand
CAACAACCAGACGGTGGGCTCGCTGCCCGCTAGAATGCTGGTCGGGGCCACGAATGCAGTTCCGCTGGGCAAGACAAGCTGGGAGAGGATCGATAGGCAGCTTCTTGCCGAGGATATAAGGCGCGTTTGCTCGCAGGCCGAGGTTGTTTTTAAGCGCGAGTCTAGGGTTGTTGGAGTCACTTCGCCTTGTTTTGTTCTAGGAGATATCCACGGGAACTTGAACGATTTGCGCACCTATGAACGCATCCTGTGGCCAAACGCGCCAACTTGCGTTGCTGGCTCCTATTTGTTTTTGGGAGATTATGTTGATCGCGGTGACTATGGGCTTGAATCAATCTGCTATCTACTGTCCATGAAAGTGCTAGCGCCAAGAACCTTTTTCCTGCTAAGAGGGAACCATGAGGTCAGATCAATCCAGCAAGCGTTCACTTTTTTCCGCGAGGTTTGTGAGAAATTCCGCAACCAGCAGCTAGGCATCTCAGTTTGGGAGATTTTAAACAAAACCTTTGACCTAATGCCAGTGGCTGCAACCATAGACGATCAAATATTTTGCTCGCACGGTGGCATCCCAACCTCGGCGCTAAGGATAGACGAACTCTACAATATTCCAACGCCAATGCCTGACCCAGAGAACCAGTCGCCGGCTGCTTGGGAAATTTTGTGGAATGATCCCGTTTCAACGACCGAATACTCTGAATACGCCGACCTTCTTAGAAAACAACCCGGTGGCCAGCAGGCTGTAGCCAATATGCAAGGTTATCTTCCAAATACAAAACGAGGAACAGCCTTCTTCTTCAGCGAAGAGGCTGTCAAACGATTCTTGCACCTAAACAATATGAGCCATATTATTCGGGCCCATGAGTGTGTTCCGCCAGGTTATGCATTGCATTGCAATGGCAAAGTTATAACAATCTTCTCGTCGTCGCACTACTGTGGCGCAACAAATGATGCCGCCTGCATACTGGTGGAGCGCGAAAAGCTTCGCATTATCCGTTTAGACACGGACTAGCGCGAACAATGCTCCTAGTTAAAATTTTTGTAAAACAACAATCATGTTTATTAATTAAACTCAACTTTTGTAATCAGGGCTAAGCGAAGCGAGAATCCGCGGTCAAGGCAATTTAGGATTCTTGCCGGTCTTCTTCTGTTTTAGAAGCTCTCCATACTGAGATATAGACTTGACTCCGCCCTTGTTTTTCATCAATTGTTGATAGTATGTGGAGCCTGTGGATTCACTCGAGCCAATTTTCTTCTGTTGCTTGATGGCCAGTGGGTTAGTTGGAATATTTGTTTGCTGGTGACCATAGGTTTGCAGCTGATTTGGTTGGTGATCGTAGCTTGTTTGTATGGTTTTAAAGTTTGCTGTATGCAGAAGCGGGCCCATCATGGTTGGCTGATTGTACACATTTCCGCCATTGTAAGTAACTGGCGCTGGCACCATGACAGGTACCTGTACTGAATTTGCACCACCGACTGGCCAAGATTGTTGGTTTGGCGACTGATGGCGGGTGATCTGATTGGTGCTCTTCCCGCCTCCATAACGGTAGCCGGGCATGCTTTGTCGGCCTCTCACCTGAATCTCCTGGCTCTTCTGATAACTAACAACCTCATCGGGCATCACATATTGTTCCGAGCTCTTTGGGTTCATAAGCTGGATCAGCCAACCAGCGAGCCAGGTTATAGTTCCGAGGATGGAAGCAACTCCAATTGCAACGCCAATTGATGTGCCCCAGGCGTTGTATCGATCCGGACATATGTACCTGTAAGACTTAATTGTTGAATAAATCCACAATGCCGAGGCAGCTCCGATCAATAGGGTACACGAAATGTAATAGCAGAAGGCCCAAAAGCCCAAGCCAATTCGCAGAGAGTAATAGTGTTTGATGAGAAATCTAAGCAACAAACCGATGGCGAAGACGGCTGTGAATGAAACTAGCCCCACCATGGAACCCTTTGAGATAGCGCTTAGAGTATAGATGAATGAATAGCGAACTAAGTCAAATGTGTTGAGGTAAAAGATGATTCCAACGAGTAAGAAAACGAGGATGGTTGAATCCACCCAGGACAAATAGGCACTGATTGATGAGAAGTCAGCCTGGCTACCGCCCATAGCGCTGATTGAACCGGAGTGCTCCAGGTCAAAGCAAGCGTTCGGCTTGTTGACTGACCCATAAGCTGTTATGTAGTTCATGACAGGGAAGAACAATTTGTATTTATCGCGTTCGTTTGTTCTAATTTCCACCCCATAGACCATAATCTTAGCCTCATTCTCCAAACACGAATGTGTCAATCTAATGGTGGCCACATTTTTAAGCCGCTGCGCTCTGTGAACCCAAAATCTGGTTACCCGAAGCTCAGAGTACTTTTCGTCATCGACGAATCCAATTGGATTCTCTTTTCTTCCAAATATAACATGACCTGGGATTGCAATACGAGCTAATGTTGTCTGATTATCATCAAACATGTCAATAGTTAAGGTTGTTCGTCTTCTATTATAATTAGAGGATGTATCTCCAGTTCTTAATTCTATGTGATATGTGTACACTGCTGAGGCTCTATTACAGTTGTCGTAAATTTTTGTTGCACGGGAGTTCTTATGAAAGGTGAATAGAATGAAAACTATCAATGTGGTTAGGATTGCCCATAAGGGTAGAACTGTTATAACGATTGCAAGATAGGCACGTTCGCGACTGCAATTGGCGTCATATACGAATGCCTCCTGGAGGCTTTCTGTTCTGTTGAGGGCCATGAGGGTTTGATCCAGGTCGCCGAATCCGTCAAACATAGCTCAAAGTGGCCTGATTACCACCCGAGGATTGTGCTGCAAAAAGAGTTAGCTCCAATACTATTGACTCGGAACAGATGGACCAAGAGCGCGAACATCCACTAGGTAGCCTCGTGGCATAGGCACCTGTTGAGTGGCGTCATTTTTCGAAAAATTCAATTCAATCCAAAGCAAACCTTGCTCAGATGTCTAGGCGAGAATTCTAAATGATAGGCTAGGTAGAATGAGTGTCAATGGCGATGGTGGTGGTGGTGGTGCTGATAGAGAGCAATTTGATTTAATATTCAAAATTGTAAAAATATCTGCTGCAACAGACGCGACATCGCAGGGATTGCAGGTCGCGTGAAAGCGCATCTACCTGAAGCTATACTTTTCCTGGGATCCGGTTTAATGGCAACTCCTCTTGAGTGAGCTGCAATCCTAAATGTAAACAAACAATCGGTTTGATAGGAAGAAACCTTGATCATGAGATATTTAAGATACAACCTGGATGGATGCCTCCCATCTGGGCTTTAACTTGAGCATCCATGTTTTGGGGTCTGCGCTGACTGCTTATGATTGAGCCAATATATTATGTCATCATCGCAATCGGAAGCTCAATTAAATAAGACAAAATCAGCTCAACAATCAAATCAAAATCAAGCAAATTTATCGGTCGCTGCCATAAGGTATAGATTTGGCTCCAGTGAAATAGGTAAAAGTGCCTTCGATTGGAATGTTTATAGCAACCGAAAGTCGGCCTTGGAGCATCTAAGACAGAATTGCATCCTTATTGATACAATACTCGAAACTGAGGATGGTTCGGCCTATGAATTTGTGCATAGTCAGGTGATATCTGCTTTTGGTGAGAAATTCAACGAATATATAAATCAGAATGGCGATTATGTTGACTCCTATCGGTCAAGCGTCTTTCACACGAGAGCAAGAGGCAGTGGAAGCAACGGAAATTTGTCGTCGAGCAATTCAGGAAAGACTGTGATATCAGCTGTCGAATCTAAAGCTAATGCTCACACTAGGACCTCAGCTGGCCTGTGCCAGAGCGCAAGCTTAAACAGATGGTCCGAGAGGGTTAAATTGATAAGGTTGCCAAAGGTGAACAGTTATACACTTGGCATATTAGTTGATTGCGCTTACACTGGTTACATTCGTACCGACTTGCTTTCCGGCGGAATTTGGCAAGTTTTAAATGTGGCCGAGCATTATGAGATGGCGGAGGTGATCCGCGCTTGTTGTGCCTTCTTACTCAAGAACCTGGACAGGTCTAACTGTGTTCATTTTTACCATATTGGAATTAAACACCGGCACCATCTCCAGCGTTGCGCTTGGCACAAAATTCGAGCAAATTTCAAGTACATTCTAACGCAAAACTTGCAACGAGACTGTCTAGTGTCTGCGCCCATGGAATTGGGACATAGTTTTGGGCCTGTTCAGAAAACTTTCAACTTGTCGCAATCGTGCAAGCAGGTTAATGGCCATGAGCGCGGAAAATCAGTTCCCATAACTCGTTCAATGAGCGAACTTGATCGCCAACAACGAGAGGAATTGGAGCAGCGACGCAACAATATTGCAACCATCAAATTTGAACACTTTGAGCCATTGTTGATGCACGATAAGCTTAACATTGACAACGAGGAGACCATTTGGACGGCGATTAAATTGTGGTGCAATTATAACCTTGCTGAACGGGCCTCAAAGTTGGTTGACCTCTTGCCTTGCATGCGATTTCCTCGTTTCAAAACAGGCACAGACTTTTCAACGCGTTTCATTTGGCGAGACTCGCTTATCATGAGCAACAAGCGAGCTCAGCACCAATTGGCCATATTGGACCGGAATCATCGCGACTTTTTGGCCAACTCAGCCTTTACAAACTTTCGCGACGGCTTCTCCTTGCCCTGCGCAACCTATCCGCGCCAGCTCAGGCCCCGAGTGCCCCACTCCGTTTTGCTCGCAATTGGCGGCTGGCAACAGGGCCAACCAACAACTCTAATTGAATCCTACGACATCAATTGCAATCTCTGGTTTGAGAGCAAGAAGAAGATCATGCTCCCGCTTGCCTATCACGGAATTGAGTGTATAAACGGAATCTTGTACATTTGCGGCGGAACCGACGGCAACGAGATCCTGAACGAGGTGTTTACCTTTGATCCAGTTAGCGGCCTCTGTGCCCAGAAGCCGTCAATGATTGAGAATCGGTGCTACGTTTCTACTGCCTACTTGGAGGGTAAATTGTACGCAATGGGCGGCCACAATGGGGCAAACAGAATGAAGAGCGTTGAACTCTTTCGGCTTGACCGTGAAGCTTGGGAGCATGTTCAGGAAATGAACGTTGCTCGTAGTGATGCCTCAGCTTGCGTTTACAAGTCGACCATTTTCATTGCTGGCGGACTCAACGATCAGGTGATAGAGAATTCAGTTGAGTTTTATAATTTACAAGACGGAACTTGGACCTTTGTTGCCTCAATGATAACTCCTCGAACTAGTTTTGTTTTGCTCCTATTCAACGAGCGTTTGCTTGCCATTGGTGGAAACAATGGAAGCGAGAGATTGTCTAGCGTTGAGCAGTACAATTTTGTGACAAAATTGTGGTCGCATCATAGCAACATGCGTCATAGGCGCTCGACCTTCAGCGCGGCCGTGATGAACGACAGCAAGCTCATTGTTGTTGGCGGTTACAATGGCCAAACGCCCTTCAATCAGGTGGAGATGTTTGATGAGCAAGGGCAAACTTGGACTCTGTTGCAGAAGATCCGCTTTGATAGGTCTGGTTTGAAGGTGGTTGTTGTTAGCGATCTCCCAAATACAACCGAGTTCACCTTCCTCGGCTCGGCCGATTCAATGTACACGGGCAGCGAGGATAACGCGCCAATGGCGGCCAGCCTCGCCGAGGTCCAGCCACAGGCGGCCAGCCTGACCGCAAGGGCTCGCGCAAGACTCCTGCGCTCCATAGGCGCCGCTCCCAGCGGCAGACAGCCGCCCCAGCATCACCAGGCGAATTCCAGGACGAACCAGGACGAGCAAGCCGGCGGCAACCAGGACCAGCACCAGCACCAGGGCAGGCGTCGCTGAGGCCCGCTTTTGAGTGGCAGGCTAGAATTGGTGGGCGAGAGGAGAGAAGAGGTGGGGGGTTTGAGCGTGCAGCGAGTGTTGTGGTGTAGCATTAAAATGAGGCCCGACTTGTTGCGGCGAGCGCGTCCAGTTCACTCCCTTTGTTGTGAGCTTGTGTGTGTGTGCGTGTTTGTCTGCGCGCCGGTCTGCGCCTGTAGCGTCCATTTTATTTGCCACTCTGAGCACCCGCGAAGGAGATCAGGTGGCTGGCGCGCAAAGGTGGCCGGCAAAGTTCAATGGCGCCGGGATGAGATAACCACCTTTGGGCCGGCGGGCCGAGGCGAGGCCAGCTGGACGGGCGCGCGCCTCCGCCGAGAGTGGGCCAGGCGGGCAGGTTGCAGCTGTGCGCCGCCGCCACCCCCTCCTGGCGCGCTCACGCTGGCCAGTCCGCCACCACTTGTTGCGGAGCGGCGGCCGCTCCCGACGGCTGGCCGGCCAACCAACCAACCAACCAGCCAGGCCGCAACACAAAGAGGAAGCGCTGGCCTGCGCTTGGGCCGGCCCGAGTTGAACCGGGTGAATCCGAGCTCCGGCTGGCCGACTGGTCCGCTGCGCTGCACCAGCTTGGCCGGCGCAACCGGCCGCCGCCAATTCAAGTTCAAGTTCAGCGCCGCCATGAACTCAAACTCAAACTCGAACTCGAAACTGTTCCTCCCATTGCAGCGCAAACTCGGGCCGGCCAACCAGATTGGCGGCGTTCCAATCTGGTTGCCACACTATCTACTTGCAGCAATCATCTTATATTCTGGAGGCGGCTGCAACGGCGAGCGCCTCCAGAATGGGAATTACGGCAACGCAATGGCCGCACCAGCACCACTCTGGCTTCCTGGCTCTCGAGCGGGTCGGCTGGTGCGCCTGTCGGGCGGACGGACGGCGGGCAGGCAGGCTGGCCAACTGGTCAGGCGGCCGCGAGATGCTTTGAGCGCTGGAATTGGATTGGCGGCGCCCGAGTTGGAGTTGGAGTTTTAGCTGGGGCTGGAGCTGGAGCTGGAGCCTCGGACGGGTCAATGAACCTGGGGAGTGCGCTTTTTGCGCCGCTCGGCCCACAGGCTGCGTGCGCTGTAAAACATTTCACCGTTCACTAACCAGCGCCGGCAGCATCCAGTTGTTTGCCGCCGCCGCCGCCGCCGCCTCCAGTCGTTTGCTGGCCGCTCTTGTGGCCCGTCCGCCAGAGGGGCTAGTTTTGGTCGCCACTTTTATCATCCTGTTGGCCACTTTTGGGCCAACTTGCACAGGCAACCGTTACTTTTTTCCCTCGGCCGGCGCCGCGGACGAGCAGTGGCGGGCGGGCGGGCGGGGCGAGCGGCCGCCTACTCTCGCCTGTTGCATTCGGGCGCACTGACGCCGCCGCCGCCGGCGAAGCCAGCCGGGCCGCCCGCTTGGGGGAGCGCTCAAGTGCGCGCGGGCCGCCGCTGCCCCCAGGCCAGGGGAGCCGCTCGCGCCTGCTTGGCTGGCGCGCCCACGAGCGCCGAGCCGCCGCCGCCGCCGCCAACATGGCCGCCCTTTGGGGTCTTGCGCGCAGGGCCAATGGCGCCGGCCGGCCGCTTTGCAGCGCTCGCAGAGTGGAAGGAGATAAGCGAGCGAGAGAGGGCGGCCTTGATCAAGCAGCGACGGGATGAGGCTCGTGAGGAGCGATGGCGAGTTCAACAGTTGTGCTGACGGGCGGCCCGCAAGTTATGCCATGCGATCTGACGCCATGTTATGCCATTGGAGCTGCTGCTCGGGGGCTTTGGCTTTTGAGCGCCGGTTGGCGGTTTGCGGGCCAGGCGCAAGAGCAAGTGCAAGTGCAAGTGCAAGCGCAACGGCGCCTGAGCTGCTGGAAGCCAAGCGGGAGCTGCATGGCCCGGTGTTGGCCGAGTTGGGCCCGCTCGCTGGCTCGCTGGCTCACTGGCTTGCTCGCTGGGCCGCCAGCTCAACGATGAGCGGCGCAGATAATCATATGGCAGCGCTTCCACTGAGGCCGCAAAGAGCTGGCCAGCCTATAAGGGGCGCCTGAACTTGAACTTGGGTCGGGCCGAGCGGAGCGAAGCAGAGCCGAGCAGGGCTGAGCAAAGCCGGGCAAAGCCGAGCTCAGTCGACTTGCGGGATGAGCGGCGGAATCCGGAACACATGGCAAACTGATGTTGCTCGCGCGCTTGCCGCGCTGGCCAAATCGAGCCTGGCTATGGGCCGCTCGGCTGGCTGGCGGGCTTGCTTGCGCGCCGAGCTAGCGCGCTCAAGATGGGCGCCGCACTAGCGAGCCAAGCGCGCGCATCCAATTGAAACAAAGAGCGGCCTTGCTCGTAACAGTGTTGCCGCAGTCGGCGCAGTTGTTGGCCGGCCGGCCGGCCGTTTTTGTTTGCCCGCTCGTTACGCATAACCATGGTAACAGCGGCCGGCGCAGATGAATCGACTTTTGGCGCTGGCGCTCCATATAGACTGCGCGCCCCGGTTAACGTTGCGCCCGCCGCCAGAGCGCATGGCAAATGAGTTGGCTCTCTCGCTCGCTCACATCACGCAAGCAGCCCGCTTGCGCAAACTTGAACTTGGCGGGCCCAGCGAGTTGGGCGAGCGAGCGAGCGAGCGCAGGCTGCAGCGTCGCTAGTGGGCCGCCAGCGCCCATTAGTTATCAAACGGCCGCAAGTTTGCGCGCTGAAACTCGGCAGCGCTGCCGGTGGCGCCGCTCGGCCGCCATGGCCGCACAAGCTAGCCGGCCAGCTAGTCCACGCTGGCTTATAGAGCCCCGCTTTGCATCTCGAGCGCTCACTCTGCGGCCGCCCAGCGAGCGCCGCGCGAAAAATATGGCCGCTTCAAAATTCGCGCCCAACCTTCGCCTTCCTCCCCTTGGAGCGCCAATCAACCTTCGCAGGCCAATACTGGCCTCTACGGGCTGCGGGCGAGCCAATGGCCCCACCGGCCGGCCGCGCAAAACTGGCGACACACACTGGCCAACTGAACACGCACAAAGTTCAATGGGCCGCTCGGTTACGTGGCCGGCGGGGGGATAACTTGCCACTTCCGCTTCGAGTGAGCCCCACTGCTTGGGTTTTGTGCCGTTCTGGCGCCAATTTTAATGCTAATGCTAATGCAAAACCCGCTCACATAAATGAATCAATGTTTGCGCCCTCACTGGCCAACCGGGCAACCTTCTCCTCGGGCCACTCTCGCTTACGCCACACGCGCATGGAAGCCGGAAATCTCCCTTCCCTCCACTTCCCTTTCTCCTCTCCTCTCCTCTCCTCTCCTCTGCTCCTCGCGGCCCTTCCGCTTCCAGCTCCATCTTGGAGGTTTGGACGCTTTTGGCGCCCGAGGAGCAAATCTTGCGTGCACGGCCAAGGGGGTTGCGGACAGCCCTGCCCCCGTCCACTTTCGCTGCCCGGAACGAGCGGAACATCCGCCCGAGCTGTCCGAGGCTCGGAAGTGGGAAGAGTCGGACATTGGGGACACTGGCCGGTCGGTTGGCTGGCTGGCTGGCCGCCTGGTTGGTTGGCGCGACAGGCGGCACAGCGAGCGAGCGAGCGAGCGGACGGGCGGACGTGCGCAACAGCGTTGCGTACCGGCGCCTAAAAATAGCTAGCGCAAGCCCAGCTTCCGCCTGCCAGACAAAATTCCCCCCGGACGCAAAACTCTCCAGAACTCTCGCAAGATGGCCCATCTTGCGCCCATTGGGTCCAGGCCGCGTTGATGGCGGAAAGGGCCAAGGTTATTGCCGGCCGCGCTGGCCGCTCGTTTGCTCGGCCAAAGGTAGTGCCGCGGCTGCTATCCGCCGCCATTGGCCTGCGGCCACCATCGAGTGGCCCTCTTGATGCGCCCAAAAAAGGGGCCCGCTCGCTGGTGGCATCCCTTTGGTTCCCATCCAGGAGGAGAGGGCTTCTTGCGGCGACTTGGCCGGCGCTGATTGGCGGTTTGCGAGCGAGATCAGCTGCAAAGATAAGTGGCGAGCGGAGGAGTTTGCACTGGAGCGCCGGCCAAGGGAGGCGTTTGAATGGGCAGCTTGAGGGGCAGCATTTGTCGCTTTTGATGGTCCCTTCTCGCTTGAACTTTGTCCCTTCCCTCTGCCCAGTTGGCCGGCACACAGAGGGGCCAAAAGCAGGAACACCAGCCAACGAGCGGCCGCCCTAATGAGCTGGGGCCGAGCCAGGGCGGCCATCCGGTGTCCAGAGGACGCGCGCGCCAGAGAGCGAGAGCGGGCGGCTGTAGAATCCTTTACTTTGCCTCCTGCTCGCCGCGCTCGCTCGAGTGGCGCCGCTAAAAAATAAAATGGAAGCAAGTCCATTCCGCCCTCCTCGCTCCTCTGCCCGCCCAAAGGCCACATGTTTCCTTTTGGGGGCCGAGTTTAGCGGGAAGGGAACTAAACTAAGTTTAGGCTCCAAAGGCTCAAAGTGACGGACGAGAGGAGAGGAGAGAAGGGAAAACTTTCGCTTTTGTCAGAGGATCTCTCGGATGCCGGTTGGTTTTTTACTTTTATTATTATTATTGTCGGTGGGATCGAATTTTTTATTCTCTTCTCCTCTGATTCCGCGGAGAGTTTTGGTTTTGCAGGAAGGAGAGGCTGAAAGCAACGGGAGTTTGGCCTTCGAGCGGCTGGAGGGTTCGCGGGGAACCCGTTAAGCACCCGCGGTGGAAATAGAAGCCAGCCCGGAGGCCCGTTAGCCGCTGAACCCGTTCAAGCGCCCTAAAGGCGGCCGCTTGAGCAGCCAGCCGGCGGCAACCAGCCGCCTCAATTGCAAACACATGCGCAGCCGCCGCCGCCGCCGCCAGTGACCATTAGCCTTTGATTTTGGAGGCCATGTGTTTTTTGGCCCAACTGGACCAAAAGAATTGAGGAATCTTGTGTGGTGACAAACATATGCGCAATTCGAAGCCCCTCGCTGCTGGCGCCGCCCGCTGCTGGCCACCTCCAAAGCGGCGGCCAGGAAATCGGCTTTTCGGGTTCCCAAAATTGGGGCCCAGCAGCCCCAGTTGAGTGCGGCGCAGTAGGAAATGGCCGAGCTTGCAGGCTGCGAGCGCGCAATTAGGGATCCGTCCAACGATAGCCGGCGCTTCCAGGCGGACGCAATCGGACAAATTTTTCGCCCCTCTCCAGTTGTGGCGCCCGCTTATATCATTGTTTGCGTTTTGTGGGCGGCGCTACGTTGGATTGGACTTTGAATTCAGAGAGAGAGGGAGAGCAGATGTTGCCACTGTTGCTGTGCGCAACTGGGCAAAGTTGCCAGAGCGCCGCCAACTGCCCGCTGGCCAGCGATGGTCTGGCCCTCGGGCGGAAGTTGGGCCGCTTCCATGGCTCCACCGGTGGAAGCTGCCTCTCGTGGCGCCAAAAGCGGCCGGCGCGCAAGTGAGTGGTTGAACGTTTCTGAATCGCAAAAATTGTGCGCGCACATTGGCCAAAAGAGCGAGCGCGCGCATTGACGCTCAAAACTATAAGCGTGAGCAACGAGTTGCGCCACACGCACACGCACACACACACACAGGCTGCTCGTTGCGTGAGTGACGGGTTGTGCGCAACGAGTTATAGGCTTGGCTAGCGCGCAAGCGGCGGCGCCCTATAGGTCTCGCGCGCCCACCTGACTCGAAAACTTGTTGCAGCTTCGCCAAAAACTCGCGCGCGCACAAATTCTAACCGAATGAAGCGAGACCAGCTCGCTTTATTGCTTTATTGCGCCAAGCGTCGGCTGCGGCCAGCAAGCGAGCGAGCATTTCTATCGGCCCAGTGAGGCAAACTTTGTTTGCTTGCTGCCTCACATGAAGGCCGCCTCCAGTCCACATTTGCGCTCGTAGGCCGTCAGCGTGGACTTTTGCACAACTGCGCGGCCAGTTGATGGGTTGCTTGCCTTCATTACGTTAGTCGCTTCGTTTCGTTTCGTTTCCTCTCATTTCGTTCCGTTGCTTGATGTTTGACTGGATGAGCGGCCGAAATTGAATTGAAACTTTGTAGACGCAGCTCGCAGAGCATTGCATGGGGGCGGCGCAGGCCCGAGTTTTCTGGTTGACTGTCTAGACGGGCGCCTATCGGTTGACGGGCTTGGCTTGGCTGCGAAAGCCTAGATTAAGTGCCTAGTTTGCTGGTTGCCGGTTGATCTCGTCTGATGACAACGGGCCAACTCTGGCTCGGCCGGTGAAAGGCGCACTCCTCTCGCCGATCACCGATATTCTTACTCTGCCTCCATGGGATTGACGCTTTTAGTTACCATCGGCGCCGTGGAGCCAGCTTTCAAGCCAGTTGTTATGCCCAAAGCGTAGCTAATTGATGCCCCCGAACACTTTGCTCGCCCTGCGGCTAGCTGGCCGAGCGAGAGTTTTGTCGCCACTGGCATTGGAGGAGGCTTGATGCTTGGCCGCGTCATAGGCACAATGGCTATTATGAGTAAACAACAAGCAACAATGGCCCACAACTCACTAATCATGCGATCCAACCAACAACTGGTCCAACACGCGAGGCTCTTAGCTCCCCCTAGTTGGTTAGCTTGCTCATTGGGCCAGATGACGACAATCAACGTGATGATGCTAATTCAATGCAGGCAGATAGACGAACAAGATTTGAATCGTCGTCGTTGCTGATGCTGCCGCTGCCGCTGCTGCTTGCGGGCGAAATTGGCCGGCGACAACAGGCACCACTATCAGCTGGGCGGCGTAAGCGGATGACTTTGTATAATTGCAATTGGTTTGCGCGCCGAGCCGCAAGCTCGCCCATCAGCCAGTTAGCTAGCTTTGCGGCCTCCCTCTAAGCAAAGCTGAGTTCCTATGTGACATTGAACGTTGCTCGCAAACCCGAGTCACCGCCAAGCGGGCGAGACAGTGCGGCCGCTGATGCTGCTGCGCAAGCAGCCCTCGCTACTGCCGCTGCCGCTGCCGCCACCGCCCAGCCCAATGGGAGCCAGGCGCTTGGTCGAGTCGCGTTCGTTCGCAAGCCTGCGCAAGTGCTGGCCGCGCGAGGCATTCATGCACTGCATGCCATAGCGACCAGCGCTCGCTGCCAAGGGAGATCTCGGACAAGATAGATAAACGGTGTGGACCTCGTCGGCCACAACCATTGGATCAGTGCCATTTCAAGCGGCCTGGCCCAAGCGAGATAGGATGAGAGATACTCGCGCTCGCATGTTGCCCGTCGCGCTCCTTGGCCCGTTGGTTTGAATTGGCCGCGCGCTCTCGCATCCGCTCCTCTTCCTCGTTTCATTTCATCTCGTTTCATCTCATCTCATCTCTTCGCATCTCTTCGCATCGCATCGCATCTCATCTAGTCCCATCCACCTCCAATTCATCCCAATTTTAACCTCCCTTCGGGCGACGACGGTCAAGTTCAGGCCGCCCGCTAACCAAACGGCATTGGCAACGTTAACGGCGGCCAGTTGTGCCTCCCCGCCAGCCGCCGCGGCCGCCTCCACACAACTAGATCGCACTGGCATCCTCCATCCATTCCGCTCAATTCCGTCCCTCACAGTCGGGCCCACATCCTCCATTCAATTACTCTTCCTGGCTGCGAGCGCAAACCTCGAGCCGAATTCCAGAGTCTCTCGTCTGTCGCCGGGCTGCTGTTGTTATTTTAGAGCCCCCAAAGTGAAGGGGAGCAGCGTGAACTCGGCCGCACTGCACTGCACTGCACTCGAGCTCGGGCGCAGGTTTGCCCCAGCGCGCCGGTCAATCTTGCTCGGATTGGAATCGATTTTTCGTTCTGCCAAAAGTGACCAGCACAAAGGGGCACTCTGGTGGCGGCGGCGGCGATCTGAGCGGCGCCACTTGCAATGGAGGCGGCCGGTCGGCGCGGTTCAAGCAACGCGCTGGCCGGCCGGCCAATCGGCAAACCGAGCGGGTGAATTAGGCCCAAAGGTGTGCGCGCCGGCCGAGAGCCTAAAGAATTGGGTTGAGCCGAGCCGAGTCGAGTCGAGTTGAATTTTGGCTTTGGAGCCAGAAGGAGGCCAAGTGGAGCTGCTGGCTCAGCTCGGCTTGACCGGACGGGCGAAACCAGAGTTCACTGCTTCCCACGCTGGCGCTCCACAGGCGCAAACCAGGGCGGCGGCGCGCAAAACCGGCCAGTGGGCCTCAGAGGAAGAAAATAAGCACAAAATAACCAAACCGGATCGAGCCTGTGTGAACTCTAGCCCGTTGGGGGTTATTTTGTTGTGGCCCTCGGCCGGCCCCAGCCATCGGGGGCCAGAGTTGAACTTGAAGCGCGCGCGCGCAAACGGTGACCACCGATCGGCCGGACTTGCGAGGCCGCCCTGCTGACCACTGCTGTTGTCGGCGCCGGTTGTAGGAGTTGGGGTTTGGGTTGGTGGAGGAGGAGGAGGGAGGAATGGCGAATTGGGGCGCACGAGGTAGGTTTTGGCTGTCGGTGTTGTTGCTGGCGGCCGTTGGTGCTGCTGGCGTTGTTGTTGCTGTTGCTGTTGTTGCCGCTGTTGCTGTTGCTAGCTTTGGTCGAGGCTGAGGCTGTTGCTGAGGCCAGAGCGAAGCGGCGACAGCAACAGCCGCGCCATGGTTATAGTGGCGCATGCGATGGGATAGGATGGATTTGGCCCAATGAAATGACGAGTCGACGCCGAGTTGAGCTTGATTTGGCCGAGGGGAGTTGGATTTTTTGGTGGCTAGCGGCGCGGGCGCATGCGCAAAGAAGCGCTGAACAAAAATTAACAGCGCCGGTGGAAGCTGCGCGCGATGGCCATGGCGGCGCCAATAGGGAAACGCCTGGCACTAGAATGCTCAATATCAGCCAGATTGGATTGCCGACCAGACGGAGGGCCGCTTAAGGCAGTGGACTAGAGGAGCGGCAGCAGCATCAGCATTGGCACCGGCGCCAACACTAGCAGCAGCAGCAGCAGCAACAACAACAACAACAACACAGCAGCATTGGACTCGAACGTGAACGATGCCAAATTCAAACCACCGCCTCATCCAACCATGAGCCTCCTAACCAACTCTTACCTTTGCTCAACGGGCCAGTTGTTGTCCAGGCTCGTGCGCGATCGTTAGTTTTGTTGGAGCGGCTATTGTTGTTGAAGCAAGTGTTTTGGCGGCAAGTAGTCACTGCAAACCTATCTACCCTAAGAGGCCGCCCACCGAGAGACAGTCTGCCGGCTCAAGTCCGGAGCAACGCCTTGGCAGAGCTCGCCAAGATTGCAAACCTAACAAGCAAACTGAACGCTTGTTACTACGAGCAACACCTGAAACTATCATGGTTCCTGCAGACTCAACAAAGTCCAGACGAGTCTCAGTATCCTCGTCGACTAGCTCAACCAACAAGCTCCCAAACTCAACAAACAGTAACGGAAACGGAACTAGTGTCAACAATATAATCATAAACAACAACAATAACAGCAAGAGCAAAAGTTTGATTGAAGGCTCGCCGGCTGCAACTAAAGCAAAACCGGCGAACAAAAGCGCAAATTCTGATAGCAACTCAGACAGCAAGCTCAACTCAAGCAACGGCACCAAGAGGAACTCCAATGGAGCCCAACATCAACCAAACAGCAACAACAACAACAATAACAACAACAATGGAACCCCGAACAAGAACGTCCAAGTTCAGGAGAGTACCCCAACAAGCGAAAATAACGGTAACGGGACAACGCCAACAGAAAACCCACACGCCCACAACCTAGCCACCACAACCTCGTCCGCAACAACCACCTGCAGCAGCACCAGCACCGGAACTACCGGCCGCCAGTTCACCTGCAAAACGTGTAATAAGAGTTTTGGATATAAGCATGTGCTACAAAACCATGAAAGAACTCATACCGGCGAAAAGCCATTTGGTTGCCCGATATGTTCGAAGAAATTTACCCGAGATCATCATTTAAAAACGCATATTAGACTACACACCGGTGAGAAACCATTTACATGCGAATACTGTGACAAGCAATTCGTTCAAGTGGCCAATTTACGTAGACATACAAGAACGCATACAGGTGAAAAGCCCTATCAATGCAAGTATCCAGATTGTACTAGTAGATTTAGTGATTCAAACCAATTGAAAGCGCACGAGCTCATTCATGAGGGGAAAAAGCCGTTCCATTGTACAAATTGTTTGGGCAATTATAGAAGAAAACACCATTTAAACAGCCACAAGTGTCCAGCACAACAAACTGGCAATAACTTAAACCCGAACACCATAAACACCTCAAACGCCCAAAATTCCTCGCCCAAACAAGAGTCACCAGAGCACCAATTGCATCATCACCTCCATTCGCATAACCAAGAGCTAACCCAACAAAATCAACGCCAGCAGTGCGATCAACAGAGGTTTCACCGTCAAGCTCCTGGGCCCCCCAGGAGGCCAAGGATACCTCTTGACTGCGACCAATGGGTTATGCATATGCAAGGTCAAGCAACTGTTTATAAACAGGATGAGGATGATTGCGATGCTGAAGATGACTTGAATGAGGATGAAGAGGATGAATTGTACGATGAGGAGGTTGATGATGAAAATTACCACTCATATGAAACCCCAACTACCTCGAGTACAACGGTTGACAGCGGAGATTTTGTATTAGATTTATCCCTCAAAAAGCAGCAACATACGTAACAGAGGAGGTGAACTAGCTTGTTAATAGGCGGAAACTTTTTCCTATCATTACCAATTTCATGTATACAGACGTGCAAAAGCACGCAAACAGTTCACTAAGCTTTTTAGGGAACCAGCGGTTGTGATTGTCTTCTTGAAATCTTCTAATTGATCTGGTGTCACAGATTCAATGCCTTGTATGTTTGTCATCGGCAAAGTCGAGACTGATGCCTCTACCCATGTATTAAATAAATTTTTGTCAAAGCTATGTAATGTGAGCAATATTGGGGCCTCCTCTCCAATCAAGTTGGTAGGTATGTCGAATAAGCATGCTTTGATGACTGCATCAGTAAAACGTGCCCCTAGGACATTGCTGATTGCTTCCGTGATATGTGGGTAGTCTTTACTCTGGCCCAAAGCTACAAACGACTCCACGAACCTTGAAACGTTAATATTTGCGTCTGGGTGGTCGATTCGTAAAGAGGAGATACTTAGTTCGATTATGGATTCGAGTGCCTTGCAATTAACAAAATCCTTAGGACATTTTCTCATAAATCGATTGAATAATCTCATCATGTCATCAATGGTTTCTGGATAACTTTTCATGGTTAATAAACTTTTTGATTGTGAGGAATTTAAGTTCAACAAAGTGAATGTCAAGGTGCAGAATATTTCAAGCATTGCAAACAGTCCTTGGTTGATCTCGGGACTTCTATTGGCAAATTCGTCGACTAATATGGAGCAAATGTAGAGAGGACTTGAGTTCTGTGGATACGTTTTGTAGAGGTTCACCATTGTTTCTGCAATCCTTTGAATCATCCATTCAGGCTTTATGCATCGTATGAGGTACCTTATAGTGCGACAGGTGCGCTCAATCGCACGACCTTTCTCTGATGCATAGGTTTGCAAAACTTTCACAATCACAGGCCATAGCTCAGTGTCGATTAGAGTGACAAAGCTTTTCAGCTCGGGCAGCTTTGATGGATGTATATTCAACTGGCGGAATACAACTGACAAGCGATCCAGGTACTTGATTGGATCCGTTTCATCTTTTGTCGCTGAATTAAGCATGCTCCTAAGTTGACTGATATTTGGATTGACGATTTCGCAGAGAAACTGGTCCTTGATATTTGGCTCATGTATTGCGTCAGCTAAGAATGCGCTGCATCTCAGGAGTTCGTCGGAGGCTTGTTCATCGAACTGATCCAAGCTTGTACATAGATCCTTGACTATCAACATGAGCTCATGACATGTCGAAAAGTGGCTCTTTGCATTTTGTTCCATTATATTGCATAGAGCAGTTGCAGCAAATTTGATGAGCTGGTTTCGATATGCAGGATTACTTATGGAGCTAAGTATATAATTGATGGCTAGGGCCAGGTGGTCGGGGTAGATAGCCAAGAAATTTTCTAGATGTCCGATTATTCTGAGGGTAGTAGCTACTATCTGTGGGTGAACTTCACCAGCTGCCACTCCGATTTTCAAAGGTACTTGTTTTGTCGTTAACAGCATTTGTATATCTTGAAAACGCGTTTGTTGCTGGATGAGAGATTGAAATATTTGTGTACGTAAATGATTCTCGTCTTTACCCATCATTTGGACTAAACATGACAGAAGATATAGTACTGCTTCAATTTTTTCCCAGGAAACTTTCGATAGATCTAATCTGAGACTGTCCAACACCGAATTATCACGTAAGAAATCCTCAACAGTTGTGACATACATGACATTACTGATTATTTCTGCTGAGTTTGCTCTGAAGGCATGAATATCTTGGTCTTGTGATATCACTGAATCGTCGTCTGGATCGAACTGGCATAGATTTGTGACAGACATGACAAATCTGTTGATATAACTGATGAAAGGGCCATGGTCGGATTGCTTGAGTCTATTCTGTATATGTTCGAGGAAAATCCACCAGAAGGAGTAGGTTTCTTCAACAATCTCAAAGTCGTAATGACCTAGGCAGCTAAGTAGTAACTCGATTAGCTTGAAATCCCGCTTTTCAATCACATGTGTAAGGCAGGCTGTCTCGGCTACACTAGTAAAAGTTTTAGCAAAGTTGCTCGATTTTTCAATATCCTCACTGGTTATAGATTGCCTAAAAGTTGGTTCCAGCGCGTAAACTTGATTGACCAAATGAGAAACAAGATAATCGACCGCTCTATTATCTTCACAAAAGTTAGCTGTCGCAACTATCACTTCAACAGCATACTTATGTATGGTATCAGGACATTCAGGGTTTCTTAGATGACCAAATGCAGCATCAATGAGTGGGAGAGATTCGTTCACGTTTTCTTCATCAAATATTCTTAGCCATGCACTGTAACAGAGAAAAATTTGACCCACGAGTTTGTCCATGAGGTTTGTGATCTTGGTTATTATAGTATTTTCAGTTTCTTGCTTCGTTGGTATATTGTTCGAGCTAGCACCGGCAACAAATCTTGATCGCAGCTCTTCTACTTCTTTCAGAGTGCCTAGCCACCAGGTGATAGCTTGGCTGCATTTAGAGATCAAATAATCTTCGAACTCCTCCCGTCTTTTGGCACCAATTCGACATGGTCGCTCAGAGTGATTGTGGTTTAAGTCACACATTTGGTGCATAATATAGGCAAATATCAGTCTGTTGTGCAAGGCCTTGATTATAGCTACATGTTCAGTGTTGATGAGAGATATCAGGCCCACGTCCAGGCCTAGCTGTTTAGCTAAATCTTCGATCGGATTCTGCCAAGCCTGGAGTAAAAGAGTGAGGTCTGATATGGCCCAGGTGAGCTGCCCCTGTACAGCGTAGTCCTCGATGGATTGAAGGTGATTTAGGATAGAGTCTTTGAGAGAAGAGTAATACTCGAGTGGTAATTCATTAAAATTCCTAGATATCTTCTGACGGAGCATATGAGCAGCTAAGTAGCTGATCTCTATACCATCCTGAGCTCTTAGAAGTTGGTCACAAACTTCCCAGGCATGGATGGAATTCTTTAAGGCCTCCAGCCATTCGGAGGCCGTTTTCCGGTCAACTGTGGGATCATGCGATAAAACAGTCTTTATAGCCGCTCTGACATTATCCAGCGAGGGCTTCTCTGCTAAGGGGCTGACCAGTGTATTGGGTGCTTGAAACATCAATGTAATCTTCTGGCTAAGAGCGCTAGTTGCAAGGAGAATATTTAGTCTCTTGAATAGCCGTTATGCAGGCCCAGATTTGATTGGGTTGATAGCGGGCCAGCTCTCTTGAATTAATATTACTTGAATGTACCAATGTTACAATTAGCCTTAAAACGGAGCGAGTTCTTGGTTGATTATTTATTTTAGTCGTGTGGTACATACTATCCTTGAAATTGGATGCCCAAGCGAATAAGCGACCATCATGTCGACATTTACATGTACGATTTCCAACTCATACGCAAGCAGGCTTTTGGCCGAAGGATAAATAGAAAGGCACAGGCTAGTCTTGGAGTATGACGTTGGGGGGGGGGAAGGAAACATTTTCAGCCCGAAAACACATGTTCTGTTTAAATCGGGCCGAAACCACATGGCGCTCTTCACGCTTTCTGCTGCCACCCGTCGTCTCCGCAAACTTTCGTCAGCTCATCTGATTGATAGGTAGTCTATTATTTGTTGTGCACTTCATCGGGGTCGTATTAAAGCTGGGACCTGATAATTAGGACTAATCGAGGACGAGGCTATTCAACTTAAAACAAACAATACACGATGACAACAGAGGAGGTGAATCCGAAGGCCTTCCCACTGGCCGACCCAAACCTGACCACAAAAATTCTGAACCTGGTCCAGCAGGCCAACAACTACAACCAACTGAAGAGAGGTGCGAATGAAGCTACTAAAACGCTCAACAGGAATCAATCTGAGCTTATAATTATGGCTGCTGATGCCGAGCCCCTAGAGATACTATTACATTTGCCGCTATTGTGCGAGGATAAGAACGTTCCATATGTTTTTGTAAAATCAAAACAAGCTTTAGGTAGAGCAAGTGGTGTACAGAGGTCCGTGGTCGCTTGTTCAATAATCCAAAACGAAAATTCACAATTGAAACCACAGATAAGTGGCCTGCATCAAGAAATCGAGAAACTACTCATTTGAGAGCGGGCACAATAAAACTCTCGGTTCAACGGAATTAATCCAAATTAAATGTATTTGTATGTTAGGTCACTCGCGTCGCTTACAGTTTGGATCTCCAACTTAACTGGGCATTTCAATATATAAGAGAGGATTTCTTCCGTGTAACCAGCTAGAAAGTACATCTTGGTAGGTGCTATTTGTCGTAGTACGATGAGGTTGACAATGATTTGATTTGCTCTCCTCTTTATGATAATGTCTGAGGGTAGTAAGTTGGGCCAGGTACCGTAAACAAACTTTCTCAGTAGCAACTCTTCTTGGACCGTCTGAGCAGGCCGAAGATCTTCGAATAGTCCACTGGTGTTGATCGAGTTGAAGGACTTTCTGACGCAAATCATGTCGGGTTTATTCGCTTGTTCGTAAGTGAGCGGCTTGTCGTGATTAATACTCGTCTTGTGGCGACCTGCCTTCTTGGACTCTAGTAGACTTGTTAGATGTAATGATGACCTTTGTATGGTTTGAGCACAGATTGAATTTGCTAGGCCCAGCGGGGGCCTTGTAACCAAATTGAACATCCTGGAGACAGCTCGGGAGGTCGGATTCGACGCAACACTTTGATCGCGAGTGAATCTAGATTTACCGAACATCTGTGTTGATGCTTGGATTTGAATTAAGATCACCACCATGAGTTTGTTTGATTTTTCGCGCCACCCATAGGCCCCGCAGTACTTTTGACGAGTCTTTAGGGTTATTTCAGTCCGTGGAATTCATGAAATCCCTGTTCGCTCAGCATGGACGCAGTTAAAAAGCAATAGGAGTTTGCCCTTCTTCCCTCCCTCTCTAAACAATTTTGTCTCTCGTTGAACTAGCAAGCGAATTTCCCTGATATTTCCCCTCGCGTTCAAGGCGAGAGCAATTCCAAGCGACTTTTCCATAGCTTATGTTACGAGCCTTGCTCGCTCGCACTCTCACCAAATCAGTTATCTGGATGCCCGACAATTGTGCGAAGAGAGGATAATCAACGCTTAGCATCAGCCAAATTATTTGAATAATAGAACAATATTATTATTATTACTATTTTAGGACTATGGAAGAAGTAAGATCATATTGGCAGGTGTCCAGTATATCGCACTTCTGTAACATATTTGGTAGACCCTTCAAATTGCCCATCTTCGAACCAGAAGAGCTGGAGCAAGCATTTATCCTCGATATACCTCCACCTCCATCAGCAACAAAAGTCTCAGCCAACAACAATATAAACAATAATCATACAAGCACCAATGATAACCACAACGGCTTCGAAGATGATCAAAGCTCGCCCCCCAGAGAGGACCCGGATCCAGATTATCAACTACCACCGCAACTTAATCGACCGGCCACCCCACAACAGCAGCCGCAACAACAAGCCGAGGAGCAGCAAGAGCTGCATTTGCTAGTCAGATTGGCCATCGCCCTACTGAAGCCTCATTTTAACTGCAAAATAAGGTAAGTTCACAACAACTCAAGGGTCTACACCACTGATCTGCTCACAGATACAAGTAACCAACTAACCTCAACCGAAACCATTCTCTTACCAACCTAAAGTCACGCCAATTGGGAGAACTATCTACGAAGAATAGTAGATTCGAACTGGGTCGAATTAGAACGTCATCCATCACCGTTTCGAGTCCCATTAATTTCACAGGATGGGGTTGAATTGACTAAAAATCTTACATTCAATGAACTGACGTTAAGTGATAAAATAGATCTGTTCTATGCTTTATGTGATTATAGGTTATGGTGTGAGGATGTAACGGATGCTCTAAAAGACTTCACATTAGAAGAACTCCGATTAGAGAGCATAGGCAAAGATTCTCAAGGATACGAATATTGGTATTTCTCTGGGACGCGCTTGTATCGAGAAAACAAGGAGCTTTCACAAGATATTATTCTGAGAAAGAAAAGGATAAAAGAACTAGAATACAATCTCATAGAGCTGGAAAAAACTCGAATATTCAGAGAGCAAGAAGAGAAGAGGAGAGCTGAGTTAGAAAGAGCCAAACAGTTGACACTCGAAGCGAGAGAGGCACGCCTGGCTGCCAAGAAGAAGCACGAGCAAGAGACGAGTAAGAAAAGAAAACAGACGACCCCAATATTACCGCCCAGAACAGGATTGAGAGAGAGGAGGTCGAGCGCCACTAGCAATAACAACGACTCACGACTATTCAAGACCCCTCCTTCTCGAGGTAAACTAGAATCAGACTCACAACCTCAAAGCGCACAAAAGACAACTAGGAATTTAGGTAGAAATTCAAAGCATAATGCTAAGTCCAATGAAACCAGCTTGTCTTCTGATTCGCCCAAAAAGTCGCCCGAGGAGGAGTGTAAAGATGAGCTCGAAAGGCTAACCATAACTGCAGAAGATAGGGCTGAGGCATGGTGCATACAATGTGAATCTCTTGAGGATTGGGAAAGCTTCGCCACAAAGTTCGAGAAAACTAAATCTACAAACGAAAAGTATTTAACCGCGAACATTAATGAGCTTATACTACCAAAGATTAGGGCCATTTATGCTAAGAAGGCCGCCGAAGCGAAAAGAAAGGAGAAAGAACTTCTCCTCTCTCTTTCTTCAAGGAGAGTGTCAACTAGAATAATCAGTAGACGTGTTCAAGAGGAAGAAGAGGAGCGGCAGGCCCAGATGCATGAGGCAGAAATGCGCCGTAAGAAGGTCGAAGCTGAGACACGGCTGCGAACCGAGTTAGAACGTGAAATGAGAGCTAGAAGGAGCAGGCTTATCGTTAACGGTGGGACAAGCTCCACTTGCAGCGAAGATGGCGACGACGTGAGCCGGTACAACCTTCGACAGCACCAGCAGCACCAACAACACGGCAACTTAGATGAATTCGATGGCATAATCCATCCTGATAATTTATCTGAGTTCTACGAGGCTCTCGAACTTGTTATTGACACAGTGAGGACCAGTAAACATGCCTGGCCTTTTGTTGACCCCGTGCCCGAAACTGTCCACGGATATTATGATCTCATTAGCAAGCCGATGGATTTAAAAACACTTAGAACAAAGGTTGAATTCCGTGAATATAAGAGCTTGATTGAGCTCGAAAAAGACTTTCAATTATTAGTGAACAATTGTGAAAGGTTCAATGGCCCGAAAAACGTCTACACAAAGATGGTATACAAACTATGGAAATCGTTCAGGAAGAATGTTAGGCTTTATCTTCAGAGAGATTTATCTATGGACGAATATGAGACATATATTTATCCACCCCCGCCCAAGGAGAACCCCCTGAAACTTGAGCAAGCGCGATCCACAGAGAATGTCGAATCGAGTGAGCTTGTTCATTCCAATGGTCAAGCAGAATCCACTGTACTCACGCAAATTGTGGAGCCTGCAGTTTCGAACGAGCAGGGAACATCCCAGGAGCTTGGTGTTCCCTCTGAATCAGAAAACGGTATAGAGCCCACGGATTCTACTAGACAGGAAAGTATAGTCGACAGCACGAAACCTTTCGAACTCATAGATACTGTTATACAAATCAAGTCCGGCGTATCGATAAGCCCGATGGAGTCAATAGAGCCACTCAAATCTCTCGAACATATTGATGAGCCGATTTCAGCACCCCCCATTCCAATCAGTGAAGATATAATAATCGACTCGTATGATGTTCCTTGTCCAGACGATAGCTTTTTCATATGGTCTCAAGATACAAAACCAACGTGACTAATAAATCTTCATCGAGAAAGCTGGACACAATCCGCCGGTCCGAGCTGATCACTCATTAAATTTTTTCTTGGTTCCTCGAGCCTGAGTTCACCTTAGTTTCGTCATCAGCGCTCCATCGTTGGACAGTTCTTGCGTGCGCCACTTGATACCTGCATGATCAAGGCAATCTCTTGCGGTTACTAGGTAACCGAAAACTGATTATTTCAGTCACTCAATGGTCGATAGTTCGAATAATATTCAGGAAGAAGAGATAGAATCGCTCATCGGAAAGAGCAGTTTGAAGATGTTCCAAGGCAAAAAAGTTCGACCGTTATCGGATGATGACTTTACCGCCACATCCGGAAGTGTCATGTCCACGGCAGACAGTCCAAGACTACGAACAAAGGGCATCTCTGCCAGCAGGGATGACGAAGACACTGACTCCCTGAGCACGATTGGCTTGGAGGAATCATCTTACCTGAAATTGAAGCCATTCAGCAGGATGGATCCCACCTTAGTAAGGCTCATGACATTCTTGGGATGCTTTGGGCTCACTTTCGATTGCGGCGATCCTGGGAGGCGAAGCAAAGGTAAAAGACTGATCAACACTTACATGAAAACGACCCTTATGATATTGATTGTTTTGTTAAGTGGAGAGGTTGTGTATGATGTGAATATAAGACAATCTAAATTGCTAGCTGAGCAAAAGAGATCTACTCCTCTTCTCACTTTTGTCATCGTGGCTTACTCGTGGCTCACGCTAGTGATTCCATTTATATGCGATGTAAGCTTGATGCTGATTGGTTCTTATCTATTTAGATTTTATAGCCGAACTACTGCTACTGTCTGCAATGGTGAGTACAATTATGCGTAACTACTAGCCTAAGTCTTGTGTCAGCCAATTTACAGAATCTTTCAATCCACAGGAATGTTCTTCGGGAAAATCACATCAGTGGATAGCTGGTATTACTATTCCCTGACAGTTGCAATAGCCATGCTAGACGCAGTAGGTCAAGTTGTCGTTTTAGGGGTCTGGCCGAAGATAGTAGATCCGTATGTGGAAATGGTACTATCGCAGGACGTAAACTCAGCCTTGGTTAGAGAGTCACAAGGCAATCTGAGTACTGCGTCCGGAACAACCTCAGAGTCCAAGCTCACTGTTGCCATTCGTGGATCTTCAGGTGGTGCTAGGGTAAATGCGTACTTGTTGGACTCAATGCTCGGTGAGACCTATGCGCACAGCGATCTAGGGATAATGATCAAGATAATCTGCCTCATGATACAGTTCATCCATTCCCATGCTTTTTTGATGATCATTATATCTTTTGCAAATCACTATGCTACCGCAATCAGGAATATCAACGAGAACTTGGGCAGCTATGAGTTCCGTAAATTGCTGAAGCAATTAATCATACTACGCGACTCTAGTGAGCAAATAAGTCTCATGATATCGATCCCGTTCGCATCCATCATAATGCTCGTCTTTGTGCGCCAGATTGCGCTGAATGGAGTGTTTATCCAATCAACAATGTTGCCATTCGAGAACTGGGCGGTCGCTCTGCAATCTACCACGTGTAGTATCTCGATATTCATGGTTTTCATCTACTGTGATGGCCTGCAAAGCGCAAGCAAGCAAACTCACAGACTCAAAACCGAGCATGCGGTAATCAATGAGAATCGGGGAGGCAATCAATCAATATACGAGTTCTTGGACTACCTGAACAGATTGTCCAAGTCGATTCGTATCACTTTCTTCAACATAATTGCTATCAACAAGAGGTCGTTGGTAGGACTCTATGGACACATTATAACTTTGACATTCGTGACGAGTTAGAGGATCACGCGAGTCGAGAGGCGTTTGGTGCAATGTTGGTGTAACCTTGAACGATCTCATAATTCATTGTTCTCATGGAGACTGAATCGACGTAACAGCTATCCAAGCCTGAGCTTGATTGCAAGTATGAATGACTCAATTCTATGCTAAGAATTTGCGCTTGCTCTGTCTCGGGAGAAACCAGTTTTACTCAAATCTAAGAGCGAAATGCACTGGTGGGGGTTGAGTGGTCAGGACTACGGCAGCGAGTCGCAGGCTGCGACGTGCGACCAACCGTCAATGCTCAGCACGTAAGCCATCTCATTTTCCCTTGGCCGTAACAGTTGTAACGCAGCATTCCAAGGAAACTACTGATTTTCCAAGAACATCGTCCATCTGAGAACAATACGTCGCTCTTAAACTCGAAAAATCTCAGAATCAGTCTGATCTGATCAGTCTTCTGGAATCAAGAACAAGAACTGTCAAAAAACGAGATGTCCACAGAGGAAAGGAAGAGTACTGACCGGGGATTCAGTCCTGAGGAGATGAAGCGCATCATGAAGGTTGGTGCCGTCCTGGCCATCTCAGCAGTCGTTTTCATGCTAGGTCTTGGTTTGCTCATCCACCAGAATATTATTGGCTTGCACCCTGCGAGCACGAGGGAGGAAACGCTGAAAGGATTTGCGCCACGAGTGGAATACGCACTGCGCTACCAATCGTTGCTGGTGTTTTGGCTTACTTTCAACGTAGTAGCTACAATCTATGGTCGACTGACAACAAATGCGCTCAATCCGCTCGATGAAAGGACAGAACACCGAGTTCAAATGTTTAAAAACGTTCTGACAAACAGTTTTGAATCTGTGGTGGTTTCAGTTTTTTCTCAGCTGATATTCGTGAGCTTTGCTGAGCCTTTGACCGTCCTCAAGTTCATACCCTTCATCAACATCGTACAGTTCATTGGAAGAGTAAGCTTTTTTGCCGGCTATCCGATGTATAGGGCTTTCGGATTTCAGTGCACCATTCTGCCCAATATTTGTCTATCATTTTACAATCTATTCAAACTTGGTTCCTTCATGGGATTCTACTAAATGGTTTAGCCAATTAATAAAACCTGTCACATTGTACCCCGTTGATCGCGGTCAAGGAAACTAGATGTCTAGATTACGACCGATTGCTATTAACAGGTTGAATATTTTCGTCCCATTTTGAGTGGCAATACTTGGGGGCACATAAGTTGTTGTTGACTCCCTAAACAACGTGCAAAGGCAGCTCTCGCGCACACGGACGGAGAGTGAGGATTTCTTCTTTCGGCGAATGAAGCGGCTAGCGTTAATCGCGTAGCAATCCGATCCGTGCAACAGGTTCCTTTGTTAACCTCCAAGTCGCTGCCCCTCCAAATCAACCAGTGTGTAACACTCCGCCATGAATGTTTGTTTTGAGCTCAGATTAGCGCCGCTTTCGTCGCCTCTGCGTAGCACTCGAGCCTCCCCCCTCGTTGGCCGGCAACGGATGAAGAGAGCAAAGGGCTGGGCAGCGTGTTATTGAGCGAACGTCCAGTTCAACAAGCGAGCGCGCATAGGGACGCGCTGCCAGGTAAGCGATTCGATGCGCTTGTTCTTCACAACGGCGCCGAGTCGGACTGGTCAATGCGGGTTGTAGGTATAGATTGCAACGATCAATCCGTGTTGGCACCGGTAGATGAAACACTGTTTCATGCTAGTGGGTGACACCGTTTCCATTGTGCTACCCGGTCGCAGGCTCTGAGTTAGAGCCTAACCAATAGTAGAACATTCGCTAGTTCTCTCGAGTTGAGATCAACGACAAGAAATAGATCCATTATTTTTAGTGTAGCCAAGTACTTGTTGATCGATTCACCAAGATGCGACGAGGTGGACGTATACTTCAAGCCTTGAACAAGGGAAACCTATCTCGAGACACCGAGGACCAGCGACACGCGGACCAGATCGAGCCTCAGGCAGCCCAGCGAGATCAATCACCGCCACAAGCTCCTCCACCGAGGACACTCGGAGGCCGCGGTGGACGCATCCTAAGCAACCTAGCCAAGATACAATCGCGAACTCCGCAAACTACCGCTGAATCTAGTGCTCCAAGCGCTGCCGCTGCAGCTGGTGATGAGGGTGGCCGACCATCATCAAGATTCAGCAATTCGAGCAGCGATAACTCAAAAGAGAACCCCTCTGGCTTGGTGAGAAGGGATTCTAATGCCTCGCGCAGCTCGGCCATATCGCAACAATTCATCACTGTCGACCAGATTGACTACAAGGCAAACCTACCCAAGCAGCCAACAGCAGTGGGCGCGCCTATTAAGCTCAGCACCAACTACATGACCTTCGATACAACCGAGGGCTCGGCCATTGAGGAGTACCACGTCGATTTTAATCCAAACATTGAAAGCATACGCCTCAGATATACCCTACTGCGAACTGAGACAGCCAGGGCCGTGATCGGACCTGTCATTCACTGGACAGGCACCAATCTCTACCTACCGCATAGATTGAAGGACAATGTGACAAAATTTGAAGCCCAACATCCTATCACTAACACTCCTGTTAGCATCAAGCTAACATTCATCAAGACTCCACCAGATGCAGAGTTGATGCCATTCTATAACAGCTTAATGCACAAGGTGATGAACAAGCTCAATTATGTAATCATTAACCGTCAGCACTACTCGCCAATGCACAAGATAACTGTCGAACAACACAGACTGGAAGTTTGGCCAGGTTGGATTACAGCCATCCAAAGTTTGGATGGTGGCATCAAACTATCTGTGGATGCGTCATTTAGAGTGCTCAGACTTGAGACTGTTCGCGACATTATGATGGATATCAAGAATCGAAACCGTGGCGTGAATTTGAAAGAAGCTTTCGAGCAAGAACTCGTTGGTTCCATAATCATGACTCGTTACAACAACCGCGCCTACCGTATCGACGGTTTCGACCTATCGAAGAAGCCCTCCGACTCGTTCATACAAACCAAGGATAACACAGCGATTACTTACGTCGATTATATGCGCCACCACTGGAACGTTGAAGTGCGTGACACGAACCAACCTATGATACTACACAGACCAAAGCCTAAGAGAGGTCAAGAGGAGTCGGAAGTTGTATATCTGATACCAGAACTCTGCGTGACCACTGGACTAACCGACGAAATGCGATCAAATTTCAACATCATGAAGGCGATCGGTGAACACACACGGCTTCCACCAGAGATTCGAGAAACAAAGCTGACAGAATTTTTAGAGCAGATATCGACAGACGAGCGAGCGAAGTCAGTCTTTGCTGATTGGAATCTACGTGTGAGGCCAAACTTGGACGTTGTTGATGGAAGAAGACTTGACTCAGAGGTAGTGCTTTTTGGAAATCAACGATCCCAGAGAGTTTCCGATGAGGCTGATTGGACTAGACCGGCAACAAACGGCCCAGTGTTCAAGACAGTCGATATTAGCAATTGGGTCCTAATGTTTACAGAAAGGGACTCGCCTGTTGCCCAGGAACTCATGGAGTCAATCAAAGAGGTCAGTCGTGCTTTGGGGATAAAATTTTGCGCTCCGAGGATCGTAAAACTACCTAATGACCATCCCACCACTTACGTCAACTTTGGAAAGCGAGAAGTTAAGCAAACTGATCAAATGGTTGTCATCATGACTCCAGGTAAAAATCAGCGCGAAGATCGCTACAGTGCTTGTAAACGTTTGTACAGTTGCGAGCTCCCAGTACCCTGCCAATTCATCCGGTGTGGAACCATATCTAATCCTCGCAAGATTCGCTCCATCTGCCAAAAGATTGTCATCCAAATTCTGAGCAAGGTTGGCGGTCAGCCATGGGCAATGAAGTTTCCCATGAAGAGTTTTATGATTGTTGGAATCGACGTCTACCACGACACGATAGACCGGAGGAAATCTTGTGTCGGTGTGGTCGCATCAATGAACGAGTTCACCTCTTCCTGGTGGTCACACACTTTTTTTCAGAATTCTTTGGAAGAGATAGGACAAAAGTTGAACGTAACAATTATAAGCGCTATCAGGAAGTATCATTCGATTAACGGGTTCGTGCCCCAAAAGATCATCGTGTATCGCGATGGTGTCGGGGATGGACAGCTCGACACTGTTCTCCAATTTGAAGTAGTCCAAACGATGAACGCAATTAAGTTTTACATGCGAGACTCCTTCAGTGGTGAGCCAGATCCTCATGTCAGCTACGTAGTTGTTCAAAAACGAATCAATGCCAAGCTGTCCCTCAGAGAACAGGGCCGTGTTTTGAACCCTCGACCAGGTTCCCTTCTCGATCATACAATCACCCATCCTGAATATAACGACTTCTATCTGGTGTCTCAACACGTTAATCAGGGAACAGTTTCCCCGACTAAGTACATAGTTCTCACTGAGACAGGTACACTAAAGCTTGAACACCACCAAAAGTTGGCATATAAGATGACACACATGTATTACAACTGGTGTGGTACGATCCGAGTCCCAGCGCCATGCCAGTATGCCCACAAGCTTGCCTATCTAACTGGACAAAACATACGACAACAGGCCAGCGAGAGACTGGAGGACAAACTTTACTACTTATAAGTTCCATAATTGTAACCCCGTAAAATTGAAAAATCGCCATCTATTTTAGTTTGGCTGATATAATGATCACAAGACGAAAATAAAATTAACATTGGATTCAAAATACCCACTGCTGCTTAATCTGATTTTAAATAATGCTAGTATTTACATTCTTTTGATATTGTGAAAGAACCAGTCGACTTTGGTGGCCCATGCGCCACAATACGCTTCGAAAAACTGAGCTTGGAAAAACTCGCGCGCTTTCTCCTCCGATACACCGACCTGTAAACTTGTCTTGAGGTAGGAAATATCTTCGAGAGTTCGCAGCTCAGGGATGCCAGTCCTGAGCATCATGGAAAACAAAGTTATCAGAAGATTCGAATGCCGGCGTAATGAGACATAGGCCTCCCCGCAGAGATCTCTGAAGGTATCAAAGTTACCGCTTTTGCGAACATCAGAACCTCTTGCTATAACATGTAGAAAGTCGTCTGTCAGAACAAATGGCACTCGCTCCCTGTTGATTCCGAACTTTTTCTTAAAGTGCCCAAGAAAATGTCCAAAATCGATGTGGAATATCCTGCCATCCTCACTGACCATGATGTTGTCAGGGTTTCTATCAGCAATTCCAAGCACGAAGGTTAAAACGCTGTATCCAGCGCAAGAGCGAGTGAACCTGTTGATTGCCTCATCATAATTCTCGTGATTTCTCTCCTTGATCCAGCGGTGCAATTGCGTGTTATCTATCTGAATTGTTGCCATACGACCGCCCGACCTTTGAATACTAGTTATAGTTTCAGCTCTATTGACGACCTCGATAATGCCGACATTTTTACCGGTGGCGAGGCAGGTGTAGGCGAGCATACACATATCCAGACCTTCCTGGCGCCAAATGGCGTCGACAATCTTAATTATCTGAAGAGTCAACATATCCTGCCTCAGATCGTCGCCGATTTTGAAGATTATTGCACATTTTGCAATCGGCGAACCGTTTGTATTCTTGTCACCGGACAATGAGTTAGCGCCTGCCTTTGCAAGCTCATTCTTTGACAGAACGTGAGAGCTTCCTTTGGCCGAATCGCTCGAGGAAGTCATGGTTCTAGATGAGAATCTCGATGCATCTTCCGAATCCTCGGCTAAAACTGTGTCCTCCTCTTTGATACTCCTCGAAACAGATTTGATATCGCGCAATGGATAATCCTTGCTGCCACTGTAACTGTAACTCCTCTTGTTGCTCCTGGACGAGATGCTTGTTATGTCCTCTTCTGAAGTTGGATTGTCGGTGTAGATCTTGCTAAGTTCATCATCCATGATTGGAAGCGACCAAACCAACCAAAGAGGCCTCTTGGCTGAGTCCATAATTCGGCACTCATCGTATAGAAGCTGACCCAAGAATCGATTGTTGTTTGTTGGGTCAGGTATGTGTTGCAACATTTCAGAGAAGTCAACTCGTTGCATTTGGGCTTGCATGAATTTAACTCTCTCTTCCTTGGTCTTATCCTTCAGAGCTTCAGCTAAGTTCATCAGCTTGTCTAAACCTTGAACTTGGCGCACGAGTATCGTTAGCCTAGATTCATCCAGCTCTCTCAGATAGCGCTCAAGAAGATACCTGAACCTGATACTATTGTGGTAGTCATTGATTTCATCGCACTCAGATTTCAGATACCAGAAGAACAAGTTCCCGATCGCTGGACTTAGTAAAGCTCTACTTTTCATGAATCTAGATAATTCGTTTTCTAGGTATGGTTCAGTTTTTAGGACTTGGACGAATTGTAGGAGGTAACAAGAGAGCATTTCCTCGTCCAAACAATCATCTAGCCATTTGACGGCGTGCTGCCTGACATAAGCATCCTCGTACTTAGTATCGAGTAGACGTAGCGCAGTTTCAAGAGAAACATGGCCCCATTCGTCCAAGAGTACATAGAGTTGACTAACTTGATTGCGACTTTTCCAATCAATAGAATCCAAAAGTTTTGGTAGCGACTCAGGTACCCTTTTGCAATAGAACCTCATGTTCCATAGGAGGGTTTTTTGTTGAGCCGTCAGAGGCGTAAATGGCGGTGTTGCAATCAAATCGTTGACTAAGGCTATATTTTGATCATCGTTACTAGAATTATTGGTTGCGGGAGTTGATGAGTGGCTGGGCGCCTCAGAGTCGCAGCTAGATATGGGTGTCTGAGCTGTTGATTGGGCAGGCGAAAATGGAGGCGTACTGTGGGTGAGTGAGTTTACGCTGTTGTTGGTAGGTGAGTTGTTAGTTAGAGTGTGATTATTTAGACTACTCGATCCGGAGGTATTGCCGAACTTTAATGCAGTATTTGAGTCCACTCTAACTAACATAGAGGCAGTTGATGAAGTTCTCGAGGACGGAGCTGAGTATTTATCGGAATTAGATGCGGGTCTACGAGTCTTGGCAGAAGCCAAATTGTCGTTGTAAGTAGTGCTAACTGAGTCTCTCCTATTGTTAGATGATGACGATAATCGTCGCTCAATGAATGCTCTGGTATCTGCGCAACTATTACTTAGGGTTCTGTTGCGGAAATCAACTCTTATACTTGAATAATTAGTGTGACAATTACTGACACTCGCGTATGAATTTGACATGGCAGGGTGACTTGGTATGTGAATATTTTCGCTGTCGATTGAGGGCTCTTGCTTGATTGCATGAGCTGCATAGGCGTAAATATCGCGAATTGGAGCGAAAACAACGTGCCTATCAAAACTTATCAGTTCCATCAACAGGCAAGCGGAATCAGTATTAGGATTGCTACCTAAACCCCCAAGAGGAAACAAGAGATCTTCAGAATCCTTAGGCGGTGGCCATAGATTTAGTTGAGCTCTACCTGATCGCATGAAACCCCTGTAGTCGAAGAGGCTCAGGTTTGCCCAACCCAAAGGGCAGATCTCTTTCGTTCTCTTTTTGCTAACTACGCATATCGAAATGCAAATCTTTGCATTCCTTGGCATATCACTGCAATGGAAATCAAATTTGAGCCATTGATCCCATTTTGGATTGCTTGGTTCAACATATGTGGTATCTTGCAAGCTCAGACACTCAGTTCCGTGGTAGACAGCTGCCCTGACGAACATTGCGTCAACGTTTCTCACATTAACATAAGTAGCTGATATAATTCTTATCTTGTATGGGACATCCACGTAGCTGCTGTATGATGAGAACAATGCTCCTTGATCGATTTGATGCATGCTAGCTTCCTCGAAGTCGTTGACTTTTTTGCGAAAATCGCCAACTTCCTCTCTGATTTGACTGGGCAGCTCGAGGAATAATTCATTCACTTTCTTACCTATGGCCAAGTCGATCATGCTACTCAACTTCTTCTCTCCCTTGTTGCCTTTCGGTTCAACCAGTTTGAGCATAAGATCAAACAATCGAAGATCACAGAGACGTCTTGACTCTTCATAGAACTCTTCAAGTTTAGCATCGTAAGTGACAGCGCTAAAGATGAAGGAGGACTGATCGCCAATATCGAAATGTTTCGCCATGGTTGAGTTGATTGCCTTCCATAGCTGACGCTTGACATTCTCCAATGTGTCTTCCCGCTTACAGGGGATGGTCATGTACAATCCGTTTGGCAACAAGATGTCCGCATTGAACCTGTCGGGCAATATATGCATGCCGTAAACTTCACCGGAGGACGACATGGCTACTTGAGCTTAATTTAGTAAATAACGTACATCAAATCTATCCTTTCTGTATGTTGAGGAAAACTCTATTTATTTTAGTCGTTTGGTACATACTCCTGGTACAAACTCCTCTTGTTCAGATTCGGAACAATGTATAGAATTGGGAAAATCCATAACTTCCGTAACAACCTAATTGTATCGCGACTCGAGGGATGTTTACATCACATGTTCGTTTTTTATTTGCATCCGCCTGTAGTATCTATAAATCCCCTACGAAAGTACCATTATTTGTCGTATTATACGAGTCGTAACTGACCCCAGAAGGTATCCTGCAGTACTCCCCTCGTTCACTTCGCTTGAGCACAGACAGTATGGCAGACGAACAGACAGACAAACCAGTGTGACATTCTCAAATTAAACACACACAAGCCTTCAAACAAGCGAATGTGCACACTCTCGCTCGCTCACAAGTCTCTCTACCTTTTTGCACTTTGGCTGCAGGCTAACTGCTTTGCAACCAAACACTCACACACACACAGGCTCGTACTGTGCCGTGGATTCGTCCACTGCTATAATCAATGTTACCAAATGCACTTTGAGAGCGATTCCTTGGAATAAAAGCGAAACCAACACCGTAGACATAATTATCAAATTTAAATTATTTAACCCATTTGAGGGGCAAGATATTTTATTGTACACTTTAAGTGGTACCTTCAAATTGATTCGTCAAGTAGGCAATCCAAACATCCCTCAGAATGTTGCTTATGAAGCCAACAATTAATTGTATTAACCCTTGAGTTATACATCCCCTCCAGTTGCCTTACGCATACAACAAAGGTTAATCACCTATGCACTTGACGCAACACCAACAACTTAATCATCAAATGTGTCCGCCACCGCTCGGACCCCCAACAGCGTGGTTCATCAATCACCCGGCACAGGCTCAGGCCTTGCAGCCTCCCCCGAGCGCCTACCAGAGTTATCATCAGAATTATTACAACGGAACAGGGCTTATTCCAGCTCCTGGCTCGCACAATGCCGCTGCTGTTAGTCCCTCGGCAGGCTGCAATGCCACCAACAACTTGGCCCAGCAGCAGCAAAACCACCGGCACCATCAGCCTCCACCGCCACCTCAAACTCAGCAGCAGCAGCAACAACAACAACAACAACAACAACCGTACAACTATCCCTACCACCAGCAGGTCCAAGTTCAACAACGCCAGCAACATCAACACCAGCAATACAACCAGATCCACCACCAACAGCCCCTCACCATTCAACAGCCGCAATCTCAACTCCAAATCCATCATCATCTTGGCCACCATCACCACCATCAGCCTCAACAGCAACAGTCTCCCCTCATGCACCAGCAGCAGCCTCAACTATCCCCACACACTACACAATCCAGACCTTCTCCAACTCAACACCAACACCAGCACCAACAACCATCACCGAATTATCAGCAACACTCGCCGCTTAACCAGCACCTAACATCGCCATCGCTCCAACCATCACCTGTCCTTCACCACCAACCCCAGCAGCAGCAATCCCCTATTGGCCATCATCAGCAACCAACGCCGCCTCATCATACGCCAACTCCAAACTCGCAGCACAATCATAACCTCAGGCCGGCTAGCGTTAAGGAAACCTCTCATCATCCATCGAATATTCTTCCGACCGAGGTTCGAGTTCTCGAACTCAATCGCAGATTGCAATGTAGGCCGCTTGGTTCTTATAGAAATAACCCTTTACCTTCCTATGATCAATATGAAGATTATAACTGGTGGGAAGAGTTCATGAATGATTTTTTCAAAGAAGACGCAACTCTGACTCTATTCATGCAGCTAGATGAAAGACAAGTAAGATACGTTCTGAGAAGAACTTTTATATCTAGATTCTTCAAAAGTTATTTTGATGGTGGTGTGACTGAATTGTCAATCAATTTGAGGGATTCAAAAGAGTTGCGTGGCCATCAAGTAGTCATATTAGAGTGCAATCATGCTAATGTAATAACAAAGAACATATTGAGGCATCCAAAAGTGAGTTCGGCTCCAAGAGTTGTTGTTTGCACTGAGGGTCGCTTATCGCTAGAGTTTGTTGGTGGCAACACAGACCCATTACTGATAAAATCATGGAAGTTTCAGATCAATCTCTGCCGCGAGTATATCGATAGATCTATAGCTGCCATAGGGCTACCAAACACATTGCTTGTCGAGCCAACAACCTTCCAGGGACTACCTAATTCAACAATGTTCTACTTAAATATGTGTTCAATAATGGAACCAATGCAAGAGCTGATGAGTCAGCACAAACAGACCAACATAGAGCCTCGAGCATGCTTGAAGAGGATATTATTCGAGAGGTTCCGATTCAAAAGTGATGATGAAAATAAGCCTGTAGCTAGTAAGCGCCGGAAAAGGAAACCTGCAAATGGGAATAACGCTACAGGCACTCCAAAGAGATCCAAGGCCCAAACGACGTCAAGCGATAATTCTCTCAACAGCATGTCTCCACCGCCAACCCAGAACTTACCACCTCTGAATATCATGGTCGTAGGAGAGCCCTCGAGTATGGCAGCTGAGTACCGTGATGACAACGAACGTTCGATCACTAAAGTCGAGAATTCAAACTATGCACCAGTCATCGAGCCTACTGCGGTTCCGAATTCTCCTGGAGGCATAGTAAAACAAGATGCCGATCAATCCACAGAGATGGAAAAGATAGATGACGTGGTCAATGGAGCTGAAGATAGTATGCAGTCGAACACTGTAGAAAAAGATGATTTAAGTCATCGCGAAGAGTACCAGCAAGCTCCTCAGCAGCAGCAGCAGCAGAAAATCAAAGATGAACCTGTAGAGGATAACGAATCATCGATAGTAACTGATGAGGCACCGCACATTATGGTTGAGGAAACATCTAGACAAGTATCTGAGGAGCCTATAGAGAAGGAGAATAATAGCTTTGTTTTGAATGATGAATCACACATGAACTCTACCGCGACCCAGAGTGAAAATCATTATAACATCATGAATAGCATTCCAGAGGATAGGGAGGATACATGTAGATCTACGTCCTGTGATTCTATTGTGTCTAAACTTCCACCTAGCTCCAACAATAAGAACACTTTGACCAGTAATGGGTCCAACAACAAGCAGAATCGTAGGCGTTCCTCTGAGCGTAAAGAAACCTTGCGCGAGGGTCTTATGAGGACCTCGGACTTTGTTGTTGCCATGAAAGATCTCAAATGTGAACACCCTGCTCTTTGGCGTATAACAACTGGCAATAATCTGCTGCAACAGTTCGAGCCTAAAACCCAAAATGGCATTGTCCTTTACGAGAACACTAATCAATACGCTGGTTGGAACCCAGAAATCAAGAGGGATTATGTTGGCGTTGATGTGAAGCTAACTCAGCACACGAGAAATCAAATCACTGTTGAGAGGTTACTCCTTAACTTTCAAAAACTCGAGGACGCTGATACCTTCTATGACAAGCATTTTGTTATCTACCTACAGATACTCATCAGTACTGCATTAGATTCCAAGTTCTGGGAAAGTATTGAAAACGAGCCAAGTAAGTAGATTGAAATGGTATTCTATATCATAGTATCTATGAATTGAACTCCCCTAACGCTCTTTCAAACTTTCCATACAGAACACCATGACTATTTTCTGACGAGTCGACGAATTATCGAAGATATTATCAAAAGGCACAAAGTCAAGCTTGCGAACAGGCTTAAACTCAGTGAGAATTCATTGAAGAATGTTGAAAAATACCCTAATCTACTGATCAAACCTGTGGGCGCAGGCGAACTAGAGCAACTTTGTCGGGTGAGTTACCCAGTCCTCGAGTTGAACCTGTGTCTCTGACCATACATAATTAACACTCGAATATAAATCACACAGGCCTGCAATACAAATTTGAGCACTCAAACAGTCACATTCGGCAACAGATCTTACGATTTACACTCTTACAAGCCAGTAAAGGTTACCAGTGAATTGAATAAGACCGATGACAAAGACCTCCTTAACAATCTTTGCGATGATTGTTTGGAGGTCGTCAAGCTGTATTCTGAGATCCATCATATGGGCTGGAAACTTTTCAATTTAGCACGAGAAAAGGTAATTTTCGAGGGTTTACGACCATCCTGAAAGTTTGACAGCTGAAATTAACCTATGTGTGTTGTATATGAATCGAATTTTTCAGGTTGAACTTCATCGAACCAAAGGGAAGCCCATAAACGCTATTCTGGATGAGTGTCTCAAAGACGAAGGCTGGCTAACGTCCGTAAGTGATAGTTCTATGTTGTATAAAATCCTCATCTACCAAAGTGACCTCTAACACGTTTGTTTGACCACAATGCCCGACAGATCTATACGGAACGCGATGAACTATGGTCGAAAGTTGAACATATCCAATGATCTTAATGATTCAATTCAGGCAACACCGAATAACGATCTAATTTTTCATGATTGAATCTGCAATGTGATTTTATTTTGCACTCCAAAACTAGTCATGACCATCTCAACTTGACGCGAGGTGATACAAAAAATCTCTGAAGTTAAAGTACAAAACAAATTAGCCTCAAGTAGAGATCGTGAGTGATCATGGGCCACAAAGAGATAGGCAAACATTTCATCAAATCCAACACAATCTCTGGATTTCCTCGGATCTAGCAAGCTCTCCAACGTCAACTTAGATACTGTCGAAGGGAATTGTGAATATCAAGCCCATTTTTGAGCCCATTTAACTATTTAACTTATTCCCAGAACCTTTCACCCCTAGTGACCTTATGTCTCGGAAATTTTGAGGCACTTATGACATCTTATTATGTGTTACAGATCTGAACAGCTCTGTTGGCTCGTAATGAATCATTATTCTAGTAAAAGTGTTCTTTACTGTTAACTTTCGTTTGCAATCAGCCACCATTGCCTAGGGATAGCGATCTCTAGGTCGGCTTGTTTTGTTGTTGTTGTTTCAATTTCGCTGTTTCTAGCGCATTGTTGGCTAAAAGTCTCTTTCTTGCCATAGCGATCACATTGGCTGGGTCAGCGTTTGAGCTCTGTTGCCTACTGAAAGGGTTGTTGCTGGTTGGCGCGACGGATGGTTTGTTTGTTACTGAGTTTGCTTTCAGATTAGTAGCTGACGCTTTCGAACCGAGAGCTGCCGTGGTTGGACTCGGAGTCGACCTTCCGTTTAGAGAGTTTGCTCTTTTACTATTGGCTGTGGCTGCCGAGTTTGACGTTATGACTGGATTTGCCTTCTTCTGTTGGTTTACTAGATTGTTTCTCGCTTGGTTTTGTGGCAACCGCTGAGAGGCGAATGAATTTGAGCTTGATTGCGCGGCAGGTCGATCTGAATTTGCGGTCTGGGACGCAGAGAATTGCTTGGGGTCTGGGGGCGACTTTATGAACGATGGCAGGGTTGGTTTAGCTTTCACTTGTTCTGTTGGCGTCAATCTGGACTTCTTGGCGCTGTTTCTCCTCGCAAATAGGTTTGCGAATCTTTGGTCAGAGTAAACTGTCTCATGACCATTTGTGGTTGTCTGTGCCGCAGTAGTTTGCCGATCACCCTCATCAGCAGACACAGGTTGCGTTTCGCCGGAGACATCAGAGGATTCAACGCTCTTGTCTGGCGCACTCGAGGTTGCGGAAGCTGTTTGCTGGGCTTGGTTGGCTTTCGAAACGGTAGACTGCTGTTGTTCCAGTTGGGCGCTTGGAGGCGGTGCGATATCTTGACGCGGTTCGGCGGCGGCCGAGTTCATCTGCGTTGTGCGTGCGAGCGCATTCTTCATTAGCTGCTCGATATTGCTCACGCTTGCTGAGGCAGCCGGCTGAGCTGGAATTGGGGCCGACACACCTGCGGCTGGACCAGAGATGACTGAATTGCTGAATGAAGCCTGAGCCGCTAAGAGTTGTTGTTGTTGGCTTGCAGATGAAAACCTATTTGATCTGACAGGCCTCTGTATGGGGCTCCTATTGGATACCTGGGCATTTTGCTGCACAGATTGCTTGTTTTGCAGCTGAAACGTATGGTGAGGCACCTGATTGTTAGTTGCTGATTGCTTGTTGAGATCTTCAATATCTTGGCAAACGACGAGCTTGCCCTCGAATGGCAGTAGCTGTATTGTGATTATGACTGCAAGTGCGATGAGGAGATTTCGCGAATTAGCTTGCAACAAACTATGCCTATTCTCCAATTTTGACCTGATCATCTTGCCTCTTTCTCGATTCACCCCTATACCTGATTGAATATTTTGATCACGAATTGTTGATGAGTGCGGCTCAATTATAATCACCTGTTGCATGCTGTAAATTAATCTCTAGAAGACTGGGTTACGTTGGCTTTTATCGATATTTTAGTCCCTTTGATCCAGGAATCTAAATGGCGAAATGTTCAAAAGTAAAGGGTTAGTATGACTCAAATAGGTTGGTGCGTTATGCTGATTTAGAGCAAGTAGCTGAGCTAGAACTCTGTATGGTACCGGTGGTCACTTTAATGAGAAAATAAAAGAAGGAGGCTTTAGCCAGCCGGTCGGTTGGTCTCTCGGTCGGCTAGATGAGCTCGCAATCAAACGGGCACTGTGGGCAGCGGTCAGCCACGAGCGGTTCACTTTCTTACCTGGCCAGCGTCCTCTCGCTCAATTACGCAATGCAACAGGTATGGGATGGAAGATGTTGGGCGTGCATCCAATGAAATAATCAACAATGAAACAGAGAGCTAGTTGCGAACAGAGACGACTACGCATTTTTGGTCAGCTCGCGAGGAAACAATGCTGCCGCTACCATTCGACTATCACCGATTCAATCCACTCTCGCTCGCTCTCTCCTTCCAAGTCTGTCGCTGCAACCCTCTACTTGGCAATCGCAATCAACTGCCATGACGATTTCGTCTGTATTCTCGTTCAAGCAACCCATCCGCCCGCCGAACTGACTCGTAATACGTTACATGTAATGTAATGAGCAAACGAAGTCTGTGCTTCTTGTTGGTTAGATTGGTTTCATTTGATGAGAGCGGGTGCCTCACCTGATTGCATAGTGCTCTCATAAGACAAAATTGATTAATCAACCAAAGTGGCCATTCAATACTGGTGTAAATACTCTCCCTCTCTTCTCGTCCCTTGATCTCACTCTTACCTATTCGCACTCCACTCCTCTGGCTCTGCTATCGCCTCAAGCAACACTCCTCGCGCGCTAACTCTCGGATGCAACAAACAATGCCGCCCACAACTCCGCGTTAACCAATCTGAACCCTATGGTGGCTTCGCTGCAATCGCTCACCTGTACGCTATTTTACTCTCCCACTTTACTGGCAGCCAGCTCGCTCTATCAATCTCCTGGACAGGCGTTCACTTTCAAAGGCAACAATGAGATGAGCAGCTTACATTGTTGACTGAGAGCTCACCCGCTTGGGCCCAAATTAATCATGTCAAATTCGACCCGCTCGCTGGATGAACGCATCCACCAGCGCCGTTACCTGCTGACTTGCCAACTAACAAATCAACTAGCTCGCTAATTTAGGCTCTAGCCAGCCAAACAATCAATGCTGGTGGCAGCCTTTGCTCTATTTTGATAACAGCAGCTGTAATGTCACTTAAAGCATTGGAGTTTCTTGTTTCCTGTCGTCGCTCAATCATTTTCTAATGCCCGGCCTATCCGTTGACGGACCGCAGCCCACGGTTTACACACCAACCTACGTTCAAAGCCACTAAAACTCACCTTCAAATGCTAGTCCGAGTACCTGCTTTGTTCTTCTTGATTCAACCCTCCACTAGGTTGCCAATTGAATCGACTATTACCTTCCAAGCAGAGTCAGCAATCAAGCGAGAGTAGTGACCTCAACTCTCTTCGATTGGATGGCGCCCGTTTCGGACACAAACTCCTCTTATAACTTTCAAATAACAATGTTTTGGATCTGTCGGTATTTTCGTTCATCTCCAGCTCTCTACTCATCGCAAACAAATACTCTAATTTCAGATGTTTCTACTAAGGCTGACCCAGCAGCCAAGAGAGCTCTTACTAGTTTAGTTTCACGTCGAATAATTTGCCCTAGCTAACTACCAGCCTTGAACGTAGTGATTAAATTCAGCCCTGAAAACCTACTTCAAACTTCATTAGATGGTTTTGACACTGATGATAAGCTAAGATATGGAGCCATCAAGGTGGACATGTCTTGTCCTCCTTACCAATTGCGACTTTTGTTTGCTGATTGTGTAGCTTTTCGACCGAGAACCAATTGCGGTGAGCTCAAATGTTCAAGAGCATCCATAACCTCGCAACTTGACACTTGTTAACGCAGGATAGGCGGTGAACTTTTTGATTGACTGAAACTAGGGAATAAGCTTTCATCTGCAATCTACGAAACATAAATAAAAATCAACTCTCAAAATTGGAGCTCCTCTCATGATCTGAGTTCACGGACCGATCCTCTCGATTCTTCATCGGCTTAGTTTTATTTCCAAGTTTATCTCACTGACTCATTAGATGGCCGGCAAGTTTGCTTTCTAATTGCAGGAATCAGTATCCGCACACGATTGAATCCGCAACGAGATCAACTATGGATTCAACTTTCTCTTACCCGAAATAAACTCAAACCGAAGTTACGGCGTCTAAGGCGAGCGAAGTCGACTGAGATGGAGGAAAGATTGACAGCCTCAATGCGAGACTGATTTCACCGGACTGCTGCAGCAATCGCGGGTGGATGCGGCGGCTAGGTAATTTGGTCATAGTAGAGGACTTAGCCGGCATCCTATCCCTGCAACAAGCCCAACCGGCCACATTCCATCACTCCTGTTCCATTCTCCCCCCCCCTCTCTTTCCCTCTGAGCCAAACCGACAGCCATCCTTCTGTTGAGCCCTGGCCACCAACTTCTATTTGAATTAATTAGAGCTCTATTGTGTCGTGCGTAGAGACTTGCTCTCTGAAGCCGCCAACCTTTGAGTCGGGAAAGGGGTTGGGGGTGTGTTGTTTCTCCTTAGTCCAAAGAGACTAGCCCGGTGGCAGTTTCGAGGATCAACGAGAGGGAGGGAGTCACCTGGAGTCTGTCCAGCTGTTTTTTAACCCTCCTCTAAGATAAAGTCTCAGTTGGTGGATCCAGTTGTTGACTCAACAGTCGGTGATGGACTACAAGTGGACACGATCCAACCCTATCGGGAGTAACAACCGACTAGGCCAACAAGCGAGACTACCCCTGTCAATGTGGTCTATGGTGGATTTTACGTTGAACCAAGTGAAACTCGCAACGAAAACTCCAGCTCAGCAGACCATCCATCTTTGCCTCTGTTATTTATTCAGGCCAGTACAACGAAGTTGGAAATTTTGAAGAGCATACTTATCTTAAGACGTTGTTCAAGTACTCAGGTAGAGGATCAGTGTTGACGATAATCGCTGGACAGTAAATACCGCTCAAAAGCGGCCCGCCAACAAGCCATGCAATTAGTCGCAACTACGTCGCATCCAACCTACCTTTACTCCCCCTGCAAGTTTTCCTCCTCATGCCCACTCCAGTCCTAGTCTCTTTCTCTCGCTCGGTGGTGGCCATCTAGGCTTAACTTACTTCGAGATGGGAAGTGCCTTGGTTGAACGCACCACCTTTGCCTCCTATAGCATCATAGGCTATGTATTTTTCATGACTACCATAAAGAAGGCTTGGCGGGTGCGTTAATAGAGGGAGCAAAAGTGTTGATCAATCGCCGCTCAGTAGCCGAAGGGAGGGATAGTGTAGAAGTCGCTCTGTTCCACCAAGTCAATCTCAAAGTCTTCTCCCTAGCCCCAGCTCTTTCCGACTCATGGAAGTAGCAAACCATGCTTTTCTCAAGAAGGCGGGTTAAGAGACAGCAGCTCGGCTTGAAATTTTAGCTCTCCTCTCGGCAGCTCGAGGTCGATTGAGCCGAACTGAAGTAACCTTATTGCACCATCTGATGTCGTCAATACAGCCAAGCTGCCGAGACCCCCACCTGTTTACCTCGGGACAGACTGGGTGGGATTTTATGGACAAGTTTAGCTCAGAATGGGGTGGGACGAATCTTATTTGATTTGTCTAGCAACGAAAATTTCCAACTTGTTTTCGTTTTGACTATGCGTGCGATCTGTCCCCAGGATAACAAACTCGCCGTATGATTCTAGCCTCCATCCTGATTTCCATTATCGAGCTGTTCTGGGCTTCTCATCAGTATAGTCATAACTTGTGGCCATCATATGTCTCTACTCATGACAAAACCAAAATAATGAATTGAGCGATCAATTCAATGCGGAAGCCATCGCAGATCCAAGTTCGCGCTAGATAATCAATAACAACATCGTCAGTGGTTCATAAGCGCTAGCACTCGATTCATCACGAGGCCGTTTAAACCTTAAATGACCCACATGAGAGTTTTTAAGCCAACGAAAATCTCGCATGGACCCTGGGCTCTCCCGTAGATCTCTCAAATCAACAATTATGTTGGTACTCGACAAACTGTCTGTAGCACCACTTTACTTTATATTAAGCTGATTGACGAGCTATAGGCGAACTGCAACATCTGAGTCAATGGGCTTCTTTAATTTAGTGAACGTTTGGGATGAATGGGTGGTTCCATAGATCGATGGCCTGTGGTTCGTTACCGGATCTCTTCATGTCCATATCGAATCCACAGAGAAGTTGCAGATCCAAATGAATTTGAAGTCGGGATCTAACAAAAGCGGCTTATTTGCACTAGCCCAGAGCCAAATCGACTCATCACCGGAGTAACAAAAAGAGTGAGTGGGTAGGGGTAAAGGGGAACATCACCGTTCTTACGAAACTTTGCTCGCTTCCGGATGAGCCATTCGGGTTTATCCAACCGGATTATTTTGCACTTCTTCTATTACCATGCCTACCTTTCTTTGGGTTTGAATTTGGTACGCGTGATTGCCTTCGAGCGGATTCAACTCGGACTCACAGAGCCGATTGAATTCTCAACAAAACGTGATGATAATATTTTATTGAGGTTCCTTGATATAGCCAGGGAGCAAATGGGCGACATATTGCCTGAAACTATCTAAGGTAAGCTGACCCTTTTCGTTCAGTTTGCAACCAGGTAATTTCTTCTCTATCACCTCCTCAGTGCTTGAGTCGTTCATGTAAAAGAGCTTCAAATACTTTTCGCTTACTGGTTCACCTTGTTGGTTCAGGTCTACATATAGTTCAATAAAAAACGTCGCGCCGAAACCGGGTGGCGAGGGCACTGCTGCATTGACATTTAATGCCTCTAAAAATGCTGCAATGATAGTATCGTGAGTTGAGTAATGAACAATCTTGTGACCATAAATCACTCTATTAGCATTCGTTGGCTGCTGAGTATCACTCTGATCCAATGGTGCTGGTTCGTCTATCGATGCTGATTTCATCCGTTTTATAAGATCATCAAGAAGGTCAGCACAGTGGATTCGCTTCAAATTTTCAGTTCCTCCTCCGGCAAGCGCGAAAGCGATACCCGAGAAACGGCACATCTTCTGCTTGAACTCTTCTACCCACCAAGCTGGCATCTGTAAACCATTCCTTTCCTCTATATCCAAGGTAGAATATATACATTTGAAATTGTAAAACATGTCGAAGTCATAGCCCAATTCACGCTCGAGTATCTCTCGCTCTTCAACGCTATCGGCATATAATTTCTCGACTGCCTCAGAATGCTGCACTATACAGTTTTCATTGATGAATTCGTACGAGCCCCTCCTGCAAGAGTCGTTGAGGAGAAGGTCTGATTCTGCAGGCACAGTATGGACTGGTGCAGGTAACCAAGGTAAGAGATCGCTCCATAAAAATCTGGGGCTTGGTGGGTACAGACCAGCTAAGACAGCATTTGAACTTTCAATGCATCTATCCACATCGGAGGATCTCGAGTAGACTTCTCGCATGTTATCGGTCATAAAATTATCATAGCGGCGCCTAATAAATCTGCCCAACTTATACATTCTTGCACGTCCAGCATTGTTCAAGTTTCCGAAGCCATCGGGCCAATAGGCTATGTTGTTATACCTATCTCTAGGGGCCATGTTCAATGGGGCTCGATCACCATGGCGATGCATGAATAGGAGCCATATGAGCTTAGTCCTTGATTTAGTCACTATATTAGGTTGCCCACTCATCGAGGTGACGCGTACTGGAAGATAAATTAGTAGAGAATAGACTGTCTCGACATGATTTTATGTCCGCTCTTTTCTTCGATTAGTGTTTATTTCTGTAACGAGGCTGCGTTTACTTTTGTACAGTTCGCCCGACTCGCGTTCTATATAGAAATTTTGTTGACGTAGAGAGTGCATTATTGGATCCAAAGAGAGGGAAGACTATGAGCCGAGAGGGCTATGAAATTTATGCGAATTCAAGTTTCGCGCCCATCGCTCATGCTGGCGTGTGCGGCGGATGGCTACATCCTCACGAACTCTACCCGAGGTAAATCCATGCCCAGCACGCTCGGTCTCTAATCTAGACCAATTCTGAATCTTATTCTACTAGATCCCGATTCGTTCTCGGCCTTGAAATAACTATAGGAAAATGGCACCAAGAAAGGGAAAGAAGTCTGAAGATCAACCAGTAGTCCAATTGGGTCCACAAGCTCAGGAGGGTGAAAATGTTTTCGGAGTGGCACACATATATGCGAGTTTCAACGATACATTTGTACATGTCACCGATCTTTCCGGACGTGAGACAATATGTAGGGTAACTGGAGGTATGAAAGTCAAATCAGATCGTGACGAGTCTTCGCCATATGCCGCTATGTTGGCAGCTCAAGATGTTGCGGAGAAATGCAAGGCACTAGGCGTTAATGCGCTCCACATCAAGCTCCGTGCAACCGGAGGTACCAAAACTAAGACACCAGGTCCAGGTGCCCAAAGTGCACTTAGAGCTCTGGCCAGATCGGGCATGAAAATCGGCCGAATTGAGGACGTTACTCCAATTCCATCGGACTCCACCAGGAGGAAGGGTGGTAGACGCGGTCGCAGGCTGTAAGCTTCTGCTCTCCATTAACATTAAAAAGCTCGCCCCTCTCGCTTCGTCAGCTCGAGGCCCAGCGATAGGTGAACAGTCGTCCTGCAGCAGATCCCGTTTATTCCACAGAAGTAGCCAGAGCAAACTACTTGATATCATCATGCTCAATTACAAAAACAACCAGGCAATCAAACTGTCCTTCATTTTATTTGCAGCAATAGATTGCGGATGGCTACTAGTTGCCCCCCGACTGTAGTGGCAAGTATTCGTTGAGAAACCAGCAGGTGCCAAGCAACATGGCTGGCGGCCGGGAATAAGGCGCGTCCTCGTCACGGCAGTAGACTGCCTTTCGCGCTTCTTCTACATCTAATTCCAGAACCTCAATTGCTTCATCATCTACACCGCCGCCCTGTGCTAGGCGTTGGCTATCGTTCACTTCTGTGAAGTAAAGGTTCATCAGCGTTCCGCTGAGGCCAGTCGAGCCCCGAAACGAGCTGATAAACTTGATGGACTCGAGAGGGACATTGTAACCTGTCTCCTCCGAAATTTCCTCCTGCATCACCTCTCTTGGCGTCTTGCCTTGTTTGTCTGCCAGACCGGCGCACAGCTCCATCGTGTAACCAACTCTGTCGCTAACTGGGCTCTCCAATTTGGCCGGATCAAACTGGTCTAGATCAGAGAGGGTCGCTGTCAGGCTAGACATGTAAACGGCTGGTCGGAACTGTTTAACGTAGATGAGTTTGTTGCGCGACTTGTTGTAAATGACGCAGGCAACACTGTCGTGGGCCTTCAAACAGTCCCAAGCTCTGGTGCGGCCGTTGAGGGTGAAGTGCATCCTCATAGGCTTCACATACTTCGACTCGCCATCCTTGAGGGACTGGATTCCATGCAGAACAAATCCCGCTTGTTTCTCCTCTCGGCTTTTACTCTCTTGCGCCATGTCAGTTATCGGTCTGATCGTTGCGGTATTGGTAACGAAATACGTTGGTATAGAACACAGTGCTCTTCTATTTCTAGTTATAACCCTGGAGTAGAGTTGGATAGTTAGTGAGCCAGGCTAGCTTGTGTGAATTCGCCCTTGCTGAGTTGTCTTACCTAGATATTATACAGCTCATCATCGAGAGCTGATACAAATTATTTTCAGCTAGTGCAGCTTCGCACTACCTCACGGACTGGCCAGCTTGACGAATCAGGCCTGGATGTCAGGCCGTTAAAAACTCAATTGGAAGTTGCGATCACTGGTGGTACATCCCAAGCTTTGGTTAGCAAATGTTAAGGCAAAATGAGAACCAAAGCTAAATACTGGAAAGCCACAAGGAAAAAGCAATCTCTACCAGCGCTCCGAATGTGTCTGCGCTGGTCGATACTTTACCGGCTACTGCTTCAGTAGGCTGCGGCACGACATTGTAAACTTCAGTGGTAATAATCGACTCGGTCGACGACGGGTGACGAACTTTCCCAGAGTATATTTATTTTGGTCACGAGTGCATACTATTGCGCAGATTTGATACAGGAATAAATACAGGACGAAGCGCAAAGACCCGGTTACGCGGTTGTCTAGGCGAAACAAACAATGGACGACACCGGTAGTGGCAAGACAGCCCCAAACCCAACTCCGGGACCTAGCCACACGGAATCCTCACAGCCCCAGAGTGCCGGTGGCAAGGTTTACGGCAAGGAGCTGCGCTGCATGATGTATGGCTTCGGCGACGATAGAAACCCGTATACAGAGTCGGTGGAACTGCTCGAAGATCTCGTCTTAAAATACATCAACGAGACTACCAGGAAGGCGATGGATGTTGGCCGGACTGGTAAGATTACAGTGGAGGATATCATGTATCTGATTAGAAAGGACAAGCGGAAATGTGGACGTATAAGGGAGTTATTGCTGATGAACGAAGAGTTGAAGAAGTCGCGGAAGGCGTTCGATATAGAGATTTTAGCAACGCAAAACAAGTAGCTAGCATGTAAGAATAACATACACCCATCGGTCTCTTCACACATGGTTGATCCAGTGCACGATCATATAAAACGAGCACCAGAATAGGTTAGTTCACGACCGCGTTGGAGTCTTTCTGTGTTCAATCTGAATTCAACAGTGCATCAATTTTACGAGAAAATAGGTGGCGCTGGAGTAGATTTTAGCGTCATTGTTTGATGAGTGTGGTCGAAATGAACCAAAGTGCACTGAAAACTAATAAAGGCTCGACACGATGTTCATTTCCGAGTAAAAAATAGTTCTTGCATTTAATATTTACATATGCATCCTCGTCTTCGAAGGGGCAAGCACGAACAAGATGTTACCTCGGCAAACAGCGGAACTTGGAATGGTGATTCCAAACTAGGATTTTGGCCGCCCAGATGGAAACGAGTCCGCGGAACAATTAGTCGAGCTTTCTTGCATCATCTAGAGGGCTTCCAAACCCAGAATTAGCCCAACCAGAGGATCATACAGAATTAGTAGACTTGACCTTGAAATTCTCATAGGGACAGTAACGCCCATTGGGCGAGCTCTTCGCGGTTATGGAATGCCCACATTTGTCTGACTTCGATAAATTGACTACGTCCCCAAACTTGCGTTCTATTCTCACAAGCACGCACAATGGCGCCAAAGTCCATGTGCCACCCAAGTCTAAGGCTGTTAGATCAAACAAAAACAATCAAACGCCTCACCAGTGTCAAGGTAAGCCACAAACCTACAGGCTGATTCTCAGTCGGTCGAATTGTTCGACGTGAATAGATGTGCTAACGTTAGCTCATCTCGACGCAACTCGAATCACGCAGTATGCAAATCAGAAAGTTCTCCTTGGATGTGTGTCCTTTGCGGTCAAGTGCATTGTGGAAGGTAGGACTCTCGCTTTATTCCACCATGAGAACTTTTTAGCACACTTAACTCATTTGTCATATCGTATCGATCATCAGGTATGTCAATAGTCACGCTAGGAAGCACTTCCTGAACGACAATCAACATTTTTTGGCTATATGTTGTAATAGCCGTGCAGCATTTTGGTATGTAGTGAGAACTCTGCTTAAGAAATCTGACCCTAAACTAGTACAAGCCTTTTAACTCGGCACTATCTCTCATGAAGCTATGCCTGTGATGATTATGTGATCAACGAAACTCAATCAAAGCATATACTCAAAGCGTTGGAGCAATTCCAGACTAGCTACACCTTGCCGAAGACAAACAAGCGAAAAGATTCCGGACTTTCGGCGGTTAGTCTCTTGGGCTCTAAGTCTACAACTTAAAATAGACAATAACGACTAATGTCAAACACATCCTCCCCCTGCCTCGCTTAGTCATCAAAAGCGGACATTAAGGCAAAGCGTATCCGGCTGGCTGGTATCAGAAATCTTGGAAATACCTGTTACATGAACAGTGTCCTACAATGTCTAAGCAACATTCAGCGGTTCACATCTTCGGTGGGCGATCCACCCATAGGGAAACTGGCTGCGATTGATTCTTCAAGTAACGTATCTGGAGCTCATAAACGAAAGTTGATGCAAATCGCAAGTGTCGCCAACAATTCTAAACCAGATCTGTAAGTCGACGTTGATATCTATTCGATAGCGAAAATATTCCAACAAAGTGCTAACAGGTCTGCACAATCTAGGCTTTTCGAGACCATACGTAACACAATCTACCTACTTAAGAAAAGCGGCAAATCGTTCATTATTCCGGAGTCATTGTTCACAATGGTAAGTCGGAACTTTAGTCTCGTGAATGCCCAAAGAGCGCCAACACTAATCACTAGAGTGGATGTCCCAGATTGGTCGAAATCCCAGGTTTAGGGGCTACCAACAACAAGACGCCCATGAATTTCTTCTCTATGTTCTCGACAGATTGGACAAAGAATGTCTCGAGAATTGTCCCAAGAGTGACAACGAGCCCAAGACGAACTCTGATATCAGTTTTAGTCGAATAAGAACTATGATATCCAAGAATCACGCCTCCATCATTGCAAATATCTTTGGCGGCGTCTTGCAAGATGAGGTTAATTGCCTCGAATGTGGATTCAAATCACACAAGCAGGATCCGTTCATGGACCTCTCACTTGACATACCTCTTCAAAAAGCTACCAACTCTAACGTATCGAACATGAACAACTGGTCCAATGATGCCACTCCGTCGAGTAATTCGGATAATTCAAATCAGTCATCTTGCAACTCCACAGCTGGAACGACGAACACCACCACTACGAGTGACAGTTGCCATCTCATCGACTGCTTATCCAGTTTCATCGAGCTAGAAGAGTTGACAGAAACAGAATTATACTATTGTTCGAACTGTCAGCAGAAGCAAAGATCGACGAAAAGATTTTGGATACGTAGACTTCCGGATGTTCTCTGTCTACACTTGAAAAGATTTAGATATAACAATTTTCTACGCACCAAAATAGATGACTATATCAAATTTCCAATCCAAGGCCTGGACATGAAACGATTTGTGATGGCAAACAAACATGAGACACGAGGTAGTTCTTGTGGTCCAACAATATACGATCTAGTTGCGTTCATCGAGCACCACGGCTCCGGATTGGGATCCGGTCATTATACAGCATATTGTAGGCATGATGGATGTTGGTTCCATTTCGATGATTCAAACGTGACCGCTTGTGATGAAAGCACCGTGAGACAGTCCAAAGCTTACATATTGTTTTACAACAGGCGATCATCTTGAATAGCATTCTTTGTCTTCGTTTCGATCCGACATCGCATCACACTCGAGATCATAGCTCACAATTTCCTGTCACATTCATCGTGTTTCATTCGTCTAGATGTTGCGTATTAAGGTCGCATTATAGTAGGAGTACACGAGACCACTGGAACAATATGTCCGAGATAGCAGCCTCATGTTTGTAGAGTCACCTGCAATGAAAAATTAACAGAACGATAGACGAGGGGCATTGAGTCCGTAAGACTATATGTATTTGACGAACAAGGCAGTTATTGCCAATGAACATGAGGGGTTGAAGAAGTCGCGAGAGGCGGGGCTCGAGGCAGAGAATTTTTATTTGTTTTTGGTCGTGAATACATACTACTAAGTAGTTCCCAACCGACTAAAATAAATAAAGTACAGTTGACAGTGGTTTCCTTTGACTCGAATTTGGTTATAGATTATCGCGGGTTGGGCGAACTGTACAAAAGAAAAGGCAGATGTATCTGTTATGGCTTCTCGGACCGGGTTCGATTCTCAGTTGCGTTCTTTTTTTTCCTTTCATCAGCCCAAAATAAATGCTAGGTTCGTGCCGTAAATACCCCACAACGTGCACCGAGCGCGCACATGTTGGCTCATAACTCTCTTCAAAATCTGCCACTTCCTATGTATGCTCATTATGTATTCATGATTGAGATGAATGATATTCCATTAGTGTCACATTATCGTTTACACTCTCTCATCTTATTCTAGCTAAAGAATTGTACAAACTTGATACCCGGTCATCGGTCATTTTTCGATGACCAATATAGGTAAGCGCAGCGGGCAAAAGGAGCCAAGCGCCGCAACGGCGTTCAGTCCAAGATCGCTCGTTCATATCGAACCCTATCAACTTTGGACCATAAAGGTGCTCAACAGATTCAACATAATTGGCAAAGAAGAACTGGGAAACCTCATCGAGCAGTATCTAGAGTCGGTCAACAAAATAAAAGCAAACATAAGCAAAGATTCAGAGAGAGAAAGTGATGAATACTTGGTCACTCTTGAGCCGACTAAATGGAAAGACCAAGACCATTATCTCGTCTTGGGCTTACAAGGTCTGAGATACAGGGCAACAGAGGATGACATTAGGCGAGCTCATCGGCGCAAAGCTCTCAAACATCACCCAGACAAGAGAGGCAAGTCAAGCGAGGACTTGGAGTCTGACTATTATTCATGTATCACTCGAGCAATGGATATCTTGGGCGATCCAATCAAGCGTCGCAGCTTCGACTCTGTTGATCCAACGTTCGATGATAGCATTCCTAATCTAATCAAAGGATCAAAATTAGAAAAAGATCACAAATTGTTTTATCGAACGTTCAGTCCAGTGTTTGAATTAAACTCGCGCTGGTCAATCAAGCAAAATGTGCCTTATTTAGGAAATGACCTGTCCACGAGAGAGCAGGTGGAACAATTCTATGACTATTGGTACAATTTCCAGTCATGGCGAGAGTTCAGCTATTTAGACGAGGAAGATAAGGAAAAGGGTGAAAATCGAGACGAACGTCGTTGGCTTGACAGACAAAACAAAGCCGCTCGACAGCAAAGGAAAAAATCTGAAAATCAGAGGATAAGACAATTGGTCGACAATGCCTACAATTGTGATCCAAGAATAGCAAAATTCAAGGAGGAGGACAAACAGAGGAAAATAGATGTTAAAAGAGCAAAGCAGGAGGAAGTGCGTTTGAGAATTGAAAGAGGAGAGGCTGAGAAGGCTCGATTGGAAGAGGAAGAGAGACAAAGAAAGAGCATAATCGAAGATGAAGAAAAGAAAAGGAGACTAGAGGATAAGAAGCATCGAGAACAAGCAAAGAAAGAAACCAAGAAGATTGTCAGAGCACTCGAGGAGACATTCAAAGCAAACGACTACTTCGTATCAAATCCTAGAGATAAGATTAAGCATATAGAAGAACTAGACAAGCTTACCAAAATGCTCACCTTGCACGAAATTAGGAGCTTCAAAGATGAGATTGAAAATTGCACTGAATTTGTTGACCGGCAGAACCTATTTTTTTCACGCCTGAGTCTTATCAATGAGCAAATCGTGGAAGAAAAGAGGAAATCCCTGACCAAAGTGAATCCAGCATCAACAAATGGGAGTGGCTCGTCTAAGCCTCCAAACTGGACAGAGGAGGAAATTAAGCTCTTGGTCAAATCTGTCAGCATGTTTCCAGCCGGGACAAAAGATAGATGGGAGGTAATATCAAACTACATGGCTCAACATTCGACCTCAGGTATTAGACGCGATGCTAAGCAAGTTTTAACGAAGGTCAAACAGATTCAAGAGCAATTAACAAAGCGCAGAGTCTGATCGGCAAGATGTTGCAACAATTGTAATGTTCGTGTAACTAGGTGCGATATTATTTGACTCATGAGTCAAAATCTTTAGCTTTCACATAACTGTACGAATAGTTTGCAGTTCCAATGGGTACGAACTCTAAGTCTCGATTTTCATAGACCTCGTAGGGGTCATCGACGAAGTATGTCTTCTTCCTATATTTCTTTTCGATCATCTTTTCCAATTGCTCAGTTTGGTGCTCGCTGCACAATATATGCTGCTTTGTCCACCACATTTCATCCCCCCTTTTTTGCCACATTCTTGATCCTCTACCTCCTCTTGCTCTAATCCAGCCGCCCCAATTCAGCCGATAAAACCTATCAAATGCCCTGGGGTCGTTGTGCCTCTTGTCGTCGTAGAAGCCGACATAGGTCGTTTGGTATTCATCGCCGGGCAATTTATCGTACTCGTCAAAGGTAGGATAGTGTATTAACTTGTTTGTCTGCCGCTTCTTGTATCCAGCTGTTTGTGAGTAGTTCAAAAGTTTGGGTGGGATAGCAGTGATAGGCTTTGGCTTGAGGGCCTTAATCAATTGGTTAGAAATCGAAGATAAGAGAGCAAGGTAGCGTCAGATGTTAGAGACTTACCGACGTGACCCTATGTAAGGGTGCAGCCATAGATCAATATGAATTTGGGTGAGGATATAACGAACTCTTTTCTGGCCAATAAGATTGTTTTGAGAATCGACGGTAAACCAACTATGCTTTATTGAGTTTTTATTTATTTTCAAGGCTGTACAGTCGCCGACCGTGCTTTTCGGACACCCGCCCCTGTGCCCTAGCCTGCACGGCTCGGTTAGCTTCCGTCCCGCCGCCCATCCCAATTTCTCGGGTAGAGAAATCGCTGATCCGATTTCTGAATCGTTATCGATTGTGTATGAAATAATTATCAATCCAGGACCGGACTCGCGAGTGTCTAACACAGTCCAACGCTTTACAAGAATAGTAAGTACCTCATGACTAAAATAAATAAATGTAAAAACACGAACTTTGTTTGGCTGCCAAGAGCAAATATAAATGAGCAATTTAAGGTCTGAATAACCACGCCCACTCAGGGAGCCTCTACACATACAATCATGTTTCCCGATAACCTATAAACGAGCACAGAACACAGAATGCACGTTAGATTTCACAGATCTCAGGCAGAGGTGTTCTAAGAAACTTCCGTTCACGGAAATTCCGATCGAATCTTTACTTAACAAATTATTCCTGACAAGGGGCTCGCTTCAGGCTGGAGGAGCCATTGATGTCGGCGAGCTTTGGGCCGAGGTGTCTCGCAATTTAATCATCAAATCGAAAAAATCGAGTTGTCGTCTTGCATTGGCTAAAAGCTCATTTTTTCGAGCTAGGCGTCACAATCCAACAAGACTACTTCTACTTTGAGCTCTATTATAACTACGATCACAAGCGAAACGTGAGATCCGTTTCATCACATTGGTTATCCAAATTTCTCATTCCGTCCCTACGGGCGCGTTCGTGGGTTTGTGTTTCCCTAGACTCTTTGCTTCGCTCAAGAACAGGTCCACTTTTCGCGCCTTGAACGCAAATCTAGCCACAAGACCAGGTTATTGATGGTTTCGCGCGGCTGCACTTTTGCTTGATAGGCCAAGTCGTATAGTATCGAGCTCTTGTCAAGCAGCATCGCAGTTGAGTATTGTAGTTGCTGAGCATCTTCGACCAGAGCTGCCGCTGCAACTTGGACTTCCAGTGCCTTATCGTTTGGCGAACTAGAGCGCGGCTGGATCGAGCTAACTCTACTGCTGAGTATATGAGGTTTTGGCCTAGGCAGCGATACCATTATTTGTGAGCTTGACAGCTTTGGAGTTGTCTTGAAGTAGCGCCTCTCTAAACCTCCAGACTGGCCAAACAATATCATCAATTCGCCACCCTGTTTCCATTGATTTGGGTGAGCTAAATGCAATAAGAATGGATCGTCTCTAACACAACCAGAGTCTATATTTAGGTGAAGATAATCCAGCGAAGTATCCTCCTCATCCACACTCGTATCCACAAGTGTCGATCCATCTATTGAAGATTCTGCTAGCGTGTTATGATGGACATGTTGTTGCTTACGAATGTTGTTGGTCATATAATTCTTCTGTTGGCGCTGTAAATCAATTATCTTTGTCAGGTTACCCTTGAGATCTGACTTTACTTTAACGGCCAGCTTGAACATCTTGGCAGCTTCTTGGTAGCGCACACTCTTCAAGCGAACAAGCGACACTAGATCGTAACGATCTGAACAAACTAAATCGATCAGTTGATTTCGCGCCTTTGTTGCATTGACTGAATGTATTTCACCTAATTCCAGCAACTTGGTTGTAGCTGGACAGAGAGATTTCGCAGCACATTGGCAAACCTGTCCAGATAAATCACACTTTGTCTCCAACAGATTCGTTAGACGAGTTGGCGTATAGAAATCCGAACAAGAGTGGGTCGGCGAATAATATTCGTATACGCGAATGTAACCAGATTGGAGATTGTAAACCAGTGAGTCGCGTATGAGACGAAACTGTAAGCAGAAAGGACCTGAAAAAGGAATATACTGCATATATATGACGACGAGAGATCTATCTGGCGAGATTTCATATTTCATTGCCGGCGTGCCAACGTCATTCATGATCTCTTTCAGATCCGCTTCATTCGGTTTGAAACCGCTGAGAATTCCTACCTCGATTACAGCCATCTCTGAATCTCGTCTGCTTGACATGTGATAAACACATACTCGCAGCAGCAAGACAAGACGATTTGTTAGTTGATCAAGAACTTGCCGGGCATACTGGCCACCACCAGCACTATGATTAGTATCATTCTGACCTAACTCTAGCTGGTTGCTTAGACTGTTGAGTTTGGCTTCCGCAGGTATCCCGCTTGGATGAGAAATTAGGGGGACAGTTGACGCTTGAGTAGATCTACGCGATGTATTGTTCCTTCTAGTAGCAGAGTCAGATCTGCGGGGCTCATTCTCGGATGCTGAGTCTTGGTTCGGGGCTAATGGTGAGACAGTGGTTGACTTTGGCGTAATCCAGGCTGGTAACTTAGATCTTATGACTGAGACAACCTTAGTCGTCCAACTCTCGTTATTAGGGCGATTGTTGTTAGCAGACAGATCCATGGTTTTGGGTGCATCTCTTCTAACTCTTAAAGTTTCTTTCCTCATTGATGTCGATTCTTGATTCAGCTTCAGACCCACTAAATCCGGATCAACCAGATTCAATTCACTCAACATGGACTTGTCGAAAGTCTTAAAGTAGTCGTCTTCAATAGTATCATTGGACTGAACTTCCTTTGTATCGTTGACGTCACCGAGGGACATCATCTGATAAGATTCCTTGCTACTACCAGGTTTTATCTTCGGGTGCCACTCCTCGATCGATGAATCTATGTTGAATCTACAAAGCTCATCTTCCTCCTGGAAGACATTATACTTCAATTTGACTGACATAGTGCCAAGTCCGTTTCCGGAGGTAACGATATCAATGATATCTCCGTTTGTTGATTCCATGTCGAGAGGATCTAATCTAAAGGTTTGCAAAATTTGGGAATTATCCTTTCCGAACTCGATCGACCTACGTGTGCGATTGTTGACCATGACGTTACACGTTAGAGTTGGAGAGGGAGACGGCGTAGACTGAGGCATCAAACTGCTACTTCTGGGGTTAGACTGGAGTTGTGCAAACTTCGAAAGAGCCTCTAGAGCCACTACAGTATCTTGCGTGCTTTCGAAAGCACCGGTATAAGATTTACGACTAGACAACCAGTTTACAATCGATACAGCATCAGAACCAGGGGACCATGCAGGTCTTGAATTGAGAATAGATTGAGCGAAGCTTGGTTGGCTTAATATAGGCGCAAGTTCGATCAGGGCTTGGAGAGCATATGCGGCAGTCTCTATTTGATAGTCCCCTCGCCAGAATAGCTGATTCCGGGATGAAGATCGTTCTGCAAGGATCATCAAGTCGTTAAAGATCGCGGCAGCATCTTTGGGTCGCGAAAAGCTCAAAGAGTAGGAAGTCAAAGCTAGAACATAGGGGTTCCTCTCTTTTACCGCCTTGAACCGTGTATCCATGAGTGCCTGCTCAGCTTTCTGCGTCGAAATCCTCAGTCGGTCTATCCCATTAGAGTTGGTATGGGCGGAACTTGTTGATCTCTTTACTGTTGGAATTTTCACCTCTTCAATGAGATCAGGTGAATGATGCGAGCACTCGTTCAATGAAAGTGTGACGAAAGCGGTGAGGGCGTTTTCTTTAAGGACCCCGCCCAACATTTCGCGATGATAAACTGGATTCAACTCAGTCCAGCATCCGGTGTCATTGTTCTGGTTTTCGATTAGCCAGCTCAAAGCTGAATTCACAATAGTTTTATCAACATGAATTTCTTCCGCGATGAATGGAGTACGCTCTGTTTGACAAAGCATTTTCGCTATGAAGGCTGTAAGCCAAATAGATGGATCCCTTCGGGCAAAAGCACTGAATGCCCCGTTTTCTTTGCGGTAGTTCAAGATTCTCTTGTAACCGCTCTGTATGTATCTTATTGCTCGCCACCTTGAGTCCCCGGTCAATCTATTTATGGAACTCAAGTATCTAGCTGTATAGAGAGTCGGACCCAAATATATCATTACTTGCTCGCCACAGCCGTGTGGCAAGCGTATCAAATTTTCGACATCAATCATGGTGGTTTGAACAGATTGCCCCAGTTTATCTCCAATGGCAGTTACAATACATTCTTGCGTTTGTGGGACAATATATTCAGGATCTCTTGTAGGAGAGAGTCGGACTTTGGATCGTTGGAGACCTTTTGAAGAATCTATCTCATCGACAAGATTTCCTGTTTGGATTGCACGCTTACTACGCCGTTGTTGGTTCAAAGGGTCCAAGCTGAAAGTTGTCTCGTCGACTACTGTCTTGCCTCTCGGAACCACTTTTAGCAATCTTTCGACGACATCGCTACTGCCCACACCAGTTGCGATTGCTACCATTCTGATAGGATAACTTCCGGTTTTTAACGGAATCATAGGAAAGAGAATAGATTGTGATGCGTTCTTCTCAATTCGCAAGCGTTTTCTTTCCGAGCGCTCACCTGGCTCTGCTTCGGAACAAACATTCTCAACACCATAGATATACACAACTACCTCTTGTGTTGTTGGGCTGTAGTTGAATATGGTAGCAACAAGATCGATCTGCTCGCCTTGAATCACCTTATACGGCATAGACACTTGGAGGAAAATTTCTTGAAATGTCACGAGCTTTAGAGGTTGCGACATGACACACATTGGCTGATGCATGTTTAAAGCTAATGCCGATATTAACCAAGAAGTTATGGAGTGAGGCAACTTGACGTCTAGTACTGCAGTTCCATCACCGTTTTCTACATTAACCATTTCAAAAAGCCAAGTTTCTCTAAAGTCTTTCCTAATTAGAGTTTGAGATTCAATCTGATCAAGATGTCCGATACTCGGAAGAATTACAGCTTCGCTGTATTGCGGAGCTTGTTGCGAATGTATAACTCGTGTTTCAACTACTGGCTCGACTTGGTCACGACCGCTCAGGATAGAACTCAAGAGGAGTTGCTCGCCAAATATTGTTCGGCAGCAATCGAAGTAGATCATGGAACAAGACCGGAAGTCCGATTGTCGCATGTACTTTTCGACAATACGTGCCCTGACACTGCAGTTTCTTCGCTGAGGTAGATCTTCGAGAGTACCAAGACGACAGCACGATCTGTGTATGGGATCTCTGTAACGTCTCAAGATTGAGTCGACGTCTACTTCTCGTTTTGATCGGCTGCGAGATGATGAAGATGTCATCTTTTGGCGAACAGCTGCGGCTAAATCCAAAGTCCTGGGTCTATTTTGCTGGGCTGCCGCAGAAAACATGGGTCTAGCGTAACCGAGCTGCAAATCTTCTATATGTTTGAGTTGATTGACGATTGTTAAACATGAGCTACCGAGACGAGCCTCTGCTAAACTGTCGTTTGGAAGACCATCGAAGAACATTAGTCCAGCGTTGTGAAAAACATCCAAACTATCTTTACCGCCTCCAAAACCGCAACCGAGATCCAGCTTTCTTATTCGTTCAATAATTCGCGATGGATTGAATCTACTACGATTGTTCAGAGTGTAAACTGCAGCGTCGACGCCAATTAGTGATACTATATCACCGTGCCTCGCTTCGATCGCTAGCTTACCCTTGTCACTCGGCCTGAGTAAGGTAGTTCTTTCTCCATTCTCTGATCCCGAATTGTAGCTGACAGCTAGGCCACAGTCCAGATCTTCTCCCACATTTAATAGCATAGAGTCGCTGATCAGCCTTGTAGAATCGTGCGCTAATGCAAACAAGACGATTCTGATTGCAGGTATCATCGCCTCAGTTGTTTTGAATTTCACTAATCCATCTGAATTCAACAAATCAAGAGCTATTATCTGACCTCGAGCCACAATAATATAGAATATCTTCTTAGGAATGACTACGGCATCACGTATGAGCAAATCTGACACAAAATCTTCACCAACTCTCAGATGTGTCATACTTTTGTTCATAAGTGAGATCCACCCATTATGCGACTCTTGTCTCATCAGAAGATGGTGACCGACAGCTAGCTCGTTCATATGAATCTGATCCGGACTCTTAGATCCGACTCGCGTTTGGTCTCTGGCATCATAATGGTTCGTTGAATTTATCCACCTGATCGTCGCCTGTATAGACGTGATGTCGTCACGAATGGGACCAATCATAAAAGTTGCTCGACCAGTAGAGTCGGTGAAGGCCTCAAACTCTAGCTTTGTTGTGAAATCGACGGATTGATTCTTGCCAGGCGATAGTGTTTTACCTAAAATTGTACCGTTTTGATCTCGGTATTGAGCTAAAAGTTGTATGCCAGCTCTTGCTGGCGTTTGAGTCTGCATTTCTAATAGGCGAACACTTAGCGGCTGACTCAGACCAGGTTTAAAATACTCTATCGAGTTATCAAAAGACAGTCTATAGGGAAGACTCATGAAGATGCAACTTGCATCAGTGGCAACTTCACGGTGCCCAGTAGTCATCTCGGTGACGGTAGCCTCAACGACAAGACGGAAGCCTGAGATTCCAGGAAACCACTCGGTTTCTTTGAATTTGTCGGTGTTAATTTTGTAATCGACACGACCTGTTTCAGGGTCAACATTTTTTATGCTCGAACGTGCGATAAATTTCGGGCTAGCAAGACCAGACTCCTTGTAACCATACTTGAATTGGACCTTCCCTTGGACAGGCTTACCATAATGATACTTTGTTGTGATAGAGCCTGATATAGTCTGAGTACTAGGTAATATGTATTTTGGAGACTCAAAAACAATATCATAGGTTGGCAGAGAATATTCCTTGACCTCGAAACTCGTAGTATCATTGGCGATGGGGTCACTGTGCAACAAATGTATGGACCAAACTCCAAGCATAGGTTCTGGTGGAAATGTGAAAACATGGTCGAAGTAAATGCTTGTATTGCCACTCGAGCCAGGATTGCTAGAATTCGAATTCGGAAATCGAACTTCCTCGACAACTATCTTGTGAGGATTTTTGACTTGCAGTCGGATCTCATCGTCTATCACAGGTCTCAGGTTTTCGTTAACCACTAGCGATCTAATGCGAACTTTGTCCTCTGGTTTATAGATGGGCTTATCTGTCTGCACCACAGCAAAGCTGCGTCTACCATCGCTACTGGGAACGGCAACAACTGGCACGGGTATTGAACTTACAAACTCTATACTGTCGCTCCCAAAACCAGAATCGATCTGGTGGGGGCGAATGGAAACGATCACGTGTTGCGGACGAGTGACTGTTACATTTGGCTCATCCTTCGATAAGCTGCCCGGATTGCTCTGAGTAGTTGAACGTTCAAGTTGAACGTTGCTAGGTGAGACTTGGTCCAGGACAATTGGCACGAGATGTTGACTTTGGCCCTCAGGGAAATAATCGAATATATGCTCGTAGAACAGTTGGCCAGTTACAGGTGACTTAGCGTCGCGGACTTGGAGGGATAACTTTTTGTATTGCTGTCTTAATAGTTGATCTTCGCGGGTGTTCCTGAAGTTGTTTATGACGGCGACATACTGTTGCAGCTTGTTTATTCTCACATCTTCAGCTGTATCGATTGGCACATTGAATGATTGAGGTAAAATCAATATAATTGATGGTTTCAGCGAAGACGAGTCGACAAACCTGGTAGCTGAAACGTTCCGGTTGCATGATGCAATGATAACAGCGAGACCAATCAAAGTTTGCAATAGGCTGAGTCTATTCGAGCTGACAGTTAACCTCGGCATAATATTGATCCGTTCGCAATGGTTTGAGCTAAAAGGGAAATCTGAGCATTCGACGAAAACAGAGAAAAAGAGAGTAGCAGTTGAAATACAGATACGAGTTCTATGTTGTCGACAACAAACTGATGCAAATCCTTCTAAGATTTGTTTCGACTCAATTCTAGCGCTTCTTCGTCTCGGTCCATCCCTACCCGTCAATTAATCCATAGGATTAAAAGCTCTCAGTTCAAGAGGAGTGGGCAGAGCAAACAGCATAGAAAGTTTGTGTCCCCTAAAGTGCATATTTGCTCACAGGCAGCCCAAGTTTCAGTGGCCCGAAGAAGGATTCGGTGGAGTGTTTACTTTGGTTGTATGGATTTTGCTATCTCTTCCGAGTGTTTCGTCTAGAGCTCTTGTGCCTGCGAAACACATTGAATCTTACGATCGATTTAAGGCAAAGTTTATGGAGGAAAAGGCAGAGCAGACAAGTGTCTCTCTCCTTATATGGTGGTGGTTGGTCCACAAACGGCTGATGGAGGAGGGCGGACGGGCTCGGCTGTATATCAGCAAGAGTGCCAAGGATGTCGACTGACGATTCGATTAATGTCAAATGAACTCCAAATCAATCCACTCGTTCCCTATCGCGCGCAAGATAGAGGCGCGAGTTTTGAACACGCAGTTCGTTGAATAATCTATCCAGGTCAACATGGAACAAAAATAAATTGAAAACGTGCTGACCTAGATTTGATGGATTCTAATTCGAAGAGGACTTCAGCTGAAAGATCTCCCTCGAGACGTTGTGAACAGGGCTCTTAAATAACTTTGATTGTAAACGTTTGAGCAATGCAGCCAGGTGCAAACATAATGAACCGCATGGTCGTATCCTTTCGAACAAAATCATCAATATCAACCTTGATGATGAAACGGCTGAGCCTAGGTGATGCTGAATCGACACGGTCGCAGAGCGTGACGCGAATAGGTCAAGGTGAACTTTGTGCCCCTCGTCAAGCTTGGCCGGTGAGATGAGTTCGAATCGACTAGTCCTTCATTTTAAAGCCCGGGTGAAGGCTTATCACCATCAGAGACCGATTACCTAGAGGTTGCGCATAGTTTGCTCATCCAGACTTCGAAGCGGTGAGGAACCATGTGCATTGAATGAACCACGGCTCGAAAAACTAAGAGAATTAGATGACCATGTGGTCGCCTTCAATTCGGATCTCTAGAAACCTTATTCTCACGACTGAAACTGATTATTGAGTGCAAAGCGCAGCTTGTACTTTTCCCGCTCACGTTCTGCAAGACTATAGTTTTTATTGTTGGTTCGCAGTGTCAAGCGATCTACTGCACGGCGCGGATCGAGGATTGAGGAGACAAAACAAATGTCTGGTATTTATCTCTGCAACCGTTTAACTTCTTATAGTATGTTTTCCCAAGATTAAAATGAATAATTGATCGTAGAGCCAAGAACGGGCTTAATCCAAGCTAGAGAACCTATTCTTTCATCATCTTGTATTTGTTAAGTTTCTTGTAATCTGCTGGTGGAGTCATTGCAAGACGAAATCAATCAAGGCTCAATAAACCTCAACCAAGAATAACTGCAGGATGTCTTCGGGGGCTCGCCCATAGCTGGCAAGTTTAGGACAAGTCGTTAATTATCCGAATCGCTCAACTAGTGAATTGTACCACTCGAATCATCTGCCATGGTTGACTCGAAGATCCTACACATTATGCGAAGCGTTAGGAGCTTCAGCACTTCCCCCAAGTCCTATCATAAGTTTAGGGTCACTGACGAAATGCTCAAACAATACGAAGATAAGAAGAGGGCTGAGATGAAAGAGGAGCCAGACACTAGGTCCTTGCATGCAAAAGAAAGCTCTCTCATTATGGCTCGTGTTTCTAGCGAACGGTATAAAAAAGTCATAAAAGTTGCTGTCCCCAAGTATAGATTGAACGAATATTACCTGTTGTACCGGAAAGAGAACGACAACCTATATGCCTACGATGAGAATGACGAATGTAAGCCGGGCGACTGGATCCTACTGAGGCGACAGAAAGAACCCCTAGATAAGGGTGTTGAGCATAAGGTGGAGCGAGTGGTATATCAATACGGGAATTATATAGACCCCTTAACCAATCGAAGATCGTACGGTTTGTACTATGACGATGACATTGAGAGGCTCGAAAAGATTAAAATCAGTTTCTAGCAAGCTTCACGCACAGCCTAGGGATAGATGCTAAAATGAAAGCTCTAAGTCGTAAACAATTTAATCATCAACAACCACGATAACGGAGACTCATAGGTCAGGCCTCACGCCGAATCCCGGTCCTGGTGGCGGCGAGGTCAATGAGGTCAATCCGTTTTGAGGTTCGCACGTGAACCGCCCACTTCTTGGGCCAACCTTTGGTTTCTTACCAGCCTTCAGGTCTGCAAGGATAACTTTCACGTCCTCCGGCTTTAGGTCCTCGTAGTAGTCGTCATTTATCTGCATCATTGGGGCATTGACGCAAGCTCCCAGACATTCGACCTCAATAACTTTGAAATCCTTGTCTCCTCTTGTCAATTCCTTACAAAGCGAATACACCTCTTCGGCCCCTCGAAGTTGACATGGCGTGGTGGTGCAAACCTGAACAAAGAATTTTCCTACTGGCGCTCGATTGAACATTGTATAGAAGGTTGCAACCTCATATACTCTCATGCGCGGCATCTTTAGGTACTCCGCTACATAGTTCATCGCCTTCAATGGTAACCAATTATCATTCTGACGCTGAGCCAGATCCAACAGTGGTATAACTGCAGCTGCTTGGTGGCCTTTGGGGTATATTGATACAATCCTCTCGGCTCTCTTGAGATTTTCTGGTGTAAATTTGAACTCGGCGACGTCTGGCACATCCTCTGCACTGACCGGTGCATGTGATGTTCGGACCTGCTGAAATTGATGGCCTGAAAACGTTTTTGGTGAGGGTTCCGAGCCAAATCTACACTTGTTAAGTGCTAACCCCCGACGTAAGATACGATTTAACATCTTGATTGAGAGATCCTGACAGGTCGAATCAAGAAGGCTAGAATGAACAGTCCTCAACTGCGATTTTCTATATTTACATGTATTTTTGTTTTGAGGAACACACTTCAATTTCTGTTGTAAACATAGAAGGACTGGCTGCACTCGCAAGTTGCGAGTCGCAACTTGCGAGTCGCAAGGTTGAAATTGAAAATCAAGTGATGCAAGGCGCAAACCGTCATGTTAGAGATCTTTTAACTAAATCGTTGCCTTAAAATCAAGTATAGCCGTCAGGAATTTTGGTGAGAAGTGAAGCAGCTCTCATTTCTCACAGGAATTGCCGAGCCTGGTCCAGGGCGCTTGCCAATAAAAACCTGTATTGAGAAATGAGTTTCATAAACGAACTCAAGAAATCAGGGTCAAGCACGAAGATTGCGGTCTCATGGATAGTTACAGCCACAACTTGTCTCACAGTCTATGCCCTAGCCAGACGATGGGCGTTCAATCAACGAGAGAATACGTTATTATTGAAGGATAAAGTCATGGAAGAATATGGCATTGAGCGAAAGCTCCAGCAGCTTAGAGAATCTGCGTCAAAGTAGGACTCAAGTTGACGACAGATCTAAGACAGAAATATTGCTGGCGCCGGATAGAATTGGTTTCACTGCATCTCGGGTCGATTTCGTTCAAAAGCTCAGGTGGCCAATTCAAGTGTGAAGACTTGTGGTTTGAAAAGTTAATCAAGAGCGTTAATTTATATGTGCTCTAAGGCACTAGAGTTTTAGTGCTGAAAAATTCGGCATAACCCTCGTGATCCTCTATTTCAATATTTATACACTCTTGCTTGAACCTAAAGATTAGCCACATCCAGGCGGTGTCGTGCGAATCGAAATCTGGATTCATGACGTCATTTAGATTCCGCGAACTCTTAAGGCGCTCTGTCGTGCCTCATCTGGTACAACCAACGTGCGTTGAAAGATTTCGCCAGGTGCCGAGTCTAGATCTTGATCGCTAAAAATGGTCACCTTCTTCGAAGGTAAGATTTGGTACGAATTGAACTGGTTAGAACCCCGCGATGCCGAGCTTCCAATCAGAGACTGTTGCTTCTTTTTGACTTTGGTTGGTCGTTGATTTTCTCTCGATTCTTTAGCCGATGACCTATCGCCTTTGTTCGTTGGCGATGCCTCCTCTTCGCCTTCAGCATCAGTTTCATTGTGTTTCGAGTCAACTTCGTTTCGTGAATCTTCTTTTTCATTGCGGTTCCTTTGTCGACCTCTCTCCTTTCTCAGCCTAATCTCGAGAGGGTCACCAGGCTCTTTGGTTACGTGAGTTGTGCGCGCGGAGCTTCCGCTACTACCCAAGTGGCTCAAGATGTTTGGGTCAAATAACTGGCTAGCACCGTTTGCATCAATGAGCTCCAATAGAGGAGCTGCGACATCCTTACCGTCCGGTATAACACCGATCATCTCGTCTGGATTTGCACTCGCACCCCTTAAGAACCCGCCAATTCGGCCACCGGGCATAAACACTGTATTGGGCGAGTTTGGTTCATGGCTATGCTCTGCCATAAGTTTCGGTATACCACCCAGTAAACCACCTGGTTTGCGCACATAGTTTGCAATACTATTCACTGCTGCAGTGGACTCGTCCGCCTCCGGATAGATACCGCCGTTAACTACCTCATAATTACCCGACCCCAAGATACCATACTTCAGCTGACGAGTCTCTTCGCCTGGGTGCCCATAAAACTCGATGTCAGATCTTTGCTGGTGCCTGCGCGCGTAAGCCTCGTTATCTGTACTTCCGGAACCGAGATTAGACTCCACGTTGTCGGCGTTCAACTTGCTATCACGCGAGTTTCCATTTTGAGATGGTCGGTTCGAGCGATCGTCGTTGACTATTCCAAATTCCGCATCGTCAATTTCCTCTTTCCGTTTCTCGTTTGCCTGATCTTCGTCATCGTCTGAATCCTCTTCGAATCCGTCGTTGGTGCTCGCGGTGCCCAATAGTCTGCTCATCAATCCGCTGCTCGCTGTTTCCATGTTGCGATCATTCTTACCTCCCTTTTTGTTCGACTTGTGACTGGATTTCCGCTTCGACTTCATGGATTTGCCACTGTGTTGGCCAGCGGACCGATGCTCAGCTCCGTTCTGTTGTTCTGTTGAGACCTCGTCTGGACTTCCGTACAATGAAACATAGCGAGATTCTTGCTGCTTAAAACCAAAACGATTCGTCCGGTGCTCATTGTTCCCATTCGAGTCCATATCATTCTCACCGACTGGATATCCGCGAACTCTTCCGCTGTTCGTTGGTCGTCCATCCAATCGTACTACGCTTATTGGACGCGAATCTACATCGTCCTCATCATCATCGTTAGCCTGGTATTTGCTCGACATTACTTCATCAGGTCGTTGGCTCGAGTCGTCATCAGACTGTCCACTGCTCCGTCGCCTACGGCTCAAGCTCTTCGACGGAGTCTGTTGTTGCTGCTGCAACCGCGAAATCTGTCCAACATTTCCCGGTGCCAACATAACCTGTTGTTTTCCAGGTGCTTGGGCAGGATTCATCACAATTGCCTTGGGTGAAGACTCAACCGCTGCCGAACTAAAATCGAACTGATTCTTCGGCGAACTTTGTCCACCTGACTGCGGTGGATTGTAGCCCAATGGCACCGGCGCCTCACTGGGGACGCGCGAATTGTAGACTGGAACTTGGTCGAATGGAACCTGCTGCTGTACTTGTTGATGATGTTGCATTGGATTTGAGCTACCTCTCGTCGCCGGCGAAGGTTGATGCGACTGCAATTGCGAATTCATAAATCCAGCATAAATTTGTTGAGATCCACCTGCAGGAACGTTTGTCGGTTGATAGGCTCGTCTGGAATTGTCGAAATTAATTTCATTTAGACCTAAAGCTTGGCGCCCACCATTTGCTACCCCAGCGTGCGAGCCTTGTTGATTCCAACTCCTCTCATTGCTCATAGAGCTAACAGGAATTGATGGGCTCTCTCGAGTTGCAGTCTGTTGTGGTTGTTGCTCTGTCTGAACTTGGTCGGTCTTGGTGCCGTGCTGGTTCGACTGTTGGGATTGCTGATACATTTGATGCTGTTGTGACTGGACTCCACCGCTTGCCCCCTGCGATCCACCATCAGAAGTCTGCGAGCTGTAATTTATCTCATTGCTCGAAGGCTGTCTCTGTTGATTGTCAGCGTAGTTCTGTCCGAGAGGCAACTGTTGTTGAGGCTGTACCTCTTGTCGTGAGTACTGCTGATAGATGCTACCTTCGCCACTAGAGCCTAGCTGTCCTCCCTGATTTTGGTTTGTTCTGACAAATCCTGCTGTGTTTCCTGCAATAAAATCAGCGTTACTATTTTCGGCTGCGTGATAATTTTGATCTCCGCCAAGGGTTGGCGGAATCCAATTCTGGGGAGTTCCCTTCGGCGGAGGGAATGCTGGTAGAACGCCAGAGCTTCGCATAGACCGAGTTAATATTGAATTTATATCAGAGGGCGAAACAGAAATTCGCTGGTAATTTTGGCTAGATTCGCTTGCATCGTGATTTGGTGTTACAGAATCCTGGTTAGATGAGCTACCTGCGGATGAGGAGGCACCTTGAAGCAGTGCAAGGAAGGGGCCAGGTAAAGAGCGTAACTGTTGCAAAATGCCATGTTGTGGGCGACTACTCGCCGATTGTTGGTCACTTGATGTCGATTGTTGGGGCCTAGTTAATTTCAGTAGATCACTCAAGAGCACTGAAACTGGTAGGGACCCTGCAAGGGCTCTCTGAAATCCGGATGCTGGTGTTGGTACCGTTTGGTGTGATTGACTGAATTGTTCTGCCACCGAAGAATCTGTGTTTTGTTGAGCGGAACCTATCAAATTGGCGAACATTGTAGGGCTCATTGCCTGGGCTGATTGCTGTTGTTGGCTGCTATTAGAGTTTTGTGATGAAACTAGATTGTAATCGCGTAGAAAAGCGTCCGTCAAGCTACTGTTGTTCGGAATCCTCGAATAGGATGTCATCATGTCCTCCGAATCCAGAATCGACGGGGGCTCAGGTTTGTTCATGTTGGCGTGCTGCATCAGAAGATGGCCCAGTTGATTCATTGACGGGGTGACTCCATAGGGTGCATTTAAGGAGAGTGGCTGAGTTGCGGGGATCTGTTCAGACGAATGTGATGGAATCGTGCCGCTCGGGTTGCTCGAGTATGATCCCGCATCTGAACTGATGCCATTCGCAAGCGAGCTTCGGGTGGTATGAATGTCGTCAACCATGTCCACTGATTCACCAGATTGGTCGTTATATGACGATATCATCTGATTCACGACATCATTAGGGATTGTCTTGTTCATGGGACGTCTTGTACCTGAATAGAGACGGGCACCGCTATGACTATGATCGAAGTGATCATGCTCGTTACCAAACCCATGATTAACATCCGCTCGAGTTTGGCTTGGCGTTGACTCGGTGCTCATTGGATCATAGGAATCCTGATTGCTCAGACGAGAATGGTGATACTGGTTGTCAGTTGCCCGGTGAAATTCAGCCCCATCATCGTGTCTTACATTTTGCCTTGCCTCAGTGTACCTTCCAACAGGTTGATTTCGGCCGCTTCCACCCGTGTGGTTGCTCTGCTGTTCTTTTATAATCGGGTGGAAACCCGACGAGCGGGTACTCTTGATGGGAGATAATAGTGGTGGCCTCCGTGAGGTGGTTTGTTCATCATTGGAGTTATCCGAGGCTCCTCGAGCACCATTGGATCTCAGATCTGTTTGCTGTGATCCCAGTGTCTCAGATAAACTATCCCCTCCTCCTTCACTACCACCACTGCCCGATATGAGCTGTCCGAAGTCTGAGTCCTCAGGTAATACAAGCAAATTTTTATCTGAGAGGTGGAGTTAGATCGAGTGAGGATAGAGTTAGTGTCATCTGTATCCGATTGTAAGGCATTGAAGTTGCAACGGCTCAAGAATGACCTTAAGAACCAACTCATCTTGGTCTTGTCGATTTGCGATGTTTGAGCCGCAATGCCGATTGGGGCTCAAACCTTGTTAGGTCACCCATCAAGGGCTCAGATCAAATTTTTCCCAATCCCACTCTGGGAATCTAGACATTCCTCCAATCTTAGTTGCTGCAAACTTCACTCCGGCCGCAAATCAATTGACGGTCAAAGCCAACTGAGTATGACTGGAGCTCTACTTTGGTTTAGCCGAAGTAAGCGATGAGCAATAAGTTCAAGTTTCAGTTTTTGAATGGTCTAGATGCTAGAACTTCAGCTGTTGGCCAGTCAAGATACGATGAAGGGCGAAAAAAATGATCAAAATGCGCCTTAACAATGGCCTAACTGTAGTTATGAACTCAATGAACAAACTAATGCCATAATCATCCGCCAACAGTGCTCGAGTGCCAAGTCAAACCTTGATCTACCAAAGAGAAAGAGTTTGTGAGGGCACCAAGCGCTGCTCTGGGCCATCTACTGTCATATCTCATGCGAGACCCAAGTGAACAAGGTGGTTAGCTGCTGATCTTAGCGAGGTGGAGAGGCTAATTAGCACCCTTAGCACTCGGTGTTGTTCAATCTAGACAGTTGTGCTAGCAGGGAGCGAGTTGTAGGATATCGGCTGAGCAGTTGCTATCACCGGGAGTAACTTTCCGTCAGTAAAACCAAGGCTACTGTACCAGACTCACTGTCCTATCCTCGCTTCCTGGAGTTTGGATTGCTGGAGCCGTTGCCCTCCCTGCCTGCTATCCACCTCGCTCACTAGCTGCGATCCTAGCACTCTCACTAATTGTACATGACAAAAAGTGTAAAATAGCGCTGGTCAAGCAGCCCAACATGTTAACCATATCCAACGGCATATCTAGCTCAACAATTTTGACTTACCTCTGTTTTTGATGGCAGCAATGGTGGTGATCACAATTCCAACTAATATTATCACTAATACTAACAGGATTTCCCAGTTGGCTCTCCAATTGAACTTCATATTTTAGCTTCTTGGTGTCAATTTTGATTATGGTTGGCAGCTTGAAATCAAGTCGTGATTGCATTCGATAACTCTATCCGAGCAAATCGTATTCTATTATATCGTTGAGATCTTGCATTCTAAGACAATTCCGGACCAAACAATTGAGCATAATTTGATATCTTTAATTGGAATATGATCTCTGCTCATTTAGTTCGATCGCCTGTTTAACTTTCTAGTTCTAACTCTCAGATCCGGATGCAACTCCATGATGAGGTTCCAGAAAATCCGATCCTCCGCTTATTGTGACTGTCATGGAATTTGTTACTTTCTCTGCAACTTACTTTGATCTAGCTTAACAAAACTTCAACGGGACACTAGATCCGCCTCATGTTACAGTTGATTGTCTTATCAATTTTTCGAGAATTCATCATAAGTTATTGTGCGCAGGTCAAAATTTGGTCTCGCGGCTAGAGCCTCAGATTCTCCTATGCTCCACAATCCACCGCAATCTGACTCAGACAGTTACTCTCTTGACTTAATTGTTGTCACTGAGCGATTAAATAAATTGAGTTCCTTGGAACAATCAAATCAATCAACTTTCATCAACACTCACATTCAAACCATCCGTTCACCTGGTGACTTGAAGGATCAACTATCTAACTGACCACTAGTTCTAGAAGTATTGTAACTGAAGCCTCGGTTACATTCTCTCCCTCTCTGTGGTAGTTCATCCTCTACCTGGTGGCATCGATGTGGGTTTGAATGACGACGGTTGGAGTAACTGCACTGAGCATCTCCGAGATTAGAGAGGACGCTTTCTACAATAAGAACAACAACAGCGGCAACTTCTCATTGTTTCCCATAAATCTAGCATTCTTTCCATTCTCATCTAATAGGACAAGTAAACATAGAATCAGGTTGTTCCTGCAACTGACTCCTCCTATCTAACTGGCGATACTTGCAACGGTTAGGTTGCTGGTCACGATAATTTGCTCACTTGTATTGGCGATCGGCGACTTATGGCACAACAGGAGTCGAGTACTGCTAACTGCTTTTCATAGTGTCCACTCTTAGTAAAACCGTTTCATGCCCTCTCATCTTTTTGCTGGATCCATCTCACACCATCGGAGAAGTTCCAATAGTATAATCTTAATGGACTGCCTACTGTTGGATAACTTGAATCTTGAAAACTAGAGTCCGATTTCATTCGATTATCACCATCCTCTCAGTTGTCTAGCTTGCAGCCTCTATCACAAGTAAACAACTCTTCTTTTTTATCTAACTCGAAGTAACGTAAAAGTTAAGGCCAATTTAACTCTCCTATAACTTTTCAACCGGCAACTTTCGATCTGATGGCTCACCAACTCTCAAGTGGCAAGAAATAAATATTTAGACTGTCACCGAGTGAGAAGGTTGAAAGTGTCTTGCCTCGTAAATTCGCATCGAGCGGATCATCGGTAAAACCTCACTAAGATTGTGGCGAGAAACTTTACCGAGAAGAATTAGCATATCCACTTTATGCTTAACTTGTGCTTCGTCTTCTTCATCTTAGCAATTCTCTTACCTTGTCGATGCCAGCCAACAGCTTTTTTCAATCTACGGACACTTTTTTACTACAACAACTTGTAAAATTCTGTCACTCGGGGGTGGCCAAAAGCCGTCAGCTCGCTTAGTTAAGTCTGGCTTGAATGTGTAACAAAAGTGCCCGCCTTTCGGAAGCACCTGTTAAGTTAGAGCCCGACACAGTCTTGTTAACGCTGCTTCCTACTGTCAATTATGTGAACAAGTTGGTCGAGTTTTACGCTGAGCAGTTGATCTGTGCCAAGATCCAGCCTAGACCGAGCCAAGTACCATCGGCAACCGATAAGTAGCCGATTCAAAGCTTTCTTGGCCGCAGTCATGATAGCAGGCAACTTTTTTAACTTGTACCGTAACTCTTACGAGAAAACTTTTCTTTGTAACCTGGACCTGAGCCCCTTAGCTGGGCTGGCCTATTGCAGCTCGAATTTTGAATGTAACATTCAAATGGAAGAAATTGAATTCATCACCTCTGTTCAACCGACAATCAGCACACTGGATTCTTCTAGAATGAGCATCAAGTGGGAAGGCTTAGTTTGTATCTTTGCTCAAATGATGAGTTAGATAAGTCTGATTTGAGTCAGCCTTGAGTGTTGCGCAACCGCCAAGTTCAATTAGCCACCACACATTGGATTGAAAAGTTTAAATGCTTCAATGTAGGACTAATACTGTTCATTGGCTGATGTCAACGACCTACTCGTTCTCGTGCAAGAGTATCTAATCTATGTTTGAATAACTGATGCCAATTTAGGTTCATGAGCAATTGTATCGCATACGCTGACGGACAAATAGAAAACGGCTCACACCCGCGCTAGCTGAACATCCCAATGTACAGCACTTGACTATGTATCTCAATTAAGATGATAATAATGGAACTGGCATGTGAATGAAATTAGCCCTCTATTGTGCGGTTCTCAACCAACACACGCTAATAAACTGGTTTCTATTATTGACAGAACCATCACCTTTCAATAATCCAGCTCAAGAGCCTTGAAACCTGTGCAGGTTTGGTTTTACTCTAGGATTGCTGACACTACTCAGCCAATTAGCTTTCTATGGTGTCTATTTTCAACTCAATACCTCACTCAGGCTATTTGGACAACAACGACGGATTGAGGCCAAGGCAAAGAGTGAGAGACCGTACAGAATCGTGAATGTACACCGCAATCCTCGATCACCCCTCTCGACAGACTTGGCATGTGAATTCCGGTCGCAGAACCAATAGCGGCAGGCAATATTCGTCCAAATTTTAAGTCTAAGTCAGTTTACACGTACAAATTTGATTAAATGGCCTCTCACCAGTTGCACAAAATGAATGCTTTCATGTTGATGATCAGCGTGCTCCCCCATCAACCAGATGGGACATCCGTATTGAGGTGTCGTGTTGATTCTTTAGAGATTCGACGTAGTCGCTATGCTGTTTTATGAGCTCATTGGTCCACCTAGACTCTTCAAGTCTCTCTTTTGCTTCTTTGAGCACCGACTCCCTTTCTCTAGGCTCTAGCATTTCGAATTCCTCGTTACTCATGATTTGATCAGAACTAGGGGGATGCATGAACCACTCTTCTTCGTTGGCTGTTGCTTGAGTTGGATGATGCCCCGTCAGCAGGGGATTAAACTGAACCTGCTGGCCAATCAAAGCGTCATCTGGTATTTGCAATTGCCAATTGTTGACGATAGTTGGCGACGAACCAGCATGGTGCTTATGACTGTATGTCTGAGCTCGAAGCCGATCTAAGGTTGTCTGTGCGATAGTTTGAAGATAGATGGGGTGCGAATTCTCGATACTCGGTGCTCTGCTATCTTGAGTTGGGTAATCTTTCAACAAATGACTGTCCTGGAAGGGAGAATATTTTGGCTGATGGTAATACGCAAGCGTGGGACCAGGCTTTCCGGCTAGGTGACGGATCATATTCACCAAATTCGGGATGGCTACTGGTGTTGGCCGACCAGGATTTCTGAAGTGAACCGTCTTGAGATTTGGTTGGAGCTCGCTGGATCCGCGACCGTTTAAGGTGTCGTAGAACCTCTTCCTGCGCCACCATACCTGCTCCTCCTTCTCTGGACTCGGTTGCTTCACCAATCGCATCAGAGGTTTGAGCCAGAGATTCATAGGCATTGACATGTAAGCGACCTCGACTGCGTGAAACAGCATGACTAGAAATGTGGGATTTGAGAGAATTTCCTTCACGAAGTTTGGATTTAACATCACTAATGGCCATTTAAACTTGAATGCTTGCCCATCATGATGCACGAGCTTATTCAGAGCGATCTGCATAGCTTCCATCTTTGTCCCAGCAATTTTGTTCTTATGTCTTCGAAATTTTTCAGCGAATGACCATAGTTGACGCAACAAGTCGCTGAATAGATGGCTAATTTTTACTTTATAAATTTGTTTGAGAGCTTTGGATCGTTGTAACTTCTCTAGTGCTCCATTGGATACCATGCCGAGCATCCATGTCGTGGGTCTGAAAGGAGGAGGTCCGTTAGGCAGGTAATATCGATCAGGAACTCGAGGGTTTCCGTTTGGGGACATGTCTAACACTTCTAACCGGTAATTCTCTGCTGGTAGATGCTCACTATGCATACTGAAACCAAGTCTGGCGTTGGCCGGTGGCTCGATCAGTCGGTTGAAGACGATTTGATCCATTTCTCGCCCTCCTCTGCGCGCCTCAAACAGGTTTTGCACATTGGGTCCGTTGATATGAGCGCTGGTGGAAGTTCGAATGGGCTGCAGCTGTCTTATTCTCGTTAGATTTACTCTCGGGTTTTGATGTAAATCTTTCCTCATGTCAGTTGCTATTCTATGTAAAATCTCGTTTGAATCTCGCTTCCTCGAATATATACTTGATTGATTAGAAGATGTGACAGCGATAGGCCAATTCAGGTGGCTTTTGAGTGGAACATCAAGACTGCAACTAACGATTTGTGAGATCAGCAGAAACTTGAAGTTCAATATGCAGAGCGAAATCGATATTGGTGAAAACGCAAATTTTCTTCTATAATTTTGCGCGAGTTCCATTGCGCGCGCGAACCTCGAATGGCGCGTTGGGCGTAAGATTCGGCTACAATACTTCATCGCGCGCAACTATCTTGAGATTATTTTGCTAGACACTCTCCTGGTTGCATCTCATAATTCCGTATCAGACTGGCTTTTTTCACGACTCTCAACTCGGGAGTTTCGAAATCTCCAACAATATTGATTTTAATGCCCTCACTATAGTTGGATATCGAGTGAAGATGACCCAAGAAACTGGCCAAATAAATCTCGATCCTCATGTGGCCAACTAATTTTTGAAACTTGCCCAAGTCGAGCTTGCCCATTCAAGTTCCTGATGAACTACTATATACGCACTCCTTCCTGTTGATCATTTCGCTGAAGCTGCTCAACTTCCGCCACTGTTTTGCCGCTTATTTTAGTGAAGCAAGTACACAAATAACAGCCTCCACTCCGCTCAGATTTTCATCTCCAAAGCTTCTAAAGCAAGAATATCTCCCTCCCCCTCTAAAACTCCTTCGGCTTAAAATCCCTTTGTCGTCCACTATCACGATATAAATTGTTCCTTGTTTGGCTGCCACAGCTGAGTCACAGCGATGTCAGTTTGCGCGACTAAAGCTCATCAGGCTCTACAAGTGATGGCACAACTCTGGACGGAAGCTACAAAGGTGCACCCGTGATGCAAAGTTTGCCTCTAGCCTCTTAAATCAATTGATTAGATCAGATCTCTTTGATTGATCAAGTGGTTTTTCAAATCCACCTGCGAGCTGGCGAACACTCTCCTCTGAAGCCTTTGGTCATCTTCATCATATTGAATACAACAACTTCCACTACTGCCTTGCCACTTTCCATCGCTGGGGTTTGATCGCATCCATTTTGTTGGCCATTGGGTTTTGGTTATTCCTGAAAACTTTAACCGCCAACTCTCACTCAATCTTCCTGACTCTCGGTGATTGCTTGTAATGCCCTCCTGCCTGAGGGTCGTGCTTGGGGTGAATTTGGAAGCTAAACCTCAGAGGTAACTCATTTCTGGCTGGTCGGCTGCCTGGTTGAATGCCCGTTCTAGCTACAAACTACTAACTTCATCATAAAATCTGGAACCTTTCACAGCTTGAACTAACGCTCACTTGATACTTCAGTGCCTCAACCGGAATAGCGAAACATCCGTTCCAGCATTCAACCAAACACACACAAGCTTTTAATTGTGGAAATCCCTTGGAGCTGCGGTTTCCTGTGAGACTTTATGGCAACAAACACTCAGGATTGGGATGCTTCTCAGGTGCGATACTCTATGCAAGTGTGTATGAAGAATGAGAACAAGTTGTCTCGTGTTAACGATCTCTTTGCTTCCATGAGAAGAGGTCACTTTCGGGTAGATCTTGCGTACTTGATCTCAAGAATCAAGTGAAACTTGCGGGCGCTCAACAATCTTATTGATTTGATTAATGATAACTTTTCCACTGGGTTGCTCTTACTACCAGCCATGAGGTTAACGAGAGAACAATCGTAAAACTGTGTTGTACTGGTGAAAAAGTATGCGATTGCCCGCTCACCCCTGGCTAGTTGTTCTTGTTGTCGATGGACAGCATCCGTTTCAGCAACCGTTTGCTTGCGGATTTCGGTAGCTTTATCCATAGCTCTCTCGCAAGTCTTGAGCGGATTCACCTCTCTTGGTCATGCGTCAAAAGCAAACAATGCAATCTAATCGAATCCAACTGGATGGTGAGCAAGCGGAACTTCTTTCTGGAACAACAAACCGACGAACTCTCTTGCTGTGGGGATCAGAAGAGGGAGAGAGAGGGAGAGAATCTGTTTGTACAGGTAACAGGCTATACAGCATGTTAATCTACTGGAAGCTGAAGAAGTTAGGGGATGCAGGTGAGAGGAATTGAATGAGCCTCGCACTCCAGTATCTGGACGGCAGTTATTGAACGACTTCATCAGAGGGCCAAATTTCAATTGATCGAGTGGATTTGCTGCCTCTCTTCTCTTTACGCCCAAATTCATTCTGCTTGGCCAATCTACTGAACAAACCTACAACTATTGTCAAGTGGCCACACACTTGTGTCTAAACATGGTCCCTAATCACATAACGCCTCACGCCGTGTCCAAGACATGGTGAAAATCGAGATGCTCAGCATAACACTTTTCAAACGGTCTGAATCGATGATAGGGCTCCGTAAAGAGGACCAACTCGCTGGAGCAAATACAAACCGCAATCACTCGTCTCTTCAATCCATCACCCCGAGTCCGAAACTAATTAACCCTCGAGGCTTTCGACAATGAATTCAGGATAATGCTGAAAGTCCAAATTGAGTCAACCTCAAGCGAGAGCAGGATTTGCGAATTAGTTGTTTAGTACAATTGCATTCTAGGGAGAAGGCTCAAAATGATCAACCAACAAAAGGTTGGCCGACTGTGGTCGAGTTTATTTGTCTGCTTTGGAAGCCTTTGGCTCTACAAAGATTTGCATAAATCCACTGGCTTGCTAAGGCAGAGTGCAATCGACGGGTAGTGAACTCGGACAGATTATCCACTTGACTCTTGACGCTGGAGGAAAGGACCGAGTCGGTTGATTCTAGCCACGACGTGGGCAATTCTATCTTAAGTTTGGGTCGTAATCTCACCCCTCCGACTGAGGTAAACCTCATGATTGGCGTCTCGGCCGACGAAGAACATCGGCTTTGATGCCCGCTTGAACAGGCTTGCTAGGACGAGAACCGTTTGGATCAGTCGAATTAGGACTATTATGGCCAGTAAAACTGTAACAATAAGAGCTCTATCCCGATAGTTGATCTCGCCATAGCCTACCAGTGCCATATTGAAAAGTTAGAATCTTGTTAGGTGATCAGCAATTCAATTAGTGAAATGAGAGACGAAGAGCACTTACCGAAATGCCACCAATCGTTGCAAGAAACGCCACCGTAGTCAGTTATGTCGACCGAGACGTTGGAGTGGATGCAAAATTGTATCACGATCCATTGGAACCGGATGAGCAATATCATATTGACTAGCTGAAATATCAAATCCGAAAATAATAAGAACGAATAGAGGCCCATAAACCAGCGCTCCTTGGTTTCGCCAATTCCGGCTGGTACATAGCCAAGGAGAGAGACCACAATGCTGAATATCGACCCAACGATCTCGTTCCATCTATAAATTTCAAAACCGAGGAGGCAAAACTGCAGAACTATCACCGCTAAGTTGATTGCCAGCACACTCTTGATGAATTTGCTCATCTTTATGCTTCTTCGAATCGGCTTCTTCCAACAGGTTTCTATGAATTCTAGGGGGTTCCTTGGTTCCTTTGGAATTAGTCAACAATTCAACAGTCCGCATGCTGAAGTATTGCCATTTAGATTGCCACTCTCAGGATATGGTTCATCGAGAGAGCAGTTCAACAAGTTTGGTCGCTAGTTGCCCATGGCGACCGGGCATGGATGCTTTTGGGTAACCTGAAGTCCGATTCGTAGGTCGAAGGTTCAAACTGAAATCTAACCACAGACCTGTCGACAGCGGACAGAACGGTTTCTAAACGGATGTTCTAAATTAGAGCGCACATTCTGAAAATTCTGAGTTAACATAGAAGTTAGAGGCCCATCAACAAGTACGAGTGATTGAGGTTTCCATTGAGGTTAATTCGAGAGATGAGCCAGAGATGTAGGACTTTGCGCGAGTCTGAGAGGGTTTCTTATAAGTTGGACATTCTATGATTTCAAGATTGAATGCAGAGGATCCTACGTCCACTAATGAAGAGATTCATCCCAGGATCTTGGAAGCACCTGAGAATCAATCGTCGCGTGCAATCAAAGCCATCCACAATCTAAGCGAGCGAGCCAGGGAGTGAGTGAAGTAAGCGAGCAAGCGAGCGAGTGACTCGCAAGCTCTCAAGTTTATTTTATTTTCGCAACAAAATACACAAATAACAAGCAGTAGCCCTTCTATCGCTTCTGCTCGAACTTAGTATTTCATTATTCCATACAACGACATACATAGGCGGCTATACTTTAGTCAAATATAGATACATGAAAATAAATAAATAAAACATTCAGGAACCAAATTAATCACTAGTAACCTTCTCTCTTTCATTAAGTTGCCATCTATTAAGACCATTTAAATGAACACATTAAATGTCCGACATTTAAACGTAAAAGATAGTGAAAAATAAAAGCCATATAGTGAAGCAGAAGATCGACAACGTTTTGAGATCTAGAGTACCAGGAACAACGAGGACAAGGTCAGAATGAGAGCTGGCGCCGATGAGAGAGCTAGCGCTAAAAAAGTGTCCAAGAATTAGAGCTCTCGGTTAGATTTTGCTAGTCCTCACGCAACCTTAGATAGCATTGAATTATGGGAAATTGGCTCAAGGGTAGAAATATAATAAACGATGTGTCTTTGATCAATGACAGCGCTCAACAAAGCAGCCAGGTGGCTACGACGGCCCCCAACTACCAAGTAAGCTAAGGATATTCGAGTCGAACTAACCGAAGCAATTCAGCCTCTAACGCTCCCCTCCGTTTAATCTCCCATCCATCCAACTTCGATTCGGGCTAGACGGAACCAGCTCAGTCTATGTCCCACCAAGCCCTGCCCATTTATTATCCTCCCTCTTACTCCTCCTCGTTGCTAGTCTCCCAGCTAGCCGAAGAGGAGCAGATACAACTAGCAAAACGAATAGGTCTCATTCAACATTTACCCACTGGAATTTACAATGATGGTGGATCGTCAAAAAACTCACGAGAATGTGTCATATGTATGGTAGAATTTTCGAAAGGCGATTGCATTAGATTCTTGCCTTGCTTGCACACCTACCACGTGCATTGCATTGATGATTGGCTCATGAGATCTTTCATTTGTCCCTCCTGCATGGAACCGGTTGATGTAGCATTATTGAACACCTTCTAATGAAACATTCAGAGTGAAAAAACAGTCTAATAAATCCTCAACCAATCAAGTGAGAGAGATCGTGACTGAAACCCCAAAGGTCAGGTGGGTCTTCAAGCTTTGATTGAATATTTCGTTAACAGCGCAACAAGCATATCGGCCAATATATCTTCATCAGGACCAGCACCCCATTCAAGATATGCCACCGTTTGCTCCAAATTGAGTTGCACCTTACCAGCAATCCTCAATCTGGACGATGTTACAACCTCAAATTCGATGCCCTGATCTGACAACACCTGCTGGATTGCCTCCAATGGTTGCTGGAATGACACAGCCAGAGTTTGGCTGATATTCGTGTTGGCGAGATCAGTGTACTTCCTCATTTCTCCTGGGGCCATCAAGTGATAGTTAAAGTTACGTTTCACTAGGACTCCACTAAGTCTCTTATCTTGTGCTGGCGCCTCCATAGCCAAGGTGCCTATGACTTTCGCAGTTTTCTCGCCTCTAAAATGAAGCTCAACGGCCTGAGTGTTCTTGGGGTTGTGTATCACAATTGGATTCTTCTCGTCATCTTTGTATTGGTCAGTCAATCCCTGCTTGAGCTTTGACATTTCGTTAGCCTCGCCATGGACGAGAATGATCTGAGGTGGGTGGAGGGCTCTGACGAACTCGCTGGTCTGTTTATAATCAGCATGCGCCGAAAAGGATATGTACTCTACTTTACATCTTCTGTTCAGTTTTTGGCCGTCCATAGAAAGGATTTCATCAGGTTCTGATAGTACGTGCTTCGCGAGCGTTCCCTCGCAGCAGTACCCAGCTATGAGACACGTGTTCTTCGGATTTTCACACCATTGCTCAAAAAGCTCTCTCGACAGCCCCGATTGCATCATGCCTGGTGAGGCGAGCACTACACATGGTCCGCAATCATCAAAGTTATCAATAGATTTAAGATCGAGAATGTGCTTAAACATGAAAGGATTCTTGATTGAGATTTGCCGCTTTATCTTGTCATTCATCGCATTGACATGAGTTTGATATACTGACATGCACTTTTCTGCGAGTGAGGATGCATAATAAATTGGTATGTCCTGAAGCTCTGGGCGCTTCGACCAATACTCGTCGAGAATTAATAGAAGCTCCTGAGCTCTTCCTAGGGCAAATACTGGTATCAGGCATCTTCCGCCTCCTCTTACTGTAGTGAATATCGTATCTGTGAACCTAGCCTCACGCTCCTCACGCTTTTCATGGAGATGAGTGCCATAGGTGGCCTCAGTTATGAGAATATCAGGTTTGATTCGGGGTATTTCAGCAGACATGAGATGCCGATCCTCCTCCCTAGAGAAATCGCCAGTGTATAATATCCTGACGCCGGCAATTTCGATCATGTACATCGCAGCTCCTAGGACGTGACCCGCATGATAGCACCAGAATTTAATTCCCGATATCTCTTTGACCTCGTGGAAGTTCACAACCTCGATCTTCTCCATTGATTCCTTGAGATCTGACTCGCTGTAAAGCAACTGCTCTGTTGAGTTGTTGGACACCTTGATGTAATCAGCTAATAACCATCTGTAAATCGCCTTGGTTGCATGTGTCATAAAACAACGTCCCTTGAATGTTGTTTTGGTAAGAAACCAGGGCAGTGCTCCACAGTGGTCCAAATGAAAATGGGATATCAACAAGAGATCTATTTGGTCTACTTCAATGAAATCAACAAACGGCAAAGCATCCATACCGTGCAGTCCAGGGTGGATCCCAAAGTCCAATAAAATCTTCTTGCCTTTGAACTGAAGGTATATGCAACTTCTTCCCACTTCCTGGCCTGCACCAAGCGGTTTCACAATCAATAAATCACTGTCCATCATCACTTCAAACTCTTATTCGAGTGGATTGTAATCAACTTGATGAGTTCTGGTGTTAAAAGTCGTGTTCAGTACTGAGGAGCGAGTGTTTGGGTCCCAGTAGAGGGGAATAGCTCTGTTTGAGACAGGGACCTATACGATCCGGCTTTCTTTGAGTTTGCTCTCAAGCACATGTTTTAGAGCCTGCACTTTTCGGCGCCAATACTTGAATTTACGCGCAGCACTCGCTAGTTGTAGCACAAATCCCAACTTCAAGTCAATGCATACAGTGTTTTCCGGTAATCTTGTAGAGAAATTCGCATTCGCAACTGGGGACATGATCGCGCACACATGGTAGAGTTTAGGTTTTGGCAACCTCGTCGCCCGAACAATCGCGAGGTATTATCAACTTGCTCCTCTAACTTAACTCATCCACCAACCTAGCAATTTTTCCATTTGGGTCTGAAACAACTTGAATCATGGGTAAGTAAAATTGTTCAAGATCATAGCTCGCACGAACGAAGTTGAACATAATTGACATAGTTGCCCGACAATCTCCGACATCTTGCAATGCGTGATTGTATGAACAAATATCGCTCAATTTAGGTAAGCCCAAGGGATTACGTACCGCCCGTAAACTTAGAAACCATCGCCGAGAACAAAGATGGGCAGACAAGGACTACAAAAAGGCACATTCGGGCACAAGGTGGAAATCAAACCCCTTTGGTGGTGCGTCGGCCGCAAAGGGCATCGTTCTCGAGAAAGTTGGTATCGGTGCCAAGCAGCCCAACTCAGCTATCCGTAAATGTGTCCGTGTGCAACTTATCAAGAACGGTAAGAAAATCACAGCATTCGTGCCCAGGGACGGTTGTCTAAACTTTATCGAAGACAATGACGAAGTGCTGGTTGCAGGTTTTGGTCGTAAGGGACACGCCGTCGGTGATATTCCTGGAGTCAGATTCAAGATCATCAAGGTGGCCAACGTCTCTTTATTAGCCCTATACAAAGAAAAAAAGGAACGGCCAAGGTCATAGAGCTGTACAGATGTAATTAAAAGAATACAAGCTATTATATCAATAAACCGGTAGGTCGGCCTGTATCAAACAAGCTCTAAACTTCAGACATCAATTTGGTGCAGCACAGATCAGGCTGTGAGTGAAGTTCACTCAGTGAACATGATGTCTACGCTAGCTGAATGGTCTCCAGCTCTCCATCGTTCTGTGTGCAACGCATAGACTCGCCTAACTCGAACGAGCCATATGCTCCTTGCTCTCGACAGATCATTTTGATCATAAGCGAGAAGATTGATACATTCCCTCATTCCATCTACCCTCTGATGATCTCATTCCGATGTCTTATCCACTGTTCCCATACACAACAAGCATGTACGATAGTGATACATTCGGCGACATGCTGTCTTGCGAAGAAGATAGATTAGGAATGACCATAACATCAGGTCAGGTGAAGATAGTCAAAGATGCCACAAATCTCATTGGTATAAGTATTGGAGGAGGTGCTCCAAACTGTCCTTGTCTTTATGTCATTGAGGTATTTGATCAGTCACCAACTGCGAAAGAGGGAACGTTACAACCAGGAGACGAAATAACAGCCATAAATGGAAAGTCCATCAAGGGTTGTAGCAAGACCGAGGCAGCTCAAGCAATCCAACAGAGCAAAGACCAGGTCTTAATCAACTATAACAAGCTTCATGTCGATACCAGTCGAGCTAAAACTTTGGACATTTTGCTCAAAAAGTTCAAGCACCGACTTACTGAGAACATGAGCTCATCAACAGCCGATGCGTTTGGCTTCAGTCGGGCCATCTTATGCAACGATAGTCTAGTCAAACGGGTGGAAGAGCTCGAAAACAACGAACTCATCTATTCGGGAATAAGAGAACGATCGAGGAATACTTTCAAAGCGTTCTATGAATTGAATCGAGTCTACAGGGCTCTTGGTGACGTATTCACAGAAATCGGTTGTCGCGAGAAGCAGCCTGAAGCCGGCGAAGCCTTTAGAAAATTCGGAGAAGCGCATAGATCCTTCGAACGCCACGGGGTAGAACTCTTGACCTCGATACGTTCTGTTTTGGGCGATTTGGATACGTATATTCATAAAGCCATACCTGATACCAAATTGACTATAAAAAGGTATCAAGACGTAAAATTTGAGTATCTATCATACTGTCTCAAAATTAAAGAAATGGATGACGAGGAAAAGGACTACTATTCAATGCACGACTATCTGCAACGAGTTGAGACGGGTAATTATGAGTATCGGAGCGTGCTAAGATGTCGCCAGGAAGCACGAGAGAAGTTCTCTCAACTCCGTGCTGATGTTACGGCCAAAATCGAGTTACTCGATCAGAAACGCGTCCAACATCTGTCGACCCAACTATTGAAGCTAGTCTCGTCACTACACACCTACAATAGTGCTTGTCTAAAAATTTTTGAACAATGCAGCAAGTTTCCGCTCGACATGGATCTCTCACAATGCTTCGATTTTAACTATACAGACGAGCAAGATCTCACCGAAAATAACGAAATTCCCCTAACTGTTGAATAAATTTCGATCCTTCTCTCGTCGATTGTTCAATCGGTTGATTGCAAATACTTATCCGAAGCTCGATACGATGAGCTGCGGGATAATCCTTGATCCGCAATGTTTGCGCTTGGAGCGTTCGCTCAGTTTGCCTAGTTCCGCAAGTGTCTGGAGTCATAGCACGTACTGGTCTAGGCAGTACGTGCAAAGGCATTAAATTATTCGATATAACCTGCAGCCAGTATAGGTGTTTCGCATGTATTCTCGTTTGGGAGCTATAGTTTGCAATAATGATTGGGTTGTCCTTTAAAATTTAGCCATGTTTGGTCACTTATATTATTCAAACTGCAAACGCAGTCTTGCTTATCTCGTGCTCATAATAAAGGTCTTGCTGAGTGATATTAATCAACATTTGCTCAACCAAGTTGGATTAGAAACATTCAAGATCAATATAGAAATTCCCCTCATAGCGCAGTGTGCAACCCTACCCGAAGAGCTGAAGATCGGTGGATTATTCGAGAAAGGGGAAGAGAGTCTTGCCTTGGCTTTCCGTTTGGCGATTGAACGCATAAATGGAGAGAAAAAGTTGTTACCAAAAACTCGGTTGGTGCCGGTCATCGAAACTCTGGACAAATCAGACAGTTTTGCAGCCTCAAGAAAAGTTTGCCACATATTGCAAGAAAGTTTGGTTGGAATATTTGGACCACAGTCTTCGAAGTCTTCCAACTATGCAAGATCAGTTTGTTCGGCTCTTCAATTGTCGCATTTTGAAACCCGTTGGGATAGCACACTCCCAGAGCCAATGCCATTCTCGATCAATCTAGCTCCGTTGCCTGGTGCTTTGGGTAGAGCCTTGCGAGACTTGGTGGCTAAGAAGAATTGGAAAACTTTTGCGATTTTGTACAGCGAAGACTCATCTATGATCCTGATCCAAGAGATTCTAAGACACACTAAGATGCATTCTAAGCACATTATTGTGAGAAAAGCGCGCGAAACCTCAGTCAACATACTTGCTACCGGAACCAAAGTAGATTCGAGAGAGCGATCTCAAACTGCTAGCCAAACAAGACCGAGTTTTAGAGAGATACTGAAGGAGTTATCCAAGCTAAATGTGAAGAATATGATCATCGATGTCCCAAAAGAGCAGGTGCTCACAGTTTTATCTCATGCGAACGATGTGAATATGTTACGCGTCTACAATAGTTATATTTTCACTACTTTTGACCTTCATACTGTGGATCTCAAACAGTTCTATCATACAGGAACCAACATATCGGCTTTCAGTATTTTAGATCCAAAACAGCTCCAACTACATGAGAACATACTCAGCCAATGGGAGCATGCACCACAGGCTCCGGACAACAACCTAGATGGAGACAGAGCAACGGTTCAGTTTTATCCGAATCGAACCTCGAATCGAGGGAGCACACTAGTGCTTCCGGCGGACGGCTCCCGTAGTATTGCAATCATGCAAAATTTAACCACGGAGGCTGCTCTCTTATTTGATGGAGTTGAATTGCTCGCCCGGGCGTTGGCAGAGCTGAACAAAACAACTTTACCACCGCAAATCAGGAGGAGCGATTTCCAAGGTCCGACCAACTTCCCTCTCACCTCTACCTGTGCGCGTAAGCCTAATGGAGGTCATGGTCAGCTCACCCCTTGGTCTTTAGGCTCATTGTTGCGGCAATATATGAAGATACTCAAATTTGAGGGTCTTACTGGTGAAATCAAGTTGCACGAGAGGGGTTACCGCTCCGATTTTAATCTGCAACTACATGATCTAACACGTGAGGGGTTGAAGACTGTAGCTAAGTGGACTTCAACTAACGGTCTTGACTATGTAGGCAATTACTCAAGTGTTATGAGCGAAAACTACAAGGAGCTATTGAAAAACAAGACTCTTGTCATCGTGACCCTCGAAAACAGACCGTATGTCATGAAAGTCGATGGATGGAACAACAAAACAGGCAACGATCGCTGGGAAGGCTACTGTGTCGATTTAATTCGTGAACTATCTCTCATAAGGAACTTTAAATACGAGCTGCGCGTGCTTGAAGGTGAATCACCACCTCATGGAACCAGGAACGAGAAAGGAGAATGGAATGGACTCATTAGGGAGCTCATCGATGGCAAGGCTGATATATCTGTTGCTGATTTGACGATTACATACGAGCGAGAATCAGTGGTAGACTTCACCATGCCTTTTATGTCATTAGGTATTGGAATTCTAGTGAAGAAGCCGACAAAAGCCTCGCCCAAGCTCTTCGAGTTTATGCTCCCGCTCGCACCAGAAGTTTGGGTCTATCTGATAACAGCTTTTGTAGGTGTAACTCTATTCTTATTCATGGTGGCTCGTTTCTCACCCTATGAGTGGCAGAATCCGCACCCCTGTGAACAGGATGCCGAGGAACTCTCAAACGATTTCACCATGAAGAACACGCTATGGTTTACCATCGGTTGCTTGATGCAACAAGGCTGCGACATTATGCCAGGAGCCCTCTCAACTCGATTAATGGCAGCTGCCTGGTGGTTCTTCATTCTCATTTTGGTCTCATCCTACACCGCAAACTTGGCCGCCTTCCTAACGGTCGAGCGTATGGACAATCCTATTCAAAGCGCAGACGATCTAGCCAAACAAACCAAAGTTTTATACGGCTGCCTCAAATCGGGTTCAACGAGAGCTTTCTTCCAGCGCTCTAACTATACCACATATGCAAGAATGTGGTCCTTCATGGAGTCTAGAAGGGCTGAAACCCTGCTAGATTCGAACAGCAAGGGTGTTGAGCGTGTCAAGAAAGGGGACTTCGCCTTCTTAATGGAATCCACTACCATCGAATATACGGTTGAAAGAAATTGCGACTTGAGCCAAGTTGGTTCTTTGCTAGACCAGAAGGGTTATGGTATCGCTACACAGCAAGATTCACCGTATCGAGCAGTGCTGAGCGAGGCGATACTGACATTGCAGGAGAAAGGTGTCCTTCACAAACTTAAAGACCGGTGGTGGAAGGAGAAGAAGGTTGGAAATGCCAGTTGTGAGATAAAGGAGCAACAGAAGTCTAGCGGCACAGCCAGCGAATTGGGTCTAGATCATGTTGGTGGCGTTTTTGTGGTTCTAGGAGCTGGCGCATTCTTGGCTGTCGTGATCTGTATTGCCGAATTCTATTGGAAGGCAATCAAAATACCGCGTCAGGAGCGACAGCACCTAGTGATTCAGCTCGCGCAGGAGTTCAGCGGCATTTTCAGTGGCAACAAAAGACCGTTGCGGGCGCACTTGCAACGGTCACGATGAGCGGCATTCTCAGTGACAAAAAAAGTCCGTTGTAAACCTATTCTAGGCAAGCAATCCTCTTATTAACAACGAAGTCATCAAGATGGCTCCCCGTTGGTTTCAAAACGTTAGATTCGGTAGGGATCTCACCAATAAGGTCCCGGAAGACGTTATTGAAAATTTTAAACACAATCTCGCCAAACAATTCTGTGAAGTCTCGTTCGCTTCGACGGAAAACGAGCCGACCGGACCCATCATAGAGGAGGCTCAGTCTGAAGACGAATCAATCAATCATGTTCCCACGAGAGAGCTAGTATGCGATCCAGCAAGCGAGCCAGCAAGCAGGTTACCAAGCGGGCCACCAAGCAGATCACCAAGCAGATCACCAAGCGGATCACCAAGCGGATCACCAATCGGATCACCAATCGGATCACCAATCGGATCACCAAGCAGATCACCAAGCGGATCACCAAGCAGATCACCAAGCAGATCACCAAGCAGATCACCAAGCAGATCACCAAGCGGATCACCAAGTGGGCCACCATGCGGGTCACCACGCGAGTCGCGTGAACTTTCCAAAAGTAGATGCAGAACCCTTGCAGAAATAAGCACTAGTGACCTACCTACCAGCCGACCCCG